>Ga0247823_10002393_pt1 | contig 15466 bp, 11 predicted proteins | sample 13C_PalmiticAcid_2_FD_192426 | JGI IMG/M metagenome (GOLD analysis project Ga0247823, IMG submission 192426) | Soil microbial communities from agricultural site in Penn Yan, New York, United States - 13C_PalmiticAcid_Day30 | ecosystem: Environmental > Terrestrial > Soil > Agricultural land...
CCTCGGACGCGACGACCGTCGGCACGATCACCGGCACGGTCGTCACGTCCGAGGGCAGGCCGGTCGCGGGCGCCGCGGTCGAGGTGCTCGGCACGGTGCCGCGCCTCGGCAGCTACGCGCGCCTCGACGGCAGCTACCGTATCCGCTCGGTGCGCGCCGGCACGTACCGGTTGCGGATCACCGCCGCGGGATTCCTGGCCGACACGGTCGATGTGACCGTACGTGCCGGAGGCGAGGTCGCGATGGGACTCACGGTCAAGCCCGCGCCGGCGATGGCGACGCGGACGGATGGATACAAGGTGCGCGGCGGTCGCGGCGGGCTTGCAATGGGCGACGGCGGCACCGCGATGGTCATGAGCGCGCCGCCGCCGGCCATGGCAGCGGGCGCCGAGGGCTCCTCGGGAAGCCGCGCGATCGCCGTTGAGTCGTCCGGCGCATCGCCGATGGATTTCGGGGAGGTGGGCGATGCAGCGCCGTCGCGCAGCGTCGGGGCATCGAGGGATGCCACCCTGTCACGCCGCATGTCGGTCTCGAAGGAAGCACCGCATGCCGCGACCGCAACCGCACCGGCGACCACGTCCGAGGATCGTCCGACGACGATCCCCGACGAGCGCATCGAGCCCATGCCTCCGACCGAGCCGCAGCGCCCCGGCCAGCTCACCGCCGGCGAGTGGTCCGATCTCATGAACTGGGATTTCTGGCGTGACGTCGCCGGCTCCGAGGAGTTCGGGAAGCACCTGCCGTACTGGGGCTTCGATCCCTCGAGCCGCATCAGCGTCATCGCCGTCGACGGCGAGCGCCTGGTCGCCGACGCCGAGGTGACGCTCACCGACGGACAGAACGGCACGATCTGGCGCGCGCGCACGGACAACCGCGGCCGCGCGGAGCTCTTCGTCGGCGTGGCCGGCCGTCCGGCCGGCACCTATCGCGTCGAGGTCCGCTCCGGCGAGTCGAAGGCCTTCGTCAACAACGTCGCCGCCGGCTCCACCGGTCCGGTCATCGTGAAGCTGCGCGACGCCGCCGCATCGCCGACGACGCTCGACGTCATGTTCGTGATCGACGCGACCGGATCGATGGGCGACGAGATCACCTACATCAAGTCCGAGCTCGAGAGCGTCATCGACCGCGTGCGCGAGAATCACAGCGACCGCATCGCGATCCGTCTCGGCGCGAACTTCTACCGCGACCAGGGCGACGACTACGTCGTGCGCAGTTTCCCGTTCACCGAGAGCACGTTCGAGGCGATCGGATTCATCCGCGACAACGAGGCCGGCGGCGGCGGAGACTTCCCCGAGGCGGTCGAGGAGGCGCTCGCAGACGGCATCGACAATCACGAGTGGAGCCCGAGCGCACGAGCGCGGATCATGTTCCTCGTGCTCGACGCGCCGCCGCACTACGACGAGGGACGCATCCGCCAGATCCAGGACCTCGCACGGCGCGCGGCCGAGAAGGGCATCCGCATCATCCCCGTGGCATCGAGCGGCATCGACAAGGAGACCGAGTTCCTGCTGCGGCTGCTCGGCATCTACTCCGGCGGCACCTACACCTTCCTGACCGACGACTCGGGCATCGGCAACTCGCACCTCAAGCCCTCGATCGGCAAACACGACATCGAATACCTCGACGACCTCATGGTCCGCCTCATCGGCCGCTGGGTCTCGGACGTCGCGATCTCCGACGAACTCCGCGCCGCGCTTCGGTAGTCGCTTCGCGACTGGGACAGGCCTTCGGCCAGGGGACAGCTTCGCAGGGGACAGCTTCGCAGGGGACACGCCTTCGGCGAGGGGTCGGAACATGGATAGGGCAGGGCCGGCGTTGCTGGCACTGCCCTTTCGCATCTGCGTCCACCCGTGCGCAGCTGTCCCCTGGCGCAGCCTGTCCCCTGCGCAGCTGTCCCCTGGCGCAGCCTGTCCCCTGGCGCAGCCTGTCCCCTGCGCAGCTGTCCCCTGGCGCAGCCTGTCCCCTGCGCAGCTGTCCCCTGGGCCGAAGGCCCTGTCCCTTCCGTATCTTCCCCGACACATCTTTCCGTTCCTACCATGTCGCGTTTTGCTCTACCGCTGCGGCTGCTCCTGCCTGTGATTTTCCTTGTACTCATGAGCGCACCACATCTCCCTGCACAGCCGGCCTCCGTGCTGAAGGGGTTGTCGAAGGGTCAGGTCGTCGAGGGCTTTCGGGCTGAGGCCGTGTATCTCAATGATGTCGGCGATGCGATGGGGGGACGGTTCGTGCATGAGAGCACGGGCTTTACGCTCGATCTGCTTCGGATGCAGTCGGTGCCCCAGGGGTTCGTGTGGGTCAACTCGTTTCCGACGTCGGATATGGGCGAGCCTCATACGCAGGAGCACCTGCTGCTCGGCAAGGGGAACAAGGGCCGCACCGTCGCGGGTCTCGAGGACGCGATGCTCGTCGGCTCCAGTGCGTTCACCGCACAGTGGCGCACCGTGTACCACTTCAACACCCAGGCGGGCGTCGATGCGTACTTCACGGTGCTCGAGCGGCAGCTCGACGCCCTGTTGCACCCTGACTATACCGACGAGGAGATCCGTCGCGAGGTCGCCAACTTCGGCGTCGTCGAGCATGCCGACGGCACGCTCTCGCTCGAGGAGAAGGGGACGGTGTACAACGAGATGGTCAGCAGCTTCGAGCGCCCGTGGTCACGCATGTCGCGCGCGCTCGGCCACGCCGTCTACGGCGCGAACCATCCGCTGACCTACGTCTCGGGAGGACTGCCCGAGGCGATCAGACGGATGCAGCCGGAGGATATCCGACGCTTCCACGCCGCCACCCATCACCTCGCGAACATGGGGATGGTTGCCTCGCTGCCACGGAAGGTCGGCGTCGAGGATGCGCTGCGTCGCTTCGGCGCGATGCTCGATCGCGTCGAGCCCGGAGGCGGTCGCTCGATGCGTTTCACCACGCTCGAGGATCTGCCGGCGCCGGCTTCGGCTCCGGCCGGATCGATCGTCATCGCGGAGTATCCCAACCGCAATGCGACGCAGCCCGGGGTCGTGCTCATGAGCTGGCCGGCGGACCGCGCCTTCGACGTGACCGATCGAATGCTGCTGCGCCTGTTCCTGCAGAGCTTCGCGGGCGACGCGACCACCAATCTCTACAAGCGCCTCGTCGACTCGCGCACGCGCAAGCTCGACGTCGGCGCGACTTCCGTGTTCGCGTGGGTCGACAGCGATCCGGGCAACCCGATCTCCATCGGTGTCGACGACGTCGAGCCGGCGCACCTGACCGAGGCCGGCCTCGCGCGCATCCGCGCCGAAGTGCGCAGCGAGCTCGAGCACGTCGTCTCGCTGCTCGACGATTCGCCCGAGCTCAAGGAGCTCAATGCGCGCGTGCGTAGTCGCATCGTCGAGTCGCGGCGCTCGCTCGCGAAGTTCGTCAACACGCCGCCGCGCTTCGGCTATCGCGGCGTCGGCTCCGAGTGGATGGAGCATCTGCGCGATCTCGAGAAGGTCGATGGATTCGAGAAGACCGTGACGATGCGACCCGAGCTCGATCGCATCGAGGCGATGCTCTCCAGCAATCGGAACATCTGGCCGGCTCTCCTCGCGAAGTGGGGACTGACCGGTCGCGATCCCTATGTCGCGGCGGCGCGGCCGAGTCCGGAGCTGCTCGAGCGCGAGGCGTCGGATCGTCGCGCGCGCGCCGACGAGGAGGTCGCGCGCCTGCGCAAGCGGTATGGAGCGGCGAGCGATCACGACGCGATCGCCCGCTATCGGGCCGACTACGATGCGACCACCCGCGAGCTCGATTCCCTCGCGGCCGTATCGAAGACCGCGCGTCTCGTCGACTCCCCACCGATGACCCTCGACGACGAGCTCGACTACACCGCGGGCACGCTCTCGAGCGGCGCACCGCTTGTCAGCGCACGGTTCGACGACATGACGAGCGCGACCGTCGGCATCGCACTGCGGCTCGACGCGATTCCGACTGAGGATCTCTTCCTGCTCTCACTCATGCCCGAGCTGCTGACGCAGACCGGAGTGCTGATCAACGGCAAGGGACTTCCCTTCGAGGAGATGAGCGAGCGGCTGCGTCGCGAGGTGCTCGGCGTCGGCGCGTACTTCTCGACGAGCGCCGCGACCGGCCGCGCCGAGCTCGTCATGACGGCCTCGGGCAACGACCTTGCGGAGGCCGACCGCGCGATCGAGTGGATGGGTATGATGCTGAGCGATCCGTACTGGGCCGAGAAGAACCTCGGACGGCTTCGCGACGTCGTCGACCAGCGACTCGGGTCGCTGCGCAGCACGATGCAGTGGAGCGAGGAGGCGTGGGTCAACGATCCTGCGACCGCGTGGTGGCGCCAGGATCGTCCGCTGCTGCTCGCGACGGGATCGTTCCTGACGATGACGCACAACGCGCTGCGACTGAAGTGGATGCTCGCCGACCCCGGCAACGCCGCGTCCAAAGCCGCGCTGAGCACATGGCTCTCACAGCTCGCCGCGGCGACGCGCTCGGCTCCACGGCCTGCGATCGAGACGCTCCTGAAGTCGATCGAGGGTGATGGCTCGGCAGCGCCGATGCCGTCGCTGCTGTCTCTCGAGAAGGGCGCGCGGAAGCTGCCCGAGGGAGCGCATGCGATCGCTGCCGAGGTTGCCCACGATCTCGGCCGCGCGCTCGACGGCATCCCCGACAACAGCCTGCACGACGACCTGCAGTACCTCATCGGCGAGATCTCGAAGAGTCTCATGATGGATCCCCTCGAAGCGATGCGTCGACTCGACGGCGTGCGCCGCGCGCTGCTTAAGAAGAGCGGGCTGCGCGCGTGGGTGGTCGGATCGAGTGCCGCCGAAGCCAGGCTGACGCCGAAGCTCGAGATGCTCGTCGGCACGTTCGCCGACGGACCGTTCGTGCCGGCGCGTCATCCTGCCGTGCGCGCGATCGCGCAGCGTGTACGCGAGCGCAGCGGGCTGTCGAAGGATCCTCTCTACGTCGGCCTGGTCAACCCGAGCACGAGCAGCGGAGTGTTCGTCAACTCGGCGCCGGCAACGAGCTATCGGGACACCGACCGCGAGGCGCTGCTGGACTTCCTGGCATCGATGCTCTACAGCGGCGGCGCGGGCCACGGGATCTTCATGAAGACATGGGCGGCGGGTCTGGCCTACAGCAACGGCATCCGCGTCTCGCCGCGCTCCGGACGGATCGTCTATTACGCGGAGCGCGTACCGGTGCTGCCGCAGACGCTCGGCTTCGTCATCGACGAGCTCCGTAAGGCGCGGCCCGACACGGCGCTGGTCGACTACGCGATCGGGCAGGCGTTCCAGGAATCGCGCGCGGCGGCGGCGTTCGAGTCGCGCACCGAATCGATGGCGGCCGATCTGGCCGACGGCCTGACACCCGACGTCGTCCGCGCGTTCCGCACGGCGATCCTCGCGCTGCGCGACGACCCGTCGCTGGCGCGCGAGCTCGTCGATCGCATGCCATCGGTGATCGGCCGCGTGCTCCCGGGCTACGGTCCGAAGCTCGCGACCGTCGACGGCGCCGTGCAGTTCGTCATCGGACCGGAGGCGCAGATCGCGGCGCTCGAGGAGTACCTCCGAACCGTCGATGGCAAGCAGACGCAGATCGAGCGGATTTATCCGCGCGACTTCTGGATGCCGTGACGGGGTAGTTGTATTGCCGGCGTCACGGCGGCGGCGCGTGGACCGCATTGCCGGCGTCGGTACGCCGTTGCGACCGTCGCATCGCAGGCGTCATGGCGGCGTTGCGACGCCCGCATCGCCGGCGTCATGGCGGCGTCGCGGGACCGTGACGCCGTGCCCATGGCGTTGCCATGGGCTGGAAAAGGTGTGCCCTACGGGTCCGCAATCGGCGCCGCCCGTGCGTGCATCGGACACCGTACCCTGTGGGCCCGGAGGGCACACCTTCTCCAGCCCGGGGCAACGCCCCGGGCTTGGAATCGCCCCGCACCCGGCCCGCCAATCACGGACGGCAATGCCGGCACGCATCGGCAATGCGACCGCGCATCGGCACCACGACCGCGCATCGGCACCACGACCGCGCATCGGCACCACGACCGCGCATCGGCACCACGACCGCGCATCGGCACCACGACCGCGCATCGGCACCACGACCGCGTATCGGCAATGCCGGCGCGCATCGGCATTGCGGCTACACATCGGCACCGCCGCCGCGCTCTCATTTGCCGGTCCCTCGATCGGGTGGTAAGTTCGGGTTTCCATTAACCTGCACCCGCGACACCCATGGCAGAGACCGAAACCACCGACACCCTCAAGCGCACCGCCTTCTACGATATCCACGCGGCCCTCGGCGCCAAGATCGTTCCGTTCGCCGGCTATGAGATGCCCGTCTCGTACAAGGGGATCGTCGCCGAGCACACCGCCGTGCGCGAGCGCGTCGGACTCTTCGATGTCTCCCACATGGGCGAGGTCACCGTCCGCGGCGAAGGCGCGCTCGCGTTCGTCCAGAAGATCACCGTCAACGACGCCTCGGCGCTCGCCGAAGGCCAGGCGCAGTACAGCGCGATGTGCCGCCCCGACGGCGGCATCGTCGACGACCTGCTGGTCTATCGCCGCGCCGCAAATGACTTCCTGCTGGTCATCAACGCCTCGACCGCGGCGAAGGACTTCGCGTGGATGGAGGAGAACCTCGGCGAGAACGTGACGCTCGAGAATCGCTCCGACGATTACTCGCTGCTCGCGGTGCAGGGCCCGCGCGCACTCGAGACCGTTCAGAAGCTCACCGACACGAAGCTCGACGCGATCGAGTACTACCACTTCGCCACCGGCACGATCGCCGGCGAGCAGGCGATCATCTCGCGCACCGGCTATACCGGCGAGGTCGGCTTCGAGCTCTACATCTCGAGCGACAAGGAGGTGAGCGAGCGCGTCTGGAACGCGATCATCGACGCGGGCTCCGAGTTCGGCATCGAGCCGGCCGGCCTCGGCTGTCGCGATACGCTGCGCCTGGAGATGGGCTACTGCCTCTACGGCAATGACATCGACGAGAGCACCAATCCGATCGAAGCCGGACTCGGCTGGATCACGAAGCTCGACAAGGGAGAGTTCAATGGTCGCGACGTGCTCGCGCGTGTGAAGGAGGAGAAGCCGCGCCGCCGGCTGGTCGGATTCGAGATGGGCGATCGGGCAATCCCGCGCCAGCATTACCGCATCATGGCCGACGGCCGCGAGGTCGGCGAGGTCACCAGCGGCACGTCCTCGCCGTCGCTCGGCAAGGGCATCGGCATGGGCTACGTCGAGAGCGCATTCGCCAAGGCGGGCACGCCCATCGCGATCGTCATCCGCGACAAGGAGGTGCCAGCGACCGTCGTGAAGATGCCGTTCCTGAAGAAGGGATGATTCCGGAGAAAGGGATGATCTGATCGCACAGGATCATCGAGCAACGACAACGCGCCGTGGTGGACCGTTCGGGTCCTCCACGGCGCGTCTCGTTCCCGGACGTCCCGGGCTTCCGCAGTGGTGGTGACACTACATGGTCTGAATCGAAGTCCTCATCGCTCGCTCACGCCTCGCGGTTCTTCGCGATGATCGCCCACAGGATCATCAGGAACGCGACGAGCCTGAGCGCATACAGGTGCGTCACGTCCTCCGTGTTCCCGGTCGACATGCCGAGCAGCAGCCGCTGCGCTCCGAGGATCGCGAAGGCCGCCGCGAAGTACAGAAAGAGCCGGTCGGCCGTCCGCTTCCAGAAGCGGAGGAAGAAGAGTGCCACGACGAGATTGCCGGCCATGAGGAAGCCGGAGATGAGGTCGTTGATATCGTACTGCGTTGGATGCATGGCGAGGTCGTCGTTCGATCAGGCTGATTCCCACACGAGTCCGTAAATCAGAAGCGAGATGCCGATGACCGCCGGCAGCGCGCGGATGATCGACAGGTCGACCTCGGGCATCAACCGCGTGTCGACGATCAGCAGCAGCGCGTTGAGCGCCAGGCCGATGAAGCACAGGCCGCTCCACAGCAGCAGCCGCAGGCGCGAGCGCGCGTAGCGGCGCAGCAGCAGCACTGCGCAGAGCGAGCTCGTCAGCGCACAGAGAATGTAGACGATCGTCGCCATGGTCATTCCTTGTCCTTCCTGAGTTTGAATGCGTCGGCGAAGCTCTGGATGCTGTCGTCGGGATTCGTCATGATCTCGTTGATCACCCGCAGTCGCATCATGCCGTAGACCTGCGCGAGATCGCGGACCGCGCGGTCGACGGCGTTCGAGCGCGGCGCATAGCGGTAGCGATCGGGATCGGAGCCGGTCTTCTCGATCAGCCCGCTCGTGTGCAGCTTCATCAGATGATCGGCCGCGGGCTGGGGCTGGATGTACAGCTCGGCGCTCGTGCGCTCGGCGGTCCAGTCCGACTCGCTCTCGCGCATCAGCAGCAGGAGCACTTCGAGCTGGCTGACCGATCGGATGCATCGGGCCAGCAGGTCGCGGACGTGTGTCGGGATATCGGAGGAGCTCACCGCGTGTCGACGTTCCCGCTCGGGGACGCATGCATCGATGCGTTCCGTGGCGATGGCGCCGTGTTCGTGGATGATGTCGAAGTAAGCCGGGGATCTTCGTGAACGCGCGTCGAGCAATGAGCGGTTCGTTCGGCAGCGGAGTATGTCACAAACATCGCGCCGGGGATCGCGGGCCAGGGTGCCGGTTCGCACTCTGTAATAACTTCGCGCCGGGCTTTCGGGATTGCAGGCACGGCCCCCCCTCGCGGGCGCGACCCGGCGTAGCTCCGGTTTCGTGCGACAGCGTACCATTCCACCGGGCGCGAGTCGCGCGGCGATGCTCTATCTTCCCATGTGCCTCGTCCCCGACGATATCGGCTGTGGCGTCTGGCGTCGGCGCTCTTCGTGGCGACGGCGCTCTGGGGCGTCGTCTCGCTCAACGGCACCTACAGCTGGACGCTGGGGGTGCCCGTGCGCGTCGAGCTGGCGCGTGGCGAGTCGCTCGTCGAGCCGATCCCCGAGGTGCTCGATCTGACCGTGCGCACCGACGGATGGTCGCTGATGAGCCTGTTGGTGGCGCGCCGCGTCGAGTGCGTGCTGCGCCCGCCCGGTCACGGCGGCGCCGAGCGCTCGTACTTGCTGACGCGCAACGAGCTGCTGCGGAACATCCAGACGACTGTCGGCCGCGAGCAGCTCGTGAGCATCGCACCGGACTCGATCCTTATGCGCCTCGGTCCGGTCGAGACGCGCCGCGTGCCGCTGCGCGCCGAGGCCACGATCGAGACGAAGCCGGGCTTCCAGGTGATCGGACCACTGCGCGTGATCCCCGACTCGGTGCTGCTCAGCGGCTCCTCGCGCGTGCTGCCGATGATCGATGCGTGGGAGACCGAGCACGTGCGCCTGACCGATGTGTATCAGCCGATCAATCGTCGTGTCACCGTCAGCGACTCGATGCCCGGCGTGGTGCGTCCCGCGCTGCGAACCGTCCGACTGGTCGCCGACGTGCAGGAGATCGCCGAGCGATCCTTCCCGGACATCCCCGTGCTCAATCGCTCGACGATCCGCGACACCAGCGTCCGCCTCGTGCTGCAGCCGCCGCGGATCACCGTGATGGTACGCGGAGGCGCGCGCGATCTCAGCCGGTTGTCGCCGACGGAGATCCGAGCCTACGTCGAGATCCTCGAGGGCGTCGACACGATCGGTGTCGCGCAGCCGCGCGTCACGACGCCGCACGGCAGCCATTTCTCGGTCGTCGCGTATTCGCCGAAGCAGGTGAGATATCTGTGGCGGAGACAGTAGCGGAACGATCGCAGGGTCTATCACGCGAGCGGGCGCTGATCGAGCGCGGATCGAGATCCGCACCGCTCAGCGCCCGCTCGCGTCAATTCGTGGCCGTCAGTACTTCGGCACCGAGGGATCCACCCGGTCCGACCAGGCGGTGATGCCGCCTTCGAGGTTCTCGAGGTTGTCGTACCCCTGCTGCTGCAGAAAGTCGATAGCGCGGGCCGAGCGCACGCCCGCCTTGCAGTGGACGATCACGCGCCCCTCGCGCGGAATCTCGTCATAACGAGCCTGCAGCTCGCTCAACGGGACGAGCGTCCCACCGAGGTTCGCAACCTCGTACTCGTTCGGCTCCCGCACGTCGATGAGCGTGTGCGCCTCGCCCGCCTCGCGCAGCTTCGCAAGCTCCTCGACAGTGATCTCTCGAATCGCCATGGTCTCCGTTCCTCGTGGTTGTTGGTCGTTGCCGGTATGGACAGTGTGGGCGCCGTCGTTCGAGGGCAGTCCGCAGAACGCCTCGTAGTCGATCGGCTCGGTAATGGTCGGGTGCGTCCCGCAGACGGGACAGTTCGGATCCTTCGGCACCTTGAGCTCGCGGAAGCGCATCGCGAGCGCGTCGTAGAGCATCAGCCGTCCGATCAGCGGCTCGCCGATGCCGGTGAGGACCTTGATTGCCTCGGTCGCCTGCAGCGTCCCGATGACGCCGGGGAGAATTCCGAGAACGCCTCCCTCGGCACAGCTCGGCACCATACCGGGCGGCGGCGGCTCGGGAAACAGGCAGCGATAGCACGGGCCGCGCTCGCTCCAGAAGACCGAGACCTGCCCCTCGAACCGGAAGATCGAACCGTAGATGTTCGGCAGCCCGAGAAAGACCGCCACGTCGTTGCTGAGATACCGAGTCGGGAAGTTGTCGGTGCCGTCGATGATCAGGTCGTGCCCGGCGGCGATCGTCATCGCGTTGGCGCTCGTGAAGTTCTCGCGAACGGTCTCGAGCTTGACGTGCGGGTTGATGTCGGCCAGGCGCTCGCGCGCCGAGTCGATCTTCGGACGGCCGAGCGCGGCGGTGCCGTGGAGCACCTGGCGCTGGAGGTTCGATTCGTCGACGACGTCGGAGTCGACCAGCGTGATACGGCCGACGCCCGCGGCGGCCAGATACAGCGCCACGGGCGAGCCGAGCCCTCCGGCGCCGATCAGCAGCACGCTGGTGCTCTTCAGGCGGCGCTGGCCCTCCATGCCGATCTCCGGCAGGAGCAGGTGTCGGCTGTAGCGCCGAATCTCGTCGTTGGAGAGGGTTTGAGCGTCCACGGCGCGGATGTAAACGATTGCGATAAGGCCTTCGGAAGGCTCCTGAATCCTCGAAAGTACGGCTCTTTTCCGTACCTTTGCTTGTTTCGTCCCAAACCAGTCATCCCTTCGATGACCGAGGCGGGGGACCGCGCCCAGAGACCGTTTCCGAGGAACGCCCTAATGAGTGATGCAACCCTTGCCGCCGGCTACGATACGTCGCTGAACGACGAGCAGATCGCGATCCGCGATCTGGCGCGCGACTTCGCCGAGCGCGAGATCCGTCCCGTCGTCATGCAGTACGACGAGTCGCAGGAGTTCCCGGCGGAGATCTTTCGCGCGATGGCGGAGCTCGGATTCCTCGGCATCATGGTCTCCCCGGAGTACGGCGGCGTCGGCCTCGGCGCGACCGAGGCATCGATCATCATCGAGGAGATCTCGCGCGTCGATCCGTCGATCGGCCTCGGCGTCGCCGCGCACAACGGCCTGTGCTCCGGCCATATCAACCGTTTCGCCTCCGACGAGCTCAAGGCCGCGTACCTGCCCCGTCTGGCCAGCGGCGAGACGATGGGCGCATGGGGCCTGACAGAGCCGGGCAGCGGCAGCGACGCCAGCGGCATGCAGACGGTCGCGCGCCGCGATGGAAGCGATTGGATCATCAACGGGTCCAAGAACTTCATCACCCACGGCACCGTCGGCGACATCGCGGTGATCATGGCGGTCACCGACCGCGAGAAGCGGGCCAACGGCGTCACGGCGTTCGTGGTCGACAAGTCGATGCCGGGCTTCTCGGCGTCGAAGAAGGAGAACAAGCTCGGCATGCGCTGCTCGGACACGTCGAGCCTCGTGCTCGAGGACGTCCGGGTGCCGGCGACGAACATGATCGGCGGCGAAGGCGAGGGATTTCGCCAGGCGCTGATGATTCTCGACGGCGGACGGATCTCGATCGCGGCGCTGTCGGTCGGGCTCGCCCAGGGCGCGCTCGAGGCGGCGCTGAAGTATTCCCAGGAGCGCAAGCAGTTCGGCAAGAACATCGCCGACTTCCAGGGAATCCAGTTCAAGCTCGCCGACATGGCGACCGAGGTGCTCGCCGCCCGCCTGATGACCTATCGCTCGGCGTTCCTGCGCGACAGCGGTCGTGAATACGCGGTCGAGGCATCGATGGCGAAGTATTTCGCGAGCGAGGTCGCGGTTCGCTGCGCCAACGAAGGCGTGCAGATCCACGGCGGATATGGGTACATCAAGGAGTATCCCGCCGAGAAATACTACCGTGACGCGAAGCTCCTGACGATCGGTGAGGGGACCTCGGAGATCCAGAAGATCGTCATCAGCCGGTCGCTTCTGAAGTAGGGGTACGTCGTTTGTTGCTGGCCTAAGGGCACCGAGTGTCCAGGAATGCGTGTTGTAGCTACGGGAATAACACCTTCAGGACGTGTCAATGCCACGAGTCAACGGCAAGAATCTCGAACCTATGGAATTAGGCCTGCAGATAGAGGAGTTGTTCCGGCGCGACAAGAACAAGCTCATCGGATTCATCCGCGAGCGTGTGCGCTCGAAGGAGGAGGCGGAGGACATCCTTCAGGATGTCTTCGCCAACGTCCTGTCGGCCGCGCGCGAGGTCACCGAGCCGATCGAGAACCTCGGCGCGTGGGTGTTTACCGCCGTGCGCAATCGCATCATCGACTTCTACCGCAAGAAGCGGCCGCAGTCGTTCACCGACACGATCTACAGCGACGACGAGGGCGATGTCGCCTCGTTCGAGAGCTTCCTCAGCGATGTCTCGCTGAGCCCCGAGCGCAGCCTCTCGAGCCGTCAGATCCGCGAGTCGCTCATGCGCGCGCTCGACGAGCTGCCGGTCGAGCAGAAGTATGCGTTCGTCAAGAACGAGTTCGAAGGCGTCAGCTTCCGCGAGATGGCCGAGGAGACCGGTGAGAACATCAACACCCTCCTCGCCCGCAAGCGCTACGCCGTGCTGTACCTTCGCAAGCGCCTGAAGGAGCTCTACGACAACATCGGCGCGTAGACGGTTCTCGTACCGGAATTCGACATCGTGGCAATCGGGGAGTGCTCGCCAGCGTGGCGGGCATTTTTCGTCTGTGCCCTCCTCACTCCAGACCCCGCTCCTCCATGTCGTCCTCGTCGAGTCCGATCATGTGGCCGAGCTCGTGGAAGAGCGTCACGCGGATCTCCTCGACGAGCTCGTCGTGCTCGGGGAAGTCCTCGACCAGCGGCCCGCGGAACAGGTAGATGCGATCGGGCAGCAGGAAGGTGTTGTCGGTCGGACCGCGCTGGCCGACGGGAACGCCGTCGTAGTAGCCGTACGGCGTGTCGTCGCGATCGTCGATCCCCATGCGCTCCATCAGCTCCGGGTCGGCCCACTCCTGGATGATGATCGAGCACTCCTGGAGCAGCTCCTGAAGCTCCTCCGGAAGGTCCGCTATCGCCTGCTCCACGATCTTCTCGAACGGCTTCATTGCGCTCATCGCCTCCCCGCGAACATCGGACCCATCGCCGTGGTGATCGCGCTCGTGACGGCCGTGTCGCCGCCGGGATACAGGGCGATGACGAGCTCCGTCCGATACCACTGCACCGGACCGGACCACGCGGGCTCGCCGGCGACGCTGCCGTCGGGAGCGATCTTCGCCGCGGCCTCGTCGGCCTCGCCCTTCGAGTCGAACTCGTAGAGCTCGACCTCGGCGCCGTTGACGACGAGGGCGCGCCCCTTCACATCGAAGAACGGCCTGCTCGTCGCGGTGCCGACCTCCACCGGAATGCCCATCGCCTTCATCGCGTTGTACACGCCGACGTTCGGCGTGCCGGGCTCGACCTCGTCGGCGAGGTCGATCACCCGACGATCATCGGGCTCGTCGCGGCCGCAGGATGAGAGCACTACGAGGAGCGGGAGGAGAAGCAGGAGTTGACGCATGTGCATCAGGCTTATGTACGATGAATGGACGTTGTCCCACAAACGACCGCGTGACCGTCATCTTCACGGAGCGAAGCGGAGTGGAGATCCGTCCTCCGCGGTAGCGGTTCCGTCCGGCACGGCTACCGCCGAAGACCGATCCCCGACTCGCTTCGCTCGTCAAGGATGACGTTCGAGTCCTCGTGTGGGATGATCGTCGTGCTCGCAATCACCCCGTGCTCTGCCACACGCTCTTGACATTCACGAACTCTCGGATCCCGAACGCCGCGAGCTCGCGGCCGACGCCGCTTGCCTTGATGCCGCCGAAGGGCAGGCGCGGGTCGGATTTGACCATGCCGTTGATGAACACCGAGCCGGCTTCGATCTCGCGCGCGAAGCGCTCGCGCTCGCCCGGATCGTTCGTCCACGCCGAGGCGCCGAGACCGAAGCGGCTCCAGTTCGCGAGCGCGATCGCCTCGTCGATGTCCTCTGCGATCACGAGCGCGGCGACCGGACCGAAGGTCTCCTCGTCGAACGCCGGCATCCCCGGCTTCACGTCGGCCAGCAGCGTCGGGCGATAGAAGTAGCCGCGCCCGTCGACCTTCGCGCCGCCGGTCGCGACGCGGGCGCCGGCGGCGACCGAGCGCTCGACCTGATCGTGCAGCTCGTCGACGAACTCGGGTCGCGCGAGCGGACCGATGGCGATCGCGCGGTCGCGAGGGTCACCGACGGACATCGACTCGAGCGCCGCGACGAAGCGACGCTCGAACTCTTCGGCCACCTGGTGATGCACGATGAAGCGCTTCGCGGCGATGCAGCTCTGGCCGTTGTTGATCGTGCGTGCAGTGACCGCGGTCGCCGCAGCGCGCTCGATGTCGGCGCTCGGCATCACGATGAACGGATCGCTGCCGCCGAGCTCGAGCACGACCTTCTTGATCGCGCGTCCGGCCGCGGCTCCGACGCTGCGTCCGGCGGCCTCGCTGCCGGTCAGCGTCACCGCGCGCACACGCTCGTCGGCGATGATCTCGTCGATCGCGCCGGAGCCGACGAGCAGCGTCTGGAACGCGCCGTCGGGAAAGCCCGCGTCGCGGAAGACCGCCTCGATCGCGAGAGCGGAGCCGGGGACGTTCGAGGCGTGCTTCAACAGTCCCACGTTGCCGGCCATCAGCGCCGGCGCGGCGAAGCGGAAGACCTGCCAGAACGGAAAGTTCCATGGCATGATTGCAAGCACCGGACCGAGCGGCTGGTAGCTGATCCAGCTCCGGCTGGCATCAGTCTCGACGGGCTCGTCGGCGAGGAAGCGCTCGGCGTTGTCGGCGTAGTACTCGCAGACCCACGCGCACTTCTCGACCTCGGCCTCGGCCGAGGCGATCGTCTTGCCCATCTCGGCCGTCATCAATTCGCCGTAGCGGCCGGCGCGCTCGCGCAGGATCGCTGCGGCGCGACGCATGCGCGCCGAGCGCTCGGCGAAACCGGTACGGCTCCACTCGCGGAACGACGACTCTGCGCGTGCCAGCCGCTCCTCGATCGCGTCGGCGTCGTGCTCGTGATACTCGGCGATGACTTCTTCGGTGGC
>Ga0247823_10002394_pt1 | contig 15464 bp, 20 predicted proteins | sample 13C_PalmiticAcid_2_FD_192426 | JGI IMG/M metagenome (GOLD analysis project Ga0247823, IMG submission 192426) | Soil microbial communities from agricultural site in Penn Yan, New York, United States - 13C_PalmiticAcid_Day30 | ecosystem: Environmental > Terrestrial > Soil > Agricultural land...
GCAGTAGCTCCGGGCTGCCACCCTCGAAGGCCCTGGTGGCCGCGCCGAGCTTGCCGAAGTCCTGGGCCAGGTCTCGGATCTCGACCGCGCCGAGAGCACCCTGCTGCGCCAGCGTGCGCATGAGGGCGTTCAGCTCCTTCACGCGCTCGACCGGGTCGTCGATCTGGTCCTTGAGGACGTTGAACGCCGAGCCAGCCGTGGCCCCGAGGTCGCCCAGGTCCGAGCCGGTCGCCAGGGCGAGTTGCCCCAGGCTGCCGATCAGCTGCCGCGCCGTGTCGAGGTCGCCCGTCTTGGTGACGAACTCCTCCATGCCGGCCAGCGCCTCGCCGCCGGTGAAGCCTTTGACCCCTTGGGCCTCGGTCAGAAGGGTGTTCTTCAGCCCGGGGTCGCCCGCCTGGTTCGCTAGGCGGCTCGCTGACGCCCTTTCGTCCATCTGGGTCCGGATGGCGCCAGCCGCGGCGAAACCGCCTGCCAGGCCTATTGCCGAGCCAGCAAGCGCGCCAATCGTCCCGACCGTGCCAGCCATGGAGCGGCCAGCAGTGCCGAAGGTGCCTCGGGCGAACCTTTCCCGGTCGCGGAGCGCTACCCGGGCCTGGCGCTCGATGCCGCGCTGGCCGCGCTGGTGATTGGCGAACAGGCCCCGAGAACGCTGCCGGTCCAGGGACTCGGCCGCCCGCTTCTGCTCGTTGATCCGCTTGAGCTCGGCCCGGTGGGCCGCCGCGCTCTCGCGCTCCTTGGCCCGGATCGCCGCCTTCTGCGCGGCGACCTGCTGACGTAGCGCGCGGTCCTGCTCACGCTGAAGGGCCGCCGTCTCGCGGCGAGCATCGGCCGCAGCTCCGCCCGGACGCACGGCACGCGCCGAGCCCGTCATGCGGGTCACGCGAGCGTTGTGCTGGGTGATGCGGCGCTCGATGTTGCCGAGGGCAGCCGCCACGCTGCGCTCTCCGACAACACCTATTTCGTAACGGAGCAGCACCTATTCAGGTTCCTTCACGTAGCCGTTGCGCAACAGCCACCGCGTCATCCACTTCGAGCACTTCGTCCGGGTTCAGGATCGGATCCTCGACGTCATCCGATTCGTCCGAACCATCCAGATCGGAGCCGGCAGCAGGCTTCCCAAATGAGGACGTGTCCACCAAGAAGGGCTCCAGGGCGGACGCCAAAGTAGGCGGCAAGTCGCTCCACTGGGATGCCAGGACGTCGGACAGAGAACAGAGACGTTCCACCGACGATGAGCTGAACGTCAGCAAGTGAGGCAATGGCATCGACAATAAAGGGAACCCCGCGGCGCCCTCCATGCAGCGCTTGATCCAGAGGTCCTGCTCGGCCTTCGACATGCCGCCGCCCTCGTAGGGGCCGAACTTCTCTTGCGTCAGCTGGTAGGCGCGGAAGAGGACGGCGATCTCGTGCGCCGAGAGGCTGTTGACGTGGTCGCTGTCGCGCCACATGCGCCAGTAGCGGGGCCCGCCCTCGTCGCCTTCGCTACCGTCGATCGGCTTCACGTGGAAGCAACAGGCGGCGATGATTTCGCGTGCCGCGGCGTCGGCGACCATCTTCTCGACGCTCGGATCCTTCATGTCCTCGGCGCTGAGGTTGTATTTCTGCTTGAACTTCTGCCGCCCTTCCATGCCCGCGCGCTCGTGCTCGAGCCCAGGCAGGACCATGATGCGGACCTTGGGCGGGCGATCCTTCGGGCGGACGGCGGCCTTCGTCGGCCAGTCGATGACGGCGCTCGGGCGCGCGGCGGTGAGAGCGAGGAAGTGCTCCTCGGGGGAGATGTCTTCGGGAGGGGCAGGCATTAGACCGGCTCTCCGCAGAACGTCGCCGAGCCCTGATGGCTGATGTCGACGCCCTTCTCGGCGTTAGCGACCACCAGTCTTCCGGTGAATGTGCAGGGCGGGCAGGAACCAAACTGGACCACAAGCTCGACCTTGTCTCGGCGTGCGCATGCCGCGCAGTGGTCGAATTCGTTCGCTTGGGCGTCGATCCACGCGAACTCGGCAGTGACGTCGAACGGGCCAGCGGCCAGCCTGAATCGCGACAGGTACTTGCTGAAGTCGTGGCCGTTGAGCCAGACCTTCACGGAACGAACTTCGCTGATCGTGGCCATGGCGGCCTCCAAAGGCAAAAGGCCCTACGCGGACCCGAGCACACGTTGAGAGGACGCGCGTTCGGACCGGTAGGGCCCTTGCGGATTTGGATTGTGCCCTGGTGCGCAGCCGGCCTCTCATCGGCTGCGCGGGCGTGGCGCCTAGTGGCGCGTGTGGTTCAGGTTAGAGTGCGTCGGGCGCCTTCAATTCGCCGGTCCAGCTCGCGGTCGCCTCGGATGGGCTGCCCACGCTCTGCGACGACGACGCGCGCTCGATCTTGCCCTTGCCGACGTAGCTTTCCGCGCCCTCGAAGACCTGAACCTCGACGTATTCGCGGTTGGCGGCCATCCGATGAATGGGCACCTCGTGGCCGTCGATCATGATCGGATAGGAAAACTCGAGCGTGACCTGGCCCGTGCCGTTGTTGAAGCCGGCCAGGCCTTCGAGCGTTTCGATCCGCACCACACCCGCTTCGGTCGTGCGCGTGATCGAGGAGAGCCGCGTCACGGCCGCGCCGTTGACGAACAGCTTGATGAACGCACCGTCTTGCTGTGCCATCTGCTTAACCCTCCGAGCTTTCCGCCACGAGCAGCGTTCGCTGGAGTGCGTGGTCGATCGAGAAGTAGTTCAGCGAGGTCTCGACGCGCCCGCCGCTCTTGCGGCACTGGACGCTGTCGAGCATTTCCTGGAGCCGCTGGATGTGTGCGCGGTCGTAGTGCTCGCGGATGTGCGCCTTGACGTCGCCCTTGTAGATCGAGGGCCGAATCACGCCGGGGCGGTTGGTCTTGTTCGGGTTCGGCTTGCCCGCCATGGGGCCCGAGCCGGTCGGTAGGATCTCGTCGTCCTCGAGCTTCTTGTTGGCGTAGTTGAGGCGCCAGCGAGCGTCGCTCTCGTCAACGAACAGGTCAGCGCCCGAGACGCGGTGGCATTCGGTCGCCCGGAAGTCGTCCTGAGTCGCCGCCGCGTTCTTGCTGCGGGTGTTCAGGTTCATCACCAGCACGGGGCCGGCGTCGGTCGAGGCGATCGGCGCGATGCCGTCGTTGATCGCGTCGTTGATCTCGGTGTCGCTCGGCCAGTCGGAGTTGAGGAACGAGCTGGCGAGACCGTCCAGCCGCCAGTCGAACAGGCCGAAGGTCGCGTCCAGGGACTCGTACTTGTGCCGTTCGGCAGCCACGCGGCCCGCGATCTCGGCGCAGTCGTTGTCCGGATTCTCCAGCCAGTTGATCTGAACGCGCTCGTAGTTCAGGCCGGTGGCGATGGTTGTGCAGTTGGCGAGCGTGCCCGGGTAGGCCGAGATCGCAACGCTGCGCAGACCGCGGCGCGGCTCGCTCTTGGTGACGATGTGCGTCTTGAAGTGGCCGAGCGTGGTCGCGTCGTTGGCGCTGCTGACGATGTAGTACTTGCGGGTGTTGGCGATGACGGCCAGGGCGGTTGCGGTCGATGCCGCTTCCGTGGTCGTGCCCTCGACGCCGATGACGCCCGTGCCGACTGCGCCAGAGGCCGCGACGGTGATGGTGGTGCCGGCGCTGACTTCGGCGCGGACGCTGATGACCGGGACGGAAGCGGTGCCCTGGCTGATGCCCTTGAGCTTCGCCGTGACGGTCAGGATGCCGGACGAGTTGTCGGCGGTGACCGGCAGCCACGGCTTGGCGTTGATCGCCGCCTTGATGCCGGCCGCCACGGTCGTGACGGTATCGCTCGACGTGTAGCCGTAACTGCACGACTCGCCGCAGATCCACACGGTGGCAACGCCAGTGGCAGCTGGCGTGCTGGTGAAGGTGACGGTTGCGGTGGCAGCGATCGGCGAGCCGCCAGTCGTCTCAGCGACCGGCAAGAACCAGCACTTGGCGTCTTTGTTGTGCTGGAAGAACTTGCGTGCAGCGCGATGCATGGGCGAGCCAGCGCCGGCGCCCGTCTCGACTTCGCTTTCGCTCGTCGCGCGGTAGAGCTTCGCGGCCGTCCAGGTGCCCGTGCTGAGCTTGGGCATGACGAACACGACCTCGCGTTCGCCAGCGCCCGCGGATGTAGCGCCCTGGGCAAAGCGGATCTCGGAGAAGGCGCCGGGCTTGCGCCAGTCGCCACCGATGCCGAGGATCGGAATTTGGGGAACAGGCATTAGGAGCCGCTCTTTCCGCCGGAGGCCGGCTTGGCAGCGGCGGACTTCTCAGCCCACACGCCATCTTTGAATTCGACTTCGACGAACGCGACGCCAACAGCTTCGGCCGTCGCCTTGTCGGCAGGCCAGAACGCGCCTTTGCGGGCCGCCTTCGTCACGTGCTCGGTGTGCGCGTGCTCGCGCTTGGCCGTGTCCCACGCAACACCCTCTTGGGTGGCAGGGTACGAGGCCACGACATGCGTGCCGTCTGCGAGCGTGCTGGGCGCCACGAACTGGCGCCCGAGATACACGGCAGCCTGACCGATGAACGGCCGGCGCCCGGGCTCGCGCACGAGTCCCTCTCTTGCGTAGAATTTGAGAATCAACGCTACTCGTCCTTCCGTTCGCGCTGGGCGAGCGGCTCTGTTTGTTGGTCAGCGGCTGCTGCTGAAGACCTGAGCGGCGCGCTGCATCCGGTTAGCGATGCCCTGCTCGAGCACGCGGCCGGCGGCGTTCGTCGCCCGGTAGAGAAACTTGAGCGGCCGATTGCCCGGGTGGTTGACCCGACGCCGGAAGATCGCCTTGCCGCCGCTCATGAACCGGAGCGCCTTGCGTCTGCGCGCCTCGATCACATGTGGCCGGGCGCCGCTCTCGATTGCGTGAGCGTGGGGCGCCGTGTTCTGGATGCGGATGATGTGGCCGCGGCGTGCCACCCACTGCGTCTTCGCCTGCAGCTCGCCTGAGCGCGGCGTGAAGGTCGGGTGCGCCTTGACGTAGTCGACGGCGAACTTGCCGGCGTCGGCGAGCTCGAGCGTGATGCCGGCCGACGTCTGGCTGAGCAGCTTGTCGTGCGCTCGCTGGACGGCGGGGAGGTTCGTGATCACTGCGGGTTCGGTTCGTCGCCCGGCTGCGCGTCGCTCGACCAGAGGACGGCGTTGGGCAAGATGCCTTCGTCGCTGCCGAGGTGGAGAATCAGATCCTGCGCTTCGAGGCTGCTCTCTTCGGAGTTCTCGACGTAGCCGCTCAGTTCGGTCGTTCTGATCTCGTATTCGGTGACGAGGAAGACCGGGCTGTCACGGTCACCGTACTGGCCAGCGCCGGGGCCCTCGAAGCCGACGAGGTCGACCGAGGCCAGCGAGCACGTGTCGCCGAAGAACTGTAGGGCGCCGTCCTCGTAGGCCCGATGTTTGCGTGCACGGACCACCATCCGAAGCGTCTTGCCGATCGCCTGGCTGATGTCGCCGATCTTGCGGTGGTCGATGATGTCGACCGGGCCGATGATGTAGTGCAGGGTCCAGGACTGGACCAGCTTGTCCTGCTCGAGCGTGAAATCCTCGAACGTGCCCGAGCCGTTGCGGTTCAGCGCCAGGAGGGGAAAGCCCTTCTTGACCTGCTGCAACCGAGTCGCGGTTGGCTCAGCGGGCAGCGTGCTCTGAACCGGAGTCGTGCTCGCCAGCCGGTGGCCCGCCCCGAGCTCGTCCGTGACGTCCGTCCAGGCCTCGCCGAACTCGCTATTGATGACCGCGGCGAAGAACGCCAGCAGCAGGTCGCGCGCCGGGTCGAGGCTCGTGAGGGCGAGCTTGTCGGAGTCGGCGACGGCGGGGAGCGTCAAGCCGCCGAAGGTCTGGAGCATCGAGTCGGCGACGGTCATGGGCTAGCCTGGTTGCCACTCGAGCACTTCGTTGAGCACGATGTGCTGAGCCGCCACGTGAAGCCGCCCGACCATCGTGACGCGATTGGCGTAGGAGCCGAACGCGCACTCGTGGCCCGTCGCGCCGTCCGTGTATTCGTAAGCCGCAGCGACCGCGCGAAGCTCACCGGCTTTCGCCTTCGCCAGCAGCGCCTCGAGCAAGTCGACGACGTTCTCGCTGCGGATTGTCTCCAGCTGCGTGACCGCCTTGAGCTTTGGCGTCGGGTCGGCCATCGTCAGGCCTGCGTCCCGACCGGCACCGCTCGGATCATGTAGCGCAGCGGCCTGTCGGCGCTGACGCTCGTGATGCGGTAGTCGGCGCCGCTTGGGTGGTTGGGGCCGGTGATGCGCAGTAGCCGCACCTGGCCGTCGGTCATGTCGGCACCCGTGAGGGTGGCCAACTCCGTCCCGTTGCCGTTGTGCAGCGGCGTGATGGGGCCGACTTCGATCGCGCCGGCACCAAGTTGACCCAGCGCGATTTCCTCGTCGTTCAGCCACTTGACCCGCGGCGGTTGTCCGAGGTCCTCGGTGATGGCTGTCACGGTCTCGGCTCGCACGCCGTCGCCGGTGTGCTCCCCGTCCGTCTCGGCGATGACGATGGCAACGCTGTGGACCCGGAAGCCCAGGGTGCCGGCGATTGCCCGCGCCGAGTAGACGATCGGCTTGAGGTCGTCGGCGAGGGTCATCAGTACACCGACATGCGCGAGCCGCCCGACTGGCGTTGCCGCCACAAATTCGGGATTCCGAGCAGCGCAGCCAATTCATCCCGCAGGACATCGATCGCCGCGTTGCTCGACGCGAACGACGTCATGCCGGTGTCGTACCATTCAGCGTCCCCGACCACGGCCTTGAGAGCGCCGAGCCCGTTGCCTTGCCCGCGGGTGACGCGAGCGGTCCAAATCTCGGAGAGCTTCTCACGCACCAGGGATTCGCCGCCCTCGATTGTTACGGCGTACGACAGCGAGCTGCCGCCGTGCGCCTTGGCAAACTGAGCGGTGAGCGACGTTCCAGACAGAGCCTGGATCGTCAGCTTCTCCTGACGCCCATCGACATCGATCACCACGCGAGCGCCGGAGTCGAAGCCGTCAGCGTCGGCCAGCACGATCGTCTGCGGTGTTCCCGCAGTGGTGATCGTGACGGCCGTTGCGCTCGTGGTGGTCGCGCCGCTGCTCAGGTAGGGCTGGATTACTTGTTCGAAGAGGGCAGTAACACCGATGTAGGCCTGCCCCACTCCGATCAAATTGTAGCCCAACTCCGCTTTGCAGCGCTCGAGCTCCGACTGCAAAAGACTCACGGTGGAGCCTTAGACGTACTGCTGCCGGTAGCTGTAGCCGATCGAGTAGAGGTCGGCGGTCAGGCCAGTCGCACCGCTCACGGCGAGCATGCAGCGAGCGTACTTGTAGCCCTTGACGCACTCGGGCGCCGGCAGGACTTCCGTCACGTTCTCGGCGCCCGTCGCGATGCCGAGCTGCAGGATGCAGTTCGGATCGTTCTGGACGGTCTTGAACGTGCTGTTGTCGTTCGAAACCTGCCAGTACGGCTTGACGACGACGCTGGAGGTGGCCGCCGTCACGATCAGGTAGGCCGACAGGTGGTCGATCTTGAGGAACGAGGTCCCCATGAAGTTCGAGTTGCCGGTCACCGATGCGTTCGAGACGCCGTTGAGCGAGCCCGTCACGACGTTGGTGTTGAAGCGGAGAGTTGATGCAGCCATGTGGATTCCTTCACAGAGTCAGGCGGAGGAAGACGGGGCAGCGCGAGAGTCAGCGCGCCAGCCCCGAACTACGCTCAGGCGCTCGAGCGGACCTTGTAGACGAAGCTGTTGTTGGCCAGCGCGAACGCGAGGTCGGCAAGCCAGATCACCAGGGCCGTTTCGCCGTAGTTATCGGACGAGTTCGCCACGACGCGCGGGGGGCGACCCATGCCGCCGAGAGCCGCGCCGGGCGCAATCGCCTGGCCGCCCTGGATGGCGACGCTCGAGCTGTTGGCCGTGGTCGTGAGCGTGTTCGACTGGAAGATGTGGAACTTCTTCACGCTCGACACGTAGCTGGGGAAGATCGAGGAGTACTGCGGGAACTCCTTGGCGCGCGAGTTGTAGTTGCCGTCCATGCCGAGCTGCTCGACCTGGACCGGCGTCAGCACGAGCAGGCGGAAGCCGTCGCCGAAGGTCGGCAGGTTGGCCACGTCCATCAGGCGCTGGGTCTTGCTCAGCTGCTCGAAGGTGAACGGGAACGAGCCCGCGGTGGTCGCGTCGTTGTCCGCCGACATGCCCTCGGGGTAAACGGAGGTCGCGCCGAGATCGAACAGCGTGACCCACACGGCGTCCAGGAAGCGGTCGAAGTCGCGCTTCATGTGCGTGCCGACGATGCTCGCCGACTTGTGCACGCCCATCGCCGCGTCGAAGGCCTCGATGCCGTAGGGCTGGACGGCCGTATCGTAGGGGCCGCCGTAGCGGAACAGCGTCAGGTTGTTCTGGCCGCTCTTGGGCGAGATCGGCGTGGTCGAGATGGTCGAGCCACCAGCGATCAGGCGGCTGGCCGCGGTGTAGGTCGAGTCGGTGAAGACAGGCCGGTTGATGCGGATCGTGCTGCCCGCCATCGCGTTGAAGTCGAACTCGGCAGCGAAGATCTCCTTGGGGAGAGCGCTGGCAAGCTTCAGGCGGTCGCGGTCGGCCGCCGAGTAGTTGCCGCCGGCGCCGCCGATGGCGCGGCCAGGCATGCCGAGCTCGCCGGGGACGTTGAGCGAGGCGCCGAGCGCGAGCTTGAACAGCTCGGCGTAGGGGTACTGCGGCTCGGGAGCAGTGAGGAGCATCGACGACGTGATGTCGTAGAAGTTCTCGGGCATCTGAACGCGAGAGAGGGAGGGCATCTTTGGATTTCCTTCTGTTGACTGCTCTCCCTCGGGGCGATGCCCTCATGGGAGACGGTGATCACTTGTTGTCGGGGTAGACTTCGCGGACGTTCTCGAGCGCGTAGGTCGCTGCGAGGAATGGATTGGTCTTGGCGAGAGCCGCGTGGATCTCAGCCGGGCTCTGCTGCGACACGCTGCTACCGGGCGGGGCGTTCGGAGGCAGAGCGGTGCCACTCGCGGGAGGCGCGGGAGGCGCTGGCACTGCTGGAGCAGCAGGTGCACCCGCTGGAGTGACAGAGCCCTGCGCTGACCACGTCGGCGTGAGCGCGGTGATCGCCTTCAGCTGAGCGGCTGCGTCGTCGCCAGCGATCGCCTTCACGGCGCCTTGCTGCTCGGCGGTGAGGCCCAGCATCTGGCGCGCGGCGAACTCGGTGGTGACGGCCTTGTATCGCTCTGCCTCGGCCTTCGCGGCCGTGAGTTGCTCGCCGGTCTTGCCGAGCTTTTCGGCGGCGGACTTGGCGTCTTCCTCGGCCTTGTTCGCGGCCTCGAGCAGCGCCTTGGCCTTCACCGGGTCGGCGATGCCGAGCTCGGCAAGGTGCGTCCTGCGTTCACGCTCGAGTCTGGCAGCGAGCCAAGGCGGGTTCTCCGGGTCGCCTACGGGAGGCGGGGCAACCGGCGGGGTGACTACGGGCGGAGCGACGATCTCACCGGGCGCAGCCGTGGGGCTGCCCGGCACCTGGGGTGCGGACATGGTGTGTTCTCCCTCTCCGGGCAACCGTGTTTAAGCCCTCGCGTCCGAGGTAACCGGAGATGCGCTCAGGGGCAGCGCGTGTTGTTGACTACCGAGCCATCCCGAGCTGCGTCGTCAGTGCTGCAGTCACGGGATCGTAAACAGGCCGGAGCCTGCTTGAGATGTAGAGGTCGACCACGAGGGCCGGCGCGATCCACCAGCCGAAGGCGGCGATGGCAGCGCAGCGGAGCAGGATGTCGGCCGCGAGCACTAGCCGCACGTTGCGGACCGGTGCGATCAGGTGTGCGCCGAGTAGCAGCGCGACCATGGCCAGCATCGGAGCGGGACCGAACAGCGCCGCCAGCGTCGTGATGGGCGAGACCAGCACGAGGTCGACGAGCAGCCGGTGCCAGGCGCCGCGTTGGTGGTCGAGTGTGTAGGGCGTTGCATGCCCCTTGGAGCCCGCCTTGAGCATCGCCGGGGCCATGCCGCCAAACAGCGCCAAGAGCGCCAGGGCAGCCGCGCAGCAGCCCGCGCCGGTGCCAATTGCGAAGCCCGACCAGGGTGCGCCCGACCAGAGCCAGGCTCCGGCCAGTGCGGGGACGGTCAGGATGGCGGCTTCCTTCAGTCCGAGCAGGGTGAAGACCGCGAGACCAAGGCCGAGAGCGTCACCCCGTAGGGCGAAGCCGAGGGCGGCCAGCGTGACGGCAGCGACCGGGGCGTCTTGGAGACGACGGCGGCCGGCCAGGAATAGGAGGGGGGAACCCGACGCGAGCGCGGCCATGGGCCACAGCGGCGTGATGGGGTGGAATGCCCAGGCTGCGACCGGGACGGCGGCGATGGCGCCGAGCACCGGTACCGCGCGACCGAACAGCGCGATCAGCACCAGCCAGAGCCAGCGCAGGGGCGACGGGAGCGACTGAGCCTGGAAGCTGGACAGATACTCGAGCGCCAGGTGACGGAAGCCGCTGAGCCCGCGCTCGCGCAAGGCCTTCGCCTGGTTCTCGTAGGTCTGCTCGTCAGGGCCGACCTTCTCGACCGGCTTGACGTCGCCGATCGCTTCGCTCAGCAGCGCGATGTTGTCGCGCACCCGTTGGTGTTCTTCCGCGGGGAGCTGGGGGAGCACCAGGAGCTTTTCCAGCAGGTCGCGAGCCTCGCCGGCGCGTCCCTGTTCGGCGATGGCGCCAGCCATGAGGTCGACCGCCCGATAGGCGTAGATCGACTCGTCGACTGGCAGCGGATCGTTCGGCCGCTGGATGCGGTGGCAGGCGCGGGCGTAGAGCTCGGCCAGCGCGTGCTCACCGCGGATCGAGTGCAGGCACCCGAGGGCGAACAGCGGCTCGGCGCGCAGCGGGTTGGTCTGCCAGGACTTGAGGTAGGCGGCCTGGATCTCGTGGAACGGTGCGTCGAGCGCCTGGAGGCACTGGCCGATCACCATCTCGCAGTAGCCGCGTTCGGCGAACAGACCGCTCTCGATGGCCAGTCGTCGCTTGAACGCTTCGATCGCTTCTTCGTACTTGCCAGCGCCGGCGAGCCGTTGCGCCAGGTAGTACCAATAACGCGGTTCGTCGGGCTCTCGCTCGACCGCACGCCGCAGGACTTCGCAGTCCCGCTCGTACTTCTGAGCCATGCCGGCCGAGCTTCTGGCGCCGTCCGTGTAGGACTTGACCAGGCAGGCGGGCAACATGCCCTCCGACTTGAAGCCGACGATCGTCTCGTCGAGCACGAACTTGTAGCGGAGGTGCGACCGGAACAGCACCTTGCGCGGCCAGCGCGCGGCGGTGCCTTCCATCTCGAACATCGCCGAGTAGGTGTCGGTGGTGAGGTCACCGAGCGAGAAGCCCACCGAGGTGGTCAGCTCCTCGTCAGCGTCGAGCGTCAGGAAGTAGTCGGGCTCGAACTGCAGGCCGGCGTCGATCGCCTCGTTGCGGTTCGTCGCGAAGTCGGTCCACGGCCGCTCGAGCAGCTGACCGGGGATGCCGGCCAGACACTCGCGGATGATGTCCTGCGTGCCGTCCGTGCTGCCGGTGTCGCTGATCGACCAGGCGTCGATGTGGGCGCGCACGGATTCGAGGCAGCGTCGGATGACCTTGGCCTCTTGGCGCACGATCATCGTCAGAACGATCCGCGGACGCTTGCTCATCAGTGCGCGCGGCCCTTGCGGCTCGTGTTGGCGGGACCGGGGCCCTGGGCCTGCGCCTCCGGCACGACGGTCGGCGCAATCTCCGCGCTCACCTGAGCCAGCTGGTTGGTCGTGAGACGGTCGGCCGCCTCCTTGAGCTGGGCGCGCGCATCGCGTTCCACGCCGTCGAGCAGGTCGCCGATGGGCAGACCCGTGGGCAGCGTTGCCGCCGCCCGCTTGGCCGCCTCGAGTTCCTGGTGGGCCAGCTTGAGACCGACGGATGCCCGAACCAGGCGCTGGTATTCGGCTTCGTACTTCTCGCGGAACGTGGCGACCGTCTGCTGTTGACGCAGGCGCTCGGCCGTCGCGATGTCGACGAAGCCGTTGGTGATGCCTTGTTCGGGCCCGTCGTGAATCATCAGGCCTCGTCGACCGTGACGTAGCCGTGAACGACCGTGCCAGCCGCGACCGCAGCCGCAGCCGTGGGGCCGCCGACGCTGAATTCCAGCGTGGTGGTCGAGATGGTCGGGATGATGAAGTAGGCCGCGGTGCCGCCGGGGGTGAGGCCGGGGCCGCCGCCACAAGCCTGGCGGATGGTCACGGTCTTGCCGTTCTTGGTGACGGCCTCGATCTTGTCGTCGCACGTGACGACGGCAGCGGTGTCGCCCGAGGTCATGGTGCCGAGCAACAGGCCGAGGCGATAGACCAGGCGGTGGCCGGTCGTGGCGTGAGAGATCGAGGAGTGGGGACCCTCGACGCACTCGAGGGACTGGATGGTGGCAGCTACGACGGCCATGGTGGTTTTTCCTTGGTGAGGTTCGGTCAGCCCGACTTGCGGGACTTGTGGATGTCGGCGACGGTGGCCGGCGGTTGCTTGGCAGCGGCGAGCATTCGGCGGAGCTGGGTGGCCTCGCGCTTCAGCCGCTCGTGGTCTTTGAGTGCGCGCTCGATGTCGCGCAGGCGCCCGCGGATCTCTTTGACCAGCGAGGCGCGCTTGATGGGTGCGGGTGCTGCTGCTCGAGCGGGAGCGGACGGGGCCACGTGGGCGGCTTGCGCCGGCGCCGAGGCCTGCATCTGCGCGATGGCGTCGCGGGCGTTGATGATGGTGCCAGCGGGAGCCGCGGGCTCCTGCATGGGCCTGACACCGCCGGGGGTGAACTCGAAGCCCTGGCTCATCCCGCGCGCCCCGCGGAACGCCAGGCGCTGATGTAGACGAGTTGGGTGGCACCGACTGACGTGCCAGCGCCGCCCGTGGCGAGCATGCGAAGCTCGCTGCCGGGGTGGCCGCCGACGAAGGTGTTGGCCGCGAGCGTGGCCGCGGTCGTGCCGGGTGAGGCAGCCTGAGAGCCGACCGTCGTGATGGTCGTGCTGGCGCCGCTCTGCGCCGAGAACTTGGTGGTGACGCCGGCCGCGACCTGCGGGAAGTGGAGCCAGTCCACCCACACGTCGACCGCGGTGCCATCGCTGAGCGCCTTGATCTTGCGCTGGAGCGTGACGTCGGTCGTGCCGCCCGTGCCGCCGATCACAACCGCGTCGATGGCGAACCAGTCGTAGTCGTGGAGCCCGCGCACCACGTCGCCAACGACGGCCGTTGCAGCCGTGGCCGGGCTCGTGCCGGTGATGCGGAAGGTTTGCAGTTTGGCCAACGGTCAGATCTCCACGATCCTGGCGCCGCGCTTCTCGAGCTCGGGCCTGATTTCTTTCCAGACGGTGATGCAGCCAGCCGCCATTGCGTGCTGACCGCGACTGCGCGGCGACACCATCTCGCCCAGGTGGACGATCAGGTCAGCCGGCACGCCGTCAGGGTTTCGGGCTAGCCACTTGCGCAGCGCCCGCGCCATCGCGACGTTTTCGCAAATCCACGGACCTGGCTCGTTCAGCCAGAGGGACGCGATGAGCGACCCAGCCGACCAATCAAGACCGACGAGTTCTTCACCGTGGCGGATTCGGTGCAGGCTTGCGAGGGCCTGGGCCAGGTGGCTTTTGCCCGCTCGGGGGCCGCCCGCCACCACCACTCGGGGCGGTAGGTCCAGCCGGAGGATCCTGACCAGCCCGTCGAGCTCGAGCCTCCGCGTCGAGCGCGGCAGTGGCAGCGTCCAACTCGCGCTGGGCAGCTGCATCGTTCTCTTCCTCGAGTTCAGTCAGCGCGGCTTCGATGTTCTCGACGCCGAAGACGGGCGCGAGCTTCTCCATCGCCATGCGGCCGGTGATCTGCTTGGCCGTCCTGGCCGCAGCGACCAGCTCGACGACCTGCTTCTGCTCGGCCACATCTGGCGCGAAGTACGAGCCCCATTTCACAGTCAGAGACGGCGATGTCCAGCCCATCACTCAGCCGCCGCGGCCAGCGCGGGCGCCTCCGTGACGTTGAACTTGGCCAGCACCGGCAACACCTTGGCGATCAGCGGAACCTTTAGGTTCTTGCCGACCCGCTGGGCGATGCGGAGTTGCATGTCGACTGAGGGGAGCAGGAAGCCGTCGCGCACGTCGTCGCGGTATTGGCCGCAGCGGTCGATCTGCTTCTGCTTGATGGCCTCGAGCGCCTTGCCGCTCGTCGTAGCCGCAAACTTGATGTTCTCGGGGTCGAGGAAGACCACGCACAGAGCTTCCTGCACCTTCAGGCGTAGGTCGCTCACGTTGACGTGCTGGGCCTCGAGCGAGTCCTTCGAGAAGGTGACGGCCTCGACCTTGGTGTCCTTGTCCGGGTAGGACCACACGTAGCCGGGCCCCTTCTTGCGGGCGCCGCCGGTGACGTCTCCCGTCAGGTAGCCGCCGCGGATCGGGTTGTTCGGGCCGGGCATGCCACCGAACTCCGACGACGGCACCATCGCGGGTCGCCCTTCGCCGGTCGGATTGTGGCCAGGCGTGACGCCCGTCTCCACAATCTGCGGCTCGGACAGCAGCGCGCATCGGTGCCACTGGCTCCGAGCGATGTCGTGCTGATGGATCTCGTCGGTCGTGAGCTTGTGGATCGCCTTGCCGTCGATCTCGTTGACGATCTGCGGCCCCTTCATGAAGGGATACCAGACGACCGGGCAGAAGCCGAGGTGGTGGCTGACGCTCTTGGTCTGGTCCGGCGTCCAATGCGTCGGCTCGCGTCCGTCCTCGTGCGCCTCAGCAGGCAGGAAAGTGACGTCGCTGGTGGCGTCGATGACGCGGCGGAAGATGCGGACGCGGACCGCCCACTCACCGCGCTGGTTCTTGTATTCGTCGACGTACGGGTAGCGGATCTCGAGCGAGACCACCTTGCCGTCACCGTCGAGGACCGGCGTGCACCACTTGGACGGCACGAGCTGCGCGAACGGCTTGCCGTTGCGGTGCCCGTGAATGCCGACCGCGGTGCCAGCACCCATCGCCGCTCGCAGCCCATCCCGGCAGTAGGTCGGGAAGGCGCAGAGGTCGTGGTGCTTGCTGATGAACCGGTCGAGGACTTTGCTGTCGTCTTCGGCTAGGCCGGCCTCGTCGTCGGCCTCGTCTTCGCCAGGTAGCGAGGTGAAGGCCGGGAAGCGGCTCTCACCGAAAATCAGGTCAACGTACGACTCGATCGCCAGCGACACCGCCGGGTAGACGATGCAGGGGCGACGCTCCCAGAGCGGCGCCTTGTCGTTGAACCAGTCGCACTCGAGGCCATTGTACTGCGTGCCGGTGACCCAGTTCTCGAGCCACTCGATCCGCTTGTACCGCGGCGAGGTGTTGGCCTCGAGCAGCTTGGGGACGGCTTCGATGCCTTCGTACTTGGTGGTCATCGGCCGCTTGTGACGGTGCGGGTGTTCGCCGGATCGTTGCAGGCATGCAGGGCGAGGGCGAGCGCCCAGGCCTTGTCGGCGTGCCCCTCGTCAGTGTGCGGCGCGTCGTATCGGATGTTGCCGGCCGACGTGATGATTCTTCGG
>Ga0247823_10002395_pt1 | contig 15463 bp, 8 predicted proteins | sample 13C_PalmiticAcid_2_FD_192426 | JGI IMG/M metagenome (GOLD analysis project Ga0247823, IMG submission 192426) | Soil microbial communities from agricultural site in Penn Yan, New York, United States - 13C_PalmiticAcid_Day30 | ecosystem: Environmental > Terrestrial > Soil > Agricultural land...
GATTTCAGCCTCTTCAAAAAATTGCTCCTGCCCAAGATGGATCACTATTCCCATTACGTGATCATCCCCCATTTCATTGAAGGCGGCGAGAATGCCCATGAGATCATCAATACCATTCCGAAGGAAAAACTGGTACTGCTTGACAAACAGCTCACCGGCATCACCGGGGAGTATGCCGCCGTGTATGAGAACTTCGAGAAAGATATCTATCATGCACTGGAACAGGCCAATGAGCACCTCAGCAAATACCATACGCTCAAACTGATCTTCCCTGAAAAAAGCTATTTTCCAACCGAGATCATTGCAGGCTTCGAGCGCTTTGCCCAGGAATACGCTTTCACCCATAAGCTGGTCTACGATATCGAGCATGAGCCCATCCAGGAAGGTGAAGTCTATATCAATCTCATGGAAGATGATATGGTCACACTCATTGAAAGGATCGTTTCCCAGAAACTGGAAGTAGGCAAAAAAGTGGGCGTGATCTCCTACAATGAAACGCCGCTCAAGAAGATCATCCTCGACGGCATCACCACTATCTCCACTGATTTCCATGCCATGGGCACCCTTACGGCAGAGCTGATCCTCAACAGCCGTCGCGAGCACCTGGAAGTGCCCTTCTACTTCACCCACCGGCCCAGTCTGTGACCATGACAGTACATGACAGCCGTGTTTAACTGAACCATTATTTTTGTTCAGGTCCTTTTCCAAAGATTCGGCTGCGGATCGTTTGCCAACCTGAAAAAACTAAATGCTGTCCATATGGGAGTTATCCTGGGAGTACTATTTCATTTCATCGGAGGCTTTGCTTCCGGCAGTTTTTATATCCCTTACAAAAAAGTCCGCGGCTGGGCCTGGGAGAGTTACTGGATCACAGGCGGTTCGTTTTCCTGGTTGGTGGTGCCCGTGATCGCTGCTGCCCTTACCGTTCCGAATTTCATCGATATCATTGCCAGTACAGATGCAGGGACCATTTTCTGGAGCTACCTGCTGGGACTGCTCTGGGGCATCGGCGGCCTCACTTTCGGATTGAGCATGCGCTATCTTGGCATCTCCCTGGGAATGGCCGTGGCGCTCGGGTTCTGCTCGGCATTCGGCGCGCTGATCCCGCCCATCTACATGGATCTTTTCAGTGATGGCTCCGCCCATACGTTTTCAGCCATGATGCAAACCAGCAAAGGCATCTTCGTGATCCTGGGTGTGGCAGTCTGCCTGCTTGGTATTGTGGTCTGCGGCAGGGCCGGGATGATGAAAGAAAAAGAACTGCCTGAAGAGAAAAAGAAGGCAGCAGTAAAGGAATTCAATCTCCGCAAGGGTTTGACCGTTGCCGTTTTTTCCGGCATCCTCAGCGCCTGCATGAGCTTTGCCATTACAGCCGCCAAACCTATGGCCGATGCAGCCGTGGCCAATGGCGCCAATCCGCTCTTTCAAAACAATGTGAGCTATATCGTGATCATGCTCGGAGGCTTTACCACCAATTTCATCTGGTGCATGTACCTCAATGCAAAGAATAAATCATTCAGCAACTATACTGATAAACGCACACCGCTGTTCAACAACTATTTCTTTTCAGCGCTGGCTGGCCTCACCTGGTTCCTGCAATTCTTCTTCTACGGAATGGGAGAAAGCAAACTGAAGAACGATGCCAGTTCCTGGATCCTTCATATGGCCTTTATCATCCTGATCTCCGGATTATGGGGACTGGCGTTGAAGGAATGGAAAGGCGTGAGCAGCAAAACCTACAGGACCATTGCAGCCGGCATCGTTATCATCATATTATCGGTTGTACTTGTAGGTTACGGAAATTCATTGGCAGAATAAAATTCTATAAACAATACAAAGACTTTATGTCAGTAGAAACAAAAGAACCCCGGTTCAGGCATGTGAGTTATCTCTGGGATAACAAAAAAGCCGCGGAACTGGAAGGAGATGAAGTGGCATTATTGATCTATCGTTCCAACTTACTGGGAGCCGATCTGAGGCTCACCAATTACGGCGGCGGCAATACTTCCTGTAAAGTATCAGCCAAAGATCCGCTCACAGGAACCAATACGGAAGTGATGTGGGTAAAGGGTTCCGGCGGCGACCTCGGTACACTGAAGAAAAGCGGTCTGGCCGCACTCTACACAGAACGCCTCCGCAGCCTGCAGCAGGTATACCGTGGCATACAGCACGAAGATGAAATGGTAGAACTCTTCAATCATTGCATCTATGACCTGCAATCAAAAGCTCCCAGCATCGATACGCCCCTTCATGGATTCCTTCCCTTCAAACATATCGATCACCTGCATCCGGATGCAGCCATCGCTATCGCTGCAGCAAAGGATGGAAAGCGCATCACGCAGGAACTCTTCGGAGGCGCCATCGGATGGGTGGAATGGCAACGCCCGGGCTTCGACCTGGGGCTGCAACTGAAACGCTGCCTGGATGAGAACCCCGGTATCCGCGGCATTATGCTCGGATCACACGGTCTGTTCACCTGGGGCGACACTGCATACGAAAGTTATATCAACACCCTGGAAGTGATAGAGCGCTGCGCCGCCTATATAGATGAGCACACTAAAAAGAAAACGGTATTCGGAGGACAACAGCTGGATGCACTGCCACAGGAACAACGCTTGTCGCAGGCCGCCACACTGATCCCTGTACTCCGCGGCTACTGTTCTTCCAATACTTCCATGATCGGGCATTTCACCGATGATGAAAGAGTATTGCAGTTCATCAACTCCAAAGACCTTGGCAGACTGGCGCCGATGGGTACCAGTTGTCCTGATCACTTTTTACGTACCAAGATAAGTCCACTGGTGCTCGATATTGCACCGGATGCAGATTGCAGCAATTCAGCAACATTAAAAGACACCCTGGATAAGCAGTTCAGCAGTTACCGCCAGCTGTATGCAGACTACTACAATAAATGCAGGCATGCCGATAGTCCTGCAATGCGTGATGCCAACCCGGTAGTGATCCTCTGGCCCGGTGTAGGCATGTTCACTTTTGCAGTGAACAAGCAGACAGCCCGCGTGGCAGCTGAGTTCTACATCAATGCCATCAATGTGATGCGTGGTGCTGAAGCCATCTCCCAATACACGTCGCTGCCGGCACAGGAAGCCTTCAATATCGAGTACTGGTTACTGGAAGAAGCCAAGCTGCAGCGCATGCCCAAACCAAAATCACTCAGTGGTCGCATCGCGCTGATCACCGGCAGTGCCGGTGGTATCGGAAAGGCCATCGCAAAAAGATTTGCGGATGAAGGCGCATGCGTGGTGATCAATGATAACGATGCAGACAGACTGGCCGAAGCCGGAGAGGAATTTGCGCAGAAGTATGGCAAAGATGTGTATATCGCAGCGCAGCTGGACGTGACCGATAGTTCAACGATCAGGAATGTTTTTAATAAATCGAGCCTTTCTTTTGGTGGCATAGATATTGTGGTAAATTGCGCCGGCCTCTCCATTTCAAAACCTATCGAAGAACATACAGAAAAAGACTGGGACCTCCTCTATGATGTCCTCGTTAAAGGTCAGTTCCTGGTCACTCAACTGGGGATCGAAATCATGCGTAAACAAAACAAAGGCGGTGACGTGATCAATATCGTCAGCAAGAATGCGCTCGTTTCCGGCCCTAATAATGCAGCTTACGGTTCAGCAAAAGCAGCACAGCTGCACCTGAGCAGGCTCAATGCCGCTGAACTCGGCAAAGACAGGATCAGGGTGAACGTGGTGAACCCCGATGCCGTGATCCTGGACAGTAAGATCTGGACCGGTGACTGGGCTGCAGGACGGGCGAAGGCATATGGCATTTCAGTGGAAGAACTTCCTTCCTTCTATGCCAGGCGCACACTGCTGAATGAGATCATCCTGCCGGAAGATATTGCAAATGCCTGTTATCTGTTCGTTGGCGGATTGATGAATAAGTCAACCGGTAACGTACTGAATGTTGACGGCGGCATTGCCATGAGCTTTGTAAGATAATAAACCTAATCCGGGGAAATCCCGTACCAAAACAGTATCGTATGCAACTTGCCAGGAACAGTATTGCGGACCATAACCAGGCAATGCTGAGTAGCCATGAAAGACAAATGCAATATCTCCGTGGGGAGATTGCCCACGCAGACCAGATCATCAACAAACTGGCGGCATTCCAGGTGGCCATTCCCAGCTGGGCTCTGGGCACAGGCGGCACCCGCTTCGGAAGATTTTCCGGCGGCGGCGAGCCCCGTAGCCTGGAGGAAAAGATCAGTGACATCGGTCTGCTCCATGCGCTCAACCGCAGCAGCGGCGCCATCTCCCTGCATATACCCTGGGATATTCCCACAGATGCGAATGCTATCCGCCAACTGGCGGCACAACACGGTATCCGCTTCGATGCGATGAACTCAAACACCTTCCAGGACCAGCCCGGACAGGAAGCGAGCTACAAATTCGGATCACTCCAGCACGTAAGCAAGGCCGTTAGAAAGCAGGCCATTCAGCATAATATCGAGGTGATCAGACATGGGGTGGAACTGGGCTCTGAAAGTCTCACCGTGTGGCTGGCGGACGGCAGCTGCTTTCCCGGTCAGCTGAATTTCCGCCAGGCATTTCAGAACGTTTATGAAAGCCTGCAGGAGATCTACGCCGCCCTCCCCTCCAACTGGAAACTCTTTGTAGAGTATAAAGCCTTTGAACCGAATTTCTATTCCACTACTGTAGGAGACTGGGGGCAGAGCTATCTCTATGCCAGCAAGCTCGGCCCCAAAGCCTATACACTGGTAGACCTCGGCCATCACCATCCCAATGTGAACATAGAACAGATCGTTGCCTTGCTGCTGATGGAAGGCAAGCTCGGCGGTTTCCATTTCAATGATTCAAAGTATGGCGATGACGACCTCACCGTAGGCAGCATCAAACCTTACCAGTTATATCTCATCTTCCGCGAACTGGTTGATGGCATGGATGCCAAAGGCATGGACCATGCAACCGGACTGGGTTGGATGATTGATGCCTCACACAATGTAAAAGATCCCCTGGAGGATCTGCTGCAATCGGTGGAAGCTATCATGATAGCCTATGCGCAGGCTTTGCTCTGCGATGCAAAAGCGCTGGAAGCAGCCCGCGAAGCAAACGATGTGGTGGCAGCGCAGGAACTGCTGCAATCAGCCTACCGCACGGATGTGCGCGCTCTGGTGGCCGCGGCCAGGCTCCGCAACGGCGGTGCACTGGACCCGCTGAAACTCTACCGGAGCACGGAAGTACGCCAGCAACTGATCAAAGAAAGAGGTAACAAAAGCACTGCTACAGGACTCTGATGAAGCCAACACCAGTTATTGCCGTTTTCGATATTGGCAAGACCAATAAAAAACTCTTCCTGTTCAATGAACAGTACCAGAGTGAATTTGAACGCACCACCCGCTTCTCCGAAACCATGGATGAAGATGGTGATCCATGCGAGCACCTGGAAAGCCTCCGGCTTTTCATCCTGGATTCTCTGCGCGATGTGGCAGCCATGGAACAGTTTGATGTGAAGGCAGTGAACTTCACTGCTTATGGCGCAAGCTTCGTATACACAGATATTGATGGAGAACCACTCACGCCCCTGTACAATTATCTTAAGCCTTATCCTCAAACACTACAGCAGGAATTGTATAGTACTCATAATGGTGAGGCTCTGTTTGCGCAGGAGACTGCATCGCCGGCATTGGGCTCGCTCAATGCCGGCCTGCAGTTATTCCGGCTGAAAAAAGAGCGGCCAGCTCTCTTCAGCAAACTGCAGTACGCGCTTCACCTGCCACAATACCTGGGCTACCTGGTAACAGGTAAAGCCTTCTCTGATCTCACCAGCATCGGCTGCCATACAGCCCTCTGGGATTTCAGCAAACAACAATACCACCAGTGGACCAGCCAGGAAAATATCCTTGAAAAACTGGCGCCCATCGCCGCACATGATCAGGTCCATCCTGTGAAGAACGGTATCAGTAAAAAGCTGATCCAGTCAGGTATCGGGCTGCACGACAGTTCCAGCGCACTCATCCCCTACCTGCTCAGTTTCCCGGAACCTTTTGTACTGATCTCCACTGGCACATGGAGCATCAGTCTTCATCCATTCAACAACACGCCGCTGACAAGGGAAGAATTGCAGCAGGACTGCCTCTGTTACCTCAGCTGGGAAGGCAGGCCCGTAAAGGCATCCAGGTTATTTGCCGGACAGTTCCATGAAGACCAGGTAAAAAGAATTGCTGCCTTTTTCGGGCAGCAGGTATCAAGATATAACCATATCCCGCCAGACAGGAATATACTTCGGTTATTATCTTCCGTTAGTAAACAGGAGCAGGCAACCAGCAGTGAGACTTACCCCCCTTCCCTGCAATTTGATAACAGGGACCTGAAAGATTTTGAAGACGATATCACTGCCTATCATCAGCTGATGCTTGACATTGTGAACGCCCAGGTGCAAAGCACGGAACTTCTTTTGAAACACGCCCCCGTGAAAACGATCTATGTGGATGGAGGCTTCAGTCGCAATGAACTTTTCATGTATCTTCTATCAACCCATTTTACTCAACACGATATATATGCAGCCTCTATGGCGCAGGCAACAGCTATCGGCGCGGCACTGGCGATACATCAGTACTGGAACTCAGGACCATTACCGGAAGATCTGATTGCAACACAGCTATATGCAATAACAGATTTTAATGTATCGCCTGAAACCCGCAACGACAGTACAGTGCAGGATAGTTAAACGGATAGTAACTTATATTTTCACAAGGTAATCGAAACATTTTTTTCCAAAAACGAAACGCTGTTTGTATGAAATTGAACCCCCGGCACATCAGGCAACTCAGCTTATGGCCCAACAGGATAATGGTCTTATTCTGTGCTTTATTGTTTACCTGCATCCAAACTTTAGCTCAGGATGCCGGTAACATTACCATCACAGGAAAAGTAAATCTCAATGCAGGAGGTGATCTTTCCGGAACGACCGTTCAGATTAAAGGAGATCAGAAAGCAGTCAACACAGATGCAGAAGGAAAATATACGATCACAGCTCCTTCAAGGGCTATTCTCGTTTTCAGCCGCGTTGGATACAAACCGGCTGAAGTAAAATTATATAACCAGACCGTAGTGAACATCACACTTGAACCAGCAGAGAACAGCCTGGAACAGGTGGTTGTGGTGAGCTACGGAAAGCAGCGCCAGCGCAGCATCACAGGAGCTATTGCTAAAGTGAATGCCGCTGAATTGCAGGATATTCCTGCTACCGAATTCGGTCAGAAACTGAATGGTAAAGCAACGGGCCTCCAGATTAACCAGGTAACCGGCCGCCCCGGTCAGGGCATGACGTTCCGGATCCGCGGCGCTGCTTCCCTTTCAGGTTCCAATCAACCATTGATTGTAGTGGATGGACAACCCATACAGGATATCAACCTCATCAACCCGGATGAGATAGAGAGTTTCAGTGTATTGAAAGATGCGGCTGCTACCGCACTTTATGGATCACGCGCTTCAAATGGCGTAGTGTTGATAACTACAAAAACAGCTAAAGCTGGCCGCACTTCGGTTAACTTTAATGCATACCAGGGATGGCAGTCCGTTCCTCAACGCGGAAGACCAGACATGATGAATGCACGTGAGTTTGCTGCATTTCAGAAGGCCCGTATCGAAGATCAGTTGAAGTATGAGGACTACGACAAAACAAAGCCAGCTCCTATTGTTTTTGATGAGTACAAAAATCCTGAACAATACGGTGAAGGAACCAACTGGTATGATGCACTGCTGAGAACTGCTCCTATACAGAACTATTCTACCAATATTTCATCCGCATCGGAAAAAGCTTCAGGTGCTATTACAGCTACCTACCTCAGACAGGATGGCGTGCTCAGGAACACGGGCATTGAAAGATTTTCATTCCGTGCCAATACTGAGTTCCGTCCATTTGATAAACTCAGGATTGGTTTGAACATCGCGCCTACTTATCAGCGTAATCACAATACGATCGGAGGAACTACAGATGGCAACCGAAGCATCATCAGCATGGCCACCATGGCCAGCCCGATCCTCCCTATTTACAATGCAGACGGCAGCTGGCAGACAAAAGGAAATACAGGCGGAATGCTGCCCATGCCCAACCCGCTGCATCAACTGCTGACTATGGACCTCAACCAAAAGCAATTCCGGACACTCGGTAATGCATATATCGACCTGGAAATAATCGACGGTTTGCACGCAAAGACCACACTGAGCGTTGATGCAGGCACACAGGAAACCAGCATTTTCAGGCCTTCCACCTATGCAGGCTTCAATGCTACACCACCAAATCCGAATATCAATTACAGCGCTTCTTCTCACAACTATATGAGCTGGTTGTCTGAAAACCTCCTCACGTACAACTTCAAGCTGAAAGATCACAGCTTTGACGTTATGGGCGGTTACTCCTATCAGTATTACAGAAGAAAAGGCGATCAGATCAGTGCATCCAACCTGCCTACAGATCTGATCAAACTTGCCAATGTACCCGGATCAACAATTGGTGCAAGCGACAATACCACCGAATGGGCAATGCTCTCTTACCTCGGAAGGATCAACTATGAATATGACGGAAAATATTTTGTAAGCTTCAATATACGCCGCGATGGTTCCTCACGTCTGTCCCCGGATAAGAGATGGGGTGTGTTCCCGGCTGTATCAGCAGGTTGGGTTATCAGTGATGAAAAATTCTTCCCGAAGAACAACGTGATCAATTTCCTTAAGATCAGGGGTAGCTATGGTGAACAGGGTGTGAACGGAACAAGCAATGACTACCCATACCTGTCTGCCCTCACGGTAACTCCCTACACCTACAACGGCAGCAACACAGCTTACGGAACGGCGATCACCAATCTGGGAAATCAGGACCTTTCATGGGAAGCAACCAGGCAAACAGATATCGGTCTGGATGCGAATTTCCTCAATAATCGTATCACATTCACTTATGATTACTTCCTGAAATACACTGATGGCATGTTATACAATATCAGCCTACCGTTCTCCACAGGATATTCAGGCACAACCATCAACGTAGGCAAATTCAAAACATGGGGTCATGAATTTGGAATTACTTCACGCAACCTGACTGGAGATCTGAGTTGGAATACCAGCATGAACCTGACCCTGGTAGACAACAAGGTACAGGAGCTCTATAACAATCTCCCGCTTGGTGGAGTGAACAGATATGGTGACTACAACCGTACAGCAGTTGGCCGCCGTATCGGAGAGCTTTATGGGTATGTGTTTGATGGTATATACACTGAGGCTGACATGAATGACCCTAAAGTAGCCAAATGGGCCACTCAGTCTGCGGTCGGAACTATCAAATTCAAAGACGTTGATGGCAGTGGTTTCATTGATCAGAACGACAGAACCTTCCTCGGCAACCCCAATGCCAGGGTGCTCTTTGGCATTACCAACGACCTCCGTTACAAGAACTGGGACTTCACTGTTGTTGCCTCTGGTCAGGCCGGTAATTATATCATGAACATCAACAAACAGAATACTCAGAATATCGATGGTGTGTTCAACCTTGAAAAGAGACTGGCCAATTTCTGGCGCTCTCCTGAGAATCCCGGCAGTGGCGATGTGCCCCGTACCTCAAAGGTCAACGCTACTGAGAACTTCCGCGTAGGCAATTCTACCTGGGTGTCAAAAGGAGATTACCTCACAATCAGGAACATCACGCTGGGTTATACTTTCACGAATAACCATTTCCGCTATTTCAAATCTGCCCGTGTTTATGGCAGCGTGAACCAGGCATTCGTTTTCACCAAATACAAGGGACAGAATCCAGAGGTGAATGATATCAGGGAGAGTTCTATTCAAATCGGTGTCGACAACGGCAGCTATCCGGTTCCAAGGACCTTCCTCATTGGTGTAAACGTGAATTTCTAATCTGTCTGAATTTTATTCTGAGACCAATAATCGATTTTTGTTATGAAACTTAAATATATCTTCTTCATATCTGCAGGGATCGCACTCGGTTCGTCCTGCAAAAAAGGTATCCTTGACCTGTATCCGGAAGGAAGCATTACCTCTGGAAATTATTTCAAGAGCACTGCTGAATTCCAGATGGCTGTAACAGGAGCATATGTACCTCTGAGAAACATCGCAGACATCGCATTTTATATGGATGAGATGCGCGCAGACAACACCCATTACGATTACAACTCAAAAGACCGTGGCGGCGCAGGCTATGAACAACTGGCCGACTTTACAGATAACCAATCCAACGGCGTGACCGGCACCCGTTACAACGCAGCCTACAGTGGTATCCACCGTTGCAATACTATTCTCGACAGGCTCGAGACGATCAGCTTTACTATGGCCGATGGCGACAGGAATCAGATAACGGGTGAAGCCAAAGCATTGCGCGCCCACTATTATTTTGACCTGGTACGCCATTTCGGAAAAGTACCCATGCCGTTGCATGAACTGCTCAGTCCCGATCCCAAACTGGTGTTCCTGCCTCGTACCAGTGTAGACTCATTGTATCAACAGATCATTGCCGACTTCACTGATGCATTGGCGCTTCTACCCAACCCCAAAGTGCCCGAGTCCGGCAAAATGAATAAAGGCTCCGTATCTGCTGAACTCGGTCTTGTTTACATGACACTGCAACAGTGGGACAAAGCGGTACCTCTTCTTCAGAGTGTAACCACTATGGGATATGACCTGGTAGGCAACTATCGTGATATATTCGACCCACTCAAGAAATCGAACAAAGAGGCAATCTTTGAAGTGCAATACAAATCAGGAGTAGACGGACAGCAGAGCCTCATCCCTTATCGTTTCCTTCCCGTATCCGATTCAACAAAAGCAATGCTTGACATCGAATACAACAATATCAATGGCGGCTGGAACACCCCTACAGCAGATCTCCTCAGACAATATGAAGCAGACGACAAGCGCCTCAATGCATCTGTTGGTTATATCGAAGGTTATGTTGGAGCCAACGGTATATTCAAAACGGAAAAAATTGTTACGGAAGATGTAAGGACCTATGTTCCGCCTGCCAACAAATCAGCCAGGATATTTGCGAAGAAATATTACTTCTACCCATACAAGATCCCGGCATACAACACAGATCAGAACTGGCCGCTATTCAGGCTCGGTGGTGTACTGCTCCTGCTGGCTGAAGCGCTCAACGAAAACAATCAGTCCGCAGATGCGCTCACACCACTTAATAAAGTAAGGTTCAGAGCAGGTCTTGATGATATCTCCAATACCAATAAGGACCAGTTGCGCGACATTATTGCCAGGGAACAGCGACTTGAGCTTGCATTCGAGAACTATCGCTGGCTTGACCTGGTAAGGACCGGTAAAGCCGCAACAGTGATGACAGCACATGGTGTTGAAATGAAATCCCTCTATGGATACCTGGGGGCAGATGCTTACAATGTTACACCCAAAAAATACATCTATCCGATCCCATTCCGTGAAATGCAACTGAATCCTACCTGGATCCAGAACGATTATTAATCCGCCTCCCAACCTGGCGGGTACCGTACCCCGCCAGGTTTTATACATCCTTTCATTTCTAAAAAATTGTTTGCGCATGAACCACGAACTCAGCAAAGAACAAATCGATTTTTACCAGACCAATGGTTTCATCGTTATCGATAATTTCCTTTCTCCCGAAGAACTGGAACACTGGCGTAAAGCAGTGGGCACTGCCGTAAAAGAAAGGGCCGGACAAAAAATGCCGGGTAAAGAAGCAAAGACCGGCGAAGATGATGGCATCAACGATGATGCAGCCTACTTCGGTAAAGTATTTGACCAGCTGCTCAATCTCTGGCAGACCAATGAAGAGGTGAAAGGCATCATGACCGATCCGCGCATCGGAAAGATGGCCGCACAACTCGCGGGTGTGGATGGTATCCGGATCTGGCATGATCAGGCACTGTTCAAACGCCCATGGGCCAACCCAACATCATGGCACCTGGATACACCATTCTGGAGCTTCTCCGACCGTAAGGCATTGTCTATCTGGGTAGCGCTGGATGATGCCACACTCGAGAACGGCTGCCTCTATTTCATACCCGGATCCTACCAGCAGACAAGCTTTGAAAATAAAGGCATCGGTAAGAACATGGATGGTATATTTGAAGTATACCCGCAATTCGCTACTGTGAAGTCCGTATCTGCCCCCATGAAGGCCGGAAGTTGTTCCTTCCACAACGGCCTCACCATTCACGGCGCTGGTGCCAATATGACCAGCGGATACCGCAGGGCCATGACATGTGCGTATATGCCTGAGGGTAATGTATTCAATGGCATCGCCAATATCCTGCCTGAGCCTTATCTCAGCAGTCTGAAAGTGGGTGACCCGCTGAACAATGATGAGCAGAATCCGGTGATCTATCGCAAATAGCCCAGTCAACCGAACTGATGAAAATAGAATTTTTCTGTCCACGCTGGGGCGCCGAACAACTCCCCTGGCCTGAATTCCTGCAACAGGTGCAGGATGCAGGCTATGCAGGCATTGAATGGTTCCCTTACGGAGAGCAGTGTGATCATGATGAAGTGATTGCCCTTCTCCAGGCAAAGGGCCTTAAATGGTGCATCGTTACGGCCGTCATCAATATGCCGGCAGGTTTCGACGCCTATCTGCAGGAACTGAGAAAGCAGCTCACCAGCCTTGCAGCCATGGGCAAAGGAGTATGGCCTCCCCTCTTCATCAGCACGCAAACGGGAAGGGAATACTTCACGGAAGAACAGACCGGGCGCTGCCTGGAGGTTTGCCGCGAAGTAAGTCTCGGTACCGGCATAGCCATTCACCAGGAAACGCATCGCAACAAATGGTCCTACGCCGCACATGTGGTGAAGCCCATCCTGGAGAAATTCCCGGATACCCTGCTCACCTTCGATATAAGCCATTGGTTCTGCGTTTCGGAAAGTTACCTGGAAGATCAGCAGCCTGCAGTTCAAATGGCGATTACACATGCACGTCATATACACGCCCGTGTGGGGCATACGGAAGGACCGCAGGTTTATGAACCATCATCCCCGGAATATGCGGATGCACTGAAAGCGCACCTCGCCGTTTGGGATGAATATATAAAACAGCGGAGGGAAGCCGGCGCCACCTCCTGTACTTTCACGCCGGAATTCGGTCCGCCTCCGTACCTGGTATTCGCCAACAGGAGCGGCACCCCGCAGCAGGAACAGTGGAGAGTGAACCTTTGGATGAAGAACTTTCTCCAGTTACGGTACAGCAACAACCATTAACACAAGACCTGCAACTATAAAACCCCATTGTCAGGATGAAAAGAAGAACTTTCTTATTACAGGGCGGCCTCCTGTCCACAGGGTATGCCATTCTCAGCAGTTCGCCTTCATGGGCATCACAGATGCTGGCAGGAGATGCCGCAAAAGATGAGCTCTATGAACTGTTCAGAAACCCGCCCTCCATCTACCGCCCCTTCGTACGCTGGTGGTGGAATGGTGATAAAGTGGAAAAAGCAGAACTGATCCGCGAACTGCATGTAATGAAAGAAGCAGGCATCGGTGGCGTGGAGATCAATCCCATCAAGTTCCCCAACAGGGCGTTTGATATGGACAAGCCAACATTGCGCTGGCTGAGCCCGGAATGGACTGACGCACTGGAGTCCACCGTGAAGGAAGCAAAGAATATCGGTATCACCTGCGATCTCATAGTGGGCTCCGGATGGCCATTCGGCGCTGAATACCTCCAGGGCGAAGAACGATGCCAGCTGATGGTGATCGGCACCAAAAAACTGGAAGGCCCGCTGGAATATGAAGTGTCTGAATTTGACCTCCTGAAAGAAGCAGATCCCCCGCTGCAATCCCCTTTCAGCGGAAGAACACTGGAGTTCATGCAACTCAAAATGGTTCCCGCCACCATGAGCAGTCTCAATGAAGTACAGGACCTCTCTTCAAATATCGGCCAGAAAACCATCAGGCTCAATATCCCCAAAGGCAAGTGGGTGCTCTATTCCCTGGTGAAGATCACCGGCTTCATGGAAGTGATCAATGGTGCTCCCGGTGCAGAAGGCCCCGTTCTCAACCACCTTGATGAGAAAGCCGTGAAGAAGTACCTCAACCATATGACCGATACCATCCAGCAAAGGATGGGCCCTCTCGCTCCCTGGATCCGCTCTTTCTTCAGCGACAGTATGGAACAGGAAGGCGCCAACTGGACGGCCGATATGGCGGAGCAATTCCGCAAACGCCGCGGCTATGATCTCATTCCCTACCTGCCTTTCACCATGTTCAAAACAGGCGGCATGGGCAATACCATCGATGCCAATTACGGCGCTGCCTTTACGCCGGATTTCAATGATACCATCCAGCGTGTCCGTTACGATTATGACCTCACCAAATCGGAACTGCTGGAAGAAAGGTTCATCAAACCATTTGTGGAATGGTGCAGGCAGAACAAGGTGCTGAGCCGCGCACAGGCCTATGGCCGCGGCTTCTTCCCGCTGGAAGGCAGCTTTGAATTCGATATCCCCGAATGCGAAACCTGGATCAAGTACGGCATCACCGGAGACGTACATGAGACCAATTACCGAATCGGCCGCGCCAATACCATGATCAACAAATGGGTGAGCTCCGCCGCACACCTCAAAGGCAAACGCCTCATCAGTTGTGAAGAGCTCACCAATACCGATATGGTGTTCAATGATACCCTGGAAATACAGAAGATCGCAGGCGACCAGAGCACCATCTCCGGCGTTACGCATCCCGTATTCCACGGCTTCAACTATTCACCACCCGATGCTCCCTTCCCCGGCTGGATCCGCTATGGCGCTTACTTCAACGAGAAGAACACCTGGTGGCCCTACTTCAAAAAATTCACGGATTACAAAGCAAGGTTCAGCGCACTGTTCCAGCATGCAGACATGTTTGCGGATATCGCTGTACTGCCGCCCGTGAACGATATGTGGAGCATCCATGCAGCACAGAATGAACCATTCCCGCTGTTCACATATCCTGACTACCTGCTGAATGTGTGGGAAGCCATGCATAAATGCGGCAACGCCTGTGATTATACATCAGACAGGGTCATCCGCGATTCACAGGTAAAGAACGGAAGACTGGTGTACGGTCCACGCTCCTATCATACACTCGTGCTCATACAGGTAGATCGTATGGATCCTGAGACCACGGCAAAACTCCTGCAGTTTGTACAGGCCGGTGGACGCATCTTCTGCATCGAGACCATGCCCAATAAATCACTCGGTCTCAATAACTGGGAAGCCCGTGAAAAGGAAGTGCAGAGCCATGTGATGCAGTTGAAGAATTATCCCGACCGTTTCATTCTCCTGAAAAAACCAGCCAGCAATTTCATCGACTGGTACAAGGGAGTGCAGCGTCAGTACAATATTACTCCCTATGTGACCGTGGAGAAGCCCAATCAATTTGTGAACCAGGTCCGTTACCAGGCCGGAGACAGAGAGATGCTGCTGTTCATCAACTCCAATATGGACAAT
>Ga0247823_10002397_pt1 | contig 15442 bp, 13 predicted proteins | sample 13C_PalmiticAcid_2_FD_192426 | JGI IMG/M metagenome (GOLD analysis project Ga0247823, IMG submission 192426) | Soil microbial communities from agricultural site in Penn Yan, New York, United States - 13C_PalmiticAcid_Day30 | ecosystem: Environmental > Terrestrial > Soil > Agricultural land...
CCAACCTGGCCAAGCCGACGGCCGACGGCGTGCGCGAGCCGCTCAACCGTCGCGCCACCATCGACATCAACTTCTAAGGCTCTGAGGGACCGGCCAAAACCGGTCCCGATGACCTCGATGGTCGATACCGAAGCGGGTCGCCGGCCTTTCGAAGGGCCGGCGACTTCCTCTTGGGGTTTAGTTCCCGACAATCCTGGCGTGTTCCTCGGGACTTGTCATGAAGGGGATGTCGGCTCTAGGAGGGGCTTCGCTCCCTAGAAAGAATCAGTGCGTGCTGGCGCCATTCGATCCTGATCAGTCTCCCGTCGACCAGCAGGTCGGCGAGGATCTGCAAGGCCGACGGTTTTTGATCGTGACGGCGCCTTTCGGCGGCTTCGGCGGCGTGCTGGCCCGGGCCTTGACCCGTCGTGGGGCCGAGGTGGCCCGCATGATCTTCAACGCCGGCGACGCCGCGAGCTGGCGTGAAGGCGGCGCGGTGCGTTTCGATCAGGGCGTCAGCCAGTGGCCGACGCGTTTGCGCGAACTGTCGCAGGACTTCACCGACATCGTCGTTTTCGGCGAAGGCGGCCCCTATAATCAGGGGGTGCTTGCCCAGGCCGGCCAGTTGCAGGCGACCATATGGGTTCTCGAGAACGGGTATTTCCGTCCCGACTGGATCACGGTGGAGCGCAACGGGGTTAACGCCTCCAGCGCCCTGGCGCGCGACGCCGCCAGCTACGGCGCGCCGACGCCGCCTCTGCCCGTGACGCGGCCGATCGGCAAGATCCTGCCGCATCACGTCATCAATATCAGCCTCTATCATTTCATCGTCTGGGCGGGGGGAGCTCTCTATCCCCGTTTTCGCTCGCCCTACACCACGCCCGCCTGGCGTCAGTGCCTTGGCCACATGGCGCGCTATCTGAAGCTTATCTTCCAGTCGCGTCGCAAATTGGCGGCGGACGTGATCGCCGCCCGGGGCCCCTACTTCATCGCCTGTCTGCAGCGCGAGGGGGACGCCCAGCTGTTGCGATACTCCCGGTTCGCGGACAACGCCGGCTTCCTGGCGGAGGTGATGGACAGTTTCGCGCGTCACGCTTCTGCGGATCAGCGCCTGGTGGTCAAGAACCACCCACTGGATCCCGGTCTCGTCAATCTGGCGGCGGTGACCCGACGTCTGGCCGCCGAGCGTGGCTTGTCGGGCCGGGTCGATTTCATCGACGGCGGGAACCTGGCGCAGTTGTGCCGCGCCTCTCGCGGCATGGTGGTCAACAATTCGAGCGCGGCCCTGTCGGCGCTGGGTTTCCACACGCCGGTGAAGGTGCTGGGCCAGGCCTTCTTTGATTTCGAGGGCATGACGGATCAGCAGCCGCTGGACGGTTTCTGGCGCGCGCCTGTGGCGGCGGACCCCCAGCTCTTCACGCGCTTCCGCGCCCATGTGATCGCGCGCACCCAGATCAACGGCAATTATCACGAGCCCCGGGCCATGGTCTGGACCGCTTCGGCCATAGCCGAGAGGTTCGCCCGGCAGGCGTCGTCGCAGGGCTGAATCCGATAATCCACAGGGGTGTGGCGATATGGCCACCTTTGGGGCTTGTCATATCACTGTCACACGACTGTCGCCCAAACTTCCTGCATGCGCCTTAAGGCCCTGCCCATCTCGACAGGCGTTCTGGCCTGCCGCGCAGGCGCTACGCCTTTTCATCACTGGGGATACAGACCGATGACCACCCGCAAGCAGCTGTTCTGGGCGACGACCGCCCTCATGAGCGGCGTTCTCATGGCCGGCGCCGCCTCGGCCCAGTCGACCGCTTCGCAAGCCGTTGAAGAACGCGCCTCGCAGGTCGGCGATGTCGTCGTGACCGGCGTTCGCGGCCCGCGCAACATCAACGGCGCCATCGTCGCCGAGCAGGTCGGCAAGTCGCGTTCGACCATCACGCAGGAATACCTGTCGACCCAGGCCGCCGGTCAAACCGTTCTGCAGTCGCTGAACCTGCAGCCGGGCGTGAACTTCACCAACACCGACGCCTACGGCAACTCGGGCGGCGACATCACCATCCGCGGCTTCGACGCCCAGCGCATCTCGCTGAACCTCGACGGCGTTCAGCTGAACGACTCGGGCAACTACCAGATCTACTCGAACCAGCAGCTCGAGCCCGAGCTGGTTGAACGCGCCAGCGTCAACCAGGGCACGACCGACGTCGACAGCCCCACCGCTTCGGCCACCGGCGGCACGATCAACATGACGACGCGCCGTCCGGCCAAGGAATTCGGCGCCATCGTCCAGCCGTCGGTCGGCGGTGAAAACTATCAGCGCATTTTCGGCCTGATCGACACCGGTGAAGTCGGCCCCTGGGGCACCACCGCCTGGTTCGCCGCTTCGGCCACCACCTATGACCAATATGGCGACAACCCGGGTGAGCTGAAGAAGCACACCTACAACGGCCGCATCTATCAGCCGCTGGGCGACAACGGCGACTTCCTGTCGCTGGCCGGCAGCTATGTCCGCAACCGCAACAACACCTACGGCAACAAGAACGTCGACCGCTTCAACGCGGGCACGATCGACGCCGGCAACACCTCGACCTGCCTGTTCGATCCGGCCGTCAACGGTACGGTTCAAGACCAGGGTTCGTCGGCCGGCGGCGCCAACCCGGGCTGCGGCAACTACTACAACTACTTCCAGAACCCCTCGAACACCTTCAGCCTGCGCGGCCAGTCGCGCTTCACGCTGACGGACAAGCTGACGCTGACGGTCGACCCGACCTACCAGTACACCCTGGCCAACGGCGGCGGCACCCAGAACATCTGGGAGAATGACCAGCGCCTTCAGGGTTCGAAGTTCGATCCGCTGAACCCGAACGCCAACGGCGTCGACCTGAACGGCGACGGCGACACGATGGACCGGATCAAGCTGTATTCGCCGTCCAACACCAACACCAACCGTTACAGCGTCAACACCTCGCTGATCTACGCTCTGACCGACAACCACCGTCTGCGTCTGTCGTACACCTTCGACACCGCCAACCACCGCCAGACGGGCGAGTACGGCCTGCTGCGTCAGAACGGCGACCCGGTGAACCCGTTCGGCGGCTACAAGAACGGTGGCGCCGATCCGATCCTGACGCTGGACGGCACGCCCTTCCAGAAGCGCGACCGTCGTTCGCGTGCAGAACTGAGCCAGTTCGCGGTTCAGTACATCGGCAACCTGTTCAACGACGCCGTGACCCTGGACGTGGGCCTGCGCGCGCCGCGCTTCTCGCGCGACCTGCAGAACTACTGCTATCAGATCAACACCTTCGACGCCTACTGCTCGGCTCAAACCCCCACGGGTTCGAACGCCTCGGCGGGTGCTCCGGTGAAGTTCTCGCGCAAGTATGACGACATCCTGCCGAACGTCGGCGTGACCTGGCGCTTCGCCCCCAACCAGCAGATTTTCGCTTCGTATTCGGAAACCCTGTCGGCGCCGCGTACGGACGACCTGTATGACCGGATCCCGGCCACGCCGGAGCCGGAAACCGCCACCAACATCGACCTGGGCTATCGCTACCAGTCGGGCCGCCTGATCGCTTCGGGCTCGGTCTACCTGTCGAAGTTCGAGAACTACATCGCTCGCGCCATCACGGACGTGCTGAACCCCGACGGTACGCCGACGGGTGAGACGATCGTCACGAACATCAACGCCGGCGACGTCGATCGCTGGGGCGCTGACGGCCAGATCGGCTACATGTTCACCGACAACTTCTCGCTCTACGCCTCGGCCTCGTACCTGGGCAGCGAAGTCAAGGAAGACATCCCGAACGACCCGGCTCCCTACAAGACGGGCGGCAAGGAACTGTTTGAAGTGCCGGAGTGGCAGTACGCTCTGCGCGCCGAATACAAGCGCGGCCCGTTCACGATCGGCGTCCAAGGCAAGTATGTCGATGAACGCTGGACGAACCTGATCAACGACGAACAGACCCCGGCCTACACCGTGGTCGATCTGGACGCCCGCTACGACCTCGATTTCATCAACGAGGGCATGTACTTCCAGGTCAACGTCATGAACCTGTTCGACGAGGAATACCTCGGCAACATCTCGACGGACATCTCGGGCAACCGCAGCGCCGCCCTGGGCTCGCCGCGCACCGCCATGGCCACCCTGCGCCTGACCTTCTAAGTTCAGACGCAATCAAGACAGGGAAGGGCGGTCCGGAGACGGACCGCCCTTTCTTTATGAATGGGCCTGCCGAGTTGCGCTATCTGAGGCCGAAGCCGACCTGGGTGCGGCCCATGGTCCCGCAAACATTGAACCGGGTGGCGTCTCGGCCTATCTGGCGCGGCTGACTTCCCTGCATTCGGATCGACCTCGCCCATGACCCAACCCATCCCCGCCGAATGGACGCCGCACCGCGCCATGTGGGTCGGCTGGCCCAGCCATCCCGAGCTGTGGGGGGAGTATTTCGCGCAGGCCCAGGACGAGGTCGAAGCCCTGGTCCGCGCCCTGGCGGGGCCGGGCCGCGAGCAGGTCAGGCTGATGGTCGGCAATGACGAGGCCCTGCCGGGCGCCCGCGCGCGTCTGGACGGCGTGGCTGGCGTCGAGGTTGTGGCCGCCCGCTTCGGCGACATCTGGCTGCGCGACACCGGCCCGATCTTCAATGCGGGTTCGAAGACGGCCCAGACCTTCAGCGTCAACGGCTGGGGCGGCAAGTACGACTATCCCCACGACGACGAGGTCGCCGACCAGATCGCCGAGTTTTCCGGCGTGCCGACGACGCGTCACGATTTCATCCTCGAAGGCGGCGCCCTGGACCACGACGGCGAGGGCACGGTCCTGACCACCCGCCAGTGCCTGCTGAACAGGAACCGCAACAAGACCTGGACCCAGGCCGACGCCGAGGCCGCCCTGGCCGCTTCGGTCGGCGCCAGGGTGGTGGTCTGGCTGGGCGACGGCCTGCTGAACGATCACACCGACGGCCACGTCGACAACCTGGCTCGCTTCGTCGCGCCGGGCGTGGTGGCCTGCCCCATCGCCTTCGGCCGCAACGACCCCAACGCCGAGGTCTATGACGAGACCGCCCGCACCCTGATGGCGTCGACGGACGCCGCCGGTCGTCAGCTCAAGGTCCTGCGCATCCCGTCGCCGGGCCTGGTGCTGGACGTCGACGAGCGCCCCGTCCCCGCCAGTCACATGAACTTCCTGATCGCCAACGGCGCTATTGTCGTGCCGACCTATGGCGATGACACGGCCGCACGTCTGGCGGGCGAGGCCCTGGCCACCGTCTTCCCCGACCGCGAGATCGTCCTGTCGCCGTCGAACGCCGTCCTGACCGGCGGCGGATCCTTCCACTGCATCAGCCAGCAGGAGCCCGCGTAAACATGACCCGCACCGTCACCGTCGCCGCCCTCCAGACCTCCTACGGCGAGGACATGCAGGCGAACATCGACAAGACCATCGGCCTGATCCGTCAGGCGGCGGCGAGGGGCGCGCAGGTCATCCTGCCGTCAGAGCTGTTCCAGGGGCCCTACTTCTGCGTGACGCAGGAGGAGCACTGGTTCACCGCGGCCTATCCGTGGCGCGAGCATCCGGCCGTGGTCCAGCTGCAGCCGGTGGCGAAAGAACTGGGCGTGGTCATCCCTGTCTCGATCTTCGAGAAGGAGGGGCCGCACTACTTCAACTCGATGGTCATGCTGGACGCTGACGGCGAGGTCCTGGGCGTCTATCGCAAGAGCCATATCCCCGATGGTCCGGGCTATCAGGAGAAGTACTACTTCCGTCCCGGCGATACCGGCTTCAAGGTCTGGAGCACCCGCTTCGGCCGCATCGGCGTCGGTATCTGCTGGGATCAGTGGTACCCCGAGGCCGCCCGCGCCATGGCCCTGCAGGGCGCCGACATCCTGATGTATCCGACCGCCATCGGCTCCGAGCCGCATGACGCCACGCTGGACACCGCCGCCCCCTGGCAGCGCGCCATGCAGGGCCACGCCGTGTCCAACGCCATGCCGGTCATCGCCTCGAACCGTATCGGTCACGAGACCCTGACCGAGACCGGCCAGAGCTTCTACGGCCACTCCTTCATCGCTGATCATCGCGGCGATCTGGTCGAGAGCCTGACGGGCGAGGAGGGCGTGCTGGTCCACACCTTCGACCTCGACTTCCTGGATCAGTACCGCGCCGCCTGGGGGTTCTTCCGCGACCGTCGCCCGGAACTGTACGGCGCCCTGGCGACCGGGCGCCCGGCCTAACGACGCGTGTTCCGCGCCACGACATTGCCCGTGGCGCGGTCGCCGTCGTCGGCGCTGCTGCCCCAGGGATAGCCGCTATCCTCGCCGCAGTAGGACCGGCGGCCTTCGCGTGCGCCGACCACGACCAGCTGCGGGCGCAGTCGCTCGGCGCTGGAAAAGACATTGTCCGTGATCTGATTGTCCGACGGGGTCTGGTGCCGGATCACGCCGCGCTCGCCGCAGTTGCGATACAGGAAGACGCCCGGCCTGCCGCCCAGGTCGAAGCGGTTGCCGGTGATGCGGTTGCGGGCGGAGCCGTCGACGGAGACGGCTTCGCGCCGGGTCGCCACGGCGATGGTGTTGTTCGCGATCCGGTTGTCGGCGCTCTCGGCGTCCAGATAGAGGGCGGTCGCGTCGCTGCGACCGCTCAGGGTTGAGTTCGTCAGGCTGAGTCGCGTCACGCCCGGCCCGACATAGAGGGGGATGGAGCCGGTCCCCACGATGGTCAGCCGGTCCAGTGCGATGTGCGAGGGCGCCGACCCTTGCGTCATAGCCGTATGGTCGGCGGTGCGCGACGAGGCGCGCAAGTCGTCATATCCGCCGTCCGCCCCCATGCCCCAGACACGCACCGCGCCGTGGATGACGCAGTTGGCGATGCGGATATCGGTCGGGCGGCTCCAGTGCTCGGCGGTGATGCGGCGCGACCAGACGGCGATGGTCGGCTGACGGGTGGTGGTCGTCACGCCGGGGCGGCCGACTGTCCCGCCGTTGCAGTCCAGCCCGGCGCCCGAGGCCTCGGCACCCTCGATCAGGATAGGACGGAGGATGCTCTGGTCGTCGGACAGCACGGCGCGACAGGTCAGAAGATAGGGCGCTGTCGCCTCGGCGGTCAGCTCAGCCAGCTCCGCCGCCGTGCAGGGGCGGGCGGCGGGCAGGGCCCAGGGATCCGGCGCGGCGCCCAACAGCAGGAGCGCCAGCAGGGACGACATCAGGGCAGGGGCGTGGCCAGGGCCAGGCGCTCGGCGGCGCAGCCGGGGCTGGTCAGGCCGGTGGCGCGCACGGCGGCCAATTCCACGCGGGCGGCGGCCAGATCGGCGTCGAAGCCGGGCGTGGCGGCGGCGGCGTCGAACACGGCCTTGCCCAACACCTCGCCGGCGGCGACGTCGCTGGGATAGTGCATGCCGCAGACCAGACGGCTCAGGCCCATTTCGTGAGCGGTGTGTCGGGCTTCGGCCGCGTGCCGTGGCTCCAGCGCGGCGAAGGCCTCGCCATAGACGGCGGCCACGGTCGAGCTGCCGGAAGGATAGGAGGCGCTTCTGCGGCCTGCTTCGCTGACGCGCTGGCAGGGACGGCGCGCGGGATCGTCGCCGACCGGACGGGCGCGGAAGCCGCGCGCCTTGACCAATTCGGCGGCGGCGTCGGAATCGTCGAACAGCCGCTGCATCATCTGGTTCAGGCGGGGCGTGGCCGCCGAGCCCAGACGCACGCCCAGGGCGCAGTCGAAATGCTGCAGGGCCAGTGGCGGGCGAAGTTCGGCGTGAGCGGTGGCCAGCAGCCAACGGTCGCTGTCTTCCAGCGCCGTGAACTGTTCAGAGCGGGCCTTGTCGGCCAGGTCGACGGACGAACCGGCGACGGGCGCCGGCGGCGTGGCGTCGGCCAGGGCCTGAATCAGGGGACCGGTCAGATAGCCCCTGGCTTCCGGGGCGGCGGCCTGAACCGCCTGGGGACGCAGAGCGGCGGGAGTGCCGGCGCAGGCCGAGAGCAGGGCGGTGACGACGATCAATCCAGCGGTCGCCCCGCGCATCAGACCCCGGCGCTCCAGGTCAACTGGACCGAGGTCAGGCCGTCTTCACCAGGCGAGGCGACGACCTGCAGGCTGGCGCCGCCGGTCTTGCGGGCGGCGGCGCCATAGGCGCGGGCCTCACCCTGGTTCATGGCCATGACGGGGGCCAGACCCGCCGCCTCGGCGCGTTGGCGATAGAAGGCGATGACCGTTTCGGGCAGGGCGTCGGTCGTGAAGGTGATCAGGCCGCCGGGACCCGTCGGCCCTGAAGCGAGCGTCGCGGGACTGTCGGCCTGGGCGCCGGGATAGAGGGCGGCGAACATCGGCGCGCCGTCGATGGCTGTGGCTTCGGCCAGGACGGCGGCTTCAGGCGCTGCGGCAGGGGCGAGCGGCTCGGCCGCCGAGGTTTCGGCGGCGGCGGACGCGCTGTCGGCGGTCGGCGGCGGACTGGCCTCGGGCGCGGCCTCACTACGCCCGTCGCACCCGGTAAGACCGACCGTGAAGGCCACGGCGACGGCTGCCACGCTACGCTTCATTCCGCCTACGTCCTTGAGACTGTTCAACTTGATGAACACCGTGGCCCATCCATGCGGCGGCAGCAAGGCGGTTCAGCCGGTTGGCGCATCCACATCGTCGCCGGGCTGACCTGTGGCCTTGCGGGCTTCCTCGGGACCGCCGGCGGGTCTGTCGCCCTCGTTCTTGGCGCGTCGTCCTTCGGCGGCGAGAGCGGCGTTGATGACGTCCTGGTCCGGATCAATATCCGAACCGGACGCCGAGCCGCCTCTGAGCGAGCCCGCGCGGGTATCCGAACCGACGTCGGTGCCTTCCAGCGCGGTCTTCAGGGCGTCCCGGGTGTGGCCCAGATCAGGCTTCTCGCCCATGACGGCGGCTTCGCGGGCTTCCTCGGAGTCTGTCTTGGGGGCGGTCATCTGTCATCTCCTTCGCCAGAGACAACGCGGGGCCTCGGGGCCAGGGTTCCCGATAAAGAGAAGGCCGGTGGATCGCTCCACCGGCCTTGCATCCTTGATGACGGCGGAATGCGCGCGATCAGCGCTTGCGCTTGCGAGCGCCGGCCTTGCCCTTGGGGCGCGACAGGCGGACCACCTTGCGGGCGGCTTCCTCGGCCGAGGTGCGGACCGTGGGGATCGAGCGCGGGGCCAGGCCGTAGAGCGAAGCCATCGGGGCGTCCTCGACCGCAGCGATCTCGTGCTCGCCGTAGCCGTTGAAGCCGGTCGTCATGGCCACGCCATAGGCGCCGAGCATGCCGATCTCGATGAAGTCGCCTTCCTGCACATCGGCCGGCAGCCAGAACGGACCCGGCATGTGGTCGATGCTGTCGCAGGTCGGACCGTAGAAGCGGAAGGGCTTCAGCTCGCTCGCGCTTTCACCGTCCCGGACCAGCTTGGTCGGGAAGGGCCAGCGCGAGTGGGTGGCGTCGAACAGCGAGCCGTACGACCCGTCGTTCAGATACAGGGCGTCGCCCTTGCGCAGGTCCACGCGGCACAGCACCGACGACGACTCGGCCACCAGGGCCCGGCCGGGTTCGCACCACAGCTCGGTCGTTTCCGACACGGGCATCTCGTTGAAGCCGCGGTGGATGGCGTCGGCGTACTCGCTCAGGTCCGGTGGGACCATGCCCGGATAGACCGAAGGGAAGCCGCCGCCGACGTCGACGATATCGACGAAGACGCCAGCCTTCTTGATGGCGCGGCTGACTTGCGACATGGCCGCTTCATAGGCCGAAGGCCGCATGCACTGCGAACCGACGTGGAAGCTGACGCCCATCAGGCCGTCCTGCACCGCCTGGCGAACGGCCAGCAGCAGGGCGGGGGCCGCATCCGGCGAGACGCCGAACTTGCCCGACAGGGAATAGGCGGCGCCGTCGGCCGAAACGGCCATGCGCACGACCAGGTTCAGGTCGTCGGCGTTGTCGGTCGCCTCGATGATCTTTTGCAGCTCGTCATGGCTGTCGAGCACGAAGGTGCGCACGCCGTGGTCGGCGTAGGCCGCACGGATGGCGCCGCGGCTCTTGACCGGGTGCATGAAGGCCAGACGTGCATTGGGGCTGACCGAGCGGACCAGCTCGATCTCGGCCAGGGAGGCGACGTCGAAGGCGTTGACGCCCTGCTCGACCAGGGTCTCGATGACCCAGCGCGAAGGGTTCGCCTTCACCGCATAGAAGACGTCGGCTTTCAGATTATCCTGGAACCAGCGCGCCGCTACGGAAACCGAACGCGGCCGCACGAGGGCGACGGGACGTTCAGGGGACCGCTCACGGACCAGGTCCAGGGGAAGTTGGTACGTGCGCAATTCACGTAACCCCCTGCTAATTGTTAACCCAGACCGGCGTTAGCAGCGCTTAACGGTTAGACCACGGGGTCCGCCGGAACGCGCGATGTAGGGATGCGCGACCGTCATGTAAAGTGGTAATTTCGTGGCTCCATCCACATCCCGTCCACAGGGGAACCGGCGCGTCAGGGCCTCAGACTGGACGAAATCGACGCAGCCATGCCATTAAGACTTGTCGAAACGCGCGTGGCGCGTCATGCGGCGCCCCCTGTTGCAACCGCCACCCACGGGTTCATGAGTTCTTCAACCGCCGCCGTCGCGTCCGTAAGGGATGTGTCGAAGACCTACGGAGCCAGGAAGGCGCTCGACGGCGTGTCCGTCGAAGTGGCCGCCGGCGAGATGGTCGCCCTGATCGGTCCGTCCGGATCGGGCAAGTCCACCCTGCTGCGCTCCATCACCGGCCTGCACCCCATCGACCCCGGCAAGGGGACGATCCAGGTGTTCGGCGAAACCGTTCAGCAGAACGGCCGCATCACCGGCGCCGTGCGCAAGGCGCGCGGCAAGCTGGGCATGATTTTCCAGCAGTTCAATCTGGTGGGGCGTCTGTCGCTCTTCTCCAACGTCATGCTGGGCGCGCTCGGCCGTCTGCCTGGCTGGCGCGGCGTCTTCGGCGTCTGGCCGGCGGCGGACAAGGACAAGGCCATGGCGGCCCTGCACCGGGTCGGCGTGTCCGACTACGCCGCCCAGCGCGCCAACACCCTGTCGGGCGGTCAGCAGCAGCGCGGCGCCATCGCCCGCGCCATCGTCCAGGGGGCGCAAGCCATCCTGGCAGACGAGCCGGTCGCCTCGCTGGACCCGGTCTCGGCCCGCAAGGTCATGGAACTGCTGGTCGAGCTGAACAAGCGCGACGGCATGGGCGTGATCGTCACCCTGCACCAGGTCGACTACGCCATCCGCTACTGCGATCGCGTCATCGCCCTGCAGAAGGGCAAGGTGGTCTATGACGGCCCCTCGACCGGTCTGGACTCCAAGCGCCTGATTGAAATCTACGGTCCCGAGTACGAGGACGCGTTCTGGGAAGCCAAGGCATGACCCGCACCCCCATCACCCGCCGCCTGCTCGGCGTCGCCGCCGTCGCCGCCCTGACCATGGGCCTCGCCGCCTGCGGCAAGGGCGAGGAAAAGACCTCGGGCGCCGCGCCGACCGAGATCACCTTCTCCATCCTGTCAGCCGAGGGCCAGGCCTCGTCGGGCCCGCTGTGGCAGCCGCTGCTGGACGACATGTCCAAGGCGATCGGCGTGCCGGTGAAACCCTATTTCGGTTCGAACTATACGGTTCTGGTCGAGGCCATGCGCGGCAACCATACCCAGGTGGGCTGGTTCTCGGCCAAGCCCGAGGTCGAGGCCATCGACCGCGCCAACGCCGAGGTCATCGCCCGCACGGTCAACCGCGAGGGTCTGGACAGCTACCAGTCGACCCTGATCGTCAAGAAGGGCTCGGGCATCACGCTGGACAAGGTGCTGGCCTGCGGCAAACAGTACAACTTCGGCATCGGCGACGCCCAGTCGACCTCGGGCACCCTGGCGCCCATGACCTTCCTGTTCAACGCGCGCGGCGTCGTGCCGTCGCAGTGCTTCAAGACGGTGCGTTCGGCCAACCACCAGGCCAACGCCTTCGGCGTGGCGACCGGCGTGATCGACGTCGCCACCTCGAACAGCGTCAACACCATCTTCATCCGCCGCGAAAACCCGCAACTGGCTGAGCAGATCGAGGAGATCTGGGTCTCGCCGCCGATCCCGGAAAGCGGCATCGTCGTGCGTGAAGACCTGGACCCGGTCCTGAAGGAAAAGATCCGCAGCTTCTTCCTGACCTACGGCCAGGGTGAAGGCGCCGAAGCCGAGCGTCAGCGCAAGGTTCTGGCGGGTCTGGAGTATTCGCGCTTCGCCGCCGCCGACGACAGCTACCTGAACCCGATCCGCGAAATGATCGCCGATCAGAAGCGCGGCGAAGCCGAAGCCAAGGGCGACAAGGCCGGCGTCGCCGCCGCGACCGCCGAGCTTCAACGCCTGCGCAGCCTGCGTGAGGTCCAGCCTTGACCTCTGCTCCGCTGACGCCAGCCGTGGTTCCGGCCGCGCCGCAAAAGTCCGCCGTCTCCTGGGCGATGGACATCCTGGTCTGGGGCGGCGTGATCGCCGTCCTGCTCTACAGCATCGACGCCGTCGACCTGGGCAATATCTCGCGGCTGTTCTCGGGCAATGAGAGCACGCGCCTGTTCGTGCAGGACCTGCTGCGCCCGGACTTCTCCGACTGGAAGATGTTCGTCGCCAAGATGTGGGAGACGGTCCAGATCGCCCTGTGGGGCACCTTCCTGGCCGTCCTGTTCGGCATTCCCCTGGGTCTGGCCGCCGCCCGCAACATGGCGCCCGCCTGGGTCGTGACGCCGGTGCGCTGGGTGATGAACCTGTTGCGCTCGGTGCCGGATCTGGTCATCGGCCTGCTGTTCGTCACCGCTGTGGGCCTCGGCCCTCTGGCCGGCGTCCTGGCCATCACCCTGAACACGGCGGGCGTTCTGGCCAAGCTGTTCTCCGAAGCCGTCGAGTCGATCGACAAGGGACCGGTCGAGGGCGTGCGCGCCACCGGCGCGACCAAGCTGCATGAAATCGTCTGGGGCGTGATTCCCCAGGTCGCGCCGCTGTGGACCTCGTTCGCCCTCTATCGTTTCGAGTCCAACAGCCGCTCGGCCACCGTCCTGGGTCTGATCGGCGCGGGCGGCATCGGCCAGGTGCTGTTCGACAGCATGAACGCCTTCAACTTCCGCGCGGTGTCGGCCATCGTCATCATCGTGGTCATCGCCGTGACCCTGATCGACACCCTGTCGCAGGTCATGCGCAAGCGCCTGCTGTAATCGCTATCGGTCGGGGTAAGTTTGCCCTGACTGTCACAAAGGTCTGGCCGGACCGTCACACTTCGCTGCTCTAAGCGTCGCCAACTGACGTCTGGAGAGGTCCGGCCAATGATCCGTTCCCTGAAAATCACCGCCTCTGCGGCGGCGCTTCTGGCCCTGGCGGCTTGCGGCAATAACGAGGGCGGAGCGCCCGGCAGCCAGAAGGCCCGCGCGGGCATCTGGGCCGCAGGTTCCTCGACCGTCTTCCCCTTCGCCACGCGCGCGGCCGAGAACTTCGCCCGCACCTCGGGCAACACCGCGGCCCCGCGCATCGAGTCGCTGGGCACCGGCGGCGGCATCCAGGCTTTCTGCGCCGGCGTCGGCCCCTCGACCCCGGACATCGCCAACGCCTCGCGTCCGATGAAGCAGAGCGAGTTCGATCGCTGCGTCGCCAACGGCGTCACCGACATCGTCGAGATCAAGATCGGCTTTGACGGCATCGTCATCGCCACCGCTCGCACCGGCAACAGCTTCAACTTCGAGCTGAACGACCTCTATGAGGGTCTGGCCAAGGAGGTGCCCGGCCCGAACGGCGCCTTCGTCGCCAACCCGGCCAAGACGTGGAACGACGTCAACAAGGGCCTGCCGAACCAGCGCATCCAGGTCTACGGTCCGCCGCCGACCTCGGGCACGCGCGACGCCTTCCTGGAACTGGGCATGGCCCCGGGCGGCGAGCTCGTTCCGGCGGTGGCTGCGCTGAAGAGCGACAAGACGCGCTTCGAGACCCTGACCCACACCCTGCGTGAAGACGGCGCCTGGGTCGACTCGGGCGAGAACGACAACGCCATCGTCCAGACCCTGACCCGCACGCCGGGTTCGCTGGGCGTGTTCGGCTTCTCCTTCCTGGAGCAGAACATGGATACGGTGAAGGCCGAGACCATCGACGGCGTCGCCCCCTCGGCCGAGACCATCGCCGACGGCACCTATCCGCTGGCGCGCAGCCTCTACATCTACGTCAAGAAGGCCCACGTGGGCGTGACGCCGGGTCTGGAGCAGTTCGTCCAGGAGTTCATGTCGGAAGGCGCCGCCGGTCGTGGCGGCTACCTGCAGGACCGCGGCCTGGTGCCGCTGCCCGCCGACCAGCTGACCGCCGAACGCGCCAAGGCCGCAGCCATGACGTCGATGGCTCGTCCGAACTAAGGACGCTCAAGTCGCCCGATAGAATGAGAGCGCCGTGGTCGAAAGACTGCGGCGCTCTTGTTCTTTCCAGCCCGAGGATGACGATGGTGGTCCGTGCCGGGGAAGAGGGGGTCTAGGCCGCCGCCTTGCGCCTCAGCCGGGCGATGCGGCGCAGGCGCCGCCAAAAGCGGCCGCGCGCAGGCTCGGGATATGGTTGCAGGTTCTCGACGAACTGTTCTGCCGAGGCGCGCCAGCTGAATTTTTCCGCATAGGCGCGCACGTCCTTGCGATCCAGCTCCAGAGCCTTGAGGCAGGCGGTCTTCAGATCGTCGTCGATAAAGCCCGCGCCAGAGCCCGGAATGATGTCGATCGGGCCGTGGGCCGGATAGGCCGCGACCGGAGTGCCGGCGCCCATGGCTTCCAGAATCACCAGGCCGAAGGTGTCCGTCCAGCTGGGGAAGACGAAGACATCGGCGTCGGCGAAGCAGCGGGCCAGATCTTCGCCGAACTTCGCGCCGAGGAACTTGGCCTCGGGGTATTTTTCTTCCAGTTCGGCGCGGGCGGGGCCGTCGCCGACCACGATCTTGGTGCCTGGCAGGTCCAGTTCGAGGAAGGTCTCGATGTTCTTCTCGACCGCCACGCGGCCGACATTGAGGAAGAAGGGGCGGGGCCAGTTCTCGCCGCCCATCTCCTTGTAGATGGGCTCCAGATCGGGACGGAACAGCTCGGTGTCCACGCCGCGCGTCCACGGCGAGACGTTGCGGAAGCCGTGCTCGACCAGTTCGTCGCGCAGGGTGGGCGTGGCCACCATCAGACGCCCCGACGGCTTGTGGAACCACTTCATGTAGGCGTAGCCGACCTGGACCGGGATCGGGAAGCGGGCCGAGACGTATTCCGGGAACTTGGTGTGATAACTGGTCGTGAACGGCAGCTTCCACTCCACGCAGATACGGCGCGTGGCGATGCCCAGCGGGCCTTCGGTGGCGATATGGACGGCTTCGGGTTCGAAGGCGCGCAGGCGTTCGCGAATCTCTTCTTCCGCGCCCAGGGCCAGCCGGATCTCGGGATAGGTGGGGCAGGGGATGGTCTTGAACTGGCTGGGTTCGATGACCTCGACCTCATGGCCC
>Ga0247823_10002398_pt1 | contig 15442 bp, 9 predicted proteins | sample 13C_PalmiticAcid_2_FD_192426 | JGI IMG/M metagenome (GOLD analysis project Ga0247823, IMG submission 192426) | Soil microbial communities from agricultural site in Penn Yan, New York, United States - 13C_PalmiticAcid_Day30 | ecosystem: Environmental > Terrestrial > Soil > Agricultural land...
ATGAAGACGCGGCCGTCGGGCGCGACGCAGAGATCGCGGATCCGACCGAACTCCCCGACGAACCAGGGCACCATCTCCTCGACGCTCGCACCGGAGGCATCGAGCTTCAACTGCAGCAGGCTCAGCGTCGGGTTGTCGGGCGTCGGCGAGACGAGACCCATCGACGCCATGAGCAGTGAGCCGCGCCACTCGTCGATCAGCAGGTGGTCGTAGTACTCGAGTCCGGCCGGCGCGACCGACGGCGTGAACGCCCGGATCGGCTCGACGACGTTGGAGTCGGCGCAGTACGCCCCCTCGTTCTCGTCGTGCACGCCGTCGCAAAGTCCCTGCACGTGCGGCCACCCGTAGTTGCGACCCCGCTTCAGGATGTTGACCTCGTCGTCGACGAGGTGCGGCCCGTGCTCCGACGCGTAGAGCGTTCCGTCGGGACCGAAGGCCAGGCCCTGCGAGTTGCGATGGCCGGTCGTCCAGATAAGGCTCTGCGGCCACTGGTAGTGCGGCCAGGGATTGTCGGCGGGCACGCGACCGTCGAGGGTCATGCGCAGCGTCTTGCCGAAGATCTTCGTGTGATCGACGGCATCGAGAGCGTTGGAGCCCTTGTCGCCGATCGTGATGTAGAGCATGCTGTCCGGTCCGATCGCGAGCCGGCTGCCGCCGTGCGAGATCCCGGCCTGGATGCTGTCGAGAAGCTCCTCGTCGCGCCACAGCGTGTCGCGGCGCGGGTCGTAGAGGTAGCGGGTCACCCGCTCGAGGATCTCACCGTCGCGCACGTAGGCATCGACGATGTAGACGTACGGCGTCTCCTCGAACCGGGGATGCAGCGCCATGCCGAGCATGCCGATCTCGGCGAGGTCGAAGGGGTTCGCCAGGCGCAGAAGCTGCCGGCGCGCGCCGGTCTCCGGATCGATGCGGCTGACGCGCCCGGGACGCTCGGTCACCCAGATCCGGTCGTCGGGTCCCCAGAGAATCTCCCACGGAATCTCGAGTCCCTCGACGACGGTGCGATGCTCGAACGGCTGTGACCGGGCCGTGGCCGTCGCCAGCAGGGTCAGCAGGAGAACGGCAATGAGGTGACGATTCGAAACCAGCATGGGTAGAAGCTGTTCGAGATTGGATTGATCCCGGCGAAATGCGCGCGCCATGGGCGATTGCCGCGGCGGGAGAGTGGATCGGCAGCGGCCGTGGGGAGGCCGCAGGCAGGGATCAACGATACGAAGACGCGGGCAATCATACGAGGCCGCTGTAACCGACGTCGGCGTCGTGGTACGTGTATCGTGAAGCCGGCGCGGCGCATCGGGAGGTCCCGTGCGCCGACGCTCGCCGGTGGATGACGACTCATCACCCACGGGCCGTACCGGATGGCAGACCGGCGCGACCACACCCCAAGCTCGGAGCGTCGCGTGAGGAATCTGATCATGCTGCCGCTATGGCTTATGGCCATGGCATTGACCGTCGGCGCGCAGACCGCGCCCGTTCCTTTCGAATACCAGTCACCCCGCCCGGCGGCGGAATGGGTCTCGCGACGAAGCGCGATCATTCTGCGCCCGGGGCCACTTCTCGATCGCACCAGTCTGGAGGCGCCGACGCTGCTTGCCGTCACCGGCGAGATCAGCGGCGCGCACGCGGGACGTCTCGTTCTCGCCGCCGACGAACGCACGATCGTCTTCACCCCGGATGAGCCGTTCGCCTCCGGAGAGCGCGTCACCGTCGTCATGCGCGACGGGCTCCGCTCGAGAGCCGGCGCCGCGATCGCAGCGACGTCGTTCCGTTTCACTGCCGACACGACGCCGCAGGAGATCATCGAGGCAGCGCGCTGGCCATCGGAGATCCCGATGACGGACGCGCCGTCGGCGTCGACCGCGTCGGTGGCTCCGTCGGACTTCCCGGCGCTCACCGTCACGACCGTCAACGATCCCGCGCCCGGCCGCATCTACCTGGCGAACCTCGCCTTCAACCAGCAGATCGGCACGACTCCCTACCTGATGGTGCTCGACAACGATGGCGTGCCGCTGTTCCGCGAGCGCAAGGGGCAGCCCGCGTTCGACTTCAAGCGCCAGGCGAACGGCACCGTGACCTACTACGACACCGAGCGCAGCGTCTACGTCATTCTCGACAGCACGTACGCCGAGCTCGGAACGGTCAACATCGGCTCGGGCTACCAGACCGACGTCCACGAGCTGCTGGTGCTGCCGAACAGCAACGTGCTGATTATGGGGCTGGCGCCGCGCCGCGTCGATCTCAGCGACATCGTGACCGGCGGCCGCAAGGATGCGATCGTGCTCGACATGGTCATCCAGGAGCTCGAGCCCGACGGCACGGTCGTGTTCGAGTGGCGCTCGGTCGATCACTTCGCGGTGACCGACGCGACCTACGAGGATCTCACGGCCGAGACCGTCGACCACGTCCACCCGAACTCGCTCGACTTCGACACCGACGGCAACCTGCTGCTGTCATCGCGCCATCTCGACGAGGTGACGAAGATCAGCCGCACGACCGGGGCGATCATCTGGCGGCTCGGCGGAAAGAACAACCAGTTCACGTTCACGAACGATCCCGACCGCTTCTCCTACCAGCACGACGCGCGCCGCGTGGCCAACGGCAACATCCTTCTCTTCGACAACGGCAACCATCACCCGACACCGCACTCGCGCGCGGTCGAGTACCGGCTCGACGAGACGGCGATGACCGCGACGGTCGCGTGGCAGTTCCGTCACACGCCGGAGATCTACTCCTACGCCATGGGCAACGCGCAGCGGCTGCCCAACGGCAACACGATGATCGGATGGGGAGCGAACAACACGATCACCGAAGTGCGTCCCGACGGAACGGTGGCGTTCGAGATGACGATGCCGAACGGTGTCTTCACCTACCGCGCATTCCGGTTGCCGGCGGCCTGGCGCGTGACGACCGAGCTGGTGAGTCCCGCCGCCGACACGCTCGACATCGAGCTGGCGCCGGAGCTCATCTGGGAGCGCACGGGCGGCGCGCGGGCATACCACGTGCAGCTTGCGACCGACGACGCATTCGAGCGAATCGTTCACGAGGAAGTCGATCTGGCGGCGACTTCGACCGGCGTCCCGGTCCTGATGGAATGGACGCAGTACTTCTGGCGCGTGCGAGCGATCGGCGATGAGATCGACGGCGCGTGGTCACCGGCCCGCAGCTTTACGACCGGAGGCGTTCCGCACGTGCTGACGCTCGTCGCGCCGCCGCAGGGAGCGACGAACCTGACGATGGCCCCGGCCCTGCGCTGGGCGCCGTTCGCCGGCGCCACGTCGTACGACGTGCAGCTCTCGGCGAACGACATGTTCTTCAACGACCCGGTCGTCGACACGACCGTTGCCGGCTCGATCCTGTGGCTCGAGGCCATCGGCGCCGGGGATCGCTACTACTGGCGCGTGCGCCCGAGTGGCGCATCGGGCACGGGCAACTGGTCGCAGGTGTGGGACTTCCGAACCGCGGCCGAGATCGCCCCGGCGCTGCCGGAGCGCATCACGCCGGTGCTGCCCGCCGCCGGTTCGACCGTCGGCGCCGGCGCGGTTCGATTCCTCTGGCAGTCCGACACGTCGACGGAGCACTTCCGGCTCCTCGTCGCCGCCAACCCGTCGATCGACGGCGGTCCGATGGATGACGGCATCCTCGTCGACACGACCGTCGCGTCGCTCGAAGCGATGACTCCGGCCGGAGCCCTGACACCCGGCATGTACTGGTGGGTGGTGCGTGCGACCAACGCGCTCGGCGAGCAGTTCACGAGTCCCGTCGGGAGCTTCACGGTCGACGCGACCATCGGCGTCGTCGCCGAGCGCGCCATCGTCGGCGCGAGCACGCTGACGCCGAATCCCGCGGGCTCGAGCGCGCTGCTCACGGTGACGCTCGCGCGCGCTAGCGACATGAGCGTCCGCATCGTGGACCTCTCGGGCACGACCGTCGCCGAGCCGTTTGCGGGCGCGGTCCGCGCAGGAACGCAGCGCATCAGCCTGCGCCTCGACGAGCTCGCCGCCGGCATGTACCTCTGCCTGGTCACGACGCCGGAGGGAACGACCACGCACCGGCTTGCGGTCGTGCGATAAGCCAGGAGAGCAATGAACGACGGAGGGGATCGTGGCGCCTGCCGCGATCCCCTCCGCAGTTTCCGTCGGTCATGTCACGCCGTCGTCGTGACGGCGCGCCGCTGAAGCAGGTAGAGCTCGTCGTCCTCGAAGGCCCACTCGACGTCGCTCGGCGCGCCGAAGTACTCGTCGCAGCGCCGCGCGAGCGCGGCGAGCTTCGCCAGGTCGTTTGTTCCGAGACAGAGCTCGTACACGCGTTCGCCCTCGACCGGGCGCTCCTCGACGCCGTTGTCGAGCGGGACGATCTCGACGTCCTTTTCGCCGGCGAGCGCTTCGACGACGGTGCCGTCGCGGAGCATGCGCCAGCGATCGGGCGTGACGATCCCCGAAACCACCGCCTCGCCGAGTCCCCATGACGCCTCGATCACGCGCTCGTCGGCGCCGGTGACGGGGTTGGTCGTGAAGAGCACGCCCGCGGTCTCGGCCGCGACCATGCGCTGGACGACGATGCCGAGACGGGGCGCCTCGTCGAGTCCGAGCTTGCGCCGGTAGGCCAGCGCCGAGGCGGTGCCGGCCGATGCGCGCACTTCGCGGATCGCCTTGATGAGTGCCTCCGCGCCGCGAACGTTCAGGCACGTCAGGTGCTGCCCGGCGAAGCTCGCCTCCTCGGAGTCCTCGCCGACGGCCGACGAGCGCACCGCCATGGGGCGTCCCCGCAGGCGCTCGACGATGCTCTCGCACAGGTCCATCGCCGCCTTCGACGTCAGCATCGCCTCGACCATCTCGACATCGAGCGCCAGTCCGGGCGGGACCTGGAGTCCCGCCTGGAGCGTGCGTGCCAGGCCGGCGGCCTTGCCGCCGAAGCTGCTCTCGTCCAGAGCGTTCTCGAGCGCTTCGATCCTCATGAGAGCACCCTGACGGTTCCCGCGTCCCCATCGATCTCGACGAGCGCGCCATCGCTGATGAGCGTCGTCGCGTTGCGCGCGCCGACGACGCCGGGGATGCCGTACTCACGGCTGACGATCGCCGGATGCGAGAGGACGCCGCCGCGGTCGGTGACGATGCCCGAGAGGAGTGGTAGGAGGATGTTGAAGGCGGGCGTCGTGATCCTCGCGACGAGGATGTCGCCCTGCTCGATGCGGTCGAAGTCACCGGGGTTGAGCACCAGTCGGGCAATGCCCGTGCGCTTCCCGCCGCTGGCGGCGAGTCCGCGCACGAGCGCGCGGCTGCCGGACTCGCGCGACTCGTCGGACATCGCGCCGAGGTATGTCGTCACCGCACGCTGCAGTCGCACGGCGCCCTTTGGCAGCCAGTCGTCCGGCGGCGGCGATCCCGGGGCCGGACCGATCAGCTCCGGCGCGTGCTCCGACGTCGCGGTGCGTCGCCACTCGAGATGCCGCTGCACGTCGTCGGCGCTCGGGCCGCCCTCGCCGAGCAGCATGGCGCGGAGCTCCGAGGTCGTCGCGTCGAGCGCGGCCTCGGGCTCATGAAGTCTGCCGCGGACCGCAAGCCTGCGTCCGGCCTCCAGCACCACCAGGCGCACGGCGCCGAAGCTGCGCAGCGAATGGAACGCGAGGTGATCGCGCATGTGATAGAGATCGCGCGCCTCGGCGTAGAGCTCGTCGAACGCGGCGCGGTGCTCGGCCGGCACGCGCGAGCGCAGCCGATCGAAGGCTCGGGCGCCGGCACGGGCGGCGTCGTCGGCGCGACCCGCGGCAAGTGCGCCGCGCAATGCCTCGACGAGCGTCGACGGCGTCTCGCGCAGCGTCGGATACCCCGGCGAGAATCCCGTCAGCGAGTGGCCGACCATCGCCATCCACTCGCGCGTCGCGTCGCCGAGAGCGTCGGCGCGTGCCTCGAGCGAGTCGATGAACGCCGCCGGATCGTCCGTGCGCTCGAGATCGCTTCGAGTATCGGCGTCGTTGCGCACGAGCTCGACGACCTTCATCATCTCGGCCAGGCCCGTGCGCGAATCCGGCGAAGCCCCGCGCAGCGCCTCGAGGATCTCGAAGACGCTCGCGCCCGTCCACTCCTTCGCGTGCGCCATGAAGTCGCCGACCGGGATGATGCGCGAGCAGTTCATGCGATGGTGCACGTACGTCGAATCCTTCATGTGGCGATAGCTCGCTTCGATCTCGGCGACGAGCGCTTCGTCGTCGAGATCCGACAGCGCCAGGCCGAGCAGTCGCTGCGCCTCGCGGTCGACCGGCGGCGCCCACACCGTGCGATAGAGCTCGAGCTCGTGGCGCCAGATGCGCTCGTTCATCGACTGCTCGGAGCGGCGCACGCGACGGCGCAGCTCCGGATGCAGCCTCGTCAGCAGCTTGAAGACGGCCTTCGGCGGAGCGCCCTTCGGCTCGGCCGGCGCGCCGATCGGCCGCACGCACGAGTAGACGAATCCGTTGACGAGCGCGGCCTCGATCGTCTCGAGTAGGGCGCCGTACGCTTCGAGTCCCTCGCGGAATCCGCGCGCAAAGCTCTCCTCGAACACCCCGTTGACGAACCGGGGCATCGGACGCTCGCAGTGCGCGGCGTCGAGCGTCCAGCTTCCCGGACGCGGCTTGGTGAACGGTGCGGGGGGGATCGGTGCGGTGGCTCGCCCGGCATTGCCCGTGCGCGCGTCTGTCATCGACTCGGTCATCTCGTGTTCCTCGTTCATAGTTCGTGTGATCAGCGTCCTGCGCCCGTGCCCCGGGCGCTCTTTCTCTTTCGTTGTGTCGTCTCCGGTTTCTCTGCCTCGATCTGCGCGGTGAGCGTGCGCGTCGCCCAGGCGATCACCTCGCCCGCCTCCTGCGCGCTGACGCCGAAGCGCTCGTTCATGAAGGAATATCCCTCGAAGCCGAACATCAGCCGGATCAGCCCGTGAATCGCGTTGGCGCGACGCTCCTCGAGGTGCCCGGTCAGCGGCTCGAGCAACTGCGCGACCGCGCGATCGCGGCGCCGGCGGCTCTGCTGGCCGACCTCGCGGAAGAGCGAGGTCACCATCGCCGTGCGGAAGACATCCCGCGCGCTCTCGTAGTACTCGTACATCTGTTGCGCGTTGGCCGCGAGCTCGTGCCAGTCCTTCGGAAACGCCGGCGCCTTGAGCTCGCGGGAGAGCCACTCCTGGATTCCCTCGAACAGCGCGTCGCGGCTCGGGAAGTAGCGATACACCGTCGGCACCGACACACCGGCCTCTCGCGCTACCGCCGCGAACGACAGCTCCTCGAGATCTCCCGCCCGCATCAGGCTCGCCACCGACGACAGTATCCGCTCCCGCGTCTGCTCCGCCTGCTCCTCGCGGAGCTGACTGGTGTAGCTACGCCGCTTTGGTGATGGGGTTGCTTTATTCATGAGAGTCAAACTATAACGAATAGTGTTCGAATGCAAGCGCCCCCGTTCAAGCGTCCCTGGAAGGGACGCGAACGGGGGCGCGAAGGGATGCGGACCGGGAGTTTTGGGGCGCGAAGGGATGCGGACCGGGTGCTATGGGACGCGAAGGGTCCCAACCGGGCGCGAACGGTCGCCGCCTGGCGCGCTACAGGCGCTGGATCACGCGCAGCGCACCCACGCGCAGACGCGCCGTTCCGATCGCGGCGTGCAGGTCCATGCGATGGTCGCGCATGGCGTCGATCTCCTCGGTCGTCACGTTGTCGTTGATCTGGCTGAGGTCCTCGAGGCGGTCGATCTCGGCCTGAAGCCGTGTGAACATTGCATCGCGAGCGTCGGTGACGATCGACCGCATCGCGTCGGACGCAAGGCTCAGTCCCTTGTCGAGCATCACCGGAAGCAGCGCGCGCTTGACCGGCTCGCGCTCGAGCATCCGCCCGATGTCGCCGTTGCGGAACGTCGCCGCGGCCAGCAGCGCGTCGTCCGACGCGTCGTTGAGCGCGTGATCGACGACGATACGCAACGGACGCGGCGGAAGAAACCGGTCGACGTGCAGCGACGGAGGTGCGACGCACTCGACGATCGCGGTGATCTCGAGGTACAGGCGCTCGCCCCCGATCGCCTTCCAGACGCAGTACGAAGCGTTGCCCGCCTCGCCGTCGAGCAGCAGGTCGATGACCGTGCGCACGAACGGATGATCCCACGTGAGAAACGCGAGATCCTCTCGGCCGAGCGCGCGTCGGCGGTCGAACGTCACGGCCATTCCTTCGTCGGGGAGCTCCGGAAACGCGTCGGTGAGCACGTGCCCCGGGCGCAGCACGTACGTGCGCCCCTCGAGGTCGTCAACGGTCACGCCGTAGTAGTCGAGCAGGCGCACCATGTACATCTCGAACGAGCGGTCGGTGTCGGCCTCGCGGATCAGCGCCGCGAGCTCGGCGGCCGTGCCGGGCTTGTTCGAGTTGAGCTGCAGCAGGCGGTCGTAGCCGTGCTGTAGCTTCTCGGCGACACGCGCGCGCTCCTCACGCGAGCGCTCGACGAGTCGCGCGATCGAGTCCTCGTCGCGCCCCTCGCGCGCGGACGCGACCTCGGCGGACAGCGCGCGGGCGATCTCCTCGGCGCCGTGCAGGTTGTGCTCGAACGCGTCGAGTCCCTCGTGGTACCACCGGGCGAGCACCTCCGAGTCACTTCCCGGAACGTAGGGCACGTGGATCCTCACGGTCTCGCGCTGTCCGATACGGTCGAGACGTCCGATGCGCTGCTCGAGCAACTCCGGATCTTCGGGCAGGTCGAAGAGGACGAGGTGGTGCACGAACTGGAAGTTCCGCCCCTCGCTGCCGATCTCCGAACAGATGAGAATCCGCGCGCCGTCGTCCTCGGCGAAGTACGACGCGTTGCGGTCGCGCTGCACGAGCGAGAGTCCCTCGTGAAAGAGCGCTCCGTTGACGCTGATCTCGTGCTGCAGCCGCTCGTGGATCGTCTCGGCGAGCTCGCGCGTCCGGCAGATCAGCAGGACCTTCGCGCCGTCGAGCTCGCGCAGCAGCTCCGCGAGCCACCGCACCTTCAGACCGACCTCGTCGAGCCCGCCGTCGGGCGCCAGTCGCGTGAGCGTCGCGGCGCGCTCGGGGAAGCCCGAGAGTGCCTGTCGCGTATTTCTGAACATGACGCGCCCGGTGCCGAAGCTGTCGAGCAGGTCGCCGACGATGCGCTCACGCGCCTGCTCGCTTCCCGATGCGAGCTCGGCGGCGTGCGCGGCGATGCGCGGTGAGTCGCCGGCGATCGCAGCGAGCTCCCCCGGCGCCGGCGTCTCGCCACCGATGATCCTGTCGACCAGACCAGCCACGGCCTCATAGCGCTCGGCTTCCTCGAGGAACCGATCGAGGTCCGCATACCGATCCGGATCGAGCAGCCGCAGGCGCGCGAAGTGACCCTCCGGACCGAGCTGTTGCGGCGTCGCGGTCAGCAGCAGCAGGCCCGGCGTGCTCGCGGCCAGCGCCTCGACGACGCGGTATCCGGTGCTCGCGCGCGCGACGCTCCACTCCAGGTGATGCGCTTCGTCGACGATGAGCAGATCCCACCCGGCCTCGAGCGCCTGCGCCGCACGTCGCTCGCTGGAGACGAGCAGATCGATGCCGCAGAGGATGAGCTGCGTGTCGAGAAACGGGTTCGCGTCGGGATCGCCTTCCTCGATCGCCTCGCAGCGGTCCTCGTCGTAGATGCTGAACGGAAGGTTGAATCGGCGCAGCAGCTCGACGAACCACTGGTGCACGAGGGGCTCCGGGACGAGCACGAGCACGCGCTCGGCACGGCCGGTCAGGTGAAGACGATGGAGGATCAATCCCGCCTCGATCGTCTTGCCGAGGCCGACCTCGTCGGCCAGCAGCACGCGCGGCACGAGCCGTGACGCCACCTCGCCCGCGATGGAAAGCTGATGGGGAATGAGGTCGATGCGACCGCCGACGTATCCGCGCGCCGGCGACTGCGCGATCCGGCTGCGAAGGGCGATCGCCTCGGTGCGCAGCTCGAAGAGCCGCAGGTCGTCGACGTGGCCCGCAAACAGCCGCTCCTCCGGCGCGCTGAAGCTGATCGTGTCCGAGAGCTGGGCCTCGGAGATGTCGCCGTCGGCCGTGTGGTACTGAAGCAGGCCGCCGATCTCCGATCGGCGATCGACGACGAGCTCGGCGCCCTCGTGCGTTCGAATGCGGTCGCCCTCCTTGAACGCCACGCGGCGCAGCGGTGCGCTCGAGAGCGCGTAGACGCGCTTCTGCGCCGCGGCGGGGAAGGAGATCTCGACGCGACCGGAGCCGACCGCGACGATGACGCCGAGGCCGAGCTCGGGCTCGCTGTCGCTGACCCAGCGCTGACCGACCGAAGGAGAGACGTTATTCATGACGAGAGGAGGCGAGAAGGCGAATGGAAACCACGAAGATACCGCTACCCGACCCGAGAATTTCGCGCTGAGAAACACCGTCACGATGGCGTCGCTCCGAGATTCACGCGTCGCGGACGCGTGCGGCGCACTTTATTTTTTCGCGAGTGGCGCAACGCTTGACATCGCCGTCGTGACGGTGTACATTTGCGCCGCGCTTACCACCCGGCCGTGCCGGACAGCGCACCCCCCACGTCTCCGACATCTCCCCCAAGGAATCCGTCGCGACCCCCCCGCCGCTGTTCATTCGCGTTTACCTTTTTCTCCCCTCTTCCGCTCGTCGTTGGCGTTGCATCGAACGCACCGTCGTGACGGAATAAATCCAGTCGTACTGTCACCCCTGTTCGAGCGGTGGAATTACCGTGTCCACCGGCGACAGGAATCCGTGCGCCGAATTCTCACCGTTGGATTGACCGACACGAGCGCGCGTGCCCGCATGCCGTTTCAGTTCGTCCGCACCAGAAACGAAAATTCGCCTCGCCACTGACGTGAGCCCGCGCGGCCCACGCCGGAAATCAACATCTACTTCACAGAATTTCCGAGGATCGCTCAATGAAGTCCACCATGACCCTGTTTGCCTTTCTCGCGATGATGATGTTCGCCACGTCCGCGACCGCGCAGAACGGCAGCACGAACATTCGCGAGGAAGTCTGTACGGTGTTCTACAACCCGTGCTGTGACGAATGGATCGAGTCGTGCGTCGACGTCCATTACCGGCTCGATCGCGACGGCAATCTCGTGCACATCAATTACCAGGGCTCGGGAACCGGTTCGAACGGCACGAACTATGTCATTTCGTCGTCGCAGAACGCGGACTCGCGCATCCAGGACAATGGAGCGGCAAATTACACGGCGACCATCAAGGTCAAGTACAACGCGACCGGCTCCGATTGCGGGTTCTCGGTGCACTACACGATCCACGTGACGATCAATTCGAACGGCACCGTCACGAGCGAAGTGCAGAACATCCGCGTCGTGTGCGAGAACGGTACCGAGCTACTGTAGTCGTCGCAACGGCGACGGCTCGATAACAGGGCGCCAGGGAGCGGCTGATCGTTGCCCCCTGGCGTTCCTGCGTCCATGGCGTTTACGCGACGCACGACGGGCGACCCGGAACTCCGGGGCGCCCGTCTCGTCAATGCTCCTTGCCGTGAATTCGGATGGCCGGCGTCGCGGGAGCCGGAGGCGGAGCCTTGGGTCCGTGCAGCAGCGCGCGCGTCGCATCGTGCGACGGTTGGTTCAGGACGGCCGACGGAAGACCCTCCTCGACGACGACGCCCTCCGACAGCACCGCGACGCGCGTCGCGTACGCCTCGACGAACTCGACGTCGTGGGTCGCGATGAGCAGTCCGCGACCGTGGCCGGCGAGCTCGCGGAGTGTCTCGCCGAGCGCGCCGCGGCGCGCCGGATCGAGCGCCGACGTCGGCTCGTCCATCAGCAGCATCAGCGGTCCTGGCGCCAGCGCGCGCGCGATCGCGACGCGCTGCGCCTCGCCGCCGGAGAGCTCGCGCGGATATGCGCCGGAGCGCGCGGCGACGCCGAGCTCGGCGAGGAGCTCCATCGCTACTCCGCGGGCGCGCTCTGCCGTCCATCCGAACGCGTGCACGGGCGCGAGCGTCACGTTCTCGAGCGCGGTCAGGTGCTCGAAGAGCGAGTGCGCCTGGAAGACCATGCCCACCGTGCTTCGCAATCCCTTCAGCGCCGATTCGCGCGGGACCGGTCCCGGCCGCAGGGCGAAGTCGCCGACCGTGATCGTGCCCGCACTGAAACCGAGCAGCGCTGCGACCGAGCGGAGAATCGTCGACTTGCCCGAGCCCGAGAGGCCCATCAGCGCGCAGATCTCGCCCGGTCCGACGGTGAGGTCGACGCCGCGCAGCACTGCGCGCTCGGCGCGCATGACTTCGAGTCCGCGAATCACCAGTGACGCGCTCATGCCGCGCTCCACCTCCGCTCCATCCGCCGCGCCGCGCGCGACAGGGGAAGCGACATCGCCATGTACATGATCGCGCAGATGATGCCGGGTACGACCCAGCTCCCGACGTTCGTCGCGTAGATCGCCGTCTGTTTCGTCAGCTCGACGACGGTGATGACCGACACGAGCGAGGAATCCTTCAGCAGCGCGACGAAGTCGTTGGTCATCGGCGCGAGCGCCAGGCGCAGTGCCTGCGGACCGCGGATGAGACGCAGGATCTGGAATTCCGAGAGTCCCAGCGTGCGCGCGGCCTCGAGCTGCGATCGGGGAATCGCCTCGAGCGCCGAGCGGTAGATCTCCGATTCGTACGCCGCGTAATTGAGCCCAAGTCCGAGCACCGCGGCGATGAATGCGGGGAGCCGCACGACCGACGAGAGACCGTAGTACAGCACGAAGAGCTGCAGCAGCACCGGCGTGCCGCGCATGACCTCGACGTAGATAGCGAGCGCGCCCTGAACGATCGGCGGACCGTAGACGCGACCGGCCGCGACGGCGATGCCGAGTCCGACCGCGAGCGCCATCGCGAGGCACGACAGGGCGAGGGTGATGCCGGCGGCGCGCAGCAGCGCGGGCACGTACGTCAGCGCGGAGCTGGCGGCCGGAGTCGGAGCGGGCCGCGCGGAATCTCTCGTCGCGACGGAGCTGGCCGAGCGCCTCAGGAATGCCGCCTGCGTGCTGTCCCACACGCCCCATGCGCGGAAGGTCTTCTCGAGCGACCCGTCGCGCATGCGCGCTCGCAGGATCGCGTCCGCGGAATCGCGCAGCGCCGAGTCGGCGCGCGCGAGCACGCCGACGTAGTGCCCGACGGCGACCGGCTCCGGCTGGATGACGAATCCGCCCATGCGCTTGAGCGAGCGCTCGGCGATCACGTGGTCGAGCAGGACCGCGTCGACGCGACCGCCGACGAGATCGCTGTAGGGATGGACGTCGTCGTCATACGAAATCGGAACGAGCCCCGTGCGCGCGCCCTCGCGCTCGAGGATGTCGTAGGCCTTCGTCGAGCCAAGCGTCGCGACGCGGCGGCCGGCGAGATCGGCAAGCGTGCGGAAGCGATCGCGATCGCTCGCGCGCACCGCGAGCACTTCGCGAAACTCGAAGTAGGGGATCGTCAGCGCGTGCTGCGCTCTGAGCTCCGCTCGGTCCTCGATTCCCGAGAGTCCGATCTCGAAATCACCGCGCTCGACCGACTGTGCGATCGAGGCCCAGGTGACCTGCACGAAGCGCGGCTCGCGTCCGAGTCCGCGCGCGATCATCGCGGCGATCTCGACATCGAAGCCGCGCACGACCGATGGATCGGCGGCGTCGGCCTCGACGAACGGCGCGCCGCCCTCGGCGTCGCCGCCCCATCGAAGGAGCGGTCGCGAGGTCTGGGCAATCGTCGAGGCCGTCATCATCAACAGCAGCGCAAGGGCGCGCATCACGGCGGCAGTCGGCATGGCGTCCGGGTTGGGGAGTGTGCGTTGGCAGAACGGGCGAATGTAGAGAACATCGCGCTGCGATCCACGCGTCGATGCGACGAGTGCGCAATGTCGAATGACCGGACATCGCCGAGCGCCGACCGTGTAGTATCTTCGCGCTCTCCTCCTCGACGACGTGGCCGGACTCTCGTTGTGCGGACCTATCGCGGCCGGATTCCGCCCGCGCCCTCGTCATCTTCGCGACGGTCCTCCCCGATCAACACAGTTCTCGCCTCGACAGACATTCACCTCTAATGGAGCAGCGAATGAGCAGCGTTCGGGTTCTCGTCGGCACGCGCAAAGGCGCGTTCATCCTCACGTCGGACGAATCGCGCGCCAGCTGGGACGTCAGCGGGCCGCACTTCGCCGGATGGGAGATCTACCACATCAAGGGCTCGCCCGTCGACCCGAACCGCCTGTACGCCTCGCAGTCGAGCGGATGGTTCGGCCAGGTGATCCAGCGCTCCGACGACGGCGGCGCGACGTGGGAGACCGTCAACAACGAGTTCGCCTATGACGGCGTGCCCGGCACGCACCAGTGGTACGACGGCACGCAGCATCCGTGGGAGTTCAAGCGCGTGTGGCATCTGGAGCCCTCGCTGAGCGACCGCGACACGGTCTACGCCGGCGTTGAGGACGCGGCGCTGTTCCGCTCGAGCGATGGCGGCGCGAGCTGGCAGGAGCTGCCGGGGCTGCGCGAGGCCAAGGGCAGCCTCTGGTCGCCGGGCGCCGGCGGCATGTGCCTGCACACGATCGTTCAGGATCCGAACAACGCCGACAAGATGTTCGTCGCGATCTCGGCCGCGGGCGCGTTCCGCACCGATGACGGTGGCACGTCGTGGCGACCGGTGACGAAGGGATTGAAGTCGAACTACGAGCTCCCCGATCCCGCGGCCGACGTCGGTCACTGCGTCCACAGCATCGCGATGCACCCGTCGAACTCCGACGTGCTCTTCATGCAGAAGCACTGGGACGTCATGCGCACCGACAACGGTGGCGACGAGTGGTACGAGGTCAGCGGCAACCTTCCGACCGACTTCGGCTTCCCGATCGCCGTGCACGCGCACGAGCCGGAGACGATCTACGTGGTGCCCATCAAGAGCGACTCCGAGCACTTCCCGCCCGATGGAAAGCTCCGTGTCTATCGCAGCCGCAGCGGCGGCAACGAGTGGGAGGCGCTGACCAACGGTCTTCCGCAGAGCGACTGCTACGTCAACATCCTGCGCGACGCCATGGCGGTCGATCAGCTCGAGAGCTGCGGCATCTACTTCGGAACGACCGGGGGACAGGTGTACGCCTCGCCGGATTCGGGCGACACCTGGAGCGCGATCGTGCGCGATCTGCCGCCGGTGCTCTCGGTCGAGGTGCAGACGCTGCCATGATCCGAGTCCAGCTACCGGCGCACCTGCGCACGCTCGCGCGCGTTACCGGCGAGGTCGAGCTCGATCTCGCCGGACCCGTCACGCAGCGCGCGATCCTCGATGCGATCGAGGATCGCTTTCCGATGCTGCGCGGCACGATCCGCGAGTACGGCACACTCAAGCGCCGCGCGTTCGTGCGGTACTACGCGTGCTCGGAGGATCTCTCGCATGATGATCCCGATGCTCCGCTGCCGGAGGCGGTGGTTGATGGGAGCGAGCCGTTTTTGGTTGTGGGGGCGATGGCGGGG
>Ga0247823_10002400_pt1 | contig 15439 bp, 10 predicted proteins | sample 13C_PalmiticAcid_2_FD_192426 | JGI IMG/M metagenome (GOLD analysis project Ga0247823, IMG submission 192426) | Soil microbial communities from agricultural site in Penn Yan, New York, United States - 13C_PalmiticAcid_Day30 | ecosystem: Environmental > Terrestrial > Soil > Agricultural land...
ATCGTGCGCCGCCGACCTTGCTGTCGATCCGCGTCCCGAGATCATCTTCGTCACCGCCTTCGAGCAATATGCGCCCGACGCCTTTGAGGTCGATGCCGCCGATTATCTGCTCAAGCCCGTCCGGTTCGACCGGCTGCGCCAGGCGGTCGAGCGTGCCCGCCGGCGGCGCACGATGCGCGATGCAGCCGACCGGCTGGCAGGTGCACCGCCAGCCGAGGCTCGCGACGAAGCGATCTGGGTCCAGGTCGCGACCGGCAACCTGCGCCTTCCCATCGCCCAGATCGAATGGGTGGAGGCCGCGCGGGACTATGTGCTGTTTCACACCTCCACACGAAGCTACATCCATCGCATCTCGATGACCGCGCTGGAGCAATTGTTCGATCCTGAGCAATTGATGCGGGTGCACCGGTCGACCTTCATCCGGCCGGCGTTGACAAAGGCCGTGCAGCGGCTGGGCAAAGGGCTCATCGCGCTCGAGATGGAGGACGGCGCGGTCGTGCAGGTGGGACCAAGCTACGTCAAAGGCGTCCTTGCCCGGCTGGGTCTGTCCTGACGGCGGCAAACGGCGGGTTCGACGCGCCAGCGGCAGGCTTCGTCGCTGCGGCAAAGCCCAGATCGCACCCTCGCCCGGGTTCGACGAAGATGGACTGCGCCGCAATGTGTCCGGGTTCAGTCCTGTCCGCGCGGCTTTTGGCCGTGAGGCGAGAGGGCCGGCGAATCCGACATTTCCCCTCCGTGCGGACGAAGGAACACTCGCCTCCAACATCTACCAGATGGAGACATGTCATGCGTAAACTCCCGTTCCTCGTCGCCGCGATCGCGATGAGCCTGCCGGTGCCCGCGCTCGCGCAAGCTGAAGCGAAGTCCCAGGCGCGCGCCAAGGCCGAGGCAAAGCCGGAGGCCCGCGCCAAGGCCGAGGCGAAGCCCGAAGCCCGCGCCAAGGCAGAAGCCAAGCCCGAGGCCCGTGCCAAGGCCGAGGCGAAACCCGAGGCCTGATTGCCGTGAAACGTGAATGTCGGCGGCCCCTACCGCCGACATTCGCTGTGCGGGCGTTGCGCAAGCGGCCCGGATCGCCCCGTTGCCCACCGCACGCCGCGATCCAGCCCCCTCCCCGCGGCCTCAACCGTAGTCTGGAGAATCTCGATGATCGCTTTGCGCACCCTGCCCGCGCTCACTGTCGGATTGATGCTGTCGGGCACAGCAACCCCGGCCTTGGCCAAAGCGGTCGCCGCTGCCCAATGCGCGGGCGGCTGGGCGGGATCGGTGCAATATTCGCGCTCGCAATCCAACAGCAACACCAAGACCGAGCAGCGCGTTTCCGGCAAGGGCACGGAGACGACCAACTGGTCGATGACCTATGATTATGCCGCCCAGGTCGCGGTCCGCGCCACGCCGAATCCAGATGTCAGCATCGGCAAGGCGAACATCAGCCTTAGCTCCGTCTCGACCGAGGCAAAATCCGCGCAGGACCGGTATATTTGCCCGCACGAACGCACGCCGCGCGCGATGTCGGGCAGTTTCGTCACGCAAAGCCAGACCCGCGCCAGCGGCGGCGGGCTGGAGGCCGATGTCGATATCTCGATGGATTCGGACGGTGCCTATACCGTCGGTGTCCGGCTGCCCGAAGTGCAGGGAACGGTTTCGGGGTCGAATGCGTCGAGCTTCAGCGGCCAGTGCACCCCCAAGCAGGGGGTGAGCAACAGTATCGCCGACATGCCAACGACGATCGACGGCGTACGCTTCTCCAGCAGCGGCGAACACCGGGTCAATCCTTCCACCCCCAACCAGTTGTCCGGCAGCCATTCGGTCACCGCCTACGGTGTCACCGAAACGCTCCGCTGGAACCTGCGCCGGTGCGGCGGCGCGCTGCGTCTGGTCGACGTCAAGTTCGAGCATATGCGCTTCCCCAATTGGGGCGAATGGGCGGAGATCAACGAGCAGACCGGTACGATCGACGGTAATCTGGTCCAGATGACCGCCGTCGTCGCCAATGACAGTCCCGAAGAGAAAATGGCGACGGTCAAGTTCCGCGACACCTACAAGGGTGACAAATGGGACGGCGCACGCCCCGATGGGCTCCTGGAGGAGCAGACCGTCACCGTCCCGCCCGGCGAAGAGCGCGAAGTGACCTTCGAATGGGATAGCTCGGGCTATGCCTGGTACGATGACGGGCGTCCGCGGGTGACGCAGCGCATCAAGGCCGAGGTCGTGGATTCGGGCAAGAAGGTCGACGAAACGACCAAGAACCTGAAGGTTGCACCCAAACCAGTCGTGCTCGTGCATGGCCTGTGGTCGAACTGGAAGGCTTGGGAAAGCTGGCAGAATATCCTGACCACCGGCCATAGCTATGACTGGAAGGCGTTCCCGGTGGGTCAGGTCGCTCAGCACGGCAAGATGAGCACCGGCGAGGAGGTCCTCAATCTCGGCCCGACCAACACGATCGCCGAAAACGCCAGCGAGCTGCGCAGCTACATCAACTACGCCCAGAAGGACCGCAACGCCTGGCATATCGACATCGTCGCGCATTCGATGGGCGGGCTGATCAGCCGCCGCTACATCCATGCGGTGATGCCGATCTATCCCGACGGCAAGCCACAGGTGCAACATCTGGTCATGCTCGGCACACCCAACATGGGCAGCCGTTGCGCCGATCTGATCAGCGTTCCGCTGGAGGCGACCGATCGGACGATGAACGCGCTACGCGAGTTGCGGCCGAGCGTGGTGGCGCAGTTCAACGCAGAGCACACCAACCGTAAGGGGGTGGAATTCTCGATCCTCGCCGGTAACCCGTTGCCTGCCGTCTGCTATATGTACGACCGCAATGACAGTGTGGTCACCGTGCCCTCAGCGATCTGGACGATCGAGGATCATGCGCAGCAGGACGTCTTCCACACCAATATGGCCACCGCTGAGGTCTTTTCGTCCTTCGTGAAGCCGCGAGTCGCGCTTGGCCCGGGCAAGCAGAAGGCGTCACCCGGTAGCGGAGCGGGCGTAGGCGGCTCGGCCCGTGCCCGGCTCATGCTGCTCGGAGTCGAGGAAGCAGCCGAGACGGGGTCGGCCAAGGCCGATTTCTCAAAGATCGTGACGCTCGCTCCGGGCCAGACCCTGGATGTCTCCATCCCGGTCAAAGAGGCGCGTGACCTTGGCGTGACCTTCGTTGCCGCGAACACGGTGTCGGCGACGCTGATCGACGACAAGGGCGCGGTCGCGGGTACCAACCTGACCGGCAAACCCGAAGCCAGCCAGATCTTCCGGTCGCTCCTCGTCGCCCGCCAGGTCGCAAAGGGAAACTGGACCCTGAAATTGCAGAACACAGACCAGTCTGAACGGGAGGTCGTCCTCTCGACCTGGTCCACCGCCAACTGAGAGAGGGTGCCGCCGGCAACGGCTCCCGTCGCTTCATCGATCGCTGACGACACGACCGCGTGTCAGGAACCGTTTCTCGCGGCCATTGTCGAGGCTGAACATCCCGCCCCGTCCGGGCACAACATCCAGGATCAATTGCGTGTGCGCCCACACCTCCCCCTGCGCCCTACCGATATAGACCGGCGCGCCGCCGACCTCGCCCAGCAGCGTGTCTCCCTCGCCGATCCGGAACTCGCCTTGCGGGTAGCACATGGGCGAAGAACCGTCGCAGCAGCCTCCCGACTGATGGAACATGATCGGACCATATTCGGCTTGCAGTTCGGCGATGAACTCCAGCGCCGCCGGGGTGGCGACGACCCGTTTCACCTCCGCCACCCCGTCAGTCATGTCCGGCCTCCTATGCGGTCAGGTCGAGCACGACACGGCCTTCGATCTGGCCCTTGCGCATCCGGTCGAACACCGCGTTGACATCATCCAGCGCGGCGGTTTCGATCGTCGCCTTCACCTTGCCATCGGAGGCGAAGTCGAGCGATTCCTGAAGGTCGAGGCGCGTTCCCACGATCGAGCCGCGCACCGTGATGCCGTTCAGCACCAGCCCGAAGATGTTGAGCGGGAAATCGCCGGGCGGCAAACCGTTCAGAGCAACCGTACCGCCGCGCGCCGTCACGCCGATCGCCTGTTCGAAAGCCTTTTCGCTGACCGCCGTCACCAGCACGCCATTCACGCCGCCACCGGTCTCGCGCTTGATGACGGTCGCCGGATCCTCGTTCCGGGCGTTCACCGTCACCGTGGCGCCAAGCCGGCGCGCGAGATCGAGTTTGGCGTCGTCGATGTCGATCGCCGCGACGTTGAGGCCCATCGCCTTCGCATATTGCACCGCCATATGCCCAAGACCGCCGATACCGCTGATCGCGACGAAATCGCCGGGCTTGGTATCGGTCATCTTGAGGCCCTTATAGACCGTGACGCCCGCGCACAGGACCGGCGCGATCTCGTTGAAGCCGATATTGTCGGGCAGGTGGCCGACATAGTTCGGGTCGGCGATCACAAAGTCGGCGAACCCGCCATTGACCGAATAGCCGGTGTTGAGCTGGAGCTCGCAAAGCGTCTCCCAGCCGCCAAGGCAATGCACGCAATGACCGCAAGCGGTGTAGAGCCACGGCACGCCGACGCGATCGCCCTCCTTCACATGCTTGACGCCCGCACCCACCTGACTGACGAAGCCGACGCCCTCATGCCCGGGAATAAATGGCGGGTTGGGCTTCACCGGCCAATCACCCTCGGCCGCGTGAAGATCGGTATGGCAAACGCCCGAGGCCTGAATGGCGACCTGAATCTGACCCGGGCCGACCTCCGGCACCGGGACTTCGTCGATGGTCAGCGGCTTGCCGAATTCACGAACGACGGCGGCTTTCATTGTCTTTGCCATGGCGATTCTCCTGAAAAGAGGTTGGCCCGCGCGCTGGAGGGGGATGCGCGCGCGGGCCGGGGGCAACTCAAAAGAAACCGAGCTTCTTGGGGCTGTAGCTGACCAGCAGATTCTTGGTCTGCTGATAGTGGTCGAGCATCATCTTGTGGTTCTCGCGCCCGATGCCCGATTGCTTGTACCCGCCAAAGGCTGCGTGCGCCGGATAGGCGTGATAGCAGTTGGTCCACACGCGACCCGCCTGGATGGCGCGGCCGAAGCGGTAGCAGGTGTTGGCGTCGCGGCTCCATATTCCGGCGCCGAGGCCATACAGCGTGTCGTTCGCGATCGAGAGCGCCTCGTCGGCGTCCTTGAAGGTCGTCACCGACACGACAGGTCCGAAGATTTCCTCCTGGAATATACGCATCTTGTTGTGGCCGCGGAACACGGTCGGCTTGACGTAATAGCCGCCCGACAGCTCCCCGCCGAGATCCGCCGCCTCGCCGCCAATCAGCACTTCGGCACCTTCCTGACGGCCGATGTCGAAATAGGAGAGGATCTTTTCGCGCTGCTCCGACGAGGCCTGCGCACCGATCATCGTCGCGGGATCGAGCGGGTTGCCCTGAACGATCGCCTCGACGCGCTTGAGGGCGCGCTCCATGAAGCGGTCGTAGATCTTCTCATGGATCAAGGCGCGGCTCGGACAGGTGCAGACCTCGCCCTGATTGAGCGCGAACATCACAAAGCCTTCGATCGCCTTGTCGAAGAAATCGTCGTCCTCGTGCGCGACATCCTCGAAGAAGATGTTCGGGGATTTCCCGCCCAGTTCGAGCGTGACGGGGATCAGATTCTCGCTGGCATATTGCATGATCAGGCGACCGGTCGTCGTCTCGCCGGTGAACGCGATTTTCGCGATCCGGCTCGACGATGCCAGCGGCTTTCCGGCCTCGATCCCAAAGCCGTTGACGATGTTGAGCACGCCCGGCGGGAGAAGGTCGCCGACCAGTTCGGCCCAGACCATGATCGATGCCGGTGTCTGCTCGGCAGGTTTCAGCACCACGCAATTGCCGGCGGCAAGCGCCGGGGCGAGCTTCCAGCACGCCATCAGCAGCGGGAAGTTCCACGGGATGATCTGTCCCACGACCCCCAGCGGCTCATGGAAATGATAGGCGACCAGATCCTGATCGATCTCACCGATCGACCCTTCCTGCGCGCGGATCGCGCCCGCGAAATAGCGGAAATGGTCGATCGCCAGCGGCAGATCGGCCGCCATCGTCTCGCGGATCGGCTTGCCATTGTCCCAGGTTTCGGCCGTGGCGAGCTTCTCCAGATTGGCTTCCATCCGGTCGGCGATGCGATTGAGGATCAGCGCGCGCTCGGCGACCGGCGTGCGGCCCCACGCATCCTTCGCAGCGTGCGCCGCATCCAGCGCGACCTCGATGTCGGCGGCGTCGGAGCGGGCGATCCCGCCTACCGCTTTGCCCGTGATGGGCGAGATATTGTCGAAATAGCGTCCCGCGCGCGGAGCGACCCACTGGCCGCCGATGAAATTGTCATAGCGGGTGGCGAACGGGGCCTGCAGCGTGGCAGGCCGGTCCTGAACGAGCGTTTCCATGTCCTCGATCCTCTTCCTTGCATGGCGCCGTTCGGTCACGGCGTCTTGTCGAAGAAGCTAGGGCCGATGGCTCACGTAGTGGAAGATGGCGGACCCTCGCGCCGCCCCCGACCCGTCTCGGATTCGAGACAGGTTGCGGCGAGAAACGTCAGGGCTTCAATCCGGCCCGCGCCATCCGCCGGTAGAGCGTCGCGCGGCCGATACCGAGGAGGCGTGCAGCCTCGCTCGCATTGCCTCCGGCACGCGCGATCGCTTGGCGCAATATAGCGCGATCGCCGTCCTCGAACGACGGCGCTTTCCCCGTACCAAGCAGTTGGTCGATCGGACGCGGTTCGCGCAGCATGGCATCTTCAAGACCAAGGTGAAGGCGCGCCGCGCGGCTGGCGCCGACGACCAGCCCGTCGCGATCCGCCGCAAGCAAGGCGGTCCCGCTCACCGCGTCGTCGGACAGGAAGATGATTCGCTCAGCTTCGAAATGGCGGCAGAAATAGTCGCGTTCGATCCGGCGTGCCGCGTCGCGCACCAGCGCCCCGATCATGTCCACCATTGCCGGTCCATGATCGTCACGGCAGCTCGATACGTCGAGCGCGGCGATCAGTTGCCCGTGCGGATCGTACACGGGGGCATCCATGCAGCTCATCCCGATATTGCGGCTCGCGAAATGCTGGTCGCGGTGGATGACGAGCGGCCGGCCTTCGATCAGACAGGTGCCGATCCCGTTCGTCCCCTCCTCGTCCTCGCCCCACCGTCCCCCTTCGATCAGGCCGACATCGGAAAACTGGTCGGCGTCCCCGTCCCCCACCCTGCGCTGGAGGATGACGCCATGCCGGTCGCTCAGGATCACGCCACATCCCGATCGGCCCACCGAGCGGAACATCTGATCGAGCACCGGATCGGCGACCGCGAGCAGCGCTGCATGCTCCGCCTGACGCTGCGCGAGGAACGCTGCGTCGACGCGCGTTCTTCGCATGCCGGTTTCGGGATCGAGCCCGTGATGCAGCACCGACCGGCACCATGACGCGGCCACGGTCGAAACCCCCGCATCGCTTGGCGAACGCACCGCTTTCAGGACTGCATCAGCGTGATGAGAGATGGGACGACTCATGCCTGCTCCTGCGGTGAGGCTCGCGCGCCGCCGCGTGGAAGTCAAATCGGCTCCTGTCGCGAACACGAGTTGCGTTAACGGCTGAGGCCAGTTACTTACATTGATGTAAGTTAGTATCGAGCGGGAGTCAGATGTTCACGCACACACAACCGCCCAACCAGGGGCCTTCAGCATGATCCGTATTCTTGCGATCCTCGCCGCCCTGACGTCGCTGGCATTTCCAGCCGCCGCGCGCGACCTGACCGGGGTCTGGGCGACGGGCAGTGCGGGCGGCCGTGTCCAGATCTATCGCTGCGGCGAGGCGTTGTGCGGGCGGATCATCGATGCGGCGCGGCTGCGCACCAACCCCGACCTGACCGACGAGCGCAATTCGGACGCGAAGCTGCGGACGCGCCGGCTCAAGGGCCTCGTCGTGCTGCAGGGCTTCACCGGCGGCCCGGCGGAATGGCAGGGCGGGCCGGTCTACGACCCGGAAACGGGCAGCGGCGCGCGCAAGGGCTATCTGAAATTGCTGCCGGACGGACGGCTCGAACTCAAGGGCTGCGTCGCGTTCTTCTGCCGCACCAAGATCTGGACACGCGCGCGCTGATCCGGTTGCGGCGGCACGCTAGAACCGCTTGCGCAGCGTCAACCGGATGACGCGGCCCAGCGGATCGATCTCGTCGCGGCTATATCCGGCGGGGATGCTGCCGTCCTCAAGCCTCACCCGGCGATAGCCGTTGAAGAGGTTCTGGACGTCAAGCGAGATCCTGAGGCTGTGCATCAGCCCGCCCTTCCCGGTCTGGCGGGACAGGTGCCCGGGCTCAAGGAACATCGACAGACCAAAGGTGATCGGCGGCGTGATGTCGAAGAGGCGGTCGCCATTGGACACGCGCGACGCGCTGCTCCAGTTCCCCGTGACGGTCGCTCCCAACCCACGCTTGCCGGCCGTAGCCTGCAGCGACAGGCTATGGCGCGATTGACCGCTCTGCGTGAGCTGATCGATCGCGGGAACGCCGGGGCGAGTCAGCAACTCGCTCTTCAACCGCCACTGGTGCCTGAGCGCGAAGGTGAGCTGCATGGCGTTGACGGCGGGCGCGGCCTTGCGCGTCGGCAAACGCAACGCAATGCCTGATGTCAGCTCGGCGTCGGTGTCGCGCGCGATATTGATCGGCCGCGCATCGACCGCGAGCAGCCGCCCGGCGCCATCGCGCGTCACGCGTTCGGGGAAAGCCGCTTCGATGACGGGCGTCAGCTCCGGAAATCCCGCCACGCCCCCCTTGGCCACCGACTGTCGGTAGCCGATGTTCAACGACAGGGTCTGATCGCCCAGCGGACGTACGACGGCATTCAGCGCCAGGTGTTGCCGGCTGCCGCGACCAAGAGCGGGATTGCCGCCGGTGATCCAGACCGGCTCGGCGATCTCGCCGCGCGCATAATCGAAAATCCGGTTGATCGTCGTGACGAGCGGCCCGTCGAGCTGCTCTAGCGTCGGCGCCGCCTCGGCATGGTCGATCGATCCGCGAAGCTGGAGGATCCGGACGGGCGACCAGTTCACATCGCCACCGTACCGCTTTTGCAGCCGATTGCCGGTCAGCGCCTGTGTACCCGCGTTTAGATCGATGGAAAGGTCTCCGAGAAACAGGACTTCTCCCTCCCCGCGCCGCGAAATCGGTACGCTCAACGCGACGGCTCCGTCAGCCAGCCCGCGCGCCGTCCGAGTCAGCGCGGCGGGAGCACCCAGATTGTCGCTCTGCCAGGTCTCAGTCCGGCTCTGGCTGGCGTTGACCGAGAGATTGGCGACCAGCGGCCCCGCCGGCAGGTTGACGATGTTCTTCCTGACATTGGCCCGCGCGCTGATATTCTCGCCGTGCGAGCGGTTGCGCCGGGCCAGCAGCAGACGATCACTCCAGCGGCCATAGGGGTTGAAGTCGGTATCGCCTGCGGTGATGCGCTGCTGAGCCCAGGCGGCATCGGTCCCGCTTTCCAGAAGATTGTGCGCCCAGCTCCGCGAATAGCCGGCCGAGAAATTCGTCTGCCAGCCCCCGATCGTGCCACCCAGCGTCAGCGATACGCCCAGCGTGTTGGAATCATTGTCGCTGCGCAACGCGCGGCCGGCCGCGAATGGCCGCGTCAGGATCACATCCCCGCCAAAGGGAGACCATGGGCTACCTGCGGGCACGACGATCGACGCCTTCGGCAGCCCCCGCGTACCGCGACTGGCACTGCTGCTGGCGTTGACGTTCAGCGAGGCCGAGAACGCCCCCACCGGACGCGTCACACCAAGGTTGAGCGACAGATTACGCCGGGACGGCAGCAGGGTTTCGAAATCATTCGGGTCGACGGCATTCGTATCACCCGCGGTCACGGCGAAATCGGCAAGTGCGAGTGTCTGTGATGCGGCGCTCGCGGGAAAACCAGCGGTCGTGACGATCGCTCCCGCGGCGAGGCTGAGCGCAGGATCGATCTCACCGCCGCCGGGAGCGGAGACATAGCCGGTGCCGTCAAAGACTCCGGCGCGCGGCGGGATGTTCCTGGCGCTCTTGCGCAAGGCGCTGTCGTAAGCGAGGCGCGCCTGTACGTTCCAGCGCATCGGCCCGTCGATCGCCACCCGCGCAGCGGACAAGCTGCCGCCATATTGCCCGCCACCGGTCGCCCAATTGCTCCCGGCATCGGCGTTCAGGCTGGAAAAATGCTTCTTCAGGACGAGGTTGACCACCCGTCGGCCCGAGGCATGGCCATATTGCACGGCCGCCTCCGGCTTCAGCACGGCGAGACGATCCAGCGCTTCGGCCGGATAGCCGAGCACCGAACGGTCGAACCCGGCTGGCTTGCCGTTGATGAGAAGGACCGGCTCGTCCTCGCCGTCACCGGTGAAAGGCTGAAGGCGCGTCAGCAAATCCTGGATACTGTCGGCGCCGTGGCTGGCAATCTCGTCCTCGCTGAACTCGGTCTCCGCACCCACCTTGGCGTCGCCATAGCGCTGGCCGATGATGACGACTTCATCGGGGTCATTCGAGGGGCGGATAACGCCGGGCGGAGCGGCCTCTTTCGAAACCTGCTCCGCCGCGACGCCCCCTTTATCGCTTTGCGCACACACGTCCGATCCATGCACCACAGACAGTGACAAAACGACACGCAGGACCTGCTTGACTGCCAGCGCCGATACCAGGCCGCGGTTCGGCACAATCGCGAAGGCATGGCGTGGCAAGCTCCAGGAATCAGAGCCGCCGTTGATCCGGGCCGGTCGCGTCCTGAATCGAATCATACGCTTTCACTTAGAGCGAGACCGCGCACATTCTTGAGACAATTCGGGCTGCGGTTGAACCAGCCCGATCTTGCAAGCCTTTCGGCATGATTCCCGATCGGCAAATTCAACAGTGCGTCACCAATACAGTCATCGCCTTGAAAATTAGGGCGCCACGAAGGGCGCCCATAAAGTTGCCGGAGTATCGCCGAGAAGGAGCTACGGCGACTGGGGGGCAATCTCAGGGATAGCTGATGCTGCCATTATCAATCCTGCAGTCATTGCTACCGCTCAGTTTCGGGAGGATATCGTTAACATCAAACGTATCACTCCCAGTGCCGGTCTGCACCAGGTCGAGATCGCCGAAGCACTCGGTCCCGTTCGTCGCCGCCCTTGCATGGACGTTGTGGATCGTGAGGTTGGGCGCCGAGAACGATGCGTTATATGCCTGATTCAGGAATGTAACCGAGGCGCAGAGTCCCAAAAATCCACCGCTGAGAGTGATGTTATCAACCTCCAGAGCAGGTGATCCAACAGTCCCGTTATTGGTAATGTCCGCGGTCAACGTGCAGTTGAGCGTGATACTATCCTTAGTAACATCCACCGAACCGCTATAAGTATACGGACCTCCTGGCGTGAGGAAAGTCTGCGCATTGGCAGCCTGAGAAGCAGTCAGCGCAATTGTTGCAACAGCAAGGCTAAGAAATTTCTTCATTAACTCTCTCCTATTTGCACACAAATTTGTTTTACGCACGACAGCATTCCGATTTAAATTAATCGGCTCCGAGTCGCAGTTTTATTGTACATAACAACTGAATTTATACAATGACAATTTACATCAATGTAAATTAGCTAATTTATATTTACTTAGAATTTCTTGGACATACTGAACCCGATGATTCTTGGGTCCAATGTGAATACATTTGTGCTCAACCCGGTATCATCCGCGTTTGTGAAGAAGTCTGTGATCGGCGCATCGTCGAACACATTCTTCACATAGAGCTGGAAGGTCAGGCCGGATGCCGGCCGCGCCAGCGTCACCGCCAGGTTGAGATTGTCCCAGGCCTTCAGCCGGTCATATTCGGTGTTGTAGATACGGGCGTAGCTTTCCGACTGGCGGTAATAGTCACCGCGGAAGGTCAACTCCCAATTTCCACCATCGATGAAGAACGTATATTGCCCGCCGACATTGAAGGTCAGCCGCGGCGAGTTCGGCAGTTCGTTGCCGGACAGATCAGCGGCAAAACCGCGCGCGCCATTTGGCGCCCCGCTGCCGCCCTGGTTGATATTGAGGCCGATGGTCGCAGGATTGTACGGCGCGAGGGCATCGTACGTGAATCCGAGGAACTGGTGAAAGTTGACGCCGCCCGCCGTGCTCGGATTGAAGTCACCGATGCGCGTTCCGGGGCAGAGGCCCATAAGCGCCGTGGGCCGAAGCCCCGCAGGCCCCCGCAAGATACGTTCGACAAGTGTGCGCGGTGCGATGCAGTTCGACGGCGCCTGGATCCAGGGACGAAGCACGACCCAGTCCGGATTGCCCTGCGTCCGGTTCATCACGTCGATCGACTGCGCACCGTCCTTCAGCCGCGTCTTCAGATAGCCGAGATTGGCGTCGATCCGGAACGCGCGTGAGGGCCGCCAGGCCGCCTCGAATTCCAGCCCCCAGCTGGTCGCGTCGAAATTCTCGTTGAACGAGATTCGATCGACGATCTGCGAGATCTGATAGTCCCTATAGTCATAATAGAACGCCGTGGCGTTCAGCGTGAATCGCCCGCCAGCAAAGCTGTTCTTCATGCCGATTTCAAAGGCGTTGAGATATTCCGGCCGGAATGTCTGCGCCAACGGCTGATACTGCACGATCGCCGGATTGACGTCGACGCGCGGCGGGTTCGTTCCTCCGCCTTTATAGCCCCGGGATGCGGAGAGATAGACCAGGGTATCGTCGGTGAACCCAAGGTCCGGCTTCCAGTCGAGCACGGCACGCCCGGTGAATTCATTCCACTCCTGATTAATATCAGGCAGCGCTGGATAACCGCTGTTCACACGTCCGCCGGTGGTATCCCCGACAAATTGCGTATCCGTACCGCCGCCCAGCAGCAACTGACTGGGGATCTGGGTGGATATCTTCCTGTCATTGGTATAGCGCGCGCCCAGCGTCAGCTTCATATTGCTGCTGACATTCCAATAGAGCTCGCCAAACGCCGCCCAGCTTTTGATCCGCACACCATTCCGGCTTAGAAAGTAATTGTGCCCCTGATCATTCAGGCTGCCGATCGGATTGGGGTCTACGTAGATGCATTCGCGCCCTTCAAATCCAAGCTCACATGGACGAAGCGCATTATTAACGTTTGCAACATCTTCGCTATAAAACCATTGCCCAATCAATGTAAAAAAATTGTTGAATACGTAATAATCATCCTGCGTCTTGAAGTTGAGATAGTTCACACCAAAGTTGAAATTGAGCGGGCCATCAAAACTTGATTGAAGACGCAGCTCCTGGGACCATTGTTCGTTGCGCGAACGATTGAGGTCCGCCGAGAGCATGCGATCCGAACAACCCAGTTGCGGATCGCAGAAAATTCCCCCCGGCGTCGGCCCGGGGAAGCGCGCCAGGTCGAACGGCCGATTGTTGCCGGCCACCAGCAAAGGGTTGGTCGAATCGTTGAAGATGGGATTGCTGACGAAGCGGTTGTAATCCTGCGTTGAGTAATAGCGGTCACGTGCGAACGCCGTCTGGGAAATCAGTTGCAACCCTTCCGACGGCTCGAACTGCAGATTGAGCTGGAACAGGTCGTTCGTCGCGCGGAATGTGGGATCGTAGCTGGTCGAAATTTCTCGCAGGTCTCGCGACTGAGTCACGCCGGCAAAGACGTCGCTTGAGTTGCTTGCGAACACCTGGGGGCCACGCGTTCCGTTTGGATTGCGCCGCCAGCCGATACCGATCCCTTCGGCGGGCACCAGCGCAAAGACAAGACTGCGTCCGTTGGGCACACCATAGGCGGCATCGTCATAGAGCGAGCCGGGCAAGCATCCCTGACTCATCCGGCCCTGCAGCAACGGATCGGTGACCGCGACATTGCCCACCATGTTTGGCCCCGGATCGCGGGTGCACAGCTGCTTGCCGGTGCGCGCGCGGTCGTCGTCCTCCTCGAAATGCTGCCAGATGAAGTTGGCGCGAAACCGGTCGCTGGGTTCCCACTGCGCCGACACCCGGGTCGACCACAGGCTGCGGCCGTTGATGCGCTTGTCGGTAAAGCTGTTGTAGTCGAACCCGTCGCGGCTGGTGAAGGCGCCCGCGAAGCGCACGGCGAGCGTGTCGGAGATCGGCACGTTGAGCATCCCGCTCGCCCGCATCGTGTCGAAGCTGCCGACCTCGAGCTTGGCGTCCAGCGCGAAGTCGGGCTCCGGAAGCGCGGGGATCATGTTGACCACACCCGCGGTCGCGTTGCGGCCATAGAGCGTACCCTGCGGGCCGCGCAGCACCTCGACCCGCTGCAGGTCGAAGAATTCGGATTCGAACAGCCGGTTCCGGACGAGCGGCGTGTTGTTGAAGCTTACCGCGACCGCCGGGTCGCTCGACGCCGAAATGGCCTTGGTCCCGATCCCGCGGATCGAGAAATTGTACATGCTGAAATTGCCCTTCGAGAAGTTCACGTTCGGCACTGCGCGCAGCAGTTCCGATCCCCCCTCGATCTTGCGGTCGTTCAGCGCGTTTGCCGAAAGGGCGGTGATCGCGATCGGAACGTCGGTGATCCGCTCCTCACGCTTCTGCGCCGTGACGATGATCTCCGCCTCATCCTCGGCCACGGCGTCCTGCGGCGCGGCCGGCTCAGCCGGAGGTGCGGGCGGCGGTGGCGGCGCCGCGCTGGTCGCGGGCCGGGCTTCGTTTCCCCCCGGAACGATCACATAGATGCCGCCGTCGCGGCGGAAGCGCATGCCAGTTCCCCGCAACAGCGTGTGCAGCGCCGCTTCAGGCGCCGCGCGCTGGCGATAGCGTGCGCTGCGCTTGCCCCGCATCGCACTGCCGTCAAAGATTACCTGGACGCCCGACGTCCGGGCAAAGGCGCGCAGCGCACCGCCAAGATCCTGCGCCGGAATGTCGAAATCATATTGCTGTTGTGCGTAGGCCGGCGACGCGGTCGCACTGGCAATCAACGCTACACTCGCCAGTCCGGAAAGCAGGTACGGCCTATGCGACATATCATCTCCCCCAATGTGTAAGGGGTCGATTGATATGCCCCTCTATTTCTAGAGACGCGGCGCGGCCGGATTCGCGCCCAATTATTTTGAAGCGAGAGGCTCCCTGCCGCTGACCAACGTGACCTTCTTGCTCTCATACTTGGCCGAAAGCGGGAACAGCGCGGTCATGCCCCGGACAAAGCTCTGCGTGTCGCCCGCGTCGAACACGCCGTTCACGAGCAGGCGGCCCGCAGCAGCGTCGCCGACGACGATCGGCGTGTCGGTATAGCGGTTGATGCGCTCGACCGCCCGGGCCAGCGGCTCATCGACGAAATCGAGCCTGCCGTCTTCCCACGACAGCGACCGGTCCATCATCGCCGGGGCGACCTTGACCGCGCCGGACGAGAGGCTGGAGACCAGCTCCTGGCCAGGCACGAGCTGCTCCGCCGGTTGCGCTGGCGCGGCCGGCTTGACCACTCTGGCGGCTGCCGCCCTGCCCGCCACCGGCTGCGAGACCACCGCGACCTCTCCCTCATAGAGCAG
>Ga0247823_10002402_pt1 | contig 15429 bp, 13 predicted proteins | sample 13C_PalmiticAcid_2_FD_192426 | JGI IMG/M metagenome (GOLD analysis project Ga0247823, IMG submission 192426) | Soil microbial communities from agricultural site in Penn Yan, New York, United States - 13C_PalmiticAcid_Day30 | ecosystem: Environmental > Terrestrial > Soil > Agricultural land...
CTTGATGGTGTTCATGAGCATCTCGCGGCCGGTGGGGCGCGGGGCGTCGGAGCGGAAGTCGCGCCGGCGGCAGACCCACCAGTTGACCCAGCTCATGGCGGCGGCGATCAGCAGGCCGGGGATGAAGCCGGCGATGAACAGCGCGCCGACGGAGACGTGCTCGTCCTGCAGCGCGTAGATGATCATGATGATCGAGGGCGGGATGATGGGCCCAACGATGGCGGTGCTCGCGGTCAGCGCGGCGGCGTAGGCGCGGTCGTAGCCGGCCTTGTCCATCATGCGCACCATCATCGAGCCGGGGCCGGCGGCGTCCGCCAGGGCCGAGCCCGAGATGCCCGAGAAGATGGTGAGCGACAGCACGTTGGCGTAGCCCAGGCCGCCGCGCAGGTGGCCGACGAACTGCGAGGCGAAGCGCAGCAGCACCAGCGTGAGCGCCCCGCCCGACATGATCTCGGCCGCCAGGATGAAGAAAGGCACGGCCATCAGCGGGAAGCTGTCCACGCCGGTGAACATTTCCTTGAACACGATGATCTGGGGGTATTGCCCGCCCAGGGCCACAGCCAGGGCGGCGGCGATGGCGAGCGAGAACGCCACGGGCACGCCGATCAGCATGAGCACGACGGCGGCGACGAACAGGGTGATGACCATGGTGGGGGTTCCGCGTCAGGGTCTCAGAGCGAGGCGGCCGCCTCGGCGTCCATCTCGGGCGACTCGTGGAAGCGGCCGTCCATCACGTAGCGGCGCACCAGGAAGGCCAGGTGCACCAGCATCAGCATGAAGCCGGCGGGCAAGGCCGAGTAGATCCAGGCAAAGGAAATGCCGGTGGCGGGCGTGGTCTGGAACCGCATTACGCTGGTGTAGACGATGGAGAAGTACGTCATCGAGACGCAGAAGCCGGCGATCAGCAACACCACCAGCGCGCGCAGCACCCGCGCCAGCGGCGTGGGCACGGCCTGGTGCAGGTTGTCGATGGCCACGTGCCCACCGAAGCGCAGCACCAGCCCGGCGCCCAGGAAGGTGCCCCAGATCATGAGGTGGCGCGCGACCTCTTCGGCCCAGACGATGGAGTCGTTGGTCGTGTAGCGCAACACGACGTTGGCGAACACGATGACGGACATCGCCGTCAACAGCAGGATCAATACCCAGCGGTTGACGGCCACCAGGGCGTTCTCGAATCGGTCGATCATGGGGATTTCCTGCGGCGCGCGGGCACAAGCGCACCCCCGGCGCGGGCCGGGCGATGCGGGGTCAGACGATCACTTCGCGTTGGCGATGCGGTCGATCAGCTCTTTGCCGTACTTGGAGGCGTACTGCTGGTAGGCCGGCGAGAGGGCCTGCTGGAACGGCGCCTTGTTGGGCACCTCGGTGATCTGCATGCCCTGCGCGCGCAGCTCGTCCACGCCCTTCTTCTCGATGTCGTCGACGAACTGGCGCATGGCCTTGGCACCTTCCTTGGCGCCAGCGGTCACGGCGGCCTTCTGGCTGTCGTTGAGCGAGTCCCAGAACTTGGGCGAGACCAGCAGCATGGCCGGCGAATACACGTGGCCCGTGAGCGCCAGGTGCTTCTGCACCGCCGACAGCTTGGCCGAGGCGATCACCGAGATCGGGTTTTCCTGGCCATCGATGGTGCCCTGTTGCAGAGCGCCGGTGACTTCCGGCCAGGCCATGGGCGTGGGCGCGGCGCCCAGCGTGCGGAAGGCCGTGATGTGCACCGGGTTTTCCATCGTGCGGATCTTCAGGCCCTTGAGGTCCTCGGGCTTGGTGATCGGGTGCTTGCCGTTGGTGATGTGGCGAAATCCCTGCTCGCCCCAGGCCAGCGCGACCAGGTTGCGCGACTTGAACTTGCCCAGCAGGTCCTGGCCGATCGGGCCGTCGAGCACGCTGCGCGCGTGGTTGATGTCGCGGAACAGGAAAGGAATGTCGGTCACGCCGACTTCGGGCACGAAGTTGCTCAGCGTGCCCGAGGACACGATGGCCGCTTCCACAGTGCCCAGTTGCAGGCCTTCGAGCAGCTCGCGCTCGCCGCCCAGGGCACTGGAGGGAAATTGACGGAACTTGAACTGGCCGTTGGTGGCCTTCTCGAACGAAGCGGCCCAGGCGTTGGCGCCGGCACCGTAGTGCGAGTTGGGGGCCAGCGCGTAGCCGATCTTGACTTCACGGGTCTGGGCGTGCGCGGCGGTGCCGATGGCAAGGACGGCGGCGCCCACGGCCAGCAGGCCGGCGCGGCGGGAAATGGACATCATGTTTGTCTCCGATCGTTGTATGCCGGGTATGGCGGTCGCCACTGTATTGAGATGCCGGCATTCGAGCCAATACCGATTGCAGGCCTCTGTTATATGATTTTCATATGCCTGACATCCGGCAACTCCGCTATTTCATCGCCGTCGCCGAAGAGCTGAACTTCATGCGCGCGGCCGAGCGCCTGCACATCAGCCAGCCGCCGCTGTCGGTGCAGATCAAGGCGCTGGAAGAGGAACTCGGCGTGCAGCTGTTCGAGCGCACCAACCGCGGCGTGCTCATGACACCGGCCTCGCAGACTTACTACGTGGAGGTGCGCGCGGTGCTCGCGCGGCTGGAACACGCGCGCATCCTGGCGCAGCGCAGCGCGCGCGGCGACACCGGTTCGCTGGCGGTGGGCTTCGTGTCGATCGCCAACGTCACCATGCTGCCTCAGGCCCTCAAGCTGTGCCGCGAGCGCTACCCGGGCATCGAGCTGCACCTGTCCGAAGAAACGCTGGACATGCAGGTGCCCAACCTGCTGACGAACAAGATCGACATCGGCATCGCACCCGGGCCGATCAACGAGCCCGGCCTGTCGTTCCAGCCCTTGTTCGACGAGCGCCTGGTGCTCGCCCTGCCCGACAGCATGAAGGAAGCGCACATGAAGAGCCCCAGCATGAAGCTCTTCAAGCACCAGCCCTTCGTGCTGTTCGGCCGCCCGATGGCCCCCGGGCTATACGACGCGGTGCAGGACTACTGCGCACGCGCCGGCTTCACACCCGAGATCGTGCAGTACGCGCGCCAGATGCAGACCATCATCTCCATCGTCTCCACCGGCCTGTGCATCTCGCTCATTCCGTCGTCGCTCTCGCAGCTGCAGCGGCCGGGCGTGGCCTACGTGGTGCCCAAGGAGCCGAGCCCGATCGTGCGCATGGGCCTGCTCTACCGCACGCAGGACCGCAACCCGGCGGTGAAGAACTTCATCGACATTGCGGCCGAGGCGTCGCGCTCGTGGAAGAAGCGGCGCGCGCCCGCGCTGCGCTGAGGCCCCCTCAAATCCCTCGCATGCCGGTGGCGGCGGCGAAGCGCGCCAGCGTCCAGCCACTGCCGAGCAGGAACATGCGCGTGTGCAGTTCGTCCATCACCGCCGGCGGCACCTCGCGGCCCAGGTAGGTCAGGGTCTTGTCGCGCACGCGCACGCAGCCGATGTCGTGTTCTTGAGCGAGCGAACGCCAGAGTGCGTGCGCACCGGGCGACTGGCGTGCCCCGGTGAGCAGGCACAGCCCCGCGCCCAGGCCCCAGCGGTAGATGGCGCTGGCCAGGCCGCGCCGCTGGTAGGCCTCGCCGTAGCTGGAATGCGGAGCGCGCACCACGCGGTCGGCGGCGCGACCCACTTCGATGAGCCGGTTGAACACGGTGTAGCCGGCCAGCCGGCGGTGCCGGACGTCCTCCACATACACATAGAACTCGCCGTCGGCCTCGCGGTAGCGCACCACCAGGTCCGGGTCGTTGAGCGCGATGGTCGGAATGCCATGCAGGCGGTCGCCGGGCCGGTGGATGCGGTCGTAGATCGAGCCGAACGCATCCTCCATGGGCTGGCTCGGGCGATCCACGTCGATGCGCAACTCCATCCAGCGCTGCCACCACGCGGGCGGCGAGAACGACAAGGGTGGCGGGGAAAGGGTGAGAACCACGATCGGCTCCAGACAGACGTGCAGACATGGCCGCGCGCGAGCGCGGGCATGGAACAGCCTTCGCGATGAAGGCCGGGCGGCAGGTGCGTGGAGGGGAGGGAGCGGGCCGCAGGCTAGCCGCGGGCCTTGATGCGCCGGAGGCGTTGACCTGTCACGCTCATGTCAACGCGAAACGAATGTGCGGCCAGGGGCCTCGCCGCAGACAGGAAGTGGTCCATCCGTGAATGGTAGGCGTGCAGGCATGTCGCACGAGCAGGGTGCGGTATTGCCCGCACCGGGCCGTCACCGTGTGGCCTGCTCCACCTGATCCGCGCGCTGCTGCGTCTGGTCCAGGGATTGCTGCAGGCGTTGCTGAACCTGCTCCTGCACCACCCGCCCCTGCTCGATCTCGTTTTTCTTGATCGCGCCCGCCGTCGCGGCCGTGCTGGCGGTCTCGGCGCCACAAGCGGTCAGCAGCAGCACCAGCGCGGCGAGCGGCCAGGCGGAGACGCGGGGGCGTGGAAGGCTCATTCGAATTCGGCGATCAGCAGTTGACTCAGGTGCTCCGCCACATCGTTGTCGAAGCTCATGAGGGCATCGGAAGGCTGCAGGGCAGCGGCGGCTTTCAGCACATCATGCACGGCCTTGCGCTGCGTGTCATCCACAGGGCGGCCGAGGCGGGACGCCAGCGCGGCCAGCACCGCCTCGCGCAGCCGGTCCGAACCGAGCACGTGCCAGGCGTAGTCAATTTCGTACCGATCCACCAGGTTCCTGAGACTTTCACCATCCAGGCGGGCCTCGGTGGCCACATGCGCCACCGTGCGGGTCACGAGGCCTTGGGTGAAGCGGCTCAGCAGTTCGTCATCGCGCGCGAGCGCCGGGGTCACAACAGACATCGTCTCTCCAGAGGGGGGATGGGGGACCGGCATTGCACCCAGCGCTGGGAATGGCCGAACCCGGAAATGAAAAAGCCCATCGCACGAGGGATGGGCTTTTTCCGGGATTTGGTGGCCTGGGGCGGAATCGAACCACCGACACGCGGATTTTCAATCCGCTGCTCTACCAACTGAGCTACCGGGCCTTGGTGAGAAGCGAGATTGTAGCAGCTTCCGGCGCCTGCTTTTCAGACGCCGGCTGCGGTCAGAGTGCGTTGCGTTTGCTGCGCGCCAGATCCACGCCGAGCTGCTTGAGCTTTCGATACAGGTGGGTGCGCTCGAGCCCCGTCTTTTCGGCCACGCGGGTCATGGAGCCGGACTCTTTGGCGAGGTGGTACTCGAAGTAGGCTTTCTCGAATTCGTCGCGCGCCTCGCGCAGCGGGCCGTCGAGGTTGAACGACTGTTGCGGTTGCGGCCCGAGGTCCGGCACCGGCTCCGGCAACGCGTGGCCGGTCAGGCCGGTTTCCACCGCGATCTCGGCCGACATCACACCGCCCACGCGCATCACGGACGCGCCGGCACCGCTGGGCTTCGGTAGCGGGGCCTTGTTCAAGCCCTGGTCCACCGCCTTCAGCAGCTTGGCCATGGTGATGGGTTTTTCGAGGAAGGCGGTGGCGCCGATGCGCGTGGCTTCGACGGCGGTGTCGATCGTGGCATGGCCGCTCATCATGATCACGGGCATGGAGAGCAGGCCGCCGCTGGCCCATTCCTTGAGCAGGGTCACACCGTCCGTGTCGGGCATCCAGATGTCGAGCAACACCAGGTCGGGGCGCAGCTGGGCGCGCACGGCGCGGGCCTGAGCGGCGTTTTCAGCGAGTTCGACCGTATGGCCTTCGTCGTTGAGGATTTCCGAGAGCAGGTCCCGGATCCCCAGTTCATCGTCTACGACCAGAATAGTTGCCATGGCGCGCGGTGTGTTCCTCGGAGCGTGTTGTCAATTAGCAACTGCGAATGATAACGACACTTGCGCACCGATCACCTTGCCTTCGGTCATGCGGTTGCTCAGATCCACGCGGCCGCCATGTTCGTCCATGATTTTCTTGACCACCGCCAGGCCCAGGCCGGTGCCTTTGACCTTGGTGGTCACGTAGGGCTCGAACGCCCGCTTGAGGATGTGCTCGGCAAAGCCCGGGCCTTCGTCGAGCACCGACAGGCGAACCCACTGGCCCGAGTCCGAACGCCGGGTGCGCAGCAGCACCTGGGCAGCGGGCACACCGGCCATGGCGTCCTGCGCGTTCTGCACCAGGTTGTGCAGGGTCTGCCGCACCTGCTGGGGATCGGCGAGGGCCTTGGGCAGGCCGTCGGCCAGCTCCAGGCGCACCGGCACGGAGGCGTTGTCGTACAGCATGACGATGTCGCGCACCAGGGCGTTGAGGTCGACCGGCGTGAGCTGGGCGGCGGGCAGGCGCGCGTAGTCGCGGAATTCGTTGACCAGGCGCTTCATGGCATCGACCTGGTCGACGATGGTGCGCACCGATTTGTTGAGGATGGCCTGCTCGGGCGCCTGCACCTTGCCGTCAAGCTTCATGGCCAGGCGCTCGGCCGAAAGCTGGATGGGTGTGAGCGGGTTCTTGATCTCGTGGGCGAGGCGGCGCGCGACCTCGCCCCAGGCCTTGGCGCGCTGGGCGGACACCATCTCCGAAACGTCGTCGAACACGAGCAGGCGCTCGTTGTTGGGCAGCAGCGCGCCGCGCGCGATGAGGGTGATGCCTTCGTCGAAGGGCGTGGTGCCGTCCGCGCTCAGTTCGAAAGATTGCTGCCAGTGGCCGCCCTCGTGCTGCGCCTGGTCGGAGAGGAAGCGCTCGAACTGCTGCAGCACGCCACTGCCGAAAGCTTCCAGCCCGGGCACCTCGGCCAGCGGCTGGCCCATGTGCACGGCCAGCGGGGTGTGCAGGATGCGCGCCGCGCCGGGGTTGACGCTGCGCACGCGGCCCTCCTCATCGAGCACGACGACACCGGCGGTGAGGTTGTCCAGGATGGTCTGCAGGTTGTCGCGCGCGGCGTCCACCTGCTCCATGCTCTGCTGCACCGCCGCGCGCGCATCCGAGAGGTCCTGGGTCATGTGCGCGAAGGTGCGCGTGAGGCTGGCGAGTTCGTCGCGCGAGGCCAGCGCGGTCTTGGGCGCGAGGTTGCCGGCCGCCACCTCGCGCATGCCTTCGGCAAGCACGAGCAGCGGGCGCACCAGCTGGTTGCCCAGCAGCACCGCGAGCAGCACGGCGCCGAACACGGCGAGGAACAGCGCCAGCGTGAGGGTGCCGATGTACATGCGCCGCAGGCCTTCGCGGGTGAGGGCCCGCTCCTGGTACTCGCGGTTGGCCACCTGCACGGCCAGCGCGTCGGTCACCAGGGCACCGGGCAGGGGCACCATCACCTGCAGGTAGCGCGATTCGGCGTTGAAGCCGAAGTTGGGTGGGCTGACCAGGGCCAGCACCTTGATGCGAGGCTGGCTGGCGGCGATCAGTGATTCGATCTCGCCGCTACCGTCTTCCTCCAGCCCTTCGATCTGCGCCACGACACGGGCATTGCGGACGCTGCGCAGCTGGGCCGGGGTGGGTCGCTCGGGATTGATGTCGAAGCGCGAACTGCCTGAGCTGCCCAGGGCTTGGCCGCTGGCGCTCCAGAGCACGATGTCGGTCACGCCCAGCTGCTCGCGCACGCGCTCGAGCGCCAGCACGGCCGACGGGTTGGGCACGCGTGAGAGGCCCTCGGCGGCCACGCGGGTCTTGCTGCTGAGGTCGGCGGTCAGGGTGTCCAGCGTGGTGCGCCCGAGGTTGAGCCCGGCGTTGAGCGCGGACTCCACCCGGACGTCGAACCAGCTCTCGATCGAGCGCGAGACGAACTGGTACGACACGGTGTAGATGAGCAGGCCGGGCAGGATGCCGACCAGGCCGATGATGGCCGCCAGCTTGATCAGCAGCCGGCTGCCGAACTTGCCGCGCTTCAGGCGCAAGGCCAGCCGCAGCGCCAGCCAGAGGATGACCAGCAGCAGGAAGGCCGCCACCGCCACGTTGATGCCCACCAGCCAGGTGAAGTTCTGCTCGTAGAACGCCCGGTTGTTGGTGGCCAGGGTGAGCAGGAACAACAGCACCATGCCCACGCCGATCATGAACACCAGCCCGGCGCCGATGGCCCAGCGCACGGCGGCGGGTTTGGACTTGGGTGCGGTGGTGTGGACCGGGGTCATGGCGGGGTCCGGGCCGCGAGGGCCTTGCACGCTGGGCATGGCGGCTAGCGCGCGGGCTCGCGCGGGGTGGTTTCGCCGGTGAGTTCCACCGCGTGCACGCCGCCGCCGGTCGTGTGCTCCGGGGTCTTGTCCGCCTCGGCGCGCGCCGGCACCGGCAGGGTCTGGCGGACTTCCACGGTCCACTCGGGCTGGTTGGCCATGCCGATCTGGAACGGTCGGGGCAGCAGGCTCAGGTCGAGCCGGAACGAGAACTCGACCTCGTGCTCGGCATCGGCTTCGAGCCGCACGGCGTCGGCCAGCTTCCAGCGCGCCACGCGCCCCACGCCGGCCAGCGCCTCGTTGAGGGAGTCGAAATTCTGGTGCAGGGCGTACTGCAGGCCCGCGCCTCCTGCCACGGCAGCGGTTTCGTTGGACAGGCTCACGCGCCAGCGCCGGGTCAGGGGCTGGTAGGCCAGGCGCAGCGTGCGCGTGGCGCTGGCCACCCGCTTGTCGGTCCAGTACCAGCGGGAGCGGTAGACGTCGGCATGCCAGACGAAATAGAGGGGAACCGCCTTGTACAGGGCGTCTTCGACCACCTGGGCGGGCTCGAGCTCCATGCGGGCGGAAAGGAACAGGGCCTCGTGGGTGCGCTGCAGACCGAGCTGCAAGACCTGCGGGGCCTGGGCGTGCGCGGGCCAGAACGCCAGCAAGGACAACGCCACCGCCAGACAGAACCCACGCAGGCGACTCATCGCGCGGGTCCAGCGGGTGGTGCCAGGTCGTCGGTCAAGGCAGGGCCTTGTCGATGCAGGCATAGAAGAAACCGTCGTATCCACCTGGCGGATTGTCGTTGAACTCCCCCGACGGGGCAGCCGAACCGGGCAGCAAATGCCCCGGCGAGGGCCGGTGAAGCGAGTCAGTGTGGTGCGCAAGGAACGCCTGCACCTGCCCGGCACCTTCGGCCCGGAACACCGAGCAGGTGGCGTAGACCAGACGCCCCCCGGGTCGCAGCAGCGGCCAGAGCGCTTCCAGCAGGCCGCGCTGCGTGGCCACCAGGGCATCCACGTCGCTGGCGCGGCGCAGCCAGCGGACGTCCGGGTGGCGGCGCACGATGCCCGAAGCGGTGCACGGTGCGTCGAGCAGGATGGCGTCGAAAAGCTGGCCGTCCCACCAGGCGGCAGGACGGGCGGCATCCGCGCAGCGCACAGTGGCGTGCAGGCCCAGGCGCTGCAGGGTGTCGCCGATGCGTTCGCAGCGCTGCGGGTCCACATCGAGCGCCAGCAGGTTGAGGTCGGCACGTTCCAGCAGGTGAGCGGTCTTGCCACCGGGGGCGGCGCAGGCGTCCAGCACGCGGTCGGTCGCGGACCACACCCGATCGGCCAGCAGCTGGTCCGCGGCCATCTGGGCGGCGGCGTCCTGCACCGAGCAATGGCCCTGGGCAAAACCGGGCAGGCGCTCGACCGGCTGCGGCGCGGCCAGCACCAGGCCGTCGCTGCCGGTCGGCGTGGCCGCCAGGCCGGCGGCCTCCAGGGCCTGCTGGTAAGCGGCCCGGTCCACGCGGCGGCGGTTCACGCGCAGCGCCATCGGGCCGGGCTGGTTGTTCGCGTCCAGAATGGCGCGCCATTGCTCGGGGTGGTCACGCTGCAGGCGCTCGATCCACCACAGCGGGTGGTTCCAGCGCGCCACGGGGTCCGCCGCCACCCGCGCCAGCAGGTCTTCGCGCTCGCGCAGGAAACGGCGCAGGCAGGCGTTGAGAAACGCCGCCTGGCGCTCGGTGCGGCGGTCCTGGCGGGCCGCCTGCACCGCCTGGTTCACCACCGTGTGCTCGGGGTACCGGGGGGCACGCTCATCCGCCACGTCCAGCAGCAGGGCCACCGCGCTGCACATCAGGGCCTGCACGGGTGGCGCCGGCTTGCGCTCCACCAGCCGGGCCACCAGCGCACGGGCGGTCCCCAGATGGCGCAGCGCATGGAAAGTGAGTGCCTGCACGCCGGGCCGCAGCGCCGGTGGGACCTCGGGCAGGGCCTCGCTGAGCGAACGCCCCTGCTCGACCGCGAGCACACAGCCGGCGGTGTGGCGCAACTGGGTCGCGAGGGTCGGCCCTTGCGGGCTGGGGTCGGTGGGGGTCAAGGCGGATTCCGTGCGGGCACTGTCAGAGCGAAGACCACGAGTGTCACACAGCGCGGGCGGCCGGCGGGTTGGCGGGCTCCTCGCCCCGCTCCAGGGGGAGCGGCCCCATGTTCCGCCCATAGATGCGGTGGATGCGCAAGGCCAGCGGCGGGTGCGAGTCGAGCCAGTGTTCGGTCTTGCCGCCGGCGTTCGCCACCAGCAGCATGTGCTGCACCATGGTTCCCATCTGGCGCGGCACCACCCCCTCGCGCTGCTGGCTCAGCACCTTGCGCAACACGCCGCCCAGGCCGTCGCGGCTGCGCGTCCATTGCACGGCGCGCGCGTCGGCCAGGTACTCGCGCTGGCGCGAGACGGCCGCCTGCAGGGCGTGGCCCGCGAGCCAGCCCAGCCAGCCCGCGCCCATGATGGCCAGGCCGATCAGTGCGGCGACCCAGCGACGGTCGCGGCTGTCGGGCTCGGCGAGGTCCTGGCCCATGCGGAACAGCATCTCCAGCCCGAACACCATGCCCACCAGCCGCATGTTCAGGCGCGTGTCGCCTTCGGCGATGTGGCTGAACTCGTGCGCGACCAGGCCTTGCAGCTCGTCGCGGGTCAGCAGGTCGAGCGCGCCCTGCGTCACGGCCACCACCGAGTCGCTCTCGTCCCAGCCGGCGGCAAAGGCGTTGATGCCCCGGTCGCGGGCCAGCACCATGGCCTGGGGCCGCTGCAGGCCCGACGAGATGGCCATCTCGTCGACGATGTTGCAGAAGCGCTGCTCGTCGAGGTTGCCCGAAGGCTGTGCCGGCCGCGCGCCCATCTGTTCGGCCAGGCGAGCGCCACCGCCATCGGCCAGGCGCGAGGTCTCCACCCACCAGCCGCCGAGCACGAAGAGCAGCGTGACGCCGGTGTTCACCGCAAAGAAGAAGCGGGGAAAGCGCATTTCGCCGGGCGCCCAGAATCCCCAGGTGAGGCCCCAGGCCAGGGCGAGCGCGGCGTTGACCGCGACCAGCAGCAACAGCACGGTGAGCGCGAACGCGAACAGCAGGCGCCGGGTCTCGCCCCGGGCGTCGCGCTGGAACTCGAAGAAGCGCATCAGAGCTGGATGCGCAAGGTCTCGCGTTCGGCTTCGCTGGTGGTGGACGCCAGCATGGTCAAGGGCTGGAAGCCGAACAGCCGCGCGATGAGCAGCGTGGGGAACTGGGCCGCGGCGTCGTTGAATTCGAGCACGTGGTCGTTGTAGGCCTGGCGCGCGAAGCCGACGCGGTTCTCGGTGCTGGTGAGTTCTTCGCTGAGTTCGCGCATGTTCTGGTCGGCCTTGAGGTCCGGGTAGTCCTCGACCACCGCGAACAGCTTGCCCAGTGCGCCGCCCAGCACCTGCTCCGCGCCGGCCAGGGCCCCGAGTGCGCCCGCATTGAGCGGGCTCGTGGCCGCCGTCTGCTCGGCCGTGCGCGCCTGGTTGCGCGCCGCGATCACCGCCTCCAATGTCTGGGCTTCGTGGGCCAGGTAGCGGCGCGCCACCTCCACCAGGTTGGGGATCAGGTCGTAGCGGCGCTTGAGCTGCACATCGATCTGACCGAAGGCGTTGGCGATCGCGTTCTTGAGCCGCACCAGCCGGTTGTAGGCCCCCACCGCCCAGAAGAACACCACCAGGCCCAAGGCGATGAAAACCCACAGCGAGACGGACATGTTCGGAACTCCTGGTTGTTGGTGTGCACCCCCTCCTCCGGGGGCGCGGTCAATATACCCCGCAGGGCGGGGCCCATGCTGGCGCGCGCACCATGAAAAAAGCCCCCGGTCGGATGACCGGGGGCTTTTGTTGGCTCGAAGGCGAAGTGCCCCCGTCCAGAAACACCGCGGAACCGGCTTTGCCGAGCCGCAGGTGTTGCCCCCTTGAGGGGGGCGGGCTCGATTACTCGGCTTCGTGCGTGCTCGACGCGTCGGCCTGATCGGCCTGGTCGGCGGCCAGCGCGATCGCATCGGCCTCGGCAATGGCACGGCGCTCTTCGTCGTCCATCTTCTCCTTGACCTTGCGGGCCTCGTGGTAGGCCATGCCGGTACCGGCCGGGATCAGACGACCCACGATCACGTTTTCCTTCAGACCACGCAGCTCGTCGCGCTTGCCCATGATCGCGGCCTCGGTCAGCACGCGGGTGGTTTCCTGGAAGGAAGCCGCCGAGATGAACGAGTCGGTGGACAGCGAGGCCTTGGTGATACCGAGCAGCACGTTGCTGTAGGTCGCGGGGATCTTGCCATCGGCGCGCAGGGCGTCGTTGGTGTTGAGGATCTCCGAGCGCTCGACCTGTTCGCCGGCGATGTAGCTCGAATCGCCCACCGCTTCGACCACGACGCGGCGCAGCATCTGGCGAACGATCACCTCGATGTGCTTGTCGTTGATCTTCACGCCCTGCAGACGGTAGACGTCCTGCACTTCATCGACGATGTAACGCGACAGCTCTTCGATGCCCAACAGGCGCAGGATGTCCTGCGGGTCCGCCGGACCGTCGACGATGCTTTCGCCCTTATTAACCACCTGACCTTCGTGCACCAGGATGTTCTTTTCCTTGGGGATGAGTTCGTCCCACACCTTGCCGTCCGGGTCGGTGATCTGCAGGCGAACCTTGCCCTTGGTTTCCTTGCCGAACGACACGGTGCCGGTCATCTCGGCCAGCATGCCCTTGTCCTTCGGGCTGCGGGCTTCGAACAGCTCGGCCACGCGCGGCAGACCGCCGGTGATGTCGCGGGTCTTCTGGCCTTCGACCGGAATGCGCGCCAGCACTTCGCCGGGGCCCACGTCCTGACCGTCGCGCACCTGGATCAGCGAACCGATCTGGAAGCCGATGGTCACCGAGTGGTCGGTGCCGGGGATCTTGACCTCGTTGCCCGTGCCGTCGATCAGCTTGACCTGCGGACGCACGACCTTGGCCGCGCCGCGGCGCTTCGGATCGATCACCACCAGGGTGGACAGGCCGGTGACATCGTCCACCTGCTTGGCCACGGTCAGACCTTCCTCGACGTTCTCGAACTTCACCTGACCGGCGAATTCCGTGATGATCGGGCGCGTCAGCGGATCCCAGTTGGCCAGGATCGCGCCGGCCTTGATGGTCTGGTCGGCCTTGACCGACAGGATCGCACCGTACGGCACCTTGTGGCGCTCGCGCTCACGGCCGTGCTCGTCATGGATGACGATCTCGCCGGAACGCGCGATCACCACCAGCTCACCCTTGGTGTTGGTGACGTAGCGCATGGTGGCGTTGAAGCCGATCACACCGCTGGACTTGGCTTCCACGCTGGAGGCCACCGCCGCACGCGACGCCGCACCACCGATGTGGAAGGTGCGCATGGTCAGCTGCGTGCCGGGTTCGCCGATCGACTGCGCGGCGATCACACCGACCGCTTCGCCGATGTTGACCAGGCCGCCACGACCCAGGTCGCGGCCATAGCACTTGGCGCAGATGCCGAAGCGGGTTTCGCAGGTCAGTGCGGTGCGCACCTTGACCTCGTCCACCGCCGCAGCTTCCAGCACGTCGAGCAGGTCTTCGTTGAGCAGCTCGCCGGCGGGCACCAGCACTTCGCGGGTTTCCGGGTGGATCACTTCCTCGGCCGTGGTGCGGCCCAGCACGCGATCGCGCAGCGATTCGATCACTTCACCGCCTTCGACGATGGCGCGCATCAGCGTGCCATTGGAAGTGCCGCAATCCTGGCTGTTGACCACCAGATCCTGCGTCACGTCCACCAGACGGCGGGTGAGGTAGCCGGAGTTGGCCGTCTTCAGCGCCGTGTCGGCCAGACCCTTTCGGGCACCGTGGGTGGAGATGAAGTACTGCAACACGTTGAGGCCTTCACGGAAGTTCGCCGTGATGGGGGTCTCAATGATCGAGCCGTCAGGCTTGGCCATCAGGCCGCGCATGCCGGCCAGCTGGCGGATCCCCGCGCACCCGAGTCGGCCATCATGTAGATGGAGTTGAACGACTCCTGGTCCACTTCCTTGCCGCTGCTGTCGGTCACCTTCTGCTTGGCCAGCTGGGCCATCATGACCTTGGAGATCTCGTCACCGGCCTTGCCCCAGATGTCCACCACCTTGTTGTAGCGCTCGCCGGCGGTCACCAGACCGGAGGCGTACTGCTGGGCGATTTCCTTCACCTCGTTCTCGGCGCGGTCGATGATGGCGGGCTTTTCCTTGGGCACCAGCATGTCGTCCACGGCGATCGAGATGCCGGCGCGCGTGGCCAGACGGAAACCGTTCTGGAGCAGCTTGTCAGCGAACACCACGGTTTCCTTCAGACCGCACTTGCGGAACGAGGTGTTGATCAGGCGCGAGATTTCCTTCTTCTTCAGTGCCTTGTTCAGCACGTCGAAAGGCAGGCCCTTGGGCAGGATCTCGGAGAGCAGCGCACGGCCGACCGTGGTGTCCACCAGCGAGGTGGAAGCCACGAATTCGCCGCTGGCCTTGTCCAGCTGGTGCTGGGTCAGGCGCACGCCGATCTTGGCGGTGATCTCGACCACGCCGTTGTCCAGCGCGCGCTGCAGCTCGGCCAAGTCGGCGAACAGCATGCCCTCGCCCTTGGCGTTGATGCGCTCGCGGGTCGCGTAGTACAGACCCAGCACCACGTCCTGCGAAGGCACGATGGAGGGTTCGCCGTTGGCCGGGAACAGGATGTTGTTCGAGGCCAGCATCAGGGTGCGGGCTTCGAGCTGCGCTTCCACGGACAGCGGCACGTGAACGGCCATCTGGTCACCGTCGAAGTCGGCGTTGAAGGCCGCGCAGACCAGCGGGTGCAGCTGGATCGCCTTGCCTTCGATCAGGATCGGCTCGAAGGCCTGGATACCCAGGCGGTGCAGCGTCGGTGCGCGGTTGAGCATCACCGGGTGTTCCTTGATCACTTCTTCAAGGATGTCCCACACCACCGGCGTACCGGCTTCCACTTCCTTCTTCGCGGCCTTGATGGTGGTCGCGATGCCCATGGCTTCGAGGCGCGAGAAGATGAAGGGCTTGAACAGCTCCAGCGCCATCAGCTTGGGCAGGCCGCACTGGTGCAGCTTGAGCGTCGGGCCGACCACGATGACCGAACGGCCCGAGTAGTCGACGCGCTTGCCCAGCAAGTTCTGGCGGAAGCGGCCGCTCTTGCCCTTGATCATGTCGGCCAGCGACTTCAGGGCGCGCTTGTTGGCGCCCGTCATGGCCTTGCCACGGCGGCCGTTGTCCAGCAGCGAGTCCACGGCTTCCTGCAGCATGCGCTTCTCGTTGCGCGCGATGATCTCGGGCGCCTTGAGTTCGAGCAGGCGGCGCAGGCGGCTGTTGCGGTTGATGACGCGGCGGTACAGGTCGTTC
>Ga0247823_10002403_pt1 | contig 15426 bp, 11 predicted proteins | sample 13C_PalmiticAcid_2_FD_192426 | JGI IMG/M metagenome (GOLD analysis project Ga0247823, IMG submission 192426) | Soil microbial communities from agricultural site in Penn Yan, New York, United States - 13C_PalmiticAcid_Day30 | ecosystem: Environmental > Terrestrial > Soil > Agricultural land...
GCACCGGGCTCGCAGGCCGACGCCGCGCGGCGCCTCGCCGACGACATCACCTCGTTCCGTGAGCGCAACGAGCTTGAGCGGGTGGTCGTGGTCAACGTGTCATCCACGGAACCGCCGTGCGACTTCGCGCCAGAGCACACGAACCTCGCGGACCTGGAGGCGGCGCTGGCCGACCCGGACCGCGCGGTGCTGCCGCCGAGTTCGCTCATGGCCTACGCCGCGCTGCTCGCGGGCTGTCCCTTCGTCGACTTCACCCCGTCCACCGGGATCACCCTGCCCGCGCTGACCGAGCTCGCCGACCGCGAGCGGCTGCCCTACGGCGGCCGCGACGGCAAGACCGGCGAGACGCTCCTGCGCACTGTCCTCGCGCCGATGTTCACCAGCCGTGGACTGAACGTGCTGTCCTGGGCGGGCACGAACATCCTCGGCGGCGGCGACGGCGCCACCCTGAGCGACCCGGACGCGGCCCGCGGCAAGCTGGAGACCAAGGGCCGCGGCCTGGCCGCGCTGCTCGGCCACGACGTCAACGCGCCACTGCACATCGACAACGTCCCCGACCTCGGCGAGTGGAAGACCGCGTGGGACCACGTGCATTTCGAGGGCTTCCTCGGCGCGCGCATGACCCTGCAGTTCACCTGGAACGGCCTGGACTCCTCGCTGGCCGCGCCGCTGGTGCTCGACCTGGCCCGGCTCGCCTCCGCCGCCCACGCGGCCGGACAGACCGGCGCGCTCGGCGCGTTGGCGTTCTTCTTCAAGGACCCGCTCGGCTCCGACGAACACCGCCTCGCCGAGCAGTTCCGCGAACTCGTCGCATGGGCGCGGGGACTCTGATGGCCGCTCTGAACCCGCGCGCCATGATCGAGCTGGTCCGGGCCCCGGCCGCGCTGACCGTGCTCGGCGACACGATCGCGGGCGCGGCCGCCGCGGGCGTCCCCCTGCGCGGCAGGCGGATGCTGCTGCCCCTGGCGTCGGTGGCGCTGTACTGGGCGGGCATGGCGCTCAACGACTGGGCCGACCGCGCGGTGGACAGCAAGGAGCGGCCGGAGCGGCCGATCCCGTCGGGCCGGGTCGAACCCGACACCGCGCTGGGGACCGCGATCTGCCTGACCGCGGCCGGAATCGGGATCGCCGCCGCCGCGGGCGGGCTCGACGCCGTCGCGGTCGCCGTCCCGCTCGCCGCGTCGGTGTGGGCCTACGACACGGTGCTCAAGGACGGGCCGGGCGCGCTGCCCGCGATGGCGGCCTGCCGCGGCCTGGACGTGCTGCTCGGCGCCGGTCTCGGCAACGCCAAGCGCGCACTCCCCGCCGCCGCGACCATGGCCGTGCACACACTGAGCGTGACAGCGCTATCGCGTGGCGAGGTCCACGGCGGTGACGCGGAGACGGCCGCGGTGGCGTTGGGCGGCACCGCGCTCAGCGCGGTCGGTGCTCTCGTCGGTCGCGCGGCGTCCTGGCGGCACCGCGTCGCGGGGGTCGCCGCCGCCGCGGCCTACGCGGGTTTCGTCGGCCGTGCCCAGGCCGACGCCGTCACCCAGCCCGACGCGGGCAAGATCCGCTCCGCGACGAAGGCGGGGGTGCACGGCATGGTCCTGCTGCAGTCTGCCCTCACCGCCCGGCGCAGGCTGCCCGCCGCGATCGGCGTGGCCGCCGCCCTGCCCATCGCACGCGCACTCGGCCGGAAGGTGAGCCCGACATGACCTACGCACTCGGCTATGGCACCAACGGCTTCGCCAACCACCGCATCGAGGACGCCATCGCGGTGATCGCCGACCTCGGCTACACCGGGATCGCGCTCACCCTCGACCACGACCACCTCGACCCGTTCGCCGCCGACATCGCCGCCCGCACCTGGAAGCTCGGCGCCGAACTCGACCGGCGCGGCTTGAAGGTCGTGGTGGAGACCGGCGCCCGCTACCTGCTCGACCCCAACCGCAAACACCACCCCACCCTCGTCAGCGAGGACCAGGAGCGGCGGATCGACTTCCTGGTGCGGGCCGCCCGGATCGCCACGGACCTGGGCGCGGACTGCGTGTCGTTCTGGTCGGGGATCGGCCCGGCGCAGACCTGGCCCCGGCTGCGCGACGGCGTCGCCGAACTGCTCGACCGGACCGACAATGTCCTCTTCGGACTCGAACCGGAGCCGGGCATGCTCGTGGAGACCCTCGACGACGCGCTGCGGCTGCGCGAGGAACTGGGTCGGCCGGACCGGCTGCGGATCACCCTCGACGTCGGGCACTGCGTCGCGGTCGAGCCACTCGACGCGGCCGAGTGCGTCCGCCGGGCGGGCGACCTGCTCGTCAACGTCCAACTGGACGACATGCTCCCGGGCGTCCACGAACATCTGGAGTTCGGCGACGGCGCCCTCGACCTGCCCGCCACCCTCGCCGCGCTCGACGAGATCGGCTACACCGGGCTGGCCGCGGTCGAGCTGCCCCGGCACAGCCACGCCGCCCCCGACGTCGCCCGCCGGGCGTTCATCGCGCTGACGGCGGCCCGCACGCCCCATCCGTGGCTGGACGACGCCGAACGCGCGGTGCGGGAGACCCCGGCCGCGATCAGGACCCTGTTCCCGGCGGTCAGTCGCAACCTGCGTGACGCCACGCGCGACGACGAGGCGCGGGTCCGGCTGATCGCCGCGCTGGCCGACAGCGTCACCAACTCGGCGACCGGCTCTGCCACAGATCTCGGCACCGAGGTGCGCGCGCTCTACGACTACGGCGACAGCGCCGAGCGCCGCGCGGTGCTGCGCGGTCTGGACCGGGTCGGCTGGCGGATCCAGGAGGTAGGTGCCGCCATCGTCAAGGATGCCTTGCGCACCAACGACACCACGCTGGTCGCCGCGGCGCTCGGCGGGTTCGCCGACACCCATCTCGATCAGCACTCCTGGCGGCACGGGGTGTTGAAGTGCCTGTTCACCGGTGTGCCGCTGGCGGAGGTGGCCGGGCTCGACCGGCGGACCGACGACGAACTGATCCGGATGGTGCGCGCGTTCGCCGACGAACGCGACGCGGCGGGCCGCGAGGTGCCCGCCGACGCCGTCGACCTGCTGAGGAGCCAAGTCTGATGCGCATCTTCGACCCGCACATCCACATGACCTCCCGCACCACCGACGACTACGAGGCGATGTACGCCGCCGGGGTGCGCGCGCTGGTGGAGCCCGCGTTCTGGCTGGGCCAGCCGCGGACGAACGTGGGTTCGTTCACCGACTACTTCGACGGGCTGATCGGCTGGGAGCGGCACCGGGCCGGGCTGTTCGGCATCCGGCACCACTGCACGATCGCGCTGAACCCCAAGGAGGCCAACGACCCGCGCTGCGTGCCGGTGCTCGACGTGCTTCCGCGCTACCTGGCCAAGGACGGCGTGGTCGCCGTCGGCGAGATCGGCTTCGACTCGATGACGCCGGAGGAGGACTACGCCTTCGCCCGCCAGCTTGAGCTCGCCGTCGAGTTCGGTCTGCCCGCGATGGTCCACACCCCGCACCGGGACAAGGCGGCGGGCACCGCGCGGACCCTGGACATGGTGCGCGAGTCCGGCCTGGGCACCGAGCGGGTCGTCGTCGACCACCTGAACGAGACCACCGTGCGCGCGGTCGCCGATTCGGGTGCCTGGATGGGTTTCTCCATCTACCCGGACACCAAGATGGACGAGCAGCGCATGGTCGCCATCCTGCGCGAGTACGGCACCGAGCGGATGCTGGTCAACTCCGCCGCAGACTGGGGCCGCTCCGACCCGCTCAAGACCCTCAAGACCGGTCTGGCCATGCTGGAGGCGGGCTTCACCGAGTCCGATGTGGACACTGTGTTGTGGCGCAACCCGGTGGAGTTCTTCGGCCAGAGTGGGCGCCTCATGCTCGATGAGCCGGTCGAGGCAGCCGAGACGTTCGAGGGCAACTCGGTGCTGCGCGGGACTCCCCGGTGAGCACCTGGCCGGTCGCCTACTGCACCAACGTCCACCCCGCGAACAACATCGCCGGACTGTTGGCGCAGCTCGACCGGCACGCCGTCCCCGTCCGGGAGCAGCTGGGCGTCGACGTTTTGCCGCTCGGCCTTTGGCTGCCCGCCCGCGTCGCCCACGGGCTGGCAGGCGACCCGACCCGGCTCGGCACCCTGCGGCGGGAACTCGACGTGCGCGGGCTGAGTGTGAGCACCCTCAACGCCTTCCCGTACGGCGGGTTCCACGACGACGTCGTCAAGCACGCGGTGTACTGGCCGGACTGGACCGACCCACGCCGGGTCGCGTACACAGTGGACAGTGCGGCCGTGCTCGCGGGCCTGCTGCCCGACGACGCCGAATACGGCAGCGTCTCCACCCTGCCGCTGGGGTGGCGGGAGCCGTGGTCCGCTCAGCACGACGAAGTCGCCGCAGCCGCGCTGACCAAGCTCACCGCACGGCTGCGGGCCCTCTCGATCGGCACCGGCAGGCCGATCCGGCTGGCCGTCGAGCCGGAGCCCGGCTGCGTGCTGGACACCGTCGCCGACGCGGTCGCCTGGCTGAGGAACCGCGTCGATCCCGACTATGTCGGCATCTGTCTGGACACCTGTCACCTCGCGGTGTCCTTCGCCGATCCGGTCGAGACCGTCGCCGCGATCCATCGCGCGGGCCTGTCGGTGGTCAAGGTGCAGGCGTCCGCCGCGCTGGAGGCCGCCGACCCGATAGCCGCCCAGGCCGCGCTCATAGATTTCGATGAGCCGCGCTACCTGCACCAGGTGCGCGAGAACAGTTCGTACGGCGTGCTCGCCGCCGACGACCTGCCGGAGGCGTTCGCCACCCTCCCCGGCGAACACCCGTGGCGGGTGCACTTCCATGTCCCGCTGCACATGGCGCCACCCGCGCCGCTGACGTCCACCACCGACGTACTGACCGCGGCACTGCGCGCGGTCGGGCCCGGCCCACACGTCGAGGTGGAGACCTACACCTGGCCTGTCCTCCCAGGTGCCGACCCGGCCGACCTCGCCACCGGGATCGCCGGGGAACTGCGCTGGGCGGCCGACAACATCCTGTCCCCGGAGCCGCTATGAAACCCTTGATCGTGTTGAACGTCGTCGGGATGACCCCGGACCTGCTGCCGCACATGCCGCGGCTGGCCGCGCTGGCGGACCGGGGCTGGCGGGCCGAGCTGGGCACGATCCTGCCCGCCGTGACGTGCAGCGTGCAGGCCACACTGCTGACCGGACTCACCCCGGCCGAACACGGCATCGTCGGCAACGGTTGGTACTTCCGCGAACTCGGCGAGGTCCACCTGTGGCGCCAGCACAACCGCCTGGTCCACGGCGAGAAGTTGTGGGAGACCGCCCGCGGCCTGCACCCCGGCCACACGACCGCAAACGTTTGCTGGTGGTACGCCATGGGCGCGTCGACCGATTTCACGGTCACCCCGAGGCCGATCTACCACGCCGACGGCCGCAAGTCCGCTGACTGCTACACCCGCCCGCCCGGCCTGCGCGACGAGCTGACGGCGGAACTGGGCCCGTTCCCCCTGTTCCAGTACTGGGGCCCGACGGCGTCGATCACCTCCAGCCAGTGGATCGTCAACGCGGCCCGCAAGATCCTCGCCGACCAGCGGCCGGACACCCTGCTCGTCTACGTCCCACACCTGGACTACGACCTGCAGCGCTTCGGCCCGCACTCCCCCCAGGCCCGCGCCGCCGCCGCCGCGGTGGACGCCGCCATCGCCCCGCTGCTGGATGACGCCGACGCCGTCGGCGCCACCGTCATCGCCCTGTCCGAGTACGGCATCACCCCGGCGAGCAGGCCCGTCGACATCAACCGGGAACTGCGCAAGGAAGGCCTGCTGGAGGTCTACACCCAGGCGGGCATGGAATACCTCGACCCGTGGACCTCCCGCGCCTTCGCCGTCGCCGACCACCAGGTCGCCCACGTCTACATCGCCGACTCCACCGACATTCCGCGGGTGAAGGCGATCCTGAACGAACTGCCCGGCGTGGACGAGGTCCTCGACCGCGAGGCCCAGGCCCGCTACGGCCTGGACCACGAACGCTCCGGCGAACTCGTAGTGGTGGCCGAACCAGAAGCCTGGTTCACGTACTACTACTGGCTCAACGACGACCGCGCCCCCGACTTCGCCCGCGGCGTCGACATCCACCGCAAGCCCGGCTACGACCCGGCGGAACTGTTCTTCAACCCGGCCGACCCGCTGGTCAAGGCCCGCGCGGGCGGGAACCTGCTGCGCAAGAAACTCGGCCTGCGCTACACGATGAACGTCGTACCGCTCGACCCGTCCTGCGTGCGCGGCACCCACGGCAGACTCCCAGACCGCGCGGCGGACGCTCCCGTGCTGATCTGCTCCGACCCGAGCATCCCGAGTCCCGGTGACCGCATCGCGGCCACCGATGTCCGCGACCTCTTCCTCACCGCCATCAAGGAGTCCTAATGGAACGCTCAGCGGGCTACGGATACTGATCCAAGCGGAAGCTGGGTTGTCCGAGTAGGCCATGTGCGCGGCCAGAGCTGCCCCCTCTGGTTGCCGGGAGCACGTCGTGTCGTGATCCCGGCAACCAGGGGCGGCCTGGCAGTCCCGAGATCTGGGCTGGAACCGGGCATGTGGCCATCGTGCCCACCTTTGTTGCAGTCGCCGTGCCTCAGTTCCTCACCAGAACAGATGGGTGCGGTCGTTGTCGCAGTAGCGCCGGGCTGCGGCGAACAGTCGCAGGTAGAGCTGGTCGAGTTTGAGGTAGTTGGGCACGAAGTCGGTGGCGGTGAGGGTGCCCTCGGCGTAGTCGAGGCCGTCTCCGTTGCGGGTGGCGTAGTGGGCGGGGACGGTGTCTGTGCTGCCGTCGGCGAGGCTGATGGCGTGGTCGATGTCGATGTCGACGAGGCCGCTGACTTCGGCGTCGGCGAGGGGGATCTGCTCCAGCGGGATGTCGAGGGGCAGTAGGTGCCAGTGCTGGAACTCGTGTTCGACGTAGTCGGGGGCGAGGGTGATGGCGGTTTGCCGTATTCCGAGGGGATGTAGGTCGCTGTAGGGGATGTGGAGTCCGAGTTCTTCGTGGACTTCGCGGATTCCGTCGGGGATGGTTTCGCCTGCGTGGTAGTGGCCGCCGACGGTGATGTCGGCGTAGTCGGGGCGGTCGAAGCTATAGCGGCCCGGGGTTTTCTTCTGCAGGAGGACTCTGCGGGTGCCGGTGTTGATGGCGAGGGCGGAGAAGGTGCGGTGCCACAGGCCCTGGGCGTGGGCTGCCTTCTTGTCGGTGGTCCCGATGTGTTCGTAGCGATCGTTGAAGATGTCGATCAGGGTCACTGGCGTGTCCTCAGTGGTGGGTGACTTGGTCGTGGTGGGTCCAATAGGTGTTGAGGGCGTCACGGTAGCGGCGGGGGTCGCCGACGGTGATCCAGCGGCCGGTGATGCGATGAACGCGGACGTCGGCGGTGCGGGCGAGTTCACCGACGGCGATGCCGAGGTCGACTTCGCCGCAGGCATGTGTGCTGGGCGCGAGCGAGGTATTCACCGAACTCCTCGAACCTGATACCTCCACCGCCTGAACTCGCCGACTCTCGCCACCCGAAAACGACCGCACCGCGGCCCCGACGTCCACAGGGACGACGCCGGAACCGCGGTGCGGTGGAGTGCCAGGCGACGCGCAGGAGGCGGAGCCGCGTCACCTGGCGAGCCATCAGGACACAGTGATCACATGGGTAGTCGCATACAGCTGCCCAGTGCTGTCCCGCGTAGAGAGCCTCGCCGTGTAGACACCCTTGCGGCTGTACACATGCGAGGTGTTGAGCGAGTGGACGTCAGCGGTGTTGTCACCGAACACCCACACCTGGTCGGTGATCGTCCGGCCGGCGACCGGAGTAGCCGTGGCCGTGAAGTTCACCGTCAGCGGCGCGACACCGGTCGTCGGCGTGGCCGTCGAACTGTGCGTCGATCCACCCTCCTGCTTGGCACCCGCGCCGTTGAAGCGCAGCCAGTCAAGAGACATCAGGTCCGTACCCGCCGCGGGCGTCGGGTTGACGAACACCGCGTACAGCGTGAACGTCCCCGTGCCCGCGCCGGAAAGCGTGACCCTCGGGGAGATCAGGTTGTCGTAGCTCCCCGTGTTCGGAATCGTCGCCGTGCCGAGCAGCGTGCCGGTCGGCGAGTCCTTGCGGAACTCGATGGTTCCGCCAGGACCACCCGATGACGCGCCGACGATCACCGAGTTGATGCCCTTGAAGTTGACCGGACCGAAGTTGATCCAGTCGCCGTTGTCGGCGTCACCGATGCGCTTGCCCGCCCGTGCCGTGGCACGGTCGAACACGACAACACCGCTCTGCCCGTCGAAGTGCTCGGCTTCCTTGTCCTTGGTCTGCAGTTCGACCTGAGTCGAACCGATCAGCGCGGGAACGCCGGTCGCGCCCTTGTCTGTGTACTGCGCGCTGACCCGGCCATAGAGGTCCTGGCCCGGCCCGTGTCCGTCGCCCGCGGTCGCGTCCGTGACCAGGACGCCGCTGCACCCGATGTAGTTGTCCAGCGGGTGGGCGTGATCGTCGTGGCCCAGCAGCGTCTGCACGACGACCTTGGAGCAGTCGATGCCCGTGCCGTCCTCAGGGTCGGTGACCGTCACCGTGTAGGGGATCCGGTCGCCGAAGTCGAAGAAGCCGCCGTTGGGGATGTTGATCGTCACGGTGGGCCGGGTGTTGCCGACGGTGACCTGGGTGGAGGCCACACCGGAACCGGCGGTGTTGGTGACGGTCAGCCGGGCGTTGAACTGGCCCCTGGTGTTGTAGGTGTAGGTCGGGTTGGCCGAGGTCGAGTCGACCGTGCCGTTGCCGTCGAAGTCCCACGCGTAGCTGAGGCTCGTCCCGGTGGAACCGGAGCTGGAGAACGCCACGGTCAGCGGCGAAGCACCGCTGTCCTTGTTCGTGGTGATCTTCGCCGTCGGCGGGACACCCTTGGCGACGTAGTCGATCCGGTAAATGCCCGCACCGTCATTCGACCCACCGCGGCCACTGCCCGTGCCCGAACCGAAGTCGATCACGTACAGCGAGCCGTCCGGGCCGAACTCGGCCTCGATGGGCTGCACCCACGACATGTTGCCCAGGATCGGGTTGATCGACTGCAGGCCACCGACACTCGTCGCGCCGAAGCGCGAGTTGGTGAAGGTCTGCGCGGTCTTGTTGATCGACAGCGTCTTGAACCACTTGCGGGTCAGCTCGAAGATGACCCACTTGCCCTCGTAGTACTCGGGGAACTTCGACAACCGGGTGTTGTTCGGGTCGTAGTCGTACATCGGGCCGCTCATCGGACCGCCGCCGCCGGTGCCCACCTCGGGGAACTCGGCCGAAGCCGAGTAGGCGTACCAGACCAGTGCGGGCTTGGCCGCGGGCAGGTTCGTCAGACCCGTGTTGTTCGGCGAGTTGTTGACCGGCGCCGTGCAGCTGAACTTGGCGCCCGAGGTCGAGGTGGCGAAGTTGTAGTCGTTGAACGGGGTGTTGTTGCCGACGCAGTACGGCCAGCCGTAGTTGCCCGCGCTGGTGATCCGGTTGAACTCGACCGTGCCCTCAGGACCGCGGTTGGCGTTGGCCGTGGTGGCGTCCGGACCGTAGTCGCCGACCAGGACCGCGTTGCTCACCGGGTCGATCGTGATGCGGAACGGGTTGCGCATGCCCATGGCGTAGATCTCGGGCTTGGTCTTGGCCGTGCCCGCCGCGAACAGGTTGCCCGCCGGGATCGAGTACGTGCCATCGGCCTTCGGCGTGATGCGGAGGATCTTGCCGCGCAGGTCGTTGGTGTTGCCTGCGGTGCCCTGGGCGTCGTACGCCGCACGGCCCGCCTGCTCGTCGATCGGGGTGTAGCCCTGGGACTCGAACGGGTCGGTGTTGTCACCGATCGCCGCGTACAGGTTGCCCGCCTTGTCCATGGTGATGGAGCCACCCATGTGCGAGTTCGCCCGCGCCACGCCCCGGTAGGTGGGGACCGCCAGCAGGCGCTTCTCCGAGCTCAGCGCGATCGCGTTGTTGGCCACGGTGAACCGGGACAGGTTGAGCTGTTTGAGCGTCTTGTCCGACCACAGCAGATAGACCCAGCCGTTGGTGGCGAAGCTCTTGTCGAGTGTGAACCCGAGCAGACCGTCGGACTGGCTCGTCATCTCCGGGGTGTAGGCGAAGTCGAGCAGCGTGGTGGTGGCCAGCGTGGACTGGTCGATCACCTTGACCGCGCCGGTGCGCTGGATGTAGTACACCTTGCGGTCCGGCGCGACGGCCAGCTCGAACGGGTCGGCCAGGTTCTGGTCGGCCAGGGTCGTGCGCTGGAAGCTGTCGGTCTTGTTCGCGCTGCAGTCACCCTGGACCGCGCCCGCGGCCCACTCGATGCCGTAGCGCAGGTGCTCCAGGAACAGCGGCTCGGCGAACGCCTTCGGGTCGTGGCCACCGGCGGTGTACCAGGAACGGCCACCGTCGTAGTTCTGGCACCACGAGTACGCGTGGTCGACGCCCTCGTCGAGGCTGCCGGTGATGCCGTCGCGGAGCTTGATCTGCGCGAGGGTGTGCACCTTGCCGGTCGGGTTGGTCTTCCAGTTGTACCACTCCTCGCTGCGCTCCCAGAGTTCCGGGAGGCCCTTCGTGGAGGGGTGCGCCCGGTCGATCACCTTGATGCGCCCGGGGTACGTGCCACCGGTCGAGTTGTAGTCCGGGTGGAAGTCGAAGAGGGTGCCGACAAGGTCGGTGTACCACGTCCAGGTGCGCTCGGTGGCGGTCGCGGCGTGCAGGCCCGCGTAGCCGCCGCCGTTGCGGATGAACTTCTGGAACGCGAGACGCTGGCTGGCGTTGAGCAGGTCGCCGGAGGTCTCGTTCGAGTCGGTGTTGTTGAACACGACCGCGTCGAACGTCGCCAGGTTCGCGTCGGTGAACTGGTTCGAGTCGTCGGAGACGACGACCTCGAAGTTGTTGTCGGTGCCGAGCTTCTGGATCGCCGCCTTGCCCGCGGCGATCGAGCCGTGGGCGAAGAACGTGACCTTGGAGAAGACCAGGACCTTGAACCTGGCAGTGGTCTGCGCAGGCGCGGGCACAGCCGCGATCCCCACGAAGAGGAGAGCGGCGAGTGTCGCTAAGAGCGGTTTGAACAATTTCATGTGAACTCCGTACAGGGTCGAAGAAGCACTTGCACCCGCTCAAAGGGACCATCGGGGGGCGATGGGCTGCCGCAGCCTCCGCGGGGGGGCGCCACGGATGGTTTCCGTGGCGGCCTGCAGGAAAGTGGGAATCCAACGAGGATGGACTCCACTCAGGTGAGCCAGGGGCGCCTCCTGCCGACTTGACGCCTGATCGCGGTGTTCCGCGGGAACGTGGGTCGCGTCATCGGAGTCCCTGACGCGACAGGGGAAGCGCTCCGGCAGGCGCCAATTCGGGCGTCTCGATCTCACGGGCGAGCGCGGCGCCCGCGTGCCGCAGCCACAGCAGCGCGTCCCGCTGGGCGGCCTCCGCGCCCTCGGCGAGCCAGACCAGCGTGAGCACGCCGGAATCGGTGGAGTCGCCCGCCACCACGCGTGCGAGCACGTCCTGGCGCGTCGCGCGGGACAGGATCTCCCCGACGGCCTTGCCGTGCAGGCTCGTGTGGTCGAACCGGCCCTCGCCGGTGATCACCAGGTCGGCGTCCGCGATCGCGCCGTCGACACCGATCAGGTCGGCGACCGCGGCCGAGCCCGGCACGGTCGTGGCTCCCCAGGCGGTCGCGAGTCCATACGCGACACCGCCCGCGGCCCCCATCCCGGGCCGACCGGGGTCGCCACCGAGCAACGCGCTCAACAGCGTCAGACCTTGTTCGAGCGTGGTGACCTCACCGGGACCCGCACCCTTCTGCGGTCCGTAGACCGCCGCGGCGCCGAGGGAACCGAGCAGCGGGTTGCGCACATCGGTCAGCAGGGTGACGCCACCGGGCGGCGGGGGCCGCAGGCCGGACAGGTCCACCCGCGCCAGCTCACCGAGGAAACCGCCACCATCACGGAGCGGCTCGCCATGGTTGTCGGTGAATCGCGCGCCCAGCGCGGCAAGCACGCTCGCGCCGCCGTCCGTCGACGCCGACCCGCCGAGCCCGATCAGCAGCCGGGTCGCACCGTGGTCGAGGGCCGCGGCGATCACCTCGCCGGTCCCCCTGCTCGTCGCACCGAGCGAGTCCGCCGTCGCCATGAGCGGCAGTCCGCTCGCGGTGGCGATGTCGATCACCGCGCATCCGTCCGACAGCATCGCGAACGAGCCGGTGACCGCGCGCCCATCCGGCCCGGTGCATCCGGGCACCTGGTGGACGGTCGCGCCGAGGTGCGCGGCGGCGACGATGGCGGCCGTGCCCTCGCCGCCGTCGGCCATCGGCAGCGCCACGAGTTCGTCGTCGGGGCGCACACCGTGCCAGCCCGCGGACAGCGCGTCGGCCGCCTCGATGGCGGTCGCGGTGCCCTTGAAGGAGTCGGGGGCGATGATGATCTTCATCGGACCGCCCGCCCACACGCGACACCCGACGTGCCGCCCGGACTCATGTTCCGGATCAAGCGGTCCACTGACACCCTCCGTGTCCTCGCTAGCCAAGTGGCCGGTCCGGCCCGGTGACCTTGAGGACACCGGGCCGGACTGACCGACGACCGTCAACGCCTGGCGGTCACGTCCTGCGGCACTGCGGACGAGGTCACCGAGCGATAGGCCGCGATCGTGTCGCGGAGCACGTCCGCGCCAGGACGGGACCAGAGGTTCGCGTCGAAGACCTCGACCTCGATCGGACCGGTGTAGCCCGACTCCTCGACCGCGCCGAGCAGCGGGCCGAAGTCGATCAGGCCGGTGCCGGGCAGGCCGCGGCCGACGAGGACGTCGGCGGGGAGCGGCAGCACCCAGTCGGCCAGCTGGAAGCAGGCGATCCGGTCACCGTTGGCGGCGATCAACGGCAGCACGCCCTCGTCCCACCACACGTGGTAGGTGTCGAGCGCGACGCCGACGACCGACGCCGGGTACGGCGCGCACAGCTCGAGCGCCCCAGCCAGGGTGGCCACGACACTGCGGTCCGCGGTGAACATGGGGTGCATCGGCTCGACGGCCAGGGTGACGTCGGCGGCCTCCGCGTACGGGGCCAGCGCCTCCAGCCCGGCCGCGACCCGGTCGCGCGCCTCGACCAGCGTCCGACCGGCCAGACCGCCACACACCAGGACCAGCGCGGGCGCGCCGAGGACGGCGCACTCCTCGATGGCCCTGCGGTTGTCGTCGAGCCAGTCGTCGGCGCCGAAGAAACCGCCCCGGCACAGCGAGGTGACCGTCAGGCCCGCCGCGCTCACCATCGCCGCGGCACGGCGCAGCCCGTACTCGGCGACCGGCTCCCGCCACAGGCCGACGTTGCGCACGCCCTCGGCGACGCATCCGTCGATCACGTCGGTGAGCGGCCAGTACTTGGCGGTGGCCTGGTTGAAGGAGAACCGGTCCATCAGCTCACCCCGCACGTGGTGAAGAACGCGCGCGCCCGCATGGCGGCCAACTCGGCGTCCGGCAGCAGCCCGACCTCGTCGGCGAGCACGAGCAGCCGCGCCAGGTTGGTCACCGAACGGCCCGACTGCAGCCCGCCCACCATGGTGAAGTGGCTCTGGTGCCCCGACAGCCAGCTCAGGAAGACGATGCCCGTCTTGTAGAACTGGGTCGGCGCGCCGAACAGGTGCCTGGCCAGCGGCACTGTCGGGTCGAGCACCGCGCGGAATCCCGCGGTGTCGCCCGCGTCGAGCAGGTGCAGCGCCGGGCCGACCAGCGGCGCCAGGACGGCGAACACACCGAGCAGCGCGTCGGAGTAGCCCTCCTGGTCGCCCGCGATGAGCTCCGGGTAGTTGAAGTCGTCGCCGGTGTACATCCGCACGCCCGCCGGGAGACGGCGGCGGAAGGCGATCTCCAGGTCCTTGTCGAGCAGGCTCATCTTGATGCCGTCGACGACCTTGTCGTGGTCCTTGATCAGGCTCAGGACGGTGTCGGCCGCCTCGGTCGGCGACGACGTGCCCCAGTAGCCGGTGAGGGCGGGGTCGAACATCTCGCCCAGCCAGTGCAGCACCACCGGGGTGTCCACTTCGGACAACAACGTCGAGTAGACGTGCAGGTAGTCCTCAGGGCTCTTGGCCACCGCGGCCAAGTGCCTGCTGCACATCAGCACCGGCTGCGCGCCCGCCTCGATCACGTCGGCGAGCTGGAGCCGGTAGGCGTCAAGGACCTCGCCGAGGGTGGCGGGGCCTGCCAGGTGGTCGGTGGCGACACCCGCGACCACCTTGCCGCCGACCGAACGTGCCTCCAGCACGCTGCGCTGGATGAGTGACCGCACAGCGGGGTAGTCGATACCCATACCCCGCTGTGCGGTGTCCATGGCCTCCGCCACGCCAAGACCGTGGTTCCAGAGGTGGTGGCGGAACGCCATCGTGGCGTCCCAGTCGAGCACCGCGGGGGCGCCCGGAACGTTCTCGGCGAGCGGGTCGGCCACGACGTGCGCCGCGCCGTAGACCACGCGGCTGGTCGATGGCGCCGCACCCTGCGGGGCGGCTGGGCCGCCCCGCAGGGTGTGACGGTGCCCGCCGGGAAGCACGACGGTGGTCATGAATTCTCCGTCAGATCGAACCTGCGGCCTTCACTCGCGGACCGCAGACCGAGTTCGGCGAAGCGCACACCGCGCGCGGCGGCGGCGAAGTCCCATGGGAACTCCGAGCCGGTCACCACGTGCTTGAGGAACAGTTCCCACTGGACCTTGAACCCGTTGTCGAACTGGGTGTTGTCGGGAATCTCGGTCCACGTGCCGCGCGCGTCGATCTCCGATGGCTTGTCCGGATTCCACACCGGCATCGGCGTCGCGGTCCTGGACTGCGCCCGGCAGCGGTGCAGCCCGGCGACGGCGGAGCCGTGGGTGCCGTCGACCTGGAACTCGACCAGCTCGTCGCGGAACACCCGGGTGCACCAGGAGGAGTTGACCTGGGCGATGACGCCGCCTTCGAGTTCGAAGATGCCGTAGGCGGCGTCGTCGGCCGTCGCGGCGTACTCCTCGTCGTTCTCGTCCCAGCGGGTGGGGATGTGCGTCGCGGTGATGGCCTGCACGGTCTTGATCTCACCGAACAGGTGCTCCAGCAGGTAGTGCCAGTGCGGGAACATGTCCAGCACCATGCCGCCGCCGTCCTCGGCCCGGTAGTTCCACGAGGGACGCTGCGCACGCTGCCAGTCACCCTCGAACACCCAGTAGCCGAACTCGCCGCGCACCGACAGGATCCGGCCGAAGAACCCGGAGTCGATGAGCCGCTTGAGCTTGAGCAGGCCGGGCAGGAAGATCTTGTCCGCCACGACGCCGTTGCGGACACCGGCGGCCTTGGCCACCGCGGCCAGCTCCAACGCGCCCGCGTGGTCGGTGGCCAGCGGCTTCTCGGTGTAGATGTGCTTACCGGCCTCGATCGCCGCGGTGATGTTCTTCTCCCGCTGCAGCGTGGTCACCGCGTCGAA
>Ga0247823_10002404_pt1 | contig 15425 bp, 13 predicted proteins | sample 13C_PalmiticAcid_2_FD_192426 | JGI IMG/M metagenome (GOLD analysis project Ga0247823, IMG submission 192426) | Soil microbial communities from agricultural site in Penn Yan, New York, United States - 13C_PalmiticAcid_Day30 | ecosystem: Environmental > Terrestrial > Soil > Agricultural land...
CCGTCATTGGTCAGAAACGGCCCGAGGTGACCAGCACAAAGCCATTGTTGCCCGCGCGGAAACCGATCGCCGACAGCGTCGACGCCATTACCGGGTCGTCGGCGGTGATCGCGAACTCGGCACGATAGGCGCCGCTGCCGTCGAAGCCCAGCGTCAACCGCTCCATGCCCGACTGGCTGGTGAGCGCCGCCTGCGCCCGCCCCTCGGCGCAGCGCAGCGGCCCCGTCAGCCCGCGCGTCAGGTCGAGCCCGGCGATCGAGGTGCCGACGCTGAGCTGGATCCGCCCGCTCGCCGAAACGCAGCGCCCGCGTTCGTCGAACCGCACCGTGGCGCCCTCGAAACGCAGGCTGTCGACGGGCACGAGCCCGAGCCCGCCCGAGAGCGAGGTCGTGCCGCTCAGGTCCGACACGCCGCGCGGATTGCTGCCGTGCAGGCGTCCGGCGAGTTCGCCGAGTCGCGGATCGGGACGGTTGAACGCCAGTTCGACGTCGCCGCCCAGCAGCGCGAGCGGCGAGAGGCTGGCCTTCACATTGCCGAGCGGCAGCGCCCCGAGCCGCGCCTCGATCAATTCGCCCGCCCAGACCGAACCATTGACCTCGCGCGCGGTCAGCCCCGACCGTTCGGCGCCCGCCATCGCCAGCGCGAGGCGCATCGGAAAGGTCGCGACGATCAGGATGAGCCCGATGAATACCGCAGCGAAAATGACCCGGCCCCGCATCACTTGGCCCCGCGCCGCAGTTCGGCGGTCATGCCGACAGTGCCATCCGCCGCCGGGGTGATCGTCAACTGGTCGACGACAAAGCCCTGCCCTTCGAGGCTCGCGAGCCAGTCGGCAAGCACCGGCGCCTTGGCCGTCGCGATGGCGATTGTCGCCTGCCCCTGCCCGCGCGCTTCGTTGCGGTCGAGCGTCAGCCCGATCTCGCCCGCCGACTGGGTGAGGAACTGGTCGATTGCGACCGCGTCATTGGCCGCCCCAGCCGAGGTCGCGGGCCGCTGCGCGAGCAGCTTCACCTTCGCGGCAACGCGGCCCTCGCGCTCGATCGCGGCGCGATGATCGGCCTCGAGATTGGTGAAGGCGGCATAGGCCGGGCGCGCCAGCAGCCAAGCGAGCACGGCAAGCGCGAGCACGCCCGCAATGCCCACCATCCAGCGCTCGCGGCGTGACAGGCCCTGCCACCAACTGGCGATCCGGTCGGTCATGGCACGGCCCTCACGGTGATATTCGCCATCTGGTTGCCGTCGGTCCCGGCCATCGGCTGCGCCGTGACCTTGTAACCCCGCGCCTGCAGCGCAAGCAGCACCGCGTTCAAATCCTCGGTGCGCGGCGCCGCCAAGGTCGTCGACAACGTGCCGTCGGTGCGGTGCGACAGCGTCTTCAGCGCCACCCCCGGCGTATCGCGCATTGCGTCATAGAGCGCCGACGCGGGAACCGAGAAAGCGAGCGGTCCGCCACCCGCCGCAGCAAGCCGCCGGTCGAGCTCGGCCTCGGCAGTCGTGGCATCGCTCGCGGTCACCCCCGCCTTTTTGGCGGCCGCGACCGTCGCATCGTCGGCGCGAGCGATGTCGGCGTTGACGCGGATCGCATAGAGGATCGGGATCAGCAAGGTGACGACGAGCAGCGCGACCGCGAGCCGCTTCATCCATTTGACCATCGCCGGGTCGATCGCCCAGCTGCGCTTCGGTTGCCACGCGCCGCTGAGCAGGTCGAGCGGCGGCGCGGCGAGCGAGAGCAGCAAGGCCTCGCGCATCCGCTCGGCGTCGAGCGGCGCAATCGGGCGCCCGGCGGCGATCAGCGGATCGAGTTCGGGATCGGACACAAAGCTGCGGTCGTCGCTGCGCAAAATCTGTTCGCGCCCCAGTTCGACCGACCACAGGCTGTCAGCGTCGGGCGGCGGCACCGCCGCGGCGGCGGGGATGATCGCGGCGGGGACGAGTCCCTGCGCGCTCAGCCACTCGGTCCATGCGGACATCGCGGCATGGGTGGTCACCGCGACGGGTACGGCCTGCCCCGCGTCGGCGGGCTGGCCGGCGACGACGTGCAGCAAGGCCGCCTCGCCCAAGCTATCGCGCAGCGTATCGATACGCGCGATCGCCGCCGCCTGCGCCGGCGCGGCGTCGGGATAATGGCGCCAGCGAAGCGGCACGTCGGCGGCGGGCGCCAGCGCGATCAGACGGTCGTCGGCACCGTCGTCCTGCGGCTTTTCCCAGGCATCGACCCAACCGTCATCCTGCCCCGAATCGACGATCACGCCGTCGTCGATTCGCAGCCACGCCGCATCGACCCGCTCGCCGAGCCTTGCCGCCGGGGGCAGCCAGAGAACCAATGTGCGCGTCATGTCAGTCGGTTTCGCCCCAGTCGCGCCGCACGATCACCGGCGGCATCTGGCCAGCCGCCGGCGCGCCGCCATTTGCGTCGATCAGCGATATCGAAGTCAAGAAACCATCCCCCATCGTCACATCGGTCTTCAACATCAGCCAGCGGCTCGTCACCCCCGCCTGCTCGGCGACATCGGTCGGCGGATCGAGCTTAGCGAGCGGTCCGGACTCCCAGAATCGCACGCTGCTGCCATAGCCGCCGGCAGGCCGCGCCGCCAGCGCCGCGCGTGCATCGGCGATGGTCAATTGTCCTGGCAGCAGCATCGCGACGAGCGGCGCTTGTTCGGGCGCCAGCGTGTTGACGTTGAGCTTCACCGGATCGGTCGCTGGCAGCGCGCAGATCCACGGTTTCAGCCGCGCATAAAGCTTGGGCGTAACCCCGCGCACCGCGCGCAGCTCGCTGATGTCGGCCATCTTGCGATTGCCGGGCAGGTAACTGCCGGGCAGCGAACGATAGACGCCGTCCTCGGCGCCGAGCGGACCGTCGATGCTGTCGCTGTCGATCCAGTCGGCGGTGGCGCCCGCCACACCGCGCGCCTCGTCGGCATTGACCCCCAGCAGCGTCATCAGTTCGGCGAACTGGCCGGTGCCGCCAGGCCGCTGGGTAAAACGCCCGGGGACGGTTTCGGCGACCAGGCTGTTGAGGTTGAAACAATTGCTCGCATCGGTCAGCCGCGCCGTCCCCTGCCCGTTGGGCAGCGGCAGCGCGAAGTCGCGGCCGAGCCAGCCCCCCGCGAGCGTGAGTTTGGTCGGATCGCGCCCGACGAGGTCGGCGACGCGGCGCAGCGCGATCTGCTCGGCGGCGAAGCTGTAGGCGCGGCCCTGGTCGACCGTCGCGGCGCTGCCCGCGATGCGCGTCGCGAGCGTCAGCCGGTCGAGCGCGGTCGCGGCGATCACCGCCATCACCGCGACGAGCAGCAGCACACTGAGCAGCGCGGCGCCGCGTTCGTCGGAGGGCCTCCGGTTCATGGCGCGGGAGCTCCGGGCGGAACGAGCGGCGGCGGCGGGGTCGGCGCGGTCAGGAACAGCATCACCAGAGGCGCACGGCCGCGCCGGGTCAGCCGCACTTCGACCGCGCGCGGCAGGCGATCGCCGGGTTCGGACGTCCAGGTGCCGCCCCATTGCCCCTGATCGTCGCGATAGCGTATCGCCGCGCCGGTCACCTCGTCCACCAGCCGGTCGCCGTCACTCAAGGGCGTGCCGTCGAGCATCGGCTGCACCGCGCGGCGCCATTCGCCGCCCGTCAGCGCATAGGCGACGCGCTCGATATTGGGGCGCGCGCCGCCATCGAGCGACGCCGCACCGCCATGGACCAGCGCAAAGCCGGTTTCGGAGCCGGCGAAGGCTGGGATCGCCTCCCCCGAAGGGCCGCGCGTCGAACGTGGAAGTGCCTGCGCCAGGTCATTGGCCATCACCGCGCGCAGCCGGTTGATGCCGCCCATCGCCTTCAGCCGGTCCTGCACGGCATCCTGCGTATCGACGCTGCTGCGTAAAAGGCCGACGCCGATCGCCGCGATCGCTGCGAAGAGCGACAGGGCGACGAGCATCTCGACGAGGGTGAAGCCGCGTTCGCCTTTCATCGCGACGGCCGAATAATCGTCAGCGCCGCCTGTCCGCGCCCGTTTTCGGGGCGGACGAGCAGGTCGATGCGCAGCAGGCTGTCGTCGGCGGTCTTCGCGACGCGCTGTTCGACACGCCAGTTGCGCCCGGCGTTCGATACCCCGATCGCGCTGTTGCCGATGGTCGGCGGCGCCGGGTCGGTCCACAGCTCGACCGCGCGGTTCTGCGCGACGATGCCCGCGAGCGTACTCTCATCGAGGTCGCCCGCGGTGCGCACCGCAAAGGCATCGAGCCGGACGAGGGTCAGCGCCGCGATGCTGATGATGCTGAGCGCGACCAGCATTTCCAGCAGGGTAAAGCCCCGCTCATTCGCCACGGCTGACCTCCCCGGTCGCCGAGACGCGCACGACCTCGCGCGCGTCGCCGCCAGCGAGAACCAGCGCCTGCGGCGTCGGGCTGGTCCCGACGCGGTCGAACAGGACGCGCGCCGCGCCCTGTCCGTTGCCTACCACGAAGCGCACGTCCGACGGCCAGTTGCGTTGTTCGAAGGAACGCCCTGGCAGCGGCTGCCATTCGCCCGCGATGCGCCGTTCGAAACCATAGCCCGAGGGTGCGAAATTGACCGACACGCTGCGCCCCTCGATCACCGCGACGTCGCGCGCGGCCGCGAGCCGCGCGGCGAGGCGGTCGGCTTCGCTGCGCACAGTGCGTTCCTCGCCGGGAATGGTGAGCACCACTGCGGTTGCGGCAAGCGCCATGATCGCGAGCACGACCATCAGCTCGACGAGGGTGAAGCCGTTCGCCCGGGCCGCGCGCGCCCTAGCCTTCTCCACCGTGGATATCCGCATTGTCGTCGGTGCCGCCGGGCGCGCCGTCGGCGCCGAACGACCAGATATCGAACGCCGCGCCATTGGTGCCGGGCGCCTGGTAATTATAGGGGCGGCCCCACGGGTCCTGCGGCAATTGCTTGATATAGCCGCCGCGGCGATAGCGTTCGGGCTGCGCCAGCGCGGGCGGCGCGACCTTCAGCGCACCCAGCCCGTCGCCCGATGCGGGATAGCTGAGATTGTCGAGACGATATTGTTCGAGCGCGGTTTCGAGCGTCGCGATGTCGGCCTTGGCCTTGGTCACCATCGCCTTGTCCTGGCTGGGCAGGACGTTGATCATCACCACCGTCGCAAGCAACCCGATGATGAAGATGACGACCATCAGTTCGGTGAGCGTGAAGCCGCGTTCGTCCTTCTTGCGCGTGCCCCTGCGCTGGGGACGGGCGGGATCGAGCATCAGGCGGAGGAAAAGCTGCATAAGCGACATGATATTATAGTCCGGCAAGGTTCTGCAACTGGAGGATCGGCAGCAGGATGGCGAGGATGATGAGGGCGACGCACGACCCCATAACGACAATTATGACAGGTTCGAGAAGCGCCATCGATGCCGCCGTAAAGCGGTCGAATTCGCGCTCGAGATAGTCGGCGGCGCGCTCAAGCATCACCTCGAGCCGCCCGGCGCTTTCACCGCTCGCGGTCATATAGACGAGCAGCGGCGGGAAGACCCCGGCATCGCGGAGGGCGGCGGAGAGACCGCCGCCGGCGCGCACCTGGTCGACGATCGTCGCGGTGGCACCCGCAAGCGCCGCGTTGCGGATCGTCGGCACGGTGAGCTTGAGCCCTTCGACGAGCGGCAGGCGGCTCGACACCATCGTCGCTAGCGTGCGCGCGAAACGCGCCGCATAAAGGTCGCGGAGCAGGCGGCCGAGCAGAGGCAGGCGCAGCAGCCGCGCATCGACCGCGGCCTTGAACGCCGGGCGGCGCATCGCGGTCACCCAGCCGAAAGCGGCGGCAGCAAGCAGAAGCGCGATCAGCCACCACCAATTGGCGGCGAAGCCGGAAATCGCGATCACCGCGCGGGTCAGGAAGGGCAATTGCTGGCCGGTGTCGGTGAATTGCTCGACGACGCGCGGCACGACGAAGATCATCAGCGCCGCGACGACGCCGATCGCAACGACCGCGAGCACGATCGGATAGGCGAGCGCCGCGATCAGCTTGCCGCGCACCTCGGCCTGGCGTTCGAGCAGGTCGGCCAACCGCGCGAGGATCGTGGTCAGGCTGCCCGTCGTTTCGCCCGCCGCGACCATCGCGCGATAGAGCGGCGGAAAGCTTCCCGGCTGGCGCCCCATCGCATCGGCGAGGCGGCGGCCTTCGAGCAGCCCGGCGTGGACATCGCCGATGACGACGCGCGCGCTCTCGGCCTCGCTCTGGCGCGTCAGCGTGCGCAGCGCCTCTTCGAGCGGCGCGACCTCGGCCAGCGTCGCGAGCTGCCGCGTGAAGAGCGCCAATTCCTTCGACGACAATCTGGTGCGGCGGAAGGCAAACAGCGACCGCCCCACCGCGGCTTTCGATCCCGCTGCTTCGACCGCGACGACATGGAATTTGCGGCGAACCAGATCGGCGCGTGCGGCATCGTCGTTGGCGGCGGTCAGCCGCCCCTTGCGCTCACGGCCCTGCGGATCGATCGCCACATAGCGATAATCAGGCATCGACATCCTCGCGCCGCGCGATGCGGATCGCTTCCTCGGCGGTGGTCAGCCCCTTGGCGACCATCGCGCGCGCCGCCGAGGCGAGCGTCGGCGATTTGAGGAAGGCGTGCTTGGCGATCATCGCCTCGTCACCGCCGGCGTAGATATAACGGCGCACCGTCTCGTCGACCTTGATTGCCTCGAACACCCCGATGCGGCCCTTGAAGCCGGTGCCGCCGCAATGGTCACAACCCTTGGGCCGCCAGATGACGGTGCCGATGTCGAGCCCGAGCATCGCGGCGATGCTGTTGTCGGCCTGCACCGGTTCGCGGCAATTGTCGCACAGCTTGCGCACGAGCCGCTGGGCGAGCACCGCGCGCAGCGTCGAGGCGAGCAGGAAGGGTTCGACCTTCAAATCCTTCAGGCGCGTGATCGCGCCGACGGCATCATTGGTGTGGACCGTCGAGAGCACGAGGTGCCCCGTCAGCGACGCCTGCACCGCGATATCGGCGGTTTCGCGGTCGCGGATTTCGCCGACCATCACGACATCGGGGTCCTGGCGCAGGATCGCACGCAGCCCCGCGGCGAAATCGAGCCCGACCTTGGCGTTCACCTGCGTCTGGCCGACGCCGTCGACCGCATATTCGACGGGATCCTCGACGGTCAGGATATTGCGCTGGCCGTCGTTTAATTGCTTGAGCGCCGCATAAAGCGTCGTCGTCTTGCCCGAGCCCGTAGGCCCGGTGACGAGGATGATGCCATTGGGCTCGGCCAGTGCCTCGCGTAAAATCTGGTCGGCGGCGCCCGACAGGCCGAGCACGTCGAAATCGATCCCCGCCGCATCCTTGTCGAGGATGCGCATCACGACGCGTTCGCCGGCGCGGCTCGGCAAGGTTGACACGCGCACGTCGACCGCCTTGCCCGCGAGCGTCAGCCCGATACGGCCATCCTGCGGAATGCGGCGTTCGGCGATGTCCAGCCGTGCCATCACCTTGATGCGGCTGACGACGACCGGCGCGACATGCGGCGGCATGCGCAGATGCTCGCGCAATACGCCATCGGCGCGCATGCGGACGACCAGCCCGCTTTCATAGGGTTCGATATGGATGTCGCTGACGCCCTGGCGCACCGCTTCGGCGATGATCGCGTTGATCAGGCGGATCGCGGGGGCGTCGTCGGCGCTGTCGAGCAGATCCTCTGCGCTGGGGATGCCCAGATCGAGATCGCTGCCGTCGAGCGACCCTGCCATCGCCGCCGCAGAGGCATCGACGGCATAATGGTCGGACAGCAGCCGGTCGAAATCAGCGGCATTGATCGTCGCGACCGTCAGCGGCGCGGCGAGATAGCGCTTCACCTCGATCAGCACGGCGGGGTCGGCGCCCTCGCGCAGCGTCGCGAGCCACACGCCGCCCTCGCCCGGCGCGATAACGACGCCATGGGTGCGGGCAAAGGCATAGGGGATGTCGACCGGCGCCGGGGGAGCGGCGATCGGTTCGGGATCGGTCACGGATAATCTCCGGGAGGCGGGGCGGGAGCGTTCGAGATCGAGGGCGGCACGTCGGTGCTGATCACGCTGCCATCGGGGCCGCGCAGCGCGGGCAGGTCGACCGGGCCGACGGTGACGTGGCGGCGGTCGGCGCCGACGGCGGCGTCGTGCCCATATAGTCGCGCACCAGCGTGTCGATCGCGGGTTCCTCGTCGGGATTACGGCGGATCTGGGTGTCGCGGATATACCCATAGCGGCGCGCGGTGAGCGCCGCATTGTCTTCGCGGCTGCGCAGGATCGTCGGGCGGATGAAGACCATCAAATTGGTCTTGGTCCGCGACCGGGTGCGCGATTTGAACAATTCGCCGACGAGCGGGATATCGCTGAGCAGCGGGATCCGCTCGATCGTCTTGCGCTCGTCGTCGTTGAGCAGCCCGCCGATCGCGAGGATTTCGCCGTCGTCGACGGTCAGCACGGTTTCGAACGAACGCTTGTTAAGGATGAGGTCGCTGTTTCGCGACGACACCGGGCCCGCGACGCTCGACACTTCCTGGCGCAGGAACAATTTCACCTCGCCGGCGCCGTTGACCTGCGGCGTCACCTCGAGCTTGATGCCGACTTCCTCGCGCTGGACGGTGCGGAACGCATTGTCGAAATTGTCGCTTAGCGCCTCGCCGGTGGTGATTGGCACTTCCTGCCCGACGAGGAATTTCGCGGCCTGATTGTCGAGCGTTACGATATGCGGCGTCGCGAGCAGGTTCGACGTCGTATCCGATTTCACCGCGTTGATGATCGCACCGAATACCGTGTTCTTGCCGATATCGCCCGCGAAACCCGCGAAGCCGCCCGTCGCCTGGAGCAGCGACGCCGCCGCCGCATCCTGCAACGCATTGCCCAGCGAGCTGTTGGTTTCGGTAACGACTGTGTCGCCGTTCACCGTCGTCGTCTGCTGCGACAGCTGCGTCGCGGCATAGGCGCCACCGAGCGTCAGGATATTGGGCTGGGCATTGCTGTAGCTGGTCGCGACGAAGGGGATATTCTTGCCGCCGAGCAGGAACTGGACGCCGAGCTGCTTGGCGGCATTGTCGCCAATCTCGACCACGATCGCCTCGACCAGCACCTGTTCGCGGCGGCTGTCGAGCTGGCGGATCAATTCGCCGAGCATGCGCTGCACATCGGGATTGGCGGCGACGATGATCGCATTGGCGCCTTCGTAGCGCGTGACGATCGCGGGGCCGCGGGTCGAAATGCTGCCGGTTCCGCCGGCTCCCGTCGAGGTCGAGGTTGCGGCGGGTGTCGCCACGGGCGTCGCCGAGCTGCCAACGCTGGTCGACGACGACGAAGAGGACGCGGGCGGAAGCCCCGCCTTCTGCGCCGGATCGCTACCGCCGCCGATCAGCTGCTGCAAGGTCGGCAGCAGCGTTTCGGCATTGGCATGCTCCAGCCAATAGACGCGCAGTTCGGTGCCGCCCGCCGCCTTCGCGTCGAGGTCGTTCGCCATCGTGACGAACCGCGCGACGATAGCCTGGTCCCCTCGCAGCGCAATCGCGTTGCTGCTGTCGATCGGCACGATCGCCACGGGCGCCTGCGCGCCCTCGCCCGCCGCGGGCACCAGCGCCTGCAGCGCGGCGGCGATTTCGCGCGCGCCGGCGTTCTTCAGCGTGACGATCTGGCTGGTCGACGTGTCGCGGTCGATGCTCGACGCGAGCGCGCGGATGCGCCGGATATTGTCGGCAAAGTCGGCGACCACCAGGCTGTTGGCGTTGCGGTTGGCGGTCAGCGAGCCTTGCGGGCTGACCAGTGGGCGCAGCGTCTCGACCGCCGCCACCGCGTCGATATGGCGCAGCCGGATGATTTCGGTGACGAACTGGTTCTGCGCCGCGCGGTCACTGCCGATGCGGCCGGGCTGCGAGGCGGCGCCGTCGATCGGCTGGATACGATAGCTGCCGTTCGGCCCCGATACCGCAACCAGCCCGTTCGAGCGCAGCGTGGCGAGGAAAATCTCGAAATATTCGCTGCGCGAAAGCGGACGGTCGGTGACCACCGACACCTTGCCGTTGACGCGGCCGTCGATGACGAAGGTGCGCCCGGTGATCCGCGCCGCATCCTGGATGAAGGCGCGAATATCGGCGTCGCGCACGTTGAGCGTATATTGGGCGAGCGCCGGAAGCGGCGCGGCGGAAACCAGTGCGGCGGCAAGCAACAAGGAAAGTTTGAGACGCATAGACCCTACTTCGAAACGAAAATGGCGATCGGGACGACATTGGCACCGCGCTCGACCTCGAGCGAGATGCGGGCCCCCGGTGCGAATTGACTGGCGAGCGCGGCGGCATCGCCGGCGGACCCGATCGGGCGGCCGTTGACCCCGCGAATGACGTCGCCGGGGCGCAGCCCCGTGGCGCGGAAGGTCGCCCCGTCGCCCTGCGGCTGGACGACGACGCCGGTGACCTTGCCATTCTCGGTGCGCGGCGCGAAGCCGACACCGCTCTTGAGCGCGGCGGGCGACAATTCGCCCGCGACGGCATTGGGATCGGCCGGCGCCGAGCCGACCTCGGGGGTCGGCGCGGGCAGGCTCACGGGAGTCGCGACAGGAGCCGCACCGCTCTGGTCGAGGAACAGGCTCTCGCGCGCGCCGCCGCGATCGAGCAGCACATGGTCGAAGGCGACACCGACCAGCTTCACCCCGGGCGCGATCTCGTCGCCGACAGCATAGCTGTTCTGCACGCCGTCCTCGGCCGCGATGATCGCCGAACCGCCGCCGGTCGCCTCGTTGATGTTGATCCCGAACAGCGTCAGCCCGAGCGCGGTCACCGTCGCCGAGGCGGGGCCCTGCGCGCCGGTGCGAAAAAAGGGATCGAAGCTCGCGAAGAGCGCGCGACGTTCGGCGGGCGAGGCGATGACCGCGGTCTGCGGCTGCCAGGCGCCGAGCGGCGACAGCGGGGTGACGAGCGTCCAGAGCAGGCGCACGACCTGCACCGCGAGCAGCAAGGCGAGCAGGCCGACCACCAGCATCGGCCAGATCGCACGCGGCGAACGCCGGCCGACGCGCAGCCATGCGGGCAATCCGCGCGGCAACCGAACGGCCGATCCGGACATCAGCGTCGCCATGAAAATCTGTTGAACCCCCGCATCACCATGGTGCCTCGCGAATCGCCTAGGGGCGATTGGTGACAATCAGCTGACGGGAAGATTACAGTTTTTTGACAATCGGGCGAGTCCGGCCTGAAGCGGTCCGCCGCAGCGATCCTCCCTGTGGCGAAGCCATGGGGGCGCAGCCCGAAGGGCTGACGGAGGGGCTATGACGCAGTGGCGGCGCCCCTCCTCCACCCGCTTCGCGGGTGGTTCCCCTCCCCGCCGCTTCGCGGCAGGGAGGAATTACCTCAGAACTTCAGCGAGGCGCTCAGCGAGAAGCTGCGGCCGAGCTTGTAGCGGTTGAAGAAGATCCGGTTGTCGCCGAACTCCTGCACTTCCTTGTAGGTGCGCCCCGTCAGGTTGCGCGCTTCGAACTTCAGTTCGATTTCCTTGTTCAGCAGGTTGATGCCCTGGCGCGCGACGAAGTCGAGCGAAATGCCCGGCTTTTCGCGCAGGTCAGGCTGGCCCGACGGACCGCGGCTGGTAACGCGCGGGCTGGCATAGGTCAGGAGCAGCGTCTGCTGCGACAATTTGTCCTGGTCCTCGAGACCGATCTGAACGTTGACCAGATGGTCCGACTGGCCGGTGAGCGGCGAGCCGTCGAAGAAGAAGTTGCTCGCATCCTGCACCACGCCGTTGATCACCGTCGTGTCGCCATCCGCCACCGAGATGTCCGACTGGGTCCAGGTATAGTTCCCGATCGCGACGAACCGGCGGCTGGCCCAGAAGGGCGAGTCCGAGATCGTGTCGAGCGGGAAATATTTCTGCACCTCGAACTCGACGCCATAGAGCGTCGCCTTCGGCGCGTTGGCATAGCTGGTGTTCACCGACGAGTCCGAAATCGAGGTATAGGCCTCGATCGGATTGTCGATCGACTTATAGAAGCCCGCGACCGTCACGCGCTGGTCCTTGGCGAAATACCATTCATAGCGCGCCTCGGCATTCCACAGCTCGCTGTCGGTCAGCGAGGGGTTGCCGCGGAACAGGCGGTTCGATTCGGGATCCTGATAGACCTGCGCGACCAGCTCGCGGAACTGCGGACGCGCGATCGTCTTCGACCCGCTGACGCGCAGCTGCATGTCGGGCGCGACTTCCCAGGTCAGGGTGACGGCGGGCAGCCAATAGTCGTTGGCGAGGTCGGTCGAGACGATCGACGACGCACCCGAATTGAACAGGTCGATCGGGGTCACCGTCTGCTTGGCATCCTCGTAACGCACGCCCGCGTTGACGTTGACGCCCGCAACCAGTTCGGCCTGCACCTGCGCATAGCCGGCGTGGGTGGTCAGCCCGGCGTCGAACGCCGCCGTGCCATCCTGTGCCGAGGTTTCGAGCAGCGTGATATCATAAAGCTGGATCGACGCGTCGGAGAGCAGATAGTCGGGGCGCAGCTGCTGCACCGCGATCGGCAGGTTCGAGGCGCGATATTGGAACGCGCGGCGCACCGATGTGCGGCTGGTGTCGCTATAGGCATAGCCGACAGTGCCGGTGATGCGCGGGGCGATTTCATACGACAGGTCAACGCCGCCCGACCACAGATCTTCGTTGAGGTCCGAGAAGGCGATCGTCGCATCGCCCTTGTTGCCGCCGAGGTCGTTGACATATTTGTCGCCGACCGGGTCCTGCGCGGTGGGCAGGTTGGTGCGGACATAGGTGAAGCTGCGCTCATAGGGCGCCTCGCGCTGCGAATTGGCATAGGCCCCGCGCAGGTCGAGCTTGAGCCGGTCGAAATGCAGTTCGCCGACGAACTGGGTGTTGATCAGCTGGCGTTCGTACCAGGCCGTGTCCTGCTTCATGATGTCGCGGCCCGCCTGGTTCTGGTCGGTGCCGACCGCGAGGCGTGCCTGCTTCAGGGTGTCGCGAATGTAGAGGTTGGTCCAGCGGAACTTGTGATCGCCCAATTCGAGGCCGAAACCGAGCAGGCCGTTCACGACCACGCGGTTGTCGGTGACGACGCGATTATAGCTGGTCTGCGGATCGCCCGACAAATCGGCCTCGACCGAGGTTTGCTGCAGCGTGTCGCGGGTGCGCCACTTGTTGCTGATCCCCGCCGTCGCAATGATGCCAAGCTCGCCATCGGCCATCGGGATGGTCAGGCCGCCCGTGACGCCCGCCGACCAGTTGACCGGGATATGGTTGTTCTGCTGGAGCAGCGTCGTCGGCGCGTTGACGAGGTCCATCGCGATCGCTTCGAGATCGTCCTTGCTGAAGTCCGCACCCTCGATGATCGGCTTGCCGCTGGCAAAGGCCGCAGCGAGCGACTTGGGCACGTCGCGCGTCCCGTCGTCGAAGCCCGTCCAGTCGGTGTCGCTGCCATAATAGGTATAGCCGAGCTGGTTTGTCGTCTCGGTATCCCAGCCGATGCCGCCGCTCAGGGTCAGGAAATTCTCGCGCGGGGTCGACTTGGTCGTGAGGTTGATCACGCCGCCGCCGAACTCCCCGGGAAAGTTCACCGAATAGCTTTTCTGGACGAGCGTCGAATCGATGACGTTCGAGGGGAAGATATCGAGCGGGACGACACGCTTCAGCGGCTCGGGGCTCGGGAGCGGCGAACCGTTCAGGAGCGCGAGCGAATAACGGTCGCCGAGGCCGCGGACATAGACGAAGCCATTGCCGACAACCGACAGGCCGGTCACGCGCTGTAGCGAACCCGAGATATCGCCTTCACCGGTGCGCGCGATATCGGCCGACGAGAGCACCGAAACCACTTCGGGCGTCGAGCGGACGACGTTCGGCGTGTAACGGCCGGTGACGACGATTTCCTGGTCGGCACCGCCGGGGATCGAGACGTCGGGTTCGGCCTCTTCGGCCGGTGCCGGATCGGCGACATCTTCGGTCGGCGGCGTCGATTCGATGGAACCGCTGGGTCCCGCGTCCTGCGCCAGCGCGGCAGGCGCCACCAAAGCGGACGAGATAAGCAGCATGCTGGCGAAAAGCGACCGCTTGGTCATGGCCCTAAAACCCCTATAGATCAATGTTATGCGGGGCGGGGTACATCCGATATGCACCCCGCCCCAATTTTTGGCACGAAGGCGGATCAGACCGGGATGAGCGTGCAGGCGGCGCTCGACGAACCGAAGCTCGCGGTCGCGCTGTTGCAGGTCCAGCCGGTGAAGCGCGTGTCGGCGGCATCGCGTACGGCGCCGACATAGCCCGCGTTCACGAAGAAGGCGTTGATCGGCACCGGGTTGAACGCCGGGCGGGCGGTCTCGGTCGCACCGTTGATGAACACGTTCGACAGCGTCGGGACATAGGTCGAGCTATTGTTCGTGCCGCCGTTGAAGATCGCCGCGACCTGGTCGTTGGTGACGCCGCTGGTGCCGAGGAAGGCGCTGGCGCCGCCGCACTGCATGTTGACCGAGTCGAACTTCGGCGGGCCGGCTTCGTCCGCACCTGCGGTCTGCGTCGTCGTCGCCGAGTTGATGCGCAGGCACGAGATGCCCGGCGCCACGATCAGGCCGTTCATGAAGCGATAGTCCGCACCGCCGCGGATCAGCACCGACGCGGTGTTGCCCGCCGCATTGGCGCGGTGGATGAAGGTGAAGTTCGACAGCGCGACATTCTGGCGCGGGGTCGTGTCTTCGTTGCCGTTCGAGTCGATTTCGAGCATCGAGTCGCCGACCGAACCGCCGGCGCGCTGCACCGCGAGCAGGAACTGGACATTGCCCTTGTAGCCGACGTCGGTGTCGAGGCCGTCGTCTTCCGCGCCGGTGATGGCGAGGTTGCGCATGTTCACGCGGCCGCCGAACACTTCGATGCCGTCGTCCGAGCTGTTGTGGACCTGGATATTCTCGATCGTGGTCGCCGAACCGACGCCCGACGGGGTCAGGCCCTGCAGTTCCTTGTCGGCGCTGAGGATGAAGCCCGAATAGCGGATCTGGACATAGGACATGCGGCCCGAATTGTCGGCCGGCTGCGCGCCGCCATAGAGCGCGTTCGACGTGCCTTCGGTGTCGCGTTCGCAAGCGGCAGTACCAGGCGTGGCGCCCGGCGCGAGGCAGTCGGTGACCGGCGCACGGCCGAGCAGCACAACGCCGCCCCACAGCTGCGAGGTGTTGTCGTCGGCCGAACCGACGACGTTGCCGCGGCCGGTGAAGACGATCGGCTGGGCCGGGGTGCCGACGGCGTCGATGCGGTTGCCGCGATTGACGACGAGATAGGACACGCCCGTCGCGCCAAAGATGGTGACGCCCGGATCGATCGTCAGCGTGACGTCGGTGTTGGTGCTGGTCGCACCCTGATCAGTGCCGACATCGACGCGGCCGGGGAGCGAATAGATCACGCCCGCAACCTTGGGGATCGCAGTCGAAGCGGTGAAACGTGCGGGGAAGCCACAGTTGCGCCAGGTACCCTGCGGAC
>Ga0247823_10002405_pt1 | contig 15423 bp, 8 predicted proteins | sample 13C_PalmiticAcid_2_FD_192426 | JGI IMG/M metagenome (GOLD analysis project Ga0247823, IMG submission 192426) | Soil microbial communities from agricultural site in Penn Yan, New York, United States - 13C_PalmiticAcid_Day30 | ecosystem: Environmental > Terrestrial > Soil > Agricultural land...
TTTCCAACATGGCGCGTTCGTCCAATCGTGCCGCGCGGATGCCTGACAGGTTAGTCATGGCCGCGTCCTACGGGAGGTCGGGCCGTTCCGCTACCGGTGAATGGAACTCGAGCCACGAAGAGCGGGCGCCAACGTATGAGCTGCCGACATCAAGCTGGGCACGGCGGGACTGAGGATCGAGGCGCAGCCATACGAAAGTCACGCCTCGATCATCTTCAATAAACATTACTCCGCAAGATTGCACATATCTTCGTAGTGTGCGGAAAAAATGCAGGATAATCGCCATAAATTGTTCTAAAAGCGGGAAAGGCGACAGAAATCTTCCGAATAGCCGCTTTGCAGACATGGGTGGAATCCGTAAGATCTTGCGCATCACGGAGTCGTGGAGCCTCGATGCAGCGCTTTTCCGGTCATGCGTAGGTGGAGTTCCCCACCGCTAGCGGAGCGCATTGAATCGCGCGTCGCGGTGCCATCGGCACAACCCTCCATCGATATCGGCACCCCGCCCCGCCGATCACTGGGCGACCGGCTGGCCCAGATCCCCACTCATTCTGCCGCCGCGACTTCATTGGGAGACAAAGCCCCGGACGAGGACATGCTCGAGCGCCGGGCCGACGAGGCGGCCGCCAAGGTTCTGAGCAGCGACCCGCCTCATCCGCCACGCGATGCGCCGCGCAAGGCCCTGGCCGCCGATGGTTCACGGGGCGGCGGACAACCGCTCGCGCCGGCCATGCGCTCCTTTTTCGAACCGCGCTTCGGCTGGGACTTCTCGCGCGTGCGGGTCCATTCGGATGCGGCCTCGGCCGGCGCGACGGCAGCGCTGAACGCGCACGCCTTTGCGAAGGGCGGCAACATCCTGTTCGGCGCCGGGCAATTCGATCCCTCCAGCAGCAGCGGGCTGCACTTGCTGGCGCATGAGCTCGCGCACGTGGCGCAGCAGTCGGAGATCGGCGAACGGGTGCAGCGCCAGAGCAAGGAAGGCGCGCAGCAGGGGGTGTCGATCCCCTTTGCCGTCAAGGTGACCCGCGTGCTCAGCAGCGCGGAACTGCTGAAAGAGCTCGGTCTCCAATATGCCGCCGCGGCCGACGACCCCGCCGTCGCCAAGGTGCGCGCCGCCACGAACTGGACCTGGGTGGGCGACCCGATGGTCGTAACCGATGCCGATGTCCGCAAAGGGTACATCATCGTACCCGTCCGCGACCGCAACATCCAGCCTTCGAGTCCGGAGGAGAAAAAGGCGCGCGACAAATTCGCCGCGTCGCTTCCTCCCGGAGAGCGGACGACGATCGAGAGCGAGGCCTATAAGGAGTTCTGGGACAAGACCCAGTACAAGGTCGGCCAGAAGCTGGGCACCGGCGGCGACGACAAGAAGATGGGCAAGACGCTGGACACGATCCGCGCAAACCTGCTGCGCAAGCGGGAAGCGATCGAGGCGCTGCCGCCCAACATCAAGGCGTTCATCTTCGACGAGACCGCCACCACCGTCATTCCGCCGGAGCATTATGACGACGCGCTGCGCATCGCGCAGAAGATCTCCGAGCTGACGCCGCTCGAGCTGGCCGAATATAAGAGCCGCGTTACCGGCCGGACCACCGACTGGTCAGTCTATGAAACCGCTGTCGACCGCTATCTCGCCGAGCGGAAGCAGCGCGCCGAGGTCACCAGCGAACGACGCACGGTGGAGACGCGGCTGTTCAACATGGACGCTCTCTACACGCGCTATCGCGAGCTGATGTCGCTGCAGAAAACAAGCACCGTCGGCATGATGGCGGGCAGGTCGCCGGGAGGCGCCGCGGCGGCGGGCGCGGGAATCGGCGCGCAATCGACGACGAACAAAATGCGCTCGGAGCTCAATGCCGATCTGGTCACCGCCGGCTTCCCTGGCGGCATCTCCGATTTCGAGGCGCTGCTGCACCGCTATGAAGCGGTATTCGAAAAGGAGACACTGGCGCTCGCGAAAGTGATGCTCGACCAATATGCCCATACGCTGTGGAAGGAGGAGGAACGTTACAGCGCCTCGGGCAGCATGGACGCGCTGCACCAGTCGGTCGAGCAATCGGGCGCGCGCGGGGATTACGAGGAAGGTGACAAGATCCGCGACGAGCATGCGCAGATGCCCATGACACCGGACGAGATGGCGGATCAGGCTTACTGGGTCGGCAAGCGCAACGAGGCCAGGCAGCGCGGATCGAGCAAGGTCAGCACGGCGGGGAAGGACCACCCGCTCGTCCAGCAGAACGACTTCGATCGCGAGCAATTCGCCCGCACTACATCGGCCGGCGGGCGTCGCCAGCAGATGCTCGATTATATCGCCGCGCGCCGCAAGGACATCGAGACGACGCGCAAGGCGCTCGAGGACAAGCCCTCGCAAATCTATGGCCTCGACAAGCTGCTTGCCGCCTCGTTCGCCGCGCAGGGGCTCGAGGGCGTGCGCGAGCGCATCATTCGCGATCATATCTCCGACGTGCACTGGATCGAGGCGATCCCGCAAATCGTCATGGGAGTGATCGCAGTCGCCGCGGGGTTGCTGACCGGTGGGGGCGGGACCGTCGCGGTGCTCGCCGCAGGCACCGCGCTCGGCATCGGCGCCTATCAGGCGCTCGAGGAATTCCGCCGCTACGAGGTGAAGTCGGCGGCCTATGGCGCGCAGCTCAGCTCCGACGACCCGACAATCGCCTGGGTGATCGTGGCGGTGATCGGCGCAGGCTTCGATGCCGCGGCGCTTGCCAGCGTGCTGCCGAAGCTGCGTCCTGCGATCCAGGCGTTCGAGGCCGGGGCCGAAGCGAACGACGTCGCCAAGCTGACCGCCAAGCTCAGCGACGTGGAGGAAGGCATCCGCGCCACGATCGTGCGTGCGGCCGAAGCCCGTGTCGAGGCACGCGCCGCATGGAAAGCGATCTTGCGGCCGCCGGCCGTGCTGCGCATGGTGATCCTGCCCGGCGCGGAGGAATTCGGCCGGCTGATCTACGCAGTCTATCTGACCGCCAAACAGGGCATTCACGACTTCAAGGTGTTCGTGAAGACCAACGAAGCGGTCAATTTGATCGGCGACATCGCCAAAATGGCTCCCGAAGACCTCGCCTTGCTCAAGACCGGCTATATCCAGGCAGTGGCCGACATGGAATCGGTCGCCGCGCACGCCAAATCGCTGGGCCTCGATGCCGCGCAAACCGAAGGCTTCCTCAAGCTTTGGGCGAACAGCAAGAACGCCACCCTCGCGCAGACCAAGGCCGAGATGGGGGTATTCGCCGCGACCAAGCAAGGCGGGCTCCCCAGCCGGCCGCTCGGCAAGCAATCACTGATCGTCGACGAGAATGTGATCATCGCGCAGGAGAAGCGCGCGGCGGGTACGGCGCTGCAGCCGGGCGAAGAGGCCGCGCTCAAGCGGATCGATGCGCAGGGATCGCCCGATATGCGCGTGCCCAAGGTGGTCGGCGCCAAAGGCGGGACAACCGACGCTTTCGACATCACCGTGCCGCGCGACAGCCAGCCCTATAAGGACGTGGTGGCCGAGCTCGAGCGGCTGGCGGTCGGCCGGGCCAAGGGAGTCGAGGACCGCGCCATCGTCGCCGACGTGTTCTTCGCCAAGACCGAGGCCGGCGTGACGCCGACACTGGCCACGCACGATACCGGCATCTACAACCGGCTGCTGCTGGCGAGCGGCAAGGATCCGGCGAAGCTGGGCAAGAGCGTTCCCGAAGCCTTTCCGAACGGCTTTTCGGTGACCATCAAGGGACAGACCATCAACGTGCTGCCGCTGCCGAAGAAATAGCATGGGATATAGCTACGATTATCTCGTCGCCGCGCTGCGGTGCCCGGTCACCGGCAAGGTGACGCCTGCTGATTATACTACGGAGATGACCACCTATCTGCGCACCGAGCCCGCAATGGCGGAGCTGGGCGTGGGCGATCGGCTGGAGATCGATCCGGCGCGGGTGAATGCGCAGGATTATGACGGCTATCTGCTGGTCAATCCGGTCGCGCCGGGCGCGCCGGGCGCGCCGGTGCGGCTGTGCCAAACCTGGGAATGTCCCTATTGCTCGGTCTTCATCCACTGGGCCGAGATCCGCATCGAGGACGGGACGATTGCCGCGATCGAAGCCGTGCCGATCAACCGCGAGACCTTGGCGCGGGTGAACCTGATCTCGGTCGACATAGTGAGCGTCGTGGCGGATCTGACCGGGGAGCCGATCGAGACGCTTCCCGGGACCGATCTGGTCGGCAGATTGCGCGCGCTGCTTTAGATCGGAGCCTCGCCGCGGCGGATCAGACCTTCAAAAGACGCTCGTTCACGACGCGTTCGAGCACCGTCAGCGGCATCGCGCCTTCGAGAAGGACATCGTGGAAGCGCCGCGGATCGAATTTGCTCCCCTGCGCAGCCTTCACCTTGTCACGCAGGCGCACCCACATGGTGTGCCCGATCTTGTAGCTGCACGCCTGCCCCGGCCATACCGAATAGCGATCGATCTCGCTCTGGCTGCGCCCGCGCGCAATGCCGGTGGTCGCCATGAAATAATCGGTCGCCTGTTCGCGCGACCAGCGCTTGTGGTGCAGCCCTGAATCCACCACCAGCCGCGTCGCGCGGAACAGCAGCGACTGGAGATAGCCGACCTGTCCCAGCGGATCTTCGGCATACATCCCCATCTCGTCGGCCAATTGCTCCGAATAGAGCGCCCAACCCTCGGTATAGGCATTGAAGTCGGCACGGCGCCGGATCAGCGGGATGTTCGGCGATTCAAGCGCCAGCGTCACCTGCAGGTGATGGCCGGGGACCGCTTCGTGGTGAGTCAGCGTCGCCAGCCCGAATTTGGGACGATCGAACGTGTCGCGCAGGTTGATGAAGTAGATCGCCGGCCGCGATCCATCGAGCGAGGCGTTCTGATAATAGCCGCCCGGCGACCCTGCCTGGATCGATTCGGGCACCCGCCGTACCTCGACCGGCGCCTTGGGCAGCGACCGAAACTGCTCGCCCAGTCGCGCCTGCATCGCCACGACCTGCGCGCGCAACGCCTCGAGCAATGCCTCGCGCCCCGGATCGGTGTTGGGGAACAGCTGGTCGGGGCGCTTGTTGAGCGCCACCAGCCGCTCGCCGACGCTCCCCTGCCCCATGCCCTGTGCTTTCAGGATCGTATCGATCCGCGCCTCGATCTCCGCGACCTGCTCCAGGCCGAGTTGGTGAATCTCGGCGCCGGTGAGGCTGGTGGTGGTCGCCGCCTGCGCGGCCGCGCTGTAATAGGCGTCGCCATCGGGCAGCCGCCAAACGCCGGCATCGTGTACCGCCTTTGCGCGCAATTCGGTCACCAGTGCGCGTTGCCGATCGATCGCCGGGAAGATGCGCTCGGCGACGATCTTCTCCGCCGCCTTCGCCCGATCCGCGGGGAGCTTCGCCGTCGCCAGCTTGGCGGCCAGCGCGCCGACCATCACCGACTCGCCCGCCGCCTGATCGCGCATCGCGGCGATCTGCTTGAGCGTGGTATCGAGGATGTAGTCGGGGGCGAACACGCCCCGCGCGGCATCGTCGCGCTGGCGGGCAGTATCGTTGTCGATCGTCCGCGGGAACGCTTCCAGCCGCGCGAGATAGGCGTCGGCGTCTGCCGCATTCTCCACCCGATGCTGCGAATCGAGAAAGTCGGGCACGTCGCGATAGGCGCCGCCGAGCTGGCTCAGCACATAGGGCGCGAATCCGTCGCTGTTCGATCCGAACCGAAAGCGCGCCGTCGCCGCGATGCCGCGCTCGAGCTGATAGGCAACAACCTCTTGGTCGAGCCGGGCCGCCGGCGACAGCGTGGCAGGCGCGATGGCCCGCAGCTCGGCCAGTTCGTGCTTCGACCGCGCCGCCGCCCGTGCCAAACCCGCCGCAGAATTATCGGCGAGCTTCGAGCGCAACCCGGCCCGCGCCCCGGTATCGAACCCCAGTCGCGTCGCTCCCTCGGGATCCTCGTTCAGCCGATCGTAGAAGAAACGGTCGAGCAGCGCCGACAGTTTCTTGTCGGCACCGCCTTGGCTGCGCGGCGTGGCGGAAGCGGGCAACGAGGCGGCGAGCGACGCTGCACTCACGCCTCCCAGAAACGAACGACGATCCACTCTGCTCTCCTTCATCGTCATCCCGGTGAACGCCGGGATCTCGTGCCGCATTGCGCTTCCGCCTGAGATCCCGGCGTTCGCCGGGATGACGGGCAATGAGCCCCTAACGCCCCGCCTTTTCCCACCAATAGGCGCCGCGTTTCGCAGTGCCGGTGCCGACTTCGTCGAGCGTCGCGGCGTCGTAGAGCCGCCCGCCCAGCATCACTCGCGACACCTTGTCGCTGTTGCGGATATCGGCGGTCGGATCCTTATCGAGCACCACCAGATCGGCGAGCTTGCCCGGCTCGATCGAGCCGATGTCGCGCGCCATGCCGAGCGACTGCGCCGACACGATCGTGCCTGCCCGGAGCGCCTCGACCGGAGTCATGCCCCCGCGAACGAACGACCAGAGCTCCCAATGCGCACCGATCCCCGCCTGCTGGCCGTGCGCGCCGATCGAGACGAGCACGCCGCGCTTCGCCAGCTTGTGCGCTTCGCGGGCATTGTCGTCGTCGACGAAATTGTCTTCAGGCGCCTTGATCCGCCGGGCATTGTCCGCAAGCAGCACCGTCGGCGGGGTATGCGCACGCAGCAGCGGATGGGCATAGACGTCGGTCGCCTGCCGCCAATAGGGATCGCCCGCCAGCCCGCCATAGGTGACCACCAGAGTCGGCGTGTAATTGGTCCTGGTCTGCGGGAAGAATTGCAGCACGTCGTCGTAGAAGGTCTCGAGCGGGACATTGTGCTCGAGCGTCGAATTGCCGTCGGCGACGAGGTTCATGTCCATGCCGAACAGCGATCCGCCCTCGGCGACCACCTGCATGTTCTCGCGCCGTGCCGCCTCGACCACCTGCTGGCGTTGTTCGCGGCGCGGCTGATTGTAATTCTTGACGCTGTGCGCACCCTGCGCCTTCAGTCGCCGGACATGCGCCAGCGCATCGTCGAGGCTGTCGATCTGGGCATAGACGTCGGCCGCCTTCGCCCCATAGACGATCTCGCCGGTCGAGAAGATTCGCGGAGCGAGGATCAGTCCGGCGCGCTGCAGCTCGGAAGCCGCGAAGATCTCGCTCGACCGGTTCGACGGATCGTGGATCGTCGTGGTTCCGAGCGCGAGATTCTGATGCATCGACCAATTGTTCTGGGGGATCAGCTCGTCGCTTCCCGCGGGACCATGGGCATGCGCGTCGATCAGCCCGGGAATGATCGTCTTGCCGGCGACATCCACGATTGTCGCTCCGGCCGGCACCGGCGTCGAGGCGCGCGGCCCCACCGCCACGATACGATCGCCGCGCACCACAACTACGCCGTCGTCGATGATCCCGCCATTCGCATCGCCCATCGTCACGACGCGCGCGCCGGTGAGCGCCACCGTTCCGGTTGGTTTGGCGGCCGGGACTTCGCGCGCCAGCGAGACGCCATTGGCCGGCGGGACGAATGCCGGCGCGTCCTCGGTCCGCGGCGCACTCGGGAAGAATTGCCCCGTCTCGGCAGTGTAGACCGTCGGCCCGAGGCTCCAGTGCAGTCGCTTGCCGTCATTCGACCAATGGAGGTAATCCGCGCCGCCCGCACTTACCCGGGTCACCGGCAGCGCCTTGCTGTCGCTAGCCAGCGCCACCGACTGGTTGCCTGGCATCAGCGGCACCACGAACGCGGCATAGTTCTGGCGGAACGCGACGAACTCGCCGTTCGGCGCCACCGCGTAATCGGTCACCAGCTCGCCGCTGGCATGAACGCGCTTGTCCTTGCCGTTCAGATCGGTGCTGACCAGCTGGCGCTCGCTTTTGCCGTCCTTGCCCTCTTCGCCGATCATGAACACACGGTCGCTCGCAGCGCCGAATTGCGGTGCCGCCAGCCCCTTCGCCACGCGCACCACTTCCCCGCCCGACGCGGCGACACGGTACACCCCCGGTTCCTGTGCCCAATTGGGACTGGTGAGATTGCCTGCGCCTACGCGTTCGAACACGATCGTCTTGCCGTCGGGCGAGAAACGCGGCCGGGCATAATGACCCGGCTGGCTGGTGACATCGCGCGCGGCGCCGCCGCTCGCCGCGACGGTGCGGATGCGTCCCAGCCCGGCGTCGGTCCAGCCGACGAAAGCGATCGTCCGCCCGTCGCGCGACCAGCTCGGGAACAGCTCGAAGCCGTCGCCACTGCTGGTCAGCCGCTTCGCCGCGCCACCGCTCATCGGCTTGACCCACAATTTGCCGAGGCTCTCGAACACCACGCGATCGCCGTCGGGCGAGACCGTGGCGAAACGCGGCATCGTGGTCGTGAAGCGATCGGGCGCGACCGCGATCTGCGGATGCGGCGCATCGATCACTCCGCGCGTATCGTTCACAGCGAACGGGATCTCGCGGGCATTGGCGCCATCGGCGTCGATCCGCCGAATCTTGCCCTTGGCCCAGAACAACAGCGACTTGCCGTCGGGGGTCCATGCCATGTTGGGATAGACGCCGGTGACCGCCCAGGTCTCCTGCACGTCCTGATCGAGATCGTCGTAGATCTTGCGCTCTTCGCCGGAGGCAAGGTCCTTCACATAGAGCTTCGAGCGCGTCGCCTCGCGGCGGACGAAGGCGATCTTCTTGCCGTCTGGCGAAGGCGTCGGCCGGACCGAACCACCGGCACCGCTCACTGCGGTAGTCACGTCGCCGGTGTCGAGATCATAGCGCTCGATGTCGAACAGCCCGGTGTTCGAATCCTGCGCGTATTCGAAGATCGGCCCCGGCGTGACGTTGCGCGTGTAGAAGATCGACTTGCCGTCCTTCGCGTAGATCGGCTCGCCCAGTTCCTTCTGATGGGTCTCGTTGGGCCGCTTGACCAGCATCACGCCGCCGCCGCCCGAGACGTGATAGAGCCAGACCTCGCCCGTCCCGAGCGAACGGCCGGTGGTAAAATGCTTCTTGGCGGCGATGTAGCGGCCGTCTGGGCTCCAGCTAGGCTGGTTGAGCAACCGGAACTCTTCCTTGGTCACCTGGCGCTTGTCGCTGCCGTCGCGGTTCATCACCCAGATATTGTCGCCGCCGCCGCGATCGGAGGTGAAGGCGATCCGCCGCCCGTCGGGGGAGAAACGCGGCTGGACTTCCCAGGCGAGCCCTTCGGCGATCCGCGTCGGCGTACCTCCGGCCATCGGCATGGTATAGATATCGCCCAGCAGCGCGAAGGCGATGCTCCCGCCGTCGGGGCTGACGTCGAGATCCATCCAGCTGCCTTCGGAGACGCGGATCGGGACCTGCCGGATGCTCGCCCCGGTCGGCGCATTGACGTCCCACTTCGCCGGCTTGTCGGACTTCACGGTCGCCACGGGCGCGGAGGTTGGAGCGGTAGCCGCGGGCTGCGGTTGCGGCGCCTGCTGCTCGGTCGGACGAACGATCTCGTCTTCGGGAGCCTGCGTCTCCTGCACCGGCTTTTGCTGGGTGGGCGGCGCGACCTGCGCCGCGGCCTGATGCGCGGCGAGTGCAACCAACGAGACGAACGCGACCGCGTAGGCTTTCATGAATTCCCCTTTTCTCGACCAGCAATCCCTATCGCCGGTCGAGAAGGGAATCCATCAGATTAGAAGCGTTTCCACCGATCAGCGGCGAGCGCCGCGTACCGCGTTCAGCACCGCCATCGCCGCGATCCCGAGAAACGCCGCGCTGGTCCACGGCCGTGCCTTCGCAAAGCTCTTCGCTTTTTCGGTGATCGGCGCGTCGCCGGAAAAATGGGTGCGGAAATCGTCGGTAAGTGCGGTCTTGCCGTTCGATTCCGGGGCAGTTTCGACCATGTCTTTCTCCATCCACGTGCGCAGGATGCGCCGATTCGGGAGCGTCAACGCGTCGGCGGCAGCGGGTGTCCGCGAAAGGATCGAAAAGTCGGGCCCGGTTCAGGCCACCCAGCCCGCCAGATCCTCTTGCTGGCCGATCAGCGCGAGCCCGTGCGCGATCGAGGTCAGTTCGCCGCCGCTTGCGATCCGTTCCGTCCCGAAGCGACGCTCGAACAGCGCCCGGATCGCCGGGATCAGTGACGAGCCTCCGGTGAGGAACACGCGATCTACGGCTTTGGGTCGAATATCGGCCCGCACAAAGGCCGCGTCCATTGCGGCTTCGATGCGGCGCAAATCCTCGTCGATCCATTGCTCGAATTGCGAACGGCGCACCTCGGCGGCGATCGTCACCCCGTCGCCGGCGAAGCGGAACTCGGCCGCGTCCTCGCTCGACAGCGCCCGCTTCAGCCGGCCCACCGCGTCGTACAGCGGAAAGCCCTGTTCATGCTCGATCAGCGCGATCATCCGGCCGATCGGTACGGGATCGACCGCGTCGCGTTGCAGGCGACGGAGTTCGTCGAGGGTGCGACGGTTGCGCATCAGCGCGAGGCGCGACCAATCGGCGAATTCCGTGAAATAGCCGCCGGGGATCGGGAGCAACTTGCCGAACGAGCGATATTCGCCGCCCTTGCCGAGCAGCGGCAGCACCAGACGGTCGACGATACGCTGGTCGAAACGATCTCCGGCGATGCCCACGCCCGCCGAGCCCAGCGGCAGGCAGCGCCGCGAAGCTCCCGGCTCGGCGACCTGCACGATCGAGAAATCGGTGGTCCCGCCGCCGAAATCAGCCACCAGCACGGTCGCGGGATCGGTCAGGCGCGATGCGTAGCTATAAGCGGCGCCCAGCGGCTCGTAGACATAGTGAATTTCGGCGCCGAACCCCTCGAGCATCGCGTCGTATCTTTGCCGCGCAAGCGCCGGATCGGGCCGCGCGCCGGCATATTCGACCGGACGCCCGACGATCACCCGGAGCGGGCGCTGATCGAGTTGTCCGCCGGCATGCGTGACCAGCTTTTGCAGGAAGCGCTGCCCGAGATCCTCGAAGCGCAGCGGCTTGCCGAAGATTTGGGCGCGCTCGAACAAGGGGCTTGCGGCGACGCTCTTGAACGACTGGACGAAGCGACTGTCGAGCGGCGACTGGAGGAACTCCGCGATCGCCCATGGCCCCGCCTCGTGCGCGATGCCGTTCCAGCCGCGCTCTTCTTCCCAGAAGCACAGGGCGGTGCGGAATACGGATCCGGTAGCCGGTTCGCCGGCGAACTCTACGAGCCGCGACTGACCATCGCCCGATCCAATTGCGACGACGGTGTTGGTGGTACCGAAATCCAGCCCAAGCGCGTCTGGGCGAGCGACGCTGTGCACGTGCCTCTCCTGCATCGGTTCGGGGAACTTGCAGGACCTGGCTGGCCTGCGCGGGCCGCCGCCTATGGCAATGCCGGCACGGCAGGGCAAGGGTTTAGCCTGCCTCCGCGGCGGGCAAGGGATTTGCACCTGTCCGCTTAACTGGTATGACAATCCAGCAACTTGCTTGGGGCGGACAATGGCGGATCGGCGACTTTTTCAGGACATCGTGGAGCGGATCACCGCGCTGATCGAGGATGGCAGCTTTCCCCAAGGTTCGCGACTTCCTGGCGAGCGCGAGCTTTCCGAGCGCTTCGGCGTGAGTCGCGTCACCATTCGCGAGGCGGAAATCGCGCTCCAGGCCGCGGGCTGGGTGAAGATCAAGACGGGCTCGGGCGTCTATGTTCTCGATCGGTCCGCCAGTGCCGGATCGGCATTGCCGACCGTCAGCGCCTTTGAGCTGACGGAGGCGCGGTCGCTGTTCGAGGCTGAAGCCGCGGCGCTCGCCGCACCGATCATCTCGGAGGACGATCTCGACAGGTTGGACGGGCTGCTCGCAATCATGGCGGACGATACGCTCGACGAGGACGCGATCAGCGCCGCCGATCGCGAATTCCACATGACCATCGCCTCCGCCTCGGGGAATCGCGCGATCATCCATGTCGTCAATTCGATGTGGCAGCTGCGCACCGAGATCCCCGAAGTCCGCGAGAGCCATACCGCCGTGTGCCGACAGGACGCGCAGGCGCGGCAGAACGAGCATGCCGAGATCGTCGCCGCACTGCGCGAGCGCGACGTCAACGCCGCCCGGCTCGCGATGCGACGGCATTTCAACCGTCTACTCGAATCGATGCTGAGCGCCGCCGAGCAACGCGCCCTGGAGGAATTGCAGCAGCGCTCCGCACAAAGCCGCGAACGCTTCCTGCTCAGCGCGAGGTTGAGCTAGTTCATACCAATTCTTACATACCAATATACGAACCAATTCGCGGATAGATTCCGCGCAATGGTTGACATCTGATCCATACCAGATATGCCTTCCTGCAAGGACCAATAGGTCCAGACATTCGGGGAGGATTGCAATGAACATGAGCTGGATCGCCAAGCCCGGATCGCGCTGGCTGTCGTCGACGGTTAGCGCGGCATCGCTGCTGATCATGGCTTCACCGCTGGCACAGGCGCAGACCGCATCGCAGGACGATGCGACCGCGGTCGAGCCGGATGCTGCGCAACCCACCGAGGACGCGATCGTGGTGACCGGCGTCCGCGCCTCGATCCAGTCGTCGATCCAGGAGAAGCGCAACCAGACGATCATCTCCGATTCGCTCTCGGCCGCGGACATTGACGGCCTTCCGGCGACCAATCTGGGCGACGCGATCGCGACGATCCCCGGCGCCACCACCCACCGCGAAAAAGGTGCCGCTTCGGAAATCGCCGTCGGCGGGCTGGGCCCCTTCCTCAGCAGCATCAACGTCAACGGTCGCGAGACGACGACGGGCAACGGCAAGCGCTCGGTCAATTTCTATCTGTTCCCGTCCGAGCTGATCAATTCGGTCGCGGTCAACAAGACCCAGCGCGCCGATCTGATCGAGGGCGGCACTTCGGGCACGATCGATTCGCGCACGCTCAAGCCGCTCGACAAGACGAAGCGCCAGATCACGCTCAGCGCGCGCGGCATTCTGACCGGCTATGATCACAAGCTCGACGACCCTTCGGGGCTCGGGGTGCGGCTGACCGGCAGCTATGTCGACCAGTTCGATCTCGGCGCGGCGGGCGAACTCGGCGTGATCTTCGGGGTGCAATATCAGCGCAGCAATTCGCCCGAGGAACTGCTCGGCGGCGGCACCACCTGGAATGCCTGTCGCGGCGATGTGGCCTATACCGCGACCCAGACCTGCACGGCGATCACGCCGCAGACCTATGGCACTGCCGCGGTGCCGGAGGGCACGCCTTATTATTTCGCGACGACCAGCCGCAACAATATCCAGTTCGACACCAGCGACAGGCGACTGGCGTGGATCGGCGGGCTGCAATGGAAGTCGCCGACCGGCGTAGAGGTCAATTTCGACGTCGAGCTGTCGGACTATAGCTTCAACGAGACGCGGCAGATCTTCGGCCTGTCCGAGACCACCCGCGGGATGCAGAATCTCGTGTTCGGGCCGGATCACATCCTGACTTCGTACACCGGCAACAGCTATGGCGAGGTGACGCCGACCTATCGCACCCAGGACGAGACCTATCGCGGCGGCGGCCTCAACGTCTCGATCCCGGTCACCGACAATTTCCGGATCAGCGCCGACGCCTCGCTCTCGCGCACCCGCCGCGAACGGATGGACCGTGCTGTGCGGCTGCGCACCGGTCCGACCGACATCGACGGCGCGGTCATACCCGGCGTCACCACCGGATCGAGCGGCGGTCGGATCCCCTACAGCTTCGAGAGCTTCGCCGACGGCACCCAGACCGTTCTGCTCAACCCCGCGTTCGATGTGTCCGATCCCGACAACTTCAGCGCGGCCGCGCGCCTGCGCCGTGACGACCAGACGCGTTGGCACGAAAACGAGGCCGGCCGGCTCGACATGCGCTGGACGCCCGAAAGCGGCTGGCTGCGCGCGCTCGATTTCGGCGGCCGCCTGTCCGAGATGCGCTATCGCAGCATCGAATCCGATCGCCGGGAGTATAATTTCAACGTCGCGAACGCGGCGTCTGCGTTCAACGGCGCGCCCGGCACTTACAATGTGCTGCGCTCGACGATGGCAGCGGCGAACCGTGCCTGCCGCATCGATTTTCCGCAGAGCGACTATCTCTCAGCCGATCGCGACAATGCCGTCAATAATTGGGCGAGCTTCGATCCGGTCTGCCTGTTCCAGCAGTTCATCGGCACCGAGGATCCGGGGCTGAGCGACGACACGCGCAGCATCGGCAACCGTAATATCGAGGAGGACACCAAAGCCGCTTACGTGATGGCGAGCTTCGGCGGCGATCTGGGCAGCCTGCCGGTCAGCGGCAATGTCGGGCTGCGCTATGTCTCGACCGATGTGATCTCGCGCGGTCTGCGGGGCGGGTTCAATGTCGTCAACAATGGCAACGGCACCGTCAGCCTCGTTTCGAACGGCCAGTTCGATTCGCTGGTCGATACCTATGCCTATGACAAATGGCTGCCGAGCCTGAACCTGTCGTTCGATGCGTCGGACAAGTTCAAGGTGCGGGCAGCGGTGTCGCGATCGATGACCAAGCCCGATCCGGCGGCGCTCGCCAATGGCCGCACCTTTGCGCTCGACGCCTCGCAGACCTCGTTCACCGACGTGCGCTCGGCGATCTCCTCGATCACCGCATCGGGCAATCCGCGAAGCAATCCGCTGATGTCGTGGAACTATGATCTGTCGCTCGAATATTATCTGAACCGCGACTCGGTCTTCTCGGTGCGCCTGTTCCACAAGACGTTCCAGGGCGGCTTCGTGAACGTGCTGCAGGACGAGACCTACACGATCGGCGGGCAGACCTTCACCGTGCCGGTGACCGTGCTTCAGTCGAGCAACGACACCAACAAGATCCAGGGTTTCGAGGTTTCGGCGAGCTACCGCGCCGCGTTCCTGCCGAGCCCGTTCAACGGCCTCGGCTTCCGCGGCAGCTGGTCCTATGCCGACAGTGATTACGAGCAGGAGGATCTGCGGCTGGGCGATCAGGTCAATCCCGCCACGGGCCAAGCCTATGAAGGGCTGGTCGATCCCGTGGGCATCTTCGGCCTGTCGAAACACGTCGTCACTGCCGCGCCCTATTTTCAGTCCGGCGGGTTCGAGATCTCGGCGATCTACAAATTCCGATCGGCTTATTACCAGCAGTTCGTCGGCGATCCTTCGCAGAACCGCATGGTGCGCGACGAGGGCACGCTCGACCTCAATCTGCGGTATCGGCTGAACAAGAACCTCGTCCTGCAGTTCCAGGGGACCAACATCACCGATACACCGCGCTATCAGGATATGCCGATCCTCGGCAGCTTCCGCGAGGCGAGCTATTATGGCCCGACCTATTTCCTCGGCGCGACGCTCCAGTTTTGACGCGGACATGTTGAATCACGCCCTCACGCCGATGGCAGCGCTCGCGCTCGTCGCGGCGCTGCCGGCTGCGGCCCGCGATATCCTGGTTCGCGACCAGAACGCATTCGCGCATGCGGCAGCGACGGTGAAGCCAGGCGACACCATCATCCTCGCCGACGCGGGTGG
>Ga0247823_10002408_pt1 | contig 15415 bp, 14 predicted proteins | sample 13C_PalmiticAcid_2_FD_192426 | JGI IMG/M metagenome (GOLD analysis project Ga0247823, IMG submission 192426) | Soil microbial communities from agricultural site in Penn Yan, New York, United States - 13C_PalmiticAcid_Day30 | ecosystem: Environmental > Terrestrial > Soil > Agricultural land...
CATGATTCGCCAGCGCGGCGCGGACGGGCGCAGCTTCGCGGCGATCTCGGCGTCCTTGCTTCCCGAGCAGCGCCCCGCACTCGAGGCCCGCCGCATCACGCTGACGCTGGAACGCGTCGCCGCGCTCGGTCTCCATCGCAGCGAAGCATTGATTGCCGTTCCGCTCGGCGCCGCGGCCGGGCTCGCCGAACCGCTCCTCTCGCACCTGTTCCGCGCCGCGCTGGCGAATCATGTGGCCACCGAACGGCTGGTGGTGGAGATCAGCGCCGACGAGCGTGGCGACCTCGATCACGCCGCAGCGCTCGCCGAAGCCTGCACCCGGCGCGGCATCTCGATCACGCTCGACGCCTTCGCCGCCGGGCCGGTCGCGCTCAAGCTGCTCGCGCGCTTCACCCCGCGCTTCGTCAAGCTCGACCCGTCGCTGGTGCGCGGCATCCATGGCAGTGCCTCGCGGCGACTGATGGCCGAAGGCGTGATGCGCCTCGCCCGCAACATGGGCGTCACCGTGATCGCCCGCGGCGTCGAGAATCGCGGCGAGCACGATGTGCTCCACGAAATGGGCGTGCGCCATTTCCAGATCGGCACCGCGGCGATCCCCCATCCCGACATGGCCCGCCGCGAGCCCCGTGGTGTGACGCCTCCGGTGCACCGCCGTCTCGCCCATCACAATCGCGCCGCATTTCCTCTGCGCGCGCCCCGTCCCGCCGAAATGGCGCTCGCAGCCCAGGTTGCGTAGCGCCGCAACGGCGCTAACAGGCCGTATGGCCGATCCGATCACTATTCGCCGTCTTTATGGGCGCGCCAAGGGACATAAATTGCGTCAGGGCCAGGCGGCTCTGGTCGAGGAAATGCTGCCCGAAGTGAGCGTTCCCGAAAACGGCTCGCTCGACGCGCGCGGCCTGTTCGGCGATGATCGTCCGCTCGAATTCGAGATCGGCTTCGGTGCAGGCGAGCATCTTGCCGGCCAGGCAGGGATGCGCCCGGATCACGGTTTCATCGGCTGCGAGCCTTTCCTTAATGGCGTGGTCGGCGCGCTCAACCACATCCGTGACGACAAGCTCGACAATGTCCGGCTGCACATGGGCGACGCGCTCGACGCGCTCGAGCGGCTGCCCGATGCGAGCCTGAGCCGGGTCTATCTGTTGCACCCCGATCCGTGGCGCAAGGCGCGTCACGCCAAGCGCCGGATGGTCAATGACGGCCCGCTCGACATGATCGCGGCGAAGCTCAAGCCGGGCTGCGAATTCCGCCTCGGCACCGACGATCCGACCTATTGTCGCTGGGCGATGATGGTGATGAACCGCCGCCGCGACTTCGTCTGGCAGGCTGCGCGCGCCGCCGACTTCCTCACCCGCCCTGCCGACTGGCCCGAGACACGCTATGAGCGCAAGGCACGGCGGCAGGGACACGAGGTCTGGTACTTCCGCTATTTGCGGGTCTGATCCCGATACCATTCGGCATAAGGCATGTTCGCCGCCATGAGTTCGGAAACCCTGTCCGCCCGCGCAATCGCGTCGAGCGCGGGATCAGCCAACCTCCACAATCGCCCACGCACGACGAAATAGCGGCCGTCGGGCGTCACCGGATGCTTCACCCGAGCTCGATCCACACCGGGGCATGGTCGCTGGTCTTCTCCCAGCCACGGACATGCGCGTCGACCTCCGCCGCTTTGAGCTTTTTCGCGGCGGGCGCATTGAGCAGCAGATGATCGATCCGCAGGCCGGCGTTGCGGGCATATGCGTTCCGGAAATAGTCCCAGAAGGTATAGATCGTCTCGTCGGGGTGCATCGTGCGCAGCGCATCGGTCCAGCCCTGCCCCAGCATCCGGAAATAGGCCGCCTTCACCTCGGGGGCGAACAAGGCGTCGTCCAGCCAGCGCTCGGGCTTGTAGACGTCGCGGTCGGTGGGCATCACATTATAGTCGCCGGCGATCACCACCGGCGCGTCCATGTCGATCAGCGTCGCGGCGTGCGCGATCAGCCGATCGAACCAGCGCAGCTTGTAATCGAATTTCGGTCCAGGCCGCGGATTGCCATTCGGCAGATAGAGCCCGCCCACCAGCACGCCATTCACCGCCGCCTCGATATAACGGCTGTGGCTGTCGTCGGGATCGCCCGGAAGCCCGCGCCCGGTTTCGACCGGATCGCAGCCTCGCGCGAGGATCGCCACGCCGTTCCAGCTCTTCTGACCATGCCAGATCGCGCCATAGCCGGCATCGCGGATCGCCTTTTCGGGAAATTTCTCGTCCGGCGCCTTGAGCTCCTGCAGGCACACCACGTCGGGTGCGCTTTCGGCGAGCCAGCGCAGCAGCACAGGCAGCCGCCCGTTGACGCCGTTCACATTATACGTCGCTATCCGCACACGCGCTCCTCCTCGCCCGACAAGGCATGCGGGCGCAAAGGGTTCCGATTCCTCCAGTTGACCCATCGGGCAGCCGCGCCTAGGGGGCGGCAGCGTGGGTCCGTAGCTCAGTCGGTAGAGCAAGCGACTTTTAATCGAGAGGTCATGGGTTCGAATCCCATCGGACCCACCACTCGGACTGCTAGTTGTGTCGGGACAACCTGACCGTGCCCCTTGTGCGACCTTATGGTGGCCGCGCCCCATCAGGTGCGCCGCCTTCGCGACAATCTCAGGCTAGCTATTGAGTAAGACGGTCCAGAGGCTGGAGCAGAATCAGGTCGCGCGCCAGAACGACTCGACATGGCGGTTATCGCCCGTACGTTCTCGATCCTGGGCGCACGGGAGCGGCAATCACTTGGGTACTCCGTGGGTGGCAAACGTCGGTTTATGGGCAGGTTGCCGACAGGCGGGTTTTGGATGACCTTAGGTGCAAAGCGGTCATTCGCTTGGGAAAGGCACGAAGCGGCTAAAACCCACAAGTGGCCATTCAGCGGCGCGAGAGCGTCCTCGCAAAGCGGACGTCCGTCTACTGAGACGCACATCCCATCACCCGGATCGCAGAGCGGCTCGGCGTTCCCTACCAGAGTATCAGGGGCAGGATGTCGAAGGGCCGGTCTGCCGGGCGATCGTCGAATGCGCCGTGTTCGATAGCGCATTCCCTGGGCCGTCCGCTTTCGGCAGGATGGCTCGGGGAGAAGCGGAACCAGTGCCAATCACGCGAAGCAAGAGATGGGTGTCGGACCAGATGCTGGCGGCCCTGCTCCGTCAGTTCGAGAAGGGAACGGAGGTCAGCGCCGCGGGGCTCAGCTACCTGCACGACGACTTCCAGGAGCTCTACGAGATCCTGCCCGACGCCTTCGCGGTGAAGCCGGCGATCAGCCGGTCCGAGGCCGTAGCCCTCTTCTCGAAGGCCATCCGAGAGTGCCGCCGGAGCGGCACGCTGACAGGTGACGCCATTGCCAAGCGAGCCACCGCGATCCACGGCAAGGCGCTCGCCGTTCCGCAGGTCCCCGTCACCGTCTGGACGAAGTTCAGGGCGCAGGGGATGTCCCACGCACCCGGTTTCACGCTCAAGTGGCAGGACATACGGTTGCGATCCGCCGCGCAGCTCCCGCCTTGGCTTCAGCTTGAGGAATACTTCCTCAACGGCGTCGGCCGGATCTTCCCTCGAAAGCCCGACTTCTACGGTCACGTCATCCTGAATTGCTCGGACCGGGACGAGGACCGGGCAGTCGACCGCATGCTGGACGCGCTGCAGCTGATGCTTGGCCTGCTCAACATGTATGAGACCTGGGGACGATCTTACTGGTGGGGCGGCCGCAATTGGACGGAGGGCGGCCTGTGGCAGGGTCCGAACCAGTTCGTCTTTCGCGAGCGCAGGTTCCGCGGAGAGGAGCGCATCTGGTATAATCCCGACTACGACTTGGACGCGTGGAACCGGCATCCGCCGCAGATGAAGCGGATCCTCAAGATAGTGCCGATGGCCCGCAGGGCGCTCGCCGCGCTCGAGACGCACCCGCTAAGAAGCGTCCTCGTTCGCGCTATCCAGCTGCTGCAGGAGGGGTTCGCCACGCGCGACAGCAGCCATCGGCTCCTTCGATACTGGTCCGCGCTCGAACAGCTCTACGTCGAGGCGGACTCGAAGGGGCGGTCCAACGACAAGGTGCTTGAGCGGGCCGCCTTCGCCGAGGTCGACCCCGATCTCTCGAAATGGAAGCTGGAACACATCGCACGCCTGAGGAACGACTATGTCCACGCCGGTGGGTCGGGAGACGACCTGCACCACATGTGCCAGTTCCTGCGCCAGATGCTCGCCCGCCACATCAACCACTGGATCTTCCGCGGTGCCGACCTAGCCGACCACCACGCGCTTCTGGCCTACGTCAAGCTCCCGGCGGATCGGGCAGCCCTGCTCCAGATGCGCGACCTCATAGACCGCCGGATCGAACTCATCGATGGAGCGCCCGAACCCTCAACGGCAAGCGGAGAGCCGGACGCCCCGGACACGACCGCGACGCCCTCTGACGCCGGCGACCCCGCTCCCGAAGAAGCCTAACCGGCCGTCTCAGATGTCGTGCCGCTGAGCGGTGCAGCCGTTGGCGGCCAGGAGCGCCTCCAGCTTGGGCGCCGAGTTTCTTCGAACCGCAAGAACCAACAGCCGCTTCGCCCTCGACGCCGCGACATAATCTTGCGGGCGTCCTCGGCGTCGTCGGCGCTTCCCCCACCAGTCTGAAGGTGCGCGATTATCTGCCTATCTTATTGCTTGTCATGATCACGCACACCGCCGCGAACTCCAGTCCCTTCGCCGAGTGGATCGTGCGCGCGGGGTGCGATTCCAGCGCATAGGAGCTCCTCGTTCGTCGGCACCTTGAGGTTCGCGCTGCCGGCGGCCTTGGACCGAAGTGCAGCGAGCGTTCCTAGTCCTTGACGACGTTGGTCGCGCCCTATCGAGGCTGATGGTGCGCCTAAGGACCGCCGAAAATGGTTCCCTCAGGAGACGTGCCGATCAGCCGTAGATTTGGGCCAACAGATAATGACGGGTAACGAAGATGCCGTAGCGGGACAGCGGAAATGCAGCGTGATAGGCTCCACTAAGGCACTTCCGGGGCAAAGGGGAGCGAACAGGTGGGGCAATCGATCGATCTTAGCGACAAGGACGCGTGGGAACGCGGGCGAGACCACGCTTGGCGATACTTCGACATCCATGCTGGACAGCGCATGTCTATGTTCAACTTCTTCACCGTCCTCGCGGGCATAACGCTGGCGGGCATCGGTGCGACTCTTCAAGGCGCCCCGACGTTTTCCGCAATCGGGGCTGTTCTGGGGATGCTGCTTGCACTCCTATCTTTCGTGTTCTGGAAGCTGGACCAGCGCGTCGCGTTCTTGGTGAAGCATGCCGAGCAGGCGCACGAGCAAGCGGAGGCTAAGCTCCTGCCGCCGGAGATGCGCCTCTTCTGCGAGGAGCCCGGCGCCCACATCAGCGCCTGCCAGGCGAAGCCGGCGCACCGCCGCCACTGGACCTTCGGCAATTCCCTGCGCGTCACGTTCGGAGCGATGGCCGCGATCGGTCTCGCATCCACCGTCTTTTCCGGACTCAGACTCGCAGGTGTCGTCAAGCTGGAGAAGCCTGAGGCAGTTCTGAAAACGGACAGCGCGGGCGAGCCCGGCAACTCGGGGGACGGCGCAAAAAGAGCCGAACAGACCGGCACGCGTGACGGCCCCGTAGAAGTTGTCCACAGTCGAACGAACAATTCGGCCACCGCGCAGAAGAACCTGCCAGACGCCGCCGCGCCATCCGACTCAATTGAGCGTGAGAATTCATCGGTTCAGTCGAAATAGGTTTCACTTTACATTCTTTTCGCTTGCGCAGCGATTCGGGCTGATTCATGATGCGACCATCGGGCCGGGGGCGCCCGATGGTCACGTCGTCGAGGGAAAATGATCCACATCGACTACAGCCGCAGAGGCTCCGAAGCTCCCGCAACGGGAGCGTTGGAAGCGGTCGAGCGTTGGACCGCTCCCATGACTGAAATCGCTCTCGCAGGAGCGCGGGCGTGAACGCTTTCGACCCGGTGCTAAACAGCGAGCGCGTTCTTTCGGGCCTGCGGCTGATCCAGACTATCAACGAGGTGCAGCAGGCCCAGTCGAAGAAGCACATGATCGTCGTGTTCGCCGTCAAGCCAGACGAGTTCGAGGCGAACCGCATCTTCCTCTTTCAAGACTATGTGCGCGTGAACACCGGCCTGATGTTAAGCGTCATCAAATGGCGCAACGCCTGCATCAAGGCGTTCTTCGACATCGAGGGCATCGACCCCGTGGATCTCAAGAGGCTCTCCGACCTTTTCCAGTCCCCGTCGTTCGGGCCGACCGCGAAGTCGCTGGAGATATCGCACATCCAGCTAGATCGCATCTACCGGCCGCAATAGGTCGCGCCGACGCCACAAACCCGGGGGGGCAATGTCCACGTTTCAACCGACGAAGTTCTGCATATTGTGCGCCAAGCCGGACGAGTTAAGACAGGTGAAGGCGGTCCTGAGGGAGAAAGGCTATAAGCGCGAGTTGGCCGAGCCGAACCCCGACTCCGAGCAGGTGTACCGGCGCCCGGGGCACACCACCGGGCAGCCCGACCTCCTGGCGACGACGTGCGGCGACATGGGCGATCTCAGCGCCGCGCTCGCGGTAGTCGAGATCCTTCGTCGCGGCAGCCCGAGGGCAATCATCTTCGTCGGCACCGCGGCGAGCCTAAACCCTGCAGCAGTGCAGCTTGGTGACGTCGTCGTGCCGAAGGGGGCTATCAATCGATCCTACACGAAGATCCTCGAGAAGGGTCAGCCCGACTACGACGACAAGCTCGCGATCGGCGGCAAAGTTGAGCAGTTTATGGGCGACAACCTGCTGATAGGTCAGCTCCGTACCAAGGAGTTCGACGGGCGGGCCCTGACGATGCAGTCCGACGTCAACGTCGAACTTGAGCTGGATAGCTGCGAGCTTGGCACGGTCGAGATTGGCGAGGAGAAGATCGAGCTGCGAAAGCCCCGCATCCATACGGATCTCGATATCCTGTCGTGCGGAATGCTCGTGAACAGCGTCGGCTACAGGAAGTTCCTCCGCGACTTCGCACTGACGCACTCTCGCAAGGCCGACGTCATCGACATGGAGTCATATGGCTTCCTCGCGGCGCTCGACGGCCTTGCCAAGACGTTCCCCGGCCACGCCTGCAACGGCATCATCATCCGGGGCATCTCAGACTACGCTGGCCGCAAGGCCGACACGGAGAAGCGCCCGGCAAACTGGAAAGATGTGGCCGTTCGCAACGCCGCGAAGGTCGCGGTGGACCTATTCGAGGAAGCGGCTTTCGGCTGATCCGAGGAGCTCAGATCACCGCCTCCTCGATCTCTAGGTCGATCGCCTTCCGAGCGTTGTCGCCGAGCGAGGCGTAGGCGCTATCGTCGAGGTCGTGTTTCTTGGGACGGAGTCGCGGGCGCGCTCGGAAGGCGTTTTGCGATTTTGCTTTTGAAGTCCTCGAGCGCAGCCGAACAACATCTCGGCCACGGGCTTGCCCAGCTTCGGAAACCCCTTCAGGAAGGGGAACCCGATTTCGACCAGGCCCGCGACTGACCCGATCGCTTCCGTCGGTATCTCGGCGACATGGCCCTCGACCCAGAGCAATACGAAGAGCGCCGACCCAGTCGTGTTGATGCGATGGGAGCGCGACAGCTCCGATTTCGCCCCGTCGGCCAGTTTCAGCACGTCGACCGCCGCCTGCGTCTCGACAACGGTGATCGCCATACAAAGTTCGTTAAACAAGGCAGCGCCATCGGCGAGCAGCTCGGCACCGCATTTCTCGAGCGTTTCCCGTGCGTCTGTGGTGCACACACGGGTTGGCCCAACATGTGTGGCGCCCGACCCGAGAGCTGTCACCGAATGCGTCCAGCATGGCGCCCCGCGATCCCGATGAGGGCGATCGCCATCACCGCCAAGGCCGTCGTCCGGGGTCGCAGGCGCAGCGCCGTGTAGAGGCTGTGGCGGGCCGTATGGCCATGCGTGTCGCCATCTATGACGGCCGGAAGCGAAAGTCCGAAAAGATTGTCGGGCCGGTCCTGGGCCGGATGCGCATTCGTGAACAGGTGATGCGCCGATCGGGCAGCGAACAGATCGGTCAATGCCGGCAATGCCTGTCCCAGCACGCTGCCGAGGCGTGCCGGCCCGCCCACGAAAAGGTCTCGAACCGGATGCTCCGCGGTATAGAGAATGGCCGCTGCAACGTCGTCAGGCCGATAAAAGGGCGGTGGCATCGTCGCTTGCCGCCCCAGTCGATTGCGCTGATGTTGAAGCACCGGCGTCGCAATCGGTGCGGGCTTGATGAGAGTCACGGACACGTTGCGCCTGTCCATCTTGAACTCGATACGGAGCGCATCCGTGTAGCCCTTCACCGCGTGCTTCGACGCGGCATAGATGCCCATGAAAGGGGCCGCGACATCGGAGAGGAAGCTGCCCATGTTGATGAGCGCGCCGCCTTGTCGTTCGAGATACGGCAAAGCGGTCTGGCTCCCCGCCACGACACCCCAGAAATTCACATCGAAGAGTCGGCGTGCCTCGGCCTCCGGCAGATCCGCCAGCTCCGACGCGATCGCCACGCCGGCATTGTTCACCCAACAGTCGATCCGGCCAGCCCAGGCGATGGCACGCTCGCCGAGCGCACGCACTGCGGCGGTGTCGGTCACGTCGCAAGGCGCTGCCAGCGCGCGGCCACCCGCCCTCTCGATTTCGTCGACGAGCGTGTCGAGTGCCTCGGCGTTACGCGCGGCGCAGACGACCTGCGCGCCTCGCCGTGCCGCCATGCATGCGGTTGCACGACCGATGCCGCTCGATGCACCGGTGATGACGATGACCTGCTCGCGCAGAGGCTTGAGCTTGACGGCCGACGACACGAGCGGAACTCCGGATATGGCGACCAGCCCTGACGCGGGCGTCGTTCGCCGGCCGCAGGATTCAGCGCGCGAGCATGCGAACGCGATCAAGATGCCGCGACACGATCGGCACTGCCTCGTTCGCGACAGATCGCAAAGCGGCTGTGTCGCCGTTTGCGGCATAGTTCTTGTGAAGCGCGAGCGCCTTTTCGTGCGCAGTGCGCTGCTGGCCGAGATAAGTGCGATCGAAGTCCCCGGCAGCGGCCGAGCGCAGTTGATCGAGCATCTGCGCCTGCATCGGCATCAGCGCCGGCGGCGACGGGTTGAGCCCGGCCGATCTGGCGGCGGCGGTGACCTTCTGCGTGGTCATTTGATGATGGTCGATCATCATCTGCGCGAAATCGCGCACGTCCTTGCCGCGCGCCTCCTGCAGCGCCAGCCGCGACGATTCGATCTCGTAGAGATCGCTGGCGCCGGCCATTGCAACGAAAGGCATCGCGGCCCTCGGCGTCGCGTCGGCATGGTGGTGCGGCGGCGTGCTTTGGGTCTGGGCGGCGACGGGCGCAGTCGCGACGAATAGCGCGCTGGCAAGAATCAAGTAACGCATGGGCATGACCTCCTCCTGTCCTGCCCCGAAACCAAGCAACGGGTTGTGTGTTCCTGCCCACCTAAAATAACGTGTTTGCAGTAACTTATGTTATACATCTTGACCCGCACCAATCACCATATCTTCTGATCGAGCGGCTCGATCCGGAGTGTCACGACGTCGACGCCGGGCGGCCGTGTCGCCGCGAAGAGGATCGCATCGGCGACTTCCTCCGGGGGAAGCAGCTTGTGCGCCTCCATCATCCTGCGGCGTTCCTCGAGCGAAAATGGCTGCATCGACGATGCGATCGCGCCGGGCTCGATCAGCGTTATCCGGATGCCGTCGGGAATCAATTCCTTGCGCAGCGTCTCGGCGAAGCTCGCCACCCCGCCCTTTGCCGCATTGTAGACGCTCTCGCCGACTGCCTTGATGTGTACGCTGATCGAGCCGATCAGGATGACCATGCCCTGACGATCGCCGCTCGCCTTGATCCGCTCGAGCGCCGCCTTGGTACAAGCCACATAGCTCATCAGGTTGCTCTCGACGACATAGCGCCAATCGGCGTCGTCCATTTCCGCCAGCGGGCCTGAGCCCACACCGGCGCAGGCGATGAGGATGTCGAGTCCCTCGAGCCAATCGTCTACCCGGTCGAACAGACGCGACAGCCCCGGCGCGCTCGCCAGATCGGCAGTGACGGTCTCGGCGCGTCCGCGCGCGTCCGCACCGAAGCCGTCGAGCACGGCGCGCAATGCCAGTTCCTCGCGATCGGTTAGCAGAACGCGCGCGCCATGCGCCAACATGCGTGCGGCGACTGCGCGGCCGACGCCCCCGGCGCCGCCCGTGATCAGGATTCGCTTGCCCAGCAGGACGGATGGCGCAGCTGTCATGCAATAGCCTCTTGCCAGCCAAAACGTCGGGTTCGCCGCAAGGTTGCTCCACGCCAAAATCGCATAACATGGGTTATTGGGCTGCGAATAAACGAATTTCTTGCGGAACTCCGCTGGTCTCCCGCGGTTCGACGGGCGTCAGACGCGAGGAGACGAAATGGTCGAAACGGCTGAACTGCAGCGAGACATTCCGACGAGCCCATACGCGCTGGGCCTGCGCGACGAAATGGCGGGCCGGGCACAGCGACGGATCGGCGGCCTGGAGCTGGGCGATCTCGAGGTCGAGATCCGTGAAGGTCGGGATTCGCTTTGGGTGCTGGTCCGGCGCAAAGGCAAAGGCGGCATCGCCTTGCGTGCCGCGCATGTCCCGACCGGCCCCTTCCAATGTCGCGCACTCGCGGCGAGAGCCGGCGAGCCGCTGCGCTTTGAAGTGGACAGCGCGATGGGCCGCCACGAGATCTGCATCGAGCCGAGTGAGGCCGATCTGCATCGCCTCTGTGTCCGTACGACGCTGCGCCCCGCATTCGACCTGCGTCTGCCTTTTCTGCCCCGCGACCTCTATCCGCTCGATGCCAATGACGACCCGTTGGCGACCCAAGGCAATGTCGAGGCGGCACAGCGCGGCGTGAATGCCGGGCTCGTTTATTTCCGGCTCGACAAGCCCGCTTTCGGAAGCGTGCTCTATTTCCAGAACCTTACTGCGCTGAACCCCTATTTCCGCGCCACCGGCACAGTGCCCTCAGGCATTGTCGGCGGCAACTGGCCCGAACTTGGCCTGTCGCTTCCCGTTCGCAAGCCGGACGCGGGCGAAGCCGATCCACTGCCCGCCGGCGAAGAGATCGTGCTGTCGGACGCGGTCCTCGTGTTTCGCGACTGGGCGGGCGACGACGAACAGGAGATGGCGCGGCAGTTCCTGCAGATGCTCGGCGCGGCGTACAAGACGCTGACGCTTCCCGAGGCTGCGTATCGCGACTGGATGTGGCGCGCCGAACGCTCGCTGACCGACCTCGAATCTGCGCCGGAGGCGACCGTGCGCCACTACGGACACCGCTATGTCATGCCGTATGTAAAGGGAGAAGTGCCCGACGTGATGGTGCAGATGTCGGTGGTCGGCGCCTTGAACGACTATAGCAAATGGCGTGGCGAACCGGTGCCGCTGGCAGCCGAGCTAAAAAAAGGCCTGGGCAAATTCTATGATCCCAAGGTCAAGACGCTGCGGCGCTTTCTGCCCAATGTCGGCGACGAGAAGGATCCCGACGCGGTCGACTCCTGGTATCTCTACCACCCGATGATCAACCTTGGCCGTCTCGCGATCGACGGCGATGCGCAGGCGCGCGAGCTGCTGCTCAAATCGGTCGACTACGGCATCCGCGCGGCACATCATTTTAAATACAAATGGCCGATCATGTACCGGATCCAGGACTTTTCGGTGATCACCGAGGCGCGGGGAGACGGGCGCTTCGGCCAGACCGACGTCAACGGCATCTATGCCTATCTGATGATGCAGCTCTATCAGCTGACCAGCGACGAGATGTATCTGGACGAGGCCAAAGCAGCGATCGAGGCCGCCAAGGGGCTGCGCTTCGACCTCGTCTATCAGACGAACCTCACCGTCTGGGGCGCAGTCGCTTGCCTGCGGCTGTGGCGGATCACCGGCGACAGCGACCATCTCGCGCAGAGCTACGTCTATCTAGCCGGCTTCTTCCACAATTGCGAAATCTGGGAATCCGAAATCGGGTATTCGGAGCACTATTCCAACTTTCTCGGAGCCACCTGCCTGCACGATGCGCCGTATATGGCGATGTACGAATGCTTCGAATGCTTTGCCGGATTCGAGGAGTATCTCGCCAATAGCGGCCCGGATCTGGAGCCCGCGGCGCGGATGCTGATCGGCGAATATTGCCGCTACGCCCTCAGCCGCGCCTGGTTCTATTATCCCGACACGCTGCCGGAGGAGATCATCCACAAGGGCGAGCACCAGAGCGGGACGATCGACCGCAAGCTCTCCTTTCCGCTCGAGGATCTGTACGCCGATGGCCAGTCGCCGGGACAGATCGGGCAGGAGATCTACGGCTCGGGCGGCGCCTTCGTCTTCGCGACGCGCAGCTTCCATCTCGTCGAGGACGCTCCGTTCCGCCTGTTCTCCAACCAGTTCGTCCGCGCGATGGAGCGGACAGGCAATCGCGCGCTTTCGATCCAGCTCGACGGCGGCGAGACCTGCGCGGCGATGGTCAGTGTCGTCCGCCTGAAGCGGCGCAAACTCGTCAAGGCGTCGATCATGACCGCCGACGGCGATGCGATCCGCCCGCACCGAAGTTCGGACGACCGCATCGATTTTCACGTCCCCGCCAACGGACGTGTCATCCTGACCTGGGAGTGAAATGATGCGGGAGGATGCGACCTCGCTTGCCGGAAAACGCGTGCTCGTCACCGGCGGCACTACCGGAATCGGCCGCGCCACCGTCCATCAGCTCGTGGCGGAAGGTGCGCACGTCCTGACCTTCGGCAGGCATCAGGCCGAGCTCGACGACACTCTCGCCAGTCTGCCGTCCGGCAACGGTAAAGCTTCCGGTCTGACCGCCGACGCGGCCACCCGGGAGGGCGTGGCCGCGGTTTTCGCCGAAGTCGACACACGCCTCGGCGGGATCGACATCCTCGTCGCCTGTGCAGCGCTCGGCGCCGAGCCGCTGCACGAGATGGAAGAGGACGCGTGGCGCTATGTCGTCGAAACCAACCTTGTCGGCTATCTCGCCTGCGCGGGCGCGGCCATCAAACGGATGGAGCTGGCCGGCGGCGGTCACCTGCTGTTCGTCAGCTCGATCAGCCCCGAGATCAAGGCGCCCGGCGAAAGCGTCTATGCGGCGACCAAGGGCGGCATCAATGCCTTTGCCGAGACGTTGCGCAAGGAAATCGCGAGCCAGAACATCAAGGTCAGCGTGATCGAGCCGGGCTCGGTCGGCACCGACATGCAACCGTGTAGCGAAGAGGAGCAGCGCGCGGCGATCGCCCGCCACGAGATGCTCCACGCCGAGGAGATCGCCGAAGGAATCCTCTTCGCGCTCACCCGCTCGGCGCGCTGCGACGTGCTGACGCTGCGGATGGAGCCGCGGCTGCAGAAGACCGCCTGAATTTCCCCAACGAGATCGAGAGACTGCACGATGAAGGCAGCCCTGAAGAATGCCGACGGCACGTTCCACATCGCCGAGGTCGAGCGGCCTACCCTCCCCGCTTCGAACTATGTCCTCGCCCGCGTTCGCGTCGCGGGGATCTGCGGCACCGACCTCCGCCACTGGAAGAAGCACGAGCCCGAGCTCGAATGCCACATCATGGGGCACGAGCTGGCCGGCGAGGTGGTCGAGGTCGGCCCCGACGTGTTCAACGTGAAACCCGGCGACCGGGTCGTCATCGAGACGGTGATGGGCGACGGCGTCTGCGAATATTGCAACGTCCAACGCTACAATATCTGCGAGCATCTCTACGACGTCCGGACCAGATACGTCTCGCGGGCCTATGCCGAGTTCGTCACCGGCCCCTCCACCAAATTCTACAAGCTCCCCGATCATGTGAGCTTCGAGGAGGCGGCGCTGGTCGATACGCTCTCGGTCTGCCTCCACGCGCAGCATCTCAGCGGGCTCTCGATCAATCAGAAGGTGGCGGTGATCGGCGCGGGCTGCATCGGGCTCGGGCAGCTGATGCTGGCCAAGGCATCGGGCGCCGACGTGATCATCACCGACATCGTCGACAGCGCACTCGATCTGGCGAAATCGCTAGGCGCCGACGCCGTGGTGAACAGCGCCAGGGAAGATCCCGTCGAACGCGTGAAAGCATTCACCGACGGGCGCGGCGCGGACATCGTGTTCGAATGCGCGGGGGGCGAGGCCATGCCGATGACGCTGCCGCAAGCGACGAAGATGGTCCGGCGCGGCGGCAAGGTCGTCATCATCGGCGGCTTTGATCAGGGCGAGACCGCAATCCCGCTCGAATGGCAGCGGATCCAGATGTCGGAGATCCAGCTCATCCCCTCGGCGAGTTTCGCCTATCACGACATCTATGCCGAGCAGGGAATGGTCGTCGACCTGATCGCTGGCGGCAAGCTCGATGTCGGCAAGCTCATCACCCACCGTTTCCCGCTCGACCGGATCAACGAGGCGTTCGACACCGCGCGCGACAAGCAGGGTACGGGCGCCGTGTTCGTGGCGGTCGCGATCGAATGACTGGAGTCAGTCTCCGCATCGGGACCTATGCGCGCGCCGGCGGCCGTGGGCTTTATCGGCTGGACTATGATCCGAATGCCGGATTCACGCCCGGCGCGCTGTTCGAGGAGGCGGCGAACGCATCGTTCGGGGCTTGGTCCGCGCGGCACCGCCTCCATTATCTCGTCGACGAGCAAGCGATGGGGCAGCTCGGTGCCTATCGCGCCGACGCGGGCGAATGGCGCCGCGAGAGCCGGATTTCGACCGATGGGCGCGAACCCTGTTTCGTCGCGCTCGATCCGGACGAAAGCCGGATCGCGATCGCCAATTACGGCAGCGGCAGCGTCGCCGTGCTCGCGCTTGGACCGGATGGCATCCCGCAGAATGAAGGTGCGCTCTGGGCCAATAATGGCGGCGGCCCCAATGCCGACCGGCAAGACGGCCCGCACGTTCATTGCGTCCGGTTCAGCCCCGACGGCCGGTGGCTCTATGCCGTGGACCTCGGCACCGATCAGGTGCTGCGCTTCGCGCTCGACGACGCGGTTCCGCTCGAAGCCGCACAGCTTGCCTATCAAGCGCCTGCGGGCTCGGGCCCGCGCCACCTGTTGTTCCACCCGACGCAACCGGTCGCGCTATTGGTCAGCGAATTGGCGAGCACGCTAAGCCTGTTCGAAGTCAGCGGCGACGGATTGTCGCTGTCTGCACGATGTTCGACGCTGCCCCCGGGCTTTGCCGGCGAGAGCCTCGGCGGACATCTGGCGGTCAACGCGGCCGGGGACCGCGTCTATGTGAGCAATCGCGGGCATGACAGCATCGCGGTGTTCGGTCTCGATGCGGCAACACGCGCGGACGTTGTTCGATTATCTCTTCGCGCCGGTCGGCGATGCGATGAGTGGGGCGTTTCGAGAGGAGTGACGATAGGCCGCTCGATCCCGAGCC
>Ga0247823_10002409_pt1 | contig 15415 bp, 9 predicted proteins | sample 13C_PalmiticAcid_2_FD_192426 | JGI IMG/M metagenome (GOLD analysis project Ga0247823, IMG submission 192426) | Soil microbial communities from agricultural site in Penn Yan, New York, United States - 13C_PalmiticAcid_Day30 | ecosystem: Environmental > Terrestrial > Soil > Agricultural land...
CAGCAGATCGCACAGCGGCACGATGCGGTCGTCGTCGGGTTCGAGCGCCTGGTGCGGCCCGCTCTCGCGATACTCCATCTGCCCGAACGAGTAGTTGTTCGCCCCGACGATGTCGAGGATCTCGGGCGAGCCGCCGAGCTCCGGATGCTTCTTCCCCGCAATGATGTCCCACGCGAGCACCGTGTCGACGTACGTCTCGTGCCACGCGACCTCGACGAGGTCCGGCCGATCGCGCGGCGCGACGACCTGCACGAGCGGGTCGATGTGGATCATGCGGGCATCCGGGATCACCTCACGGATCGCTTTGACGCCCGCGATCGCGGCGCGACACAGCGCGATGCGGAAGCGAAAGCGCGTCTCGCGATCCTTCCCCCACGGCGCGACCCACCCCCACTCGCCGCCGCAGAAGCTGAAGAACGTGATCTCGTTGATGGGACTGAAGTAGTACGGACCCGACAGGCGCGTCGAGACGTACTCGGCGGCCGCGCGGCAGTAGCGTGCGAAGCGCTCGGCGAACGCGTCGGTGTACGGGTCGAGGTCGTCGGGATAGCCGTAGTGGCACAGATCCCACATCGGCAGCACCTTCCAGCGGCGCATCGCGTCGATGAGCGGATCGATGAACGAGAAGTCGTAGCTGCCTCCGCGATCGACGAGCGGCCAGGGAATCCCCTCGCGAGCGACCGCGATGCCGAGGTCGTGCAGGATGCGGTAGTCCTCGTCGGCGCGCTCGCGGTGCTGCGTCTCGGCGACGAGGTCGCGACGACCCCTGTCCTTCCAGAGGAAGGTCGAGCACTCGAAGCCGGAGAGAAAGAAGGTCGGAAAGATGCCGGGGATTCGTGCCATGGGTGAACGGGGCGCACTTCTCGTGCCGGCCTCCCGCACACCGGCGAGCACGTCATCCTCGGTGGTCAGGTCGTATCTTGGGGATTGCCTTGCCGTGCGTGTGCGCGGCGGCTCGCCGATTATCCGTTCACCGCTTCGACGGCATGACACTTCTCTCGATCGAAAACCTCGCGAAGACCTTCGGGCTCAAGCCGCTGTTCGACGGCCTCACCTTCGGCGTCGACGATCGCGACCGCGTCGGTCTCATCGGCGCCAACGGCTCCGGCAAGACGACGCTGCTGCGGATCATCGCCGGCGAGGAGCAGCCCGACGGTGGTCGCGTCATGCTCGCGGGAAGTCCCGTCGTCGGGTACCTGCCGCAGAATCCGCAGTTCGATCCGAACGTGAGCGTCATCGACGCGATCTTCTCGGCCAACAGCGAGTCGATGCGGCTGCTCGGCGAGTACGAGCACGCGACACACGCCCTCGCCGATCCTGCGCACGCGCACGAGCACGACGATCTGCTCGACCGCGTCTCGGTGCTCGCGGCGCGGCTCGAGGCGATCGGTGCGTGGGAGCTCGAGACGAACGCGAAGGTGGTGCTCGCGCAGCTCGGCATCGAGGATACCGATGCGCTGATGGGCGAGCTTTCCGGAGGCCAGCGCAAGCGCGTCGCCCTGGCGCACGCGCTGATCGAGCGGCCGGACCTGCTGATTCTCGACGAGCCGACGAATCACCTCGACGCCGAGACGATCGAGTGGCTCGAAGGATACCTCGCACGATGGGCCGGCGCTCTGCTGCTCGTCACGCACGATCGCTACTTCCTCGATCGCGTGACCAATCGCATCGTCGAGCTCGATCGCGGGCTCGCGCAGACGTTCTCCGGCAACTACGCCTACTACCTCGAGAAGAAGGCCGAGCAGGAGGAGCGCGATGCCGTCGAGGCGCACAAGCGCGACCGGCTCATCAAGCAGGAGCTCGCCTGGCTTCGCACCGGCGCCAAGGCGCGCACGACGAAGCAGAAGGCACGCGTCGATCGCGCTGAGGAGCTGGTCTACGCGCCGAAGGAGCGCGCGAAGGCCGAGCTCGAGATCTCCGCCGGATCCAGGCGACTCGGCAGCAAGGTGCTCGAGCTGCACGACCTCTCGAAGTCCTTCGACGGCGTGACGTACGTCGACGACTTCACCTACATCGTGCAGCCCGGCGAGCGTCTCGGCGTCATCGGTCCGAACGGCTCCGGCAAGACGACGCTGCTCGAGCTCATCGCGGGACGCCTCGAGCCCGACGGCGGTCGCGTCGAGACGGGGCAGACCGTCGCGATCGGCTACTACGATCAGGAGTCGCGCGCGCTCGAGGACGAGATGCGCGTGATCGACTACATCCGCGAGGTGGCCGAGAACATCCGCACCGGCGACGGCACCGTGGTCACGGCATCGCAGATGCTCGAGCGCTTCCTCTTCCCCTCGACCATGCAGTACGCGCCGATCGGACGGCTCTCCGGCGGCGAGCGTCGCCGGCTCTACCTGCTGCGGATTCTCATGTCCGCGCCGAACGTGCTGCTGCTCGATGAGCCGACGAACGACCTCGACATCGAGACCCTCGTCGCGCTCGAGGATTATCTCGACGGATTCCCCGGCACCGTCATCGCCGTCAGCCACGATCGGTACTTCCTCGACCGCACCATCGATCACCTGTTCCGCTTCGAGGGCGAAGGGCGCATCCGGGAGTACCCAGGCAACTACAGTCACTTTCTCACCGTCCGCGAGCGCGAGCGCCAGCAGGCAGAGCCCGCGGCGCGGGCGAAGCAGACGCCGTCGGCCGGACCGGCGGCCGCACCGCAGGCGGTGAAGGCCGCGAAGCTCAGCTTCAAGGAACGCAAGGAGATGCAGTCGCTCGAGCAGAAGATCGCCGACGCGGAGACGCGCAAGAGCGCGGCCGAGGCGCGCATGGCCGAGGTCGCGACCGACTACGTCGCCGTTCAGCGAATCGCCGGTGAGCTCACGGTCATCGAGAAGGAGATCGCCGACGCGATGGAGCGATGGGCGGAACTGGCCGAGCGCGAAGGATAGGACGGTCGTGGCTGCCGGCGCCGGGCATCAATGCGTGATCAGCACGCTCCGACTCGACTGCCACCCGTCGGCGCGCACGCGCACGACGTACATGCCGGCGGGCTCTGCGCCGGTCATCCATCGCACGCTGTTGGGTCCGGCCGCCATGTGCGCATCGACGAGGCGCGTGACGAGCGCTCCGCGCGCGTCGAGGATGTCGACGGTCGTCGACGACGGCAGCGCGAGCTCGAACGCGATCGTCGCCGTGCCGTCGGCCGACAGCCTCACGGGGTCGAGCCGGTACGACGCCCCGAACGCCTCCATCCACCGCGACGTCAACCCGCAGATCGAGTCGATCGCGATGCGCCCCGGCCTCATCGACGCGCCGACGCACGGCTCGCCGATCGCGATCGCGACGAACGGAACGTCGGATTGCATCGTCGCCGAGAGAATTCCCTCCACCAGCATCTCGAGCACCGATCCGCTGCCGCCGAGCGAGACGCCGGCCGGAGCCGTGAGCTCGACGCGCAGACGCGCGTCGCTCCGCTCGAGCACGTCGAGACGCCATCCGTCGGTTCTCTGACCAACACCCACGTCGAGCACGCGGAAGACGCGTGGATCGATCGTCACGTCGATGCCGAGACGAGCCACAGCGCGCCCGGCCGGAGGCTCGAAGAGCTCGATAGCGAGGCGCGTCTTCTCCCCCGGCAGCAGCCGCACGTCGCGATCGATGCCCAGTCGCATCGACGTCGCCGTCGCGTGGCCTTGCAGGAGCGCGGGCTCGAGCTCGATCGCGAGCTCGCCGGAGCTGTCGCGGACGTCGACGTAGAGCAGCGCGGTCGTCATCCCCGAGTCCGTCGGCGCGAAGTCGATCGGCAGCGCGAGACGCTCGCCCGGCGCGATGTGCCGTGGCAGGCCTGCGGTTCCGACGGAGAGCGCTCCGCCCTGAGGCTCGACACGCGCGCCGACGACGAGGAGCGCGACCGGTCCGGTGTTGACGATCACCGCCTCGCCGCGCGCACGCTCGCACGCGCTCGAAGCCAAGATCTCCGGAGGCTCGATTCGTCCGAGCGCGCGCCAGGTGCGGCCGGTGATCGCGATCGTGGAATCGTCGCATGAGGAATGATCCCCCGTCACGACGAGACGTCCGCTGATGACGCCGCTGTCGGCCGGCGCGAACAGCAGCGGCACGCGCCTCGCCTCGCCCGGCTCGAGACGCCACCACGTCGTGGCGTCGTCCGTGCGCGGCGCGACGAATCCTCCCCGGGCGTCGATCGCGATCACGCCGGGCGCAACGCCGTCGATGGAGATTTCCGTCACCGTCAGTGCGCGCGTCGGCATCGCCCGGACGAACGCGCTTCCCGTCGCAATCGTGTCGCCGCTCCCGCGGAAGAGCGCACCGCCGAAGTCCAGCGGCTCCGGATCGACGACGACGTGCGACTCGATCCCCCCACCCACGAGCTCGCCGATGACCGTGTCGCGATCCTGCGTGACGAGCTCGACCTCGCAGCGGTACCGCCGCTCATCGGCAGGACGGAAGCGCACGGCCTGCAGCCTGATGCTGTCGGGATAGACGATGTCGCCGTAGCGCAGCGATCGCGCCGCACCGTGCGCAGCGTCGCTCGAGTCGAGCTCGAAGTACGAGGCATCCGCGCCGAGCAGGCGCAGCGACACGACGACGAACGCGCGCGTTCCACGGTTGGCGATGCGTATCGTCGAGTCGTATCCGGTGATCCCGCTCTTGGTGCAGTCGTCGAGCGTGCTCAGCCATCGATCGCGCCAGTCGATCGGCGTGATCTCCGGCAGCGGCTCCGGCACGAACGCCCGCGTACGCGCCGCGATCGGAATCCTCGCGCTCCAGCACGGTCCCTCCAGCAGCAGCGTGTCGTAGTAGCGCGTCGCATACGACGTTCCGGTGAAGCTCATGTCGAAGACGATCTCGCCCTCCGCCAGCGCCGTGTCGCCGCTGCGACCGACGATCGAGAAACCGCTCGCGCCGCCGGCCAGACGCGCTGAACGCAGCACGAGCGCGGAATCGCCGGCGTTGCCCAGCCGGAGCGTAAACGGGCGGGCGACGTCGATGTACGCGTCGTAGATCTCGTACTCCGCCGGCGCGGGCACGGGCTGCGCAGGGACGTATCGATACGGCAGCGATGTCGACGTGCCGAACGGAGAGTAGACGCGAACGAGCGCCCGGGCCGCTCGCGCAGGGTCGCGGGGCGCGATGCGGACGTCCCAGCCGGTGACCGTCGTTCCGACACGTCGCGGCGTGATCGTCACGCGCACGTTCGTCGAGTCGCCGATGATGATCTCGTCGGTGGCCGTGCCTCCTGCCGCGTACGCGAGAGTGACGCCGATGCTCATGCCGCTGCAGTCGCTCGCGCTCTCGATCTCGACGGAGTCCGGCGCGATGAATCCGCTGAGCAGCGGATAGGCATAGGCGATCGAGATCCGCTCGTGGTAGACCGATGCGTGCATCAGGCCGCCGCCGTCGTCGCGATCGCGCGCGCCGAGCGGACGGTACGCCTCGTAGCCGCTCATGCGGCCCGCGACGACGCCGCTGAAGCGGCCGCCGGTGCTCGTGAGCGCGTAGTCGCCGGAGTCGATCGGCAGGCGCACCCACTTGTACGCCGCATCGAAGAACGGCTTCCACCCATCGATCACCACACCGTTGAGCAGCACTTCGGCATCGGGATCGGCGACGAGCGCGATCGCGTGCGTGAGTGCGACCGGATAGCCCGGCACGTGGAATCGCGTGAAGTCTCCCCATCGCTCGCGCGGCACCAGGTCGACCGTCGCGGCCGACCACGAGCGGATGCCGGTGCTCGCGATCTCGTCGCTCATGATCGTCGCGGTCGTTCCCGCGACGCTCGCCTGCGCCTTCTCCGTCGTGTGGATCCAGAACGAACCGTCGTTGCCGAAGATGTCGGCCAGCGAGTACTGGTGCATCTCGTTGAATCCGATCTGTCGCAACGGCGTCGGGAAGCTGCTGCGGATGCCGCCGCGCGACTTCGACGTGCCGTAGACGCGCACGATGTCCTGCGCCGCCCCGCGGCTCTCGCTCCACGGCGATGCGTACGCGAAGCGCGTTCCGTTCATCCTGCGCGGCGCCAGCCACTCGGCCGCGATGTTGCGGATGCTGTTGCCCGTCCAGACGAATCCCGTCGTCCAGGGACTTCCCTGCGTCCGCGTGTTCGCCGCGAGGATGCCGACCGGCCGCGTCGACGTGACGCTGGTGCGGGCGAGATCGGAGACGCCGAAGGCGAGCTTCGGCTGCCCGGGCCGCGGATCGGGCGCCGGCGGCGCGCCGGGCTGCACCAGATACGTCTCGCCCGCATCGAGCGTGACGGTGATCTTCTTCTTCTGACTCGCCCAGTCTCCGAGGTTCGCCGTCGCCTCGATCGTGACCTCGGTCTCGTCTTCCGACGCGATCACGATGAACTCGGCCGGTGCGTAGATCGGTCGGTACTCTCCCTCCTCTCCGGAGCGGAACGTGAGGTCGTCGACGACGGTCTCCGACGGAAGTCCCGGCACCGTGTATTCTGTTCCCCAGAGCTCGACGGGCAGCGGCGTGAACGCCTCGGCGCCGAAGGCGGTGGCGAAGTAGGCGTACATCGAAATCGGTCGCTCGGCGGTGACCCCGATGGCGTCCTTCTGAGGGGCAAGACTGATGGTGGCAAACCGACGCGCGGCCGCGGGGATGCGCACGATCGTCGAGCGATCGGGCGCCACGACGGTGTCGAGGCTGAAGCCCTCGCTGCGCACGGCGATCCTCGTCGCGCGATCGGCGTAGACGATCAACCACGCGAGCTCCTCGAACGCTGGCTCGGCGCTGCCGCCGGGCACTCGAAGCGGGAGATTGCGCACCGTGTCCGGGAGCGCGATGAGATACCGCGTGCCCGACTGCAGTACCTGCGATCGTGAGGATGTGGCGGCGCCGAGGATCAGTGCGAGCGCCAGCAGGAGACAGGGGATTGCCGCCATCGGGTGTCGTCTGTGAAATGGCCCGTGAGCACGCGCCGCGGTCGGCCGTGGTGACCATCTGCTAGACCGCGACGGGACGACGATCGTTACCGAAGGGCATACAAACACGAACGCCCCCGCCCGGGCGGAGGCGTTCATTGCGACGGGGAGTCGCGACGGCGCGACCGGTGGCTCAGCGCCGCGCGATGAGCGCGCCGATGGCCAAAGCGATCTCCTCGGCTGGTAAAACCTTGCGGGAGTCTGCAACGGAGCGGCTCATGCCGTTCGTGCCGGTATGAAAGTCTTGGGACTCCTGCACGAAGACATGGCCGCCGACCGCGTGAACGCAGAGCAGTCCCTCGTGCGCGTCGATGCTCGAGCCATCGAGCACGACGGCCACGAGGCGATCGCCGTAGACGGCGGCCGCCGATTCCAGGATCGGCTCGACGTCGCTCGTCACGTGCTGAACGACATGCTCGCCGGCCCGCTCGAAGCGGTGTGAGGGCGAGATCTCCAGGTGCTCGTCGTGAGGCGCGACGTAGATGACGCCGCGCTGCACCGCGTCACCCTCGCGCGCCCAGAACACCGGCCAGCGGGTTCTCCGCTGGATGACGCGATCGAGATGATATGGTTCCTGGGGAGAGCGATGCGGAACGACGATGATGGCGGCATCGAGCTCGGGCGGGAGTGCGCCGAGCAGCTCGAGCATCGGCTCGAAGCCTCCGGCGGCCGCCGCGACGACGATGAGAGACGGACCTGAGCGCACCGATCCGGCGACGCTCGCTCTTGACGGCTCGAGATCGATCATCGATGATACCTCGACTGGTTGCAGGGGGCGTCGCTGCGGAGCGACGCCGCAGTCAGATCTCGCCGGAGAGCGGGGTGATCGTTCTGCACCGGAAGATGGGTCGAGGGATCTCGAGCGATTCTGAGCCAGATCAGGATCGCGCCGATTCGTTCGGCGAATAGCAGAAGCGGGGTGGCGAACTCAATCGCCACCCCGCCATGTTGATTCGAACGAACGTTCGGAGCCTACAGTCCCGTCACGCGCAGCATGCGGTTCGGCGTGCCGGTCGGCAGCGAGACGCCCCACGCCGGGGCTCCCGCGATGAGGGCCGACGCGACCTGGGCCGGAGAGCTGCCGCCGTTGCGCGACAGGTACAGCGCCGCGGCGCCGGCGACCTGCGGCGTCGCCATCGACGTGCCGCTGAGAAGCTTGACGCCGCCGCCCATCTTCGACGAGAGGATGCTCACGCCCGGGGCGATGAGATCGACCGCCGAGCCGTAGTTCGAGAACGTCGCGAGCGTGCCGGTCGACGTCGACGCGGCGATCGTGAGGACCTCCGGAACGCGCGCCGGGCTGTAGCTGCTAGCAAGCGTGGACGAGTTGCCCGCGGCGACCACGACGGTCACGCCCGAGGCGACGAGCGCCTTGACGCTGCGATCGAAGCTGAGGCTTGCCGAACAGATGAGGCTCATGTTCGCGACCATGTCGGTGTTCGGACGGGCCAGGCGCTGGCGGCGCACCCACTCCATGCCCTTGATGACGCTCGTGCTCGAGCCTGAGCCCATCGGTCCGAAGACGCGGACCGAGTACATCGGAACGCCGGGCGCCACGCCGACTGTCCACGCGCCGTTGTCGCGCGCGCCGAGGATGCCGGCGACGTGCGTGCCGTGGCCGTGCTCATCGTACCAGTGGGTCGAGTCCTTGAGCTGGTTGCCGTAGTTGATGCCGCCGACGACGTTGAGATCGTCATGATCCGGGTCGATGCCGGTATCGATCACGAAGACCTCGACGCCGGTGACCGCGTTGGCGTTGTCGCCGCTGACGGTCGAGGAGCTGTCGGCGCCGACGTAGCTCGTGCCCCAGTCGAGCGTCTGGACCGTCGACGTCGAGCAAACGTTGACGACCTGGTCGGGTTCGATATAGGCGATGCGCGGATCGTTCAGGAGTGTGCGGAGGCGCGCTTCGGGAATGCGTGCGGAGAAGCCCTTGAAGCTGTGCTGGAACGTCGTCTCGATGTCGATGTCGGGATACTGGTGCTCGATGCCAGCGGCCGTCTTCATCAGCGAGCCGGGCCGGTCGAGCGTCGCGTCATCGCGGAAGACGACGATGTAGGAGTCCTCGATCGTCGATGCCCCCGGGGCCGGTGCGACGAGACGTGCATGGGTGCCTTCGGTCGGGACGGGGTTGTCGGAGGGAGCCGACAGCGGAGAGTCAGTACAGGCGGAGATGGACAGGGCCAGCGTGCCCGCCGCGAACAGGGAAATCGCGGAGAAACGAATCATGAGTTGGACCTCTCATGGAGTATGGTTGACGCCGTCGAGAATCAGGGTAATCGTCGGCGAGGCTGAAACCGTGCGGGAGTGAACGGAGAAGAGGTCGGCCCGGGGTGAACCGGGCCGGCCGATCGATCAGAAGGAGCGAACGCGCAGCATGCGGTTGGGCGTGCCGGTGGGCAGCGAGCGACCCCACGAGGGAGCGCTCGCGGCGAGGGCCGCGGCGACCTCGGCGGGCGTCTTCGAGCCGTTGCCGGTGCGCGACAGGTAGAGTGCCGCGGCGCCCGCGACGTGTGGAGTCGCCATCGACGTGCCGCTCTTGCGGACGACGCCGCCCTGCCAGCGGGTCGAGAGAATGCTCACGCCCGGGGCGATGAGGTCGACGACCGAGCCGTAGTTCGAGAACGTCGCGAGCGTACCGGTCGACGAGCAGGCGGCGACCGTGATCGCGTCGGCGACGCGCGCCGGACTGTAGTTGCTCGCGAGCGTCGACGAGTTGCCGGCGGCGACCACGACGGTGATGCCGGAGTCGATGAGCGCCTCGACGTTGCGATCGAGCGCGAGGCTCGCCGAGCAGACCAGGCTCATGTTCACGACCATCGGGGTCGTCGGACGCAGTGCGCGCTGGCGCTGGATCCAGTCGAGGCCGCGGATGATCGTCGAAGTCGCGCCGGTTCCGCTGGAACCGAAGACGCGGACCGAGAACAGGCGGATGCCCGGGGCGACGCCGACCGTCCACGCGCTGTTGTCGCGCGCGCCGACGATGCCGGCGACGTGCGTGCCGTGGCCATGCTCGTCGAACCACGCCGTGGAATCCCGTGCGGTGTTGCCGTAGTTGATGCCGCCGACGACGTTGAGATCGGAGTGGGTCGGGTCGATGCCGGTGTCGACGATGAAGACCTCGACGCCCGACACCGTGCCGGTGCGGTTGCCGCTGATCGTCGACGAGCTGTCACCGCCGATGTAGTTCGTGCCCCAGTCGAGGGTCTGCGTCGTCGCCGTCGAACAGACGCTGGCGACCTGGTCGGGCTCGATGAAGTCGATGCGGGGATCTTCGAGCAGCGCGCGCAGGCGTGCTTCCGGGATGCGTGCGGAGAAGCCCTTGACGCCGCTCTGGAACGTCGAGCCGATCGTCATGTCGGGGAAGCGCTGGCCAAAGCCGGCGACCGAGCGTGCGAGGCCGTCGGGCTCGCCGGCGACCTCGTCACGAAGAACGACGATGTACGAGTCTTCGATGACCTGGGCGCCGTGAGGAATGCTGCGGAGCTTGGCGTGAAACGGTGCGCCGGAGTTCGAGGGACTATCGGTCGGGGTGTTGACGAGGGAGTCGGAGCAGGCGGATGCGACGAACGCAAGAGAAACCGCCGCGAACAGGGAAATCGCGGAGAGACGATTCATGAGCTGGACCTCATGGATGTTTGAAACGCTCAGCGAGGGAGGGAACCCCCGAGAACACTAGGGAATCGACCGATTTGGACATCGATCGATGAGGGATCGGACAGGCGTCAGGAACGCCGACGAGTGTTCATCGCGGTAGGGAATCCACGACGCAACTGTCCAGGAAAGCTGTTGGTAACCGGAAGACTGGAACGGAATCCGGATGGTGCTCGAGACGTCCAAGGACCTACGGACGCGAGCTGGACCGCGACGAAACTACAGCCGCAAACGTCCCTGCGCAAGCGGTGCGGTGCAGTTTTTTGTTACAACGGGGATCACTACGCACGGTGCGTAGCGAGCTGGGGCTCCGATTCGCGCGCGAGCATCTCGTGCGAGCGGGTGCGTCGGATCCTCCCTTCGACGACGAGACCGGTGATGGTCCGATCGCCGAGGAACGACTCTCGGCGCCGCCGATGATAGACGACCATCGCCATCAACAGGCGGTAGTCCTCATCGGCGAGCGCGGCCAGAAAGCGACTGCGGATCGAATCCGGCATCGCGAGCATCTCGCCGTAGGTGAGCCCTTCGAGCATGGGAATCTGCAGCATCGTTCCTCGAACGTTCTGGTTCGTCGTCGGGAGTCGGGACGGGTCAGGGGTGACGTGAAAGGTACGATACCTGTCGAAACGACCAAACGGCATTCGCGTCACGCGCCCGCGGCGCGGTCGTCGACGAGATCGGCGAAGTTCCTGCGGCAGACTTCGAGCTTCGGGTGCCCTTCGTCGAGGGTCGCCTCGAAGATCGCGAGCGCGCGACGATAACTCTCGGCTGCGCGCTCGACGTCGCCCAGCGAGGCGTAGAAGACGCCGATGTTGTTGAGCGTCAGGCCGACATCGGGGTGCATCGGGCCGAGGATCTTCTCCTTGATCTCGAGCGCGCGGGTGTAGCAGCGCTCCGCATCGACGACCTCGTCGCGCGAATGATGGATCGCCGCGAGGTTGTTGAGATTGACCGCGGTCTCGTAGTGCTCGTCGCCGAAGGTGCGCTCGAACGTCGCCAGCGCGCGCCGATAGAGATCGACCGCCTCGTCGGTGCGATCGAGCTCCTGCAGAATGCCCGCGAGCGCGGCCATGTCGGCGGCGACCGCGGGATGATCATCACCCAGCGCCGCGCGTCGAATGTCGACGGCCTTGCGAGCGAACGGCTCTCCCTTCGCGAACGTGCCCCGTGAGTGCTCGAGGCCGCCGAGGTTGTGGTAGATCGTCGCCACGTCGACGCTCTCCTCGCCGAAGCGCTCGGAGAGCATCGCGAGCGCACGCTGGTAGAGCTCCTCGGCACGATCGAATTCGCCCGTGTACTTGTAGACGATCGCCAGGTTGTTCAGCGCCGACGAAAGCTCCCCGACATCATCCCCCATCTCGCGCTCGACGAGCTCGAGCGACGATCGCAGCAGCCGCTCCGCGTCGCGGTAGCGGCCCATCATCCGATAGAGATCACCGAGCGCGCGCATCGACTGACCGCGGATCATTTCGATGGCGGGGCCGTGACCCGAGCCGAGCGCTTCCATGATGTCGACCGAGCGGCGCAGGTACGTCTCGGCCTCGTCGTAGCGCGCGAGCTCGGCGAGCACCGTTCCGAGGTTGTTCAGCACGTTCGCGACATCGGGATGCTCGGGGCCCTCGTGCTCCTCGAACAGCGCGAGCGCCTCGAGCGCCGGCGCAAGTGCGTCGGTGAAGCGTCCCTCCTCCCGCGCGTCCATCGAACGGTCGTGCAGGGCACAGGCGTGATCGAGCGGATCATTGCTGGTCGTCATCGTGTCTCGTCGTCAGTGCGACGCTCAGAGCGAGGCCAGGTAGCTGGCCATGCTCGTGTCGCGTGGAAGTGAAAGCTTCCTGCGGATGCGCAGGCGGTGCGTCTCGACGGTGCGGACCGACGAGCTCATCGCCGCCGCAATCTCCTTCGTTCCCATGTCGACCTTCAGCAGGGCGCAGACCTTCAGCTCGGTCGGCGTCAGCGACGGATGCCGGTCTGAGAGAGCCCGAATGAATCCGCCGTGGAGCCTCTCGAACTGCTCTTCGAACGTCGCGCCCTCGTCAGCGCTCGCGTCGATCCGCTGCGCGATCGCATCGGAGCTCAGCCCGGCGACGCCGGTGATCTCGCGGCGGACCGCATCGAGCAGTCCCTCCTGCTCGGCGAGTCCGATGGTCTTCTCGCCGAGCTCCTCGGTGCGGCTGCGCACCTCGCCGGCGAGCGACGCCGCGCGCCGACGGATCTCCTCGCGCTCGCGTTCGGCGCGCTCGATCTCCGCGCGCATCTCGATCTCCACGAGTCCGCGCTGGGGCGCGATGCCGGTGACTTCTTCGCGGAGCGCCGACGCCTCCTTGTGCAGCGAAAGCGCGCGGTCGACGTCGCCGGCGCGCTCGCAGAGATCCGAGAGCTGCCCGAGGATGTCGAGCTCCATCGTGCGTCGTCCGGCCGCGCGCACGCCGTCGAGCGCCTGCTCGAGCAGCGCGATCCCCTCTGCGACGTCGCCGAGGGCGGCGCGGGCTTCGGCGATGCTCGCGAGACTCGAGAACTGCGACGGGTGACCGATGCGTGCAGCGATCTCGACACTCTCGATGAGCGCGGGAAGAGCGCGCTCGTGGTCGCCCTCGAGCGAATACGAGATGCCGATGCCCGACAGGCACGAGGCGACGATGCCGGGCGCATCGTGCTCGCGACCCATCGCCAGGGCGACGGCGTACTCCTCGCGCGCCTCCTCGAATCGGCGCATCCGCAGCAGGACCGAGCCGAGGTTCTCGTGCGCGATCATGTCGACGCGCCGATCGTCGAGCGCCTTCGCCTGCTCCAGGCCGCGTGTGAACTGCTCGTGAGCGCGAACGAGATCGTTGACCTCGAGGTAGATCACCCCCATGTTGTTCGTCACGCGATTGATGCCCCTCGCATCGCCGAGCGACTCCCAGATCTCGAGGGATCGATGGCAATTCTCGAGCGCCTCGACGTAGCGGGCGCGCCGTGCGTCGAGACCGGCCAGGGCGTTGAGCAGCGTCGCTTCCTCACGTCTGTCGGCCGCGTCGATCGCGATGGCAAGCGCGGCATCATACGCACGCCTGGCCGCCGCGTGGGCTCCCATGTGAGCCCGGGCCTCGCCGATGACGCTCTGCGCGGAGCCGATGAGTGCCGGCTCGTCGGACTCGGTCGCATGGGCGAGCGCGGTCGTCGACAGCTCGAGAGCGCGCGGATATTCGGCCATCGCGATGTGGCAGTTCGCGGCCTGCAGCAGGGTGCGAGCGATCTCGTCGTCGGCACGACGAGATCGAGCAATTCCCACGGCACGCTCGGCATGGTCGAGCGCGGCGCGGGAATTCCTCGTAAGCAGCGCAGCGCTCAGGCGCACGCCGAGATCGATCCGATCGGCGCGGCGTGTCGCCAGAGCGAGGCGCCGCTCGAGCTCCTCGATGGTGTCGGACATCGGGCTTCGTGTCGTACGTGCTGGACTGCTAGCCGGGGTTGGGGGGAGCTCCAATATTGGGACGCCTCGAGACCTGCACAACCCGTCACCCGTCGTCCGCGACCGCTCGCCAATTGCTCAGCGGTCCATCGTTCGCACGGCGATCTCGTTGTTGTTGAGACTGAGACCACCGGCGCGCACCGCGGAGCGCACGGCGACCTCGCTGTGATTCCACCGGTACGCGCCGGCGCGCACCGCCGTGCGAACCGTGAGCTCATTGTGATTCATCCGGTACCCGCCGGCGCGCACCGCCGTGCGAACCGTGAGCTCATTGTGATTCATCCGGAACCCGCCGGCGCGCACGCCCGAGCGAACCGCGACCTCGGAGTGATTGAACCGGAACCCGCCGGCGCGCACGCTCGTGCGCACCGCGACCGCCTCGTTGTGATTGATCTTGAATCCGCCGGCGCGAACGCTCGTGCGCACCGCGACCTCGGAGTGATTGAACTTGAATCCGCCGGCGCGAACGCTCGTGCGCACCGCGACCGCCTCAGCGTGATTGAACCTGATTCCGCCCGCACGAACGCTCGTGCGCACCGCGACCGCCTCGGCATGATTGAGCCCGATGCCTCCCGCACGGACCGACGAGCGCACCGCCACAGCTTCCGCGTGGTTGAGCTTGACCCCTCCGGCACGCAGGCTGCTCCGCACCGCTACCGTCTCGGCATGATTCGTCGTGATCTTCCCGGCGCGAAGTGACGAGCGCACCGCCACGATCTCCGCGTGATTCAGCTTGAGTCCGCCGGCACACACGCTGCTGCGCACTGCAACCGCCTCGGCGTGATTGATGGCGATCTTTCCCGCGCGCAGCGACGAGCGCACCGCGACCGCCTCGGCGTGATTCCAGGTGAGTCCGCCGGCGCGAACCGACGAGCGGACGGTGATCGTCTCCGAGTGATTGAGCCTGACGCCACCGGCGGTGACCGAGCTGCGGACCGTGATCGATGCTGACATGATGGTTCCCCGTTCTGGTGTTGATTGCTGGATTTCGATGTCGTCGAAGCGAGCCGGCCTCCGTGGCGTGCCGTGTTCTCTTTCGACGAATGCAACGTAACCCGGCACCCGAGCGGGGCCCCTACCCGAAAACTACGTACGCCCTCCGTCAGCGATCGCGGCGAGCGCATCGCCGAGATCCTCGTCGCGCGAAAGCTCGAGTTTTCGACGAATGTTGAAGCGATGACCGTGAATCGTGCGCGGGGAGGCGAACAACAGCTCCGCCATCTGCCTGGACGAGAGCTCGAGCCGCATCAGTACACAGATCTTCATCTCCATGCGCGTCAGCGACGGCCAGCGCGTCGCCAGAGCCCGCAGGAAGCCGGGATGCACGTTTTCGAAGCCGGCGGTGAAGCCCTGCCAGGACCGATCGTCGTCGAGGCCGCGGCGGAGACGCTCCGAGATCGCCCGCACCCTCGTT
>Ga0247823_10002410_pt1 | contig 15412 bp, 12 predicted proteins | sample 13C_PalmiticAcid_2_FD_192426 | JGI IMG/M metagenome (GOLD analysis project Ga0247823, IMG submission 192426) | Soil microbial communities from agricultural site in Penn Yan, New York, United States - 13C_PalmiticAcid_Day30 | ecosystem: Environmental > Terrestrial > Soil > Agricultural land...
CTCGTGTTCCGTGCCGCCTCGATGCACGCCATCTGCATGCCAAGGCAGATGCCGAAGAACGGCACGTTGCGCTCGCGCGCGAAGCGCACGCTCGAAATCTTGCCTTCGGACCCGCGCTCGCCGAACCCGCCAGGGACGAGAATCCCGTGCATCGGTTCGAGATTGGTGGCGAGTTCCTCGTCGCGCTCGAACATTTCGGCGTCGAGCCAGCGGATATTGACCTTGACCCGGTGCGCCATGCCGCCGTGGACGAGCGCTTCGTTCAGCGATTTGTACGCATCGGGCAGCGAGACATATTTGCCGACGACGCCGATCGTGACTTCGCCCTCGGGATGCTGCTTGCGGTCCATGATATCGTACCAGCGCGACAAGTCGGGCGCGGGCGCATCGTGGATACCGAAGGCGCGCAGGACTTCGCTGTCCAGCCCCTCGCCGTGGTATTGGACGGGAACCGAATAAATGCTGTCGGCGTCGAGCGCGGGGATCACCGCTTCCTTGCGGACATTGCAGAACAGCGCGATCTTGGCGCGCTCGCTCTCGGGCAGCGGTTTTTCGCAGCGGCAGAGCAGGATATCGGGCTGGACGCCCAGCGAGGCGAGCTCGCGTACGCTGTGCTGCGTCGGCTTGGTCTTCAATTCGCCCGCGGCGGCGATGTACGGCACCAGCGTAACATGGACCGAAATGGCGTTTTCGCGCCCCTCTTCGTTCTTCAGCTGGCGGATCGCCTCGATGAAAGGCAGCGATTCGATATCGCCGACCGTGCCGCCGATTTCGCACAGCACGAAGTCGAGGTCGTCGATTTCGGCGCGCGCGAATTCCTTGATCGCGTCGGTGACATGCGGGACGACCTGCACCGTTGCGCCCAGATAGTCGCCGCGGCGCTCCTTGGCGATGATGCCCTGATAGATGCGACCCGAGGTGACATTGTCGCTCTGCCGCGCCGCAACGCCGGTAAAGCGTTCATAATGGCCGAGGTCGAGGTCGGTTTCGGCGCCGTCGTCGGTCACATAGACCTCGCCGTGCTGATAGGGCGACATCGTGCCCGGATCGACGTTCAGATAGGGATCGAACTTCCGGATGCGAACGCGATAGCCTCGCGCTTGCAACAGAGCCGCGAGGCTAGCCGCCATCAAACCTTTGCCAAGGGAGGAGACCACGCCGCCGGTGATAAAAATGAACCGCGCCATGGGAGGAAAGACTTACTCAACAGGAGGGGGACGGCGCAAGCCGTCGAATCGCATCCGGCGGAAAATATTTCCGCCGGGCGGGTTACGTTGGAGGCCGAAGCCGCCGGTTATTTCTTGGCGGGCGGCGCCTGCGCGGGAACCGGAGCGACTTCCTGGTTCGCGGCCGCGGCGGCTGCGGCTGCCAGCGGATCGTCGCTCGTCGGCGCGGGGGCCGCACCGGCGGGCGTGCCCGCCTGACCACCTTGGGCCGCAGGCTGCGCCGGTCCGGTCAACGACGAGGCCGGAGCCGCGCCGCTGGTCTGCGCCGTTTTCGACAGCGAGGTGTCGATCGTCGAACCGCTGCGACCGACCGAAGCCATCGCCGCGAGCACGATCGACAGCGCAACGAAAGCCGTCGCAAGGATCGTCGTCGCCCGGGTCATGAAATCCGCGGCGCCGCGCGCCGACAGCAGGCCTGCGGGGCTGCCGCCGACGCCCAGACCGCCACCTTCCGACTTCTGCATCAAAATGACGCCGATCATCACCGCGGCGACGAGCGCCTGCAGGACGAGTATGAAGGTGAAGAGGCTGGACATCATATTTTCCCGAACTTGCGTGGCCTCACACGGACCGCGCCCGCGGCGCACATAGAGACGAAGGCGCTTCGCTTCAACCCATACGTCGCCGCGCGAACGACGGCTCGGTCACGCCAGCACCGCTGCGGCCGCGATGATCGGCACGAATTTCGCCGCGGTCAGGCTCGCGCCACCGACGAGAGCGCCATCGACGTCACCCGCATCGAGCAGTTCGGCGGCGTTGTCGCCATTGACCGAGCCGCCGTACAATATCCGCATCGCCCCGGCGGCATCGCCGAAACGCGCAGCGAGCGCGCCGCGGATCGCGCCATGCATCGCCGCGACATCCGCGACGGTCGGGACAAGTCCCGTTCCGATCGCCCAGATCGGTTCATAGGCGATGGCAAGCTGCTGCGGATCGAAGTCGCCGGGCACCGATCCCGCAATCTGCGCCAGAACATACTCGATCGCTCCGCCCGATTCGCGCACTTCACGCGGTTCGCCGACGCACAGGATGACCGACAGGCCGGCGGACAGTCCCGCCTCGGCCTTGGCGCGCACCTCAGCGTCGCTTTCGGCGAACCCTTCGCGCCGTTCGCTATGCCCGACGATCACGACGCTCGCGCCGATATCGGCGAGCATCGGCGCCGCGACCGAGCCGGTAAAGGCGCCCGAAATCGCGCTGTGGCAATCCTGTCCACCGACGGCTTTCCCCGGAGCCGCGGCAACCATCGCACCGATCAGGGTGAAGGGCGGGCAGATTGCGACGTCGACCGCCCCGTGCCCGTCGGCAGCGGAAAAGATGGCCTGTGCCTCGCCGATCGCGTCCGACAGCCCGTTCATTTTCCAGTTGCCGACTACATATTTGCGACGCGACATCACCCCGTACCTCCCGCTATTCTCACGATGGCCGTGCCCTAGCGGTGGGTGGGGGCGAAGCGCAAGCGGCGTTGCACGCGCGCGAAAACCCCCTTTCCCGCCTTGATGACACGTCGTCGCGCCTCTAAAGCAACGCGCAATCGCGCGCACCCGCGCCCTGCCGGAAAGAATGCACCTTTCATGATTACCGCTATCCGCGCCATGTTTTCCTCGACGATCGGCAAGTTCCTCGCCCTCGCCTTCGTCGCGCTCGTCGGCCTCGCCTTTGCCCTCGGCGACGTGACCGGCAATTCGAGCTTCGGCGGGCTTGGCGGCGCGAATGTCGCAAAGGTCGGCAGCGAAGAGATCGGCGTCGGCGAACTGCGCGATCGCGCGCGGCAGGCGTATAACCAGGCACGGCAGCAGCAGCCCGGCCTGACGATGGCGGCGTTCGTCGAATCGGGCGGGCTCGACCAGGTGCTCGACCAGCTTGTCGAAGGGCTCGCCTTTGACCAATATGCCACCAAGATGGGCTTTGGCGTCAGCAAGCGGCTGATCGACGGCCGCATCGCCGACCTTCCCGCCTTTGCGGGCGTGTCGGGTAAGTTTGACCAGAAGGTGTTCGAGAATTTCCTCCGCCAGAACGGGCTGACCGAAACCCAGCTTCGCCGCGACCTGCGCCAGCAACTGCTGATCGAACAGCTTGCTGCGCCGATCGCGACGATGCCGCGCATCGCGCAGGGCATGGCGCAGCCCTATGCCGCGCTGTTGATGGAGGAGCGCCGCGGACAGGCAAACTTCATTCCCGCCAGCCCCTTCGCGCCGACCGCCGATCCGGGCGATGCCGCGCTGCAGACCTTCCTGTCGCAGAACAAGGCCAAATTCACCGTCCCCGAACGCCGCGCGATCCAATATGCGGTGTTCGACCGGAGCGCGGTCCCCGTTCCCGCGGTGACCGACGCCGAAATCGCGAAGGTCTACAAGGACAATGCCCCGCAGTATGCGGCGAGCGAAACGCGCCGCTTCGCACAGGTCATCGTTCCCGATCAGGCCACCGCGACCGCTCTTGCCGCCAAGGTTCGCGGCGGAACGCCGCTCGCCGCCGCCGCGCAGGCCGCCGGCCTCTCGGCCTCGACCACCGGAGACCTCACCCAGTCGGCCTATGCGGCGACATCAACCGCCGCCGCCGCCAAGACCGCCTTCGCGGCGAAACAGGGCGACCTGATCGGCCCGACGCAGACCGGGCTTGGCTGGACCGTCGCGCGCGTCGAGAATGTCACCGCCCGTCCCGCGCGCAGCCTTGCCGACGCCAGTGCCGAGATCCGCACCGAACTTGGCAAGAACAAGGCGAACGAGGCGATCGTCGATTATTACAACAAGCTTCAGGACGCCGTGAACGGCGGCGCGTCGATCGAGGAAATCGCAACCGACCGCAAACTGCAACTCGTCGAAACCCCGGCCCTGCTGCCCAGCGGCCGCGTACCCTCGCAGCCCGACTACGCGCTCGCCCCCGAACTCGCACCGCTCGTTTCGCAGGCGTTCCAGGCGGCGGGCGAAGGCGAAGGCCATATCGCGACGCTCGTCGAGAATGAGAAATTCGCCGTCTATGCGGTGAAGTCGATCGTCGCCGCCGCGCCGCCGCCCTTCGCGCAGATCCGCCCCGCGCTGCTTAGCGAATGGCGCTTTGCCGAAGGACAGAAGGTCGCGCGCGACAAGGCACGCGCCATCGTCAAGTCGGTCGAAGGCGGCAAGAGCCTCGCCGATGCAGTCTCCGCTGCCGGCCCCAACATCGGCAATGTCCAGACCATCGGCGGTCGCCGCGCCGAACTCGGCGCGGGCGGCAAGCCCGTTCCGCCCGAACTCGCGCTGCTCTTCTCGATGGCCAAGAACAGCGTCAAGACGCTGGAAATCCCTGGCAATCGCGGCTGGATGGTGATCGCGCTCGACGACGTCCAGCGTCCCGACCCGAAATCGATCGAACCGGCGCGTGTCGCCGCGATCGCGCAGCCGCTCGCGCCCGCCTTCGGCAACGAGCTGATCGAGCAGCTCGCCGCCGAAGCCAAGCGCCGCGCCGGCGTCACGATCAACAAGAAGCTCGTCGACCAGCTGCGTGCCGAACTGACCGGCAACGCGCCGGTCGCCGAATAAGGGTGAGCCTCGAAGGCAGGGCCGCCGCGCTCGAAGCGCTGGCGCAGGGCCGCGGTGCGGTCGTCTGGCAGCGGCTGATCGCCGATGTCGAAACCCCGGTGTCGGCGGCGCTCAAGCTGATCGAGCCGGGCCGCGGCGACTGGGTGCTCGAATCGGTCGAAAGCGGCGAGACGCGCGGGCGCTACAGCCTGATCGGCCTCGACCCCGACCTGATGTTCGAGGTCACCGGCGACGCAGCGCGGATCAACCGCGAATGGCGCCGCGACCGCGAGGCGTTCAAGCCGCTCGAAACCGACGCACTGCAGGCACTGCGCGACCTTGTCGCCGAATGCCGCTTCGACGTGCCCGAGGGACTGCCCAAGGCGCTCGCGACGCTCGTCGGCTTCTTCGCCTATGAAACGATCGGCCTTGTCGAGCGCATCCCGCGCGCGCCGGGTGCGGGGCTTGCCCTGCCCGACATGGTGTTCGTGCGCCCGACGGTGATTCTCGTCTTCGATCGCCTCGCCGACGAACTTTTCCTGATCGCGCCGATCTGGCCCGATGCGCACGCGCCGATCGACCGCATGATCGACGCCGCGCAGGAACGGCTCGACGATATTGCCGCGCGCCTGTCGAGCGTCAGCGCGCATTCCGACCGCGCCCTGACCGACGCGCTGCCCGGTGATATCGTCGCGAACGCGGCAACCTCGCCCGCAAATTTCGCTGCGATGGTCGCGGCCGCGAAGGATTATATCGCCGCGGGTGACATCTTCCAGGTCGTGCTGTCGCAGCGCTTTTCGACGCCGTTCGACCTGCCGCCCTTCGACCTCTACCGCGCGCTTCGCCGCATCAACCCCTCGCCCTTCCTCTATTTCCTCGACCTCCCGGGCTTTGCGCTGATCGGCTCGTCGCCCGAGATTCTCGTCCGGGTCCGCGACGAAGAGATCACGATCAGACCCATCGCCGGCACCCGCCCGCGCGGCCGCACCAGCGCCGAGGATGTGGAGAATCGCGAGAGCCTGCTCGCCGATCCGAAGGAACGCGCCGAGCATCTGATGCTGCTCGACCTCGGCCGCAACGATGTCGGCCGCGCGGCGGTAGGGGGCAGCGTGACCGTGACCGACAGCTACACCGTCGAGTTTTACAGCCACGTCATGCACATCGTCTCGAATGTCATCGGCCGCATCGCGCCGGACAAGGACGCGATCGACGCGCTCTTCGCGGGCTTCCCCGCGGGCACCGTGAGCGGGGCGCCCAAGGTCCGCGCCTGCCAGATCATCGCCGAGCTCGAAGCCGACGCGCGCGGACCCTATGCAGGGGGCGTCGGCTATTTCGCCCCCGACGGCAATATGGACAGCTGCATCGTGCTGCGCACCGCGATCGTCAAAGACGGCGAAATGCACGTTCAGGCAGGCGCGGGAATCGTCGCCGACAGCGACCCCGCCTATGAACAGCGCGAGTGCGAAGCAAAGGCCGGGGCGCTCTTCGCCGCGGCGCGCGAGGCGGTGCGGCTGGCGGGCACGCCGGGATATGGGCAGTGACAGGCAGTGTCCTGCCGACTGGCTTGGAATCCATCGAACGAGTCACATTTTTCAAGCGCGACGAGCTGATGGCCGATCTGATCTGCTGTGAACTCATGTCTCGCGGGCAGATATGGACCCTTCACGAAGAGATGTCCGTTTGGGACGATGTCATCGCAGAACTAAGCGCTCTTCCGGGTTTTAGAGGCGACTGGTACGCTCGTGTCGCCACACCGCCGTTCGCTGCCAGCCCTTATACGGCTTTCCAGTCTGGATAATTCGCGCCCCATCGGCCAGCAGGATTAAAGCAAATGAAATATCGCCTGATCGTCCCGCTCGCCCTGCTGCTCGCCAGTGCCGTCCCTGCTCATGCCCAGACGGTCGAAGGCGCCGTCGAAGGCGACGCGATCCTGAAGGATTTCACCTTCGCGAGCGGCGAAAAGCTGCCCGAACTCAAGATCCACTACACCACGCTCGGTACGCCGCAGCGCGACGCAAAGGGCCATGTCACCAACGCGGTGATGATCCTCCACGGCACCGGCGGCACCGGAAAGCAATTCTTCCAGCCGCAATTCGCAGGCGAACTCTTCGGCCCCGGCCAGCTGCTCGATACGCAGAAATATTATGTGATCCTGCCCGACAATATCGGCCATGGCGGATCGTCGAAACCGAGCGACGGGCTGCGGATGAAATTCCCGCGCTACGATTACACCGATATGGTCGGCGCCCAGCACCAGATGCTCACTGAAAAGCTCGGGGTCAAAAAGCTCAAGCTCATTCTCGGCACCTCGATGGGCTGCATGCACGCTTTCGTCTGGGGCGAGACTTGGCCCGATTTTGCCGAAAGGCTCGCGCCCTTCGCCTGCCTGCCCGTCGAGATCGCGGGGCAGAACCGCATGTGGCGCACGCTGTCGATCGACGCCATCAAGGCCGATCCGCTGTGGCAGGACGGCAACTACACCACCCCGCCCGCCGCAGGCCTGCGCACCGCCGCCTCGCTCAGCATGATCGCGGGCGCCAATCCCTATGCGTTGCAGGTCCAATATCCGACGCGCGAGGCGGCCGAGAAATACAAGGACGAGGCCTTCGCGCGCACCTATGGCCGCAATGACGCAAATGACATGATTTATCAGCTCGATAGCTCGCGAACCTATAATCCGTGGCCAAATCTCGAAAAGATCAGGGTGCCGGTACTCTGGATCAATTCGGCCGACGATTTCATCAACCCGCCCGCCTATGGCATCACCGAAAAAGCCGCGGCGCGCATGAAGACGGCGAGGTTCATCCTGATTCCCGCGAGCCCTGAGACCAAGGGCCACAGCACCCATACCTGGGCAAAATTCTGGAAGGCCGATCTTGCCAAGCTGATGGCGGAGTAATCTACCCCTCGTCATTCCCGCTTTCGCAGGAATGACGAAGGTAGGTTTGGCGCTCGAAAAGCTTCTATCCCTTCCCCAACCCCCGTAAAATCGTTAGTGCGCCCCCATGATCCTCGTCATCGACAATTATGACAGCTTCACCTTCAACCTCGTTCACTATCTGATCGAGCTGGGGGTCGACGTCGGCGTCGAGCGCAACGACGCGCTGACTGCAGCCGACGCGCTCGCGACCGGCGCCGACGCGATCCTCATCTCGCCCGGTCCCTGCACCCCCAACGAGGCGGGAATCAGCCTCGATCTCGTCGCCGCCTGTGCCGAGGCGCGCCGTCCGCTGCTCGGCGTATGCCTCGGCCATCAGGCGATCGGCCAGCATTTTGGCGGCACCGTACAGCGCGGCCATCTGATGCATGGCAAGACCTCGCCCGTCTGCCACGACAATAGCGGGCTCTACGCGGGCCTGCCTTCGCCCTTTCAGGCGACGCGCTATCACAGCCTCGAGGTCGTCGACATTCCTGACAGCCTCACAATCAACGCGACGAGCGACGACGGCGCGGTGATGGGCTTCCGCCATGTCGACTTGCCGATCCACGGCGTTCAGTTCCATCCCGAAAGCATTGCGACCGAACATGGCCATGCGATGCTCGCCAATTTCCTTAAGATCGCAGGGCTGCCGGTCGGCGAGCGTAAAGCGGCATGAGCCGCTTCGGTCCGTTCCCCGACCCCTCGGTGCTCCTCGATCATGACGAGGCGGCCGACGCCTTCGCGACGATGCTCGACGGCGGCGCGAGCGACGAGCAGGTCACCGAATTCCTGATCGCCCTTTCCGACCGCGGCGAAACGATGGTCGAAATCGCCGCCGCGGCGCAGGCGATGCGCGACCGGCTGATCCCCGTCGCGGCGCCCGCGGGTGCGATCGACGTCTGCGGCACCGGCGGCGATGGGCATCACACGCTCAACGTCTCGACCGCGGTGTCGATCGTTGTTGCGGCGTGCGAGGTCCCGGTCGCAAAGCATGGAAATAGGGCGGCTTCTTCGAAATCCGGCGCCGCCGACACGCTCGAGGCCCTCGGCCTCGATATGGAGCGCGCGGACCTCCAGGCTGAAGAGCAACTCGCCGATCTCGGCATCTGCTTCCTCTTCGCGGGCACGCGGCATCCGGCAATGAAGCGCATCATGCCGATCCGCAAGGCGATCGGCCGCCGCACGATTTTCAACCTGATGGGGCCGCTCGCCAACCCCGCGCGCGTCACGCGCCAGCTGGTCGGCATCGCGCGCCCTGCCTATGTCCCCGTCTATGCCGAGGCGCTACACCGGCTCGGTACCGAACATTCGCGCGTCATTTCGGGCGACGAAGGCCTCGACGAGCTTTCGCTCGCGGGCGGCAACGAGGTTGCGGTGGTCACGCCCGAGGGCGTGCGGATGCAGCGTAGTACCGCCGCCGATGCGGGCCTACCGATGCGCTCGCTCGAGGAAATCCGCGGCGGCGATGCGACCTATAATGCGAAAGCCCTGCGCCGCCTGCTCGAAGGCGAGCCGGGGGCCTATCGCGACGCGGTGCTCTACAACGCCGCTGAAGCGCTCGTCGTCGCCGGCGCCGCCGAAACGCTGCGTGAAGGCGTCGAGGAAGCGGCCGAGGCGATCGACAAGGGCTTGGCCAACGCACTGCTCAATTGCTGGATCGCGTATAAATGAACAAGCTCACGCAAATTCTTGCCACCAAGGCCGATGAAGTCGCCGAACGCCGAGCGATCCGCTCCGTCTCCGACCTCGATGCCATCGACGCCGGTCCGGTGCGCGGTTTTGCCGCCGCGCTGCGGGCGGAGATCGACGCCGGCAGCTTCGGCCTCATTGCCGAAGTGAAGAAAGCTTCGCCGTCCAAGGGACTGATACGGGCTGATTTTAATCCTGCCGATCATGCGCGAGCCTATGCCGCCGGGGGTGCGGCCTGCCTGTCGGTCCTGACCGACGCGCCATATTTTCAGGGGCATGAGGATTATCTTGTCGTGGCGCGCGCGGCGTGCGCCCTCCCGGCGCTCCGCAAGGATTTTATGGTCGATCCCTGGCAGGTCGCCGAAGCGCGTGCGATTGGCGCCGATGCGATCCTGATCATCGTCGCCGCACTCGACGATGGCGTGATGCGCGAGATCGAAGCCGCGGCGTTCGAACGCGGAATGGACGTGCTCGTCGAAGTACATGACGAGGCCGAGCTCGACCGCGCGCTGATACAGCTCCAGTCGCGCCTTATCGGCGTGAACAACCGCGACCTTCGCACCTTCGAAACCGACCTCGCGATCACCGAACGCCTTGCGAAGCTTGTTCCGCCCGATACGCTGCTCGTCGGCGAAAGCGGCATCGCGAGCCATGCCGACTGCCAGCGCCTTGCCGAGAGCGGCGTAAAAGCGTTCCTTGTCGGCGAAAGCCTGATGCGTCAGCATGACGTCACGGCGGCAACGAAGGCCCTGTTGGAAGGCTGAAACGCCGCACGCGTGCCTTTTCGGCGACGCGCTGCCCGTCCACTTCGAAAGCTGCGACGGGCGGGCGAATCCGTTCAGTCTAGACCTTTCCGTCGATCGCCTCACGCCAATGATCGTGAAGCGCCCCGACACCGGCGCTGGTGATGATCGTCATCGCCTCGCGAAGCTGATCGTCGGTCCAATGCCACCATGCGAGTTCGAGCAGCATGGCGATTTCCGCCTCGTCGAAACGCTTTCGGATTACCCTCGCCGGGTTGCCGCCAACGATGGCATAGGGTTCCACATCGCGCGTCACGACCGCGCGCGTCCCGATCACGGCCCCGTCGCCGACCCTGACGCCGGGCATGACAATCGCTTCCGATCCGATCCATACGTCGTTGCCGATTACGGTATCGCCCGCGCGCTCAAATCCGTTGGCTGCCCCGGCAAAGGCCGCCACCTCGGGCATCCAGAAGAAAGGAAATGTGCTGATCCAGTCGTTCCGGTGCCCCTGATTGCCGGCCATGATGAAGGCTGCCCCCGATCCGATCGAGCAGAAGCTGCCGATAACGAGCCGATCGACACCCGCGTCCGGGAAAAGGAAACGGGCACAGTCGTCAAAACTGTGGCCGTGATAATAGCCCGAATAATAGCTGTAGCGGCCGACAACGATGTTGGGATTGGCGACCTGTCGGTCGAGCGTGATGCCCTTGAAGGGGCTTTCGAAAAAATTGTTCATGGAAGTTACCATCGAATCTGAGCCGGATTAACGGCTTCGGTCCCTGCGTCCGCACGTGCGAACGCGGACCGGCACGCTTTGCGCATGCCGGCGCGGAGGCTTCTCGCGTCGAAACGCGAAAGCCGGTTCAGATGGTACAGTCGGCGGACTTCATACCGCCTCCATGCGCCGGATGCCGGCTCGATTGCAAGGCCTCGACGGTATTTCCCATTGGGCATCGAACGACGGCAAGCGACCAAAGCGTCTTGCCTTTCCCGCCCGCCATTGCTTGGCTCGCGCCATGACGAAAAGACCGACTCATCTCGACGAAACAGGCGCGGCCCATATGGTCGATGTCGGCGCCAAGCCCGCCACGCAGCGCCGCGCGGTCGCGGGTGGACGCATCACCATGTCGGCCGAGGCGCTCGACGCGATCCGCAGCGGCAACGCGCCCAAGGGCGACGTGCTGTCGACCGCCCGGATCGCCGGGATCATGGCGGCCAAACGCACCGCCGATCTCATCCCGCTCTGCCATCCGCTTGCGCTGACGAAAGTTGGTGTCGATTTTGACTGGGAAGACAATGGCATCGCGGTCACCGCTGTCGCACAGACGAGCGGGCCAACGGGCGTCGAGATGGAAGCGCTGACCGCCGCTTCGGTCGCGCTTCTGACGCTCTACGACATGGCCAAGGCGCTCGACCGCACGATGATACTCGGCGATATCCGCCTCATCGAAAAGAGCGGTGGCCGCTCGGGCGACTGGCGCGCCGCATGAGCGGCCTGCTTCCGGTCGAAGACGCGCAGGCGCGTCTGCTCGCACTACGCGAATCGCTTGGAAGCGAAAATATCGCGCTTTCCGAATCGCTTGGACGATATCTTTCGCACGATGTCCGGGCTTTGCGCGACCAGCCCGCGGCCGCCCTGTCGGCGATGGACGGCTATGCGATCCGGTTCGACGACTTGCCGGGACCTTGGCGCGTCATCGGCGAGGCGGCGGCGGGTACCGCCGCCTCGCTGAACGTCGACGCAGGCCAGGCGATGCGCATCTTTACCGGCGCCATGGTGCCGACGGGCGCCGACACGGTAATCGTCCAGGAAGATACCGCGCTATCGGACGGACGGCTCCTCCTCACCGGCGAGAGCCCGGGTTCGCGCGGCCGCCATATCCGCCGGCGCGCGATCGATTTCGCCGCGGGCGACTGCCTGTTGCCGGCAGGAACACGGCTAACGCCCGGTGCGATCGCTGCGGCGGCGATGAGTGGTTCCGGCCAGCTCGCCGTCGGCATGCGCCCGCGCGTCGCAATCGTGACCACGGGCGACGAACTCGTGCAGCCGGGGCACGAACTCGCGCCCGGCCAGATCCCCGACAGCAATGGCGTAATGCTCGCGGCGATGCTCGCGGGCGACGTCGCCGATCCGGTCCTGCCGCATCACATCCCCGATGACCGGGAAAAACTCGCTCATGTTCTCAAGGAACTGGCGCGACGTCACGACGTCATCGTCACCGTCGGCGGCGCCTCGGTCGGTGACCATGATCATGTCCGCGCCGCGCTCGAAGCGGCTGGCGGAAGTCTCGATTTCTGGCGCATCGCGATGCGCCCCGGCAAACCCGTGATCGCCGGCAGGCTCGGCGACGCGATCCTGCTCGGCCTTCCCGGCAACCCTTCGTCGGCGTTCGTCACCGCGACCATGTTCCTGCTGCCGCTCGTCCGGCACCTCGCCGGCGCGCGTGATCCGCTACCACCGGTGCACCGCGCGCCGCTCGCGGCGCCCTTGTCCGCGGGCGGCGCACGGCGCGATTATCTGCGCGCGCGACTCGAAAATGGCGAGCTTGTCCCGCTTTTCGGGCAGGAGAGCGGACTCACCCTGCCACTCGCTTCGGCGAACGCGCTGCTGATCCGCGAGATTGGCGCCGCGGCGCGCGATGCCGGGGAAATGGCGGATTACATCGCCGTCGCTTGACAAGTTCCGCTTTGTTCCACTATCGTTCCCCCTATGTCCGGCTTGGACGTCATCCAGGCCATCATGGAGAACGACCGATGTTGACCGCAAAGCAGCATGAACTGCTCCACTTCATCCAGGAACGGCTCGACGCCAGCGGCATTTCGCCGTCGTTTGAGGAGATGAAGGAGGCGCTCGGCCTTAAGTCGAAATCGGGTATACATCGGCTGATAAGCGCCTTGGAAGAAAGGGGATTCCTCCGCCGCCTTCCCAACCGCGCGCGCGCGCTCGAGGTGCTCAAGGTTCCCGACGCCGCGAAGCCAGCCGTGCGCGATGATCGCGACAATATCGTTCCGCTCCGCAAACCCGCCCCCGCGCTGCGTCCGATCGCGGCGAACGACATCGTCGAGGTTCCGCTCCACGGCAAGATCGCCGCGGGCGTGCCGATCGAGGCGTTCGAGGATCACAACAATCTCGCCGTTCCCGCCGCGCTTCTCGGCTCTGGCGAACATTATGCGCTCGAAGTCTCGGGCGACTCGATGGTCGAGGCGGGCATTTTCGACGGCGATTATGCGCTGATCCAGAAGGCGAGCACGGCGCGCGAGGGTGATATCGTCGTCGCGCTCGTCGACGGACAGGATGCGACGCTCAAATATTTCCGCCGCGAAGGCCGGATGATCCGGCTCGATCCCGCGAACAGCGCCTATGAACCGCAGCGCTACCCCGCCGAGCGCGTTATCGTGCAGGGTCGGCTGTCGGGACTGCTTCGTCGTTACCACTGAGTTGCGGCGGCAGGCGCCACGGATGCCCGTCGCCCGCCTTGAGCGTGGCGACGGCTCGAGGCGTCTCACCGAGGTAGAGCGCCATTCCCCCGCTGGCCGCAAGGCTATCGCGATCGATCGTCATCCAACGCCCCACGCATTCGCGCGGTAGCCAGCGATCGCTGATCACGACATCGGCGGCAGCACAGGCGGCCGCCATGTCGGCACCCTCGATCCGGTCGCGGCCGCGCGAAGCGAGAATAACGCGCCGCACAGCGCCTTCGCCCTGGCTCCAGCGGCAAAAATCGCGGTTGCATTCGACATGATCGAGCTCGGCCAGCGCGCCGAGGGGCGCATCGACACCCGCCGCCTCCGTCATCGTATCACGAATATAGTCACCGGCGCGATCGCGGAGCAGCGCGTAGCTGCCACCAGGAAGCGCCGCGGCGATATGGCGGCCGTCCCCGGTGACGAGCAGGTCGGGGCGCGGCTGGGCGAGCAGGGCAGCCGCTCCGATGACCAGCGGAACAATCCCCGCCCGCCGCCAGCGAGTTTGCCAGAGCAGGATCCAGAGCCCCCCGAAAACAGCCAGCGCAAAACCCCATGGCGGGAAGCTGGGCAGCATGGTGACAGCACCGGGCGCCTCGGCAACGCCGTGTGCGAGGCCGATCAGGAGCCGCAGCGCCTGTTCGGTTACCCACCAGAAGGGGGCGCCGAGGCCAACGCTGTCGCATAGCAGCGCGAGCGCCTCGGCCGGCATGATGACGAATGTCGTGAGCGGGATCGCGACGACATTGGCAAGCGCGCCATAGAGCCCCGCCTTGTGGAAGTGGAACAGCGCGATCGGCGCGAGCGCGACTTCGACGACCAAACCGGTGATCAGCAGCCCCGCAACCCCGCGCCCCAGCCGGAACAGGTACGGCTCTTCGCGGCGTGCAAGGAACACCCGCATTGCGCGGCTCTCGTGAAGCGCAATGATGGCGGTAACCGCCGCGAAACTGAGTTGAAAACTCGGCCCGGCAAGCGATTCGGGACGCCAGATCAGTACGATCAGCGCCCCCGCCGCGACGAGCCGCAATGTGAGCGCCTCGCGCCCCATCAGGAAGGCGACGAGCACGAGGAGTGCCGCGATAAACGACCGCAGCGTCGGAACCTCGGCCCCTGCAAGAAGCGTATATCCCCCTCCCGCAAGCGCACCCGCTGCGGCGGCAAGCGGCAGGACATAACCCGCAAGCGCGAGCCGGCGATTAAGCGCGAGAAGGCGCATCGTCAGCAGCATCGCAAAGCCGACCACCGCGGTCACATGCAGCCCGCTGATCGACAGAAGGTGCGCAAGGCCGCTGCGCCGCATCGCTTCCTCGTCCGCCTCGCTGATCGCGCCGCGATCCCCCGTCACGAGCGCGGCCGCGATGCCGCCCGCCGATCCCTCGACTTGGCCGTGGATATGCGCGCTCAGTCGCGCGCGCAGCGGCGGCGCCGCGCGTCCACTGCCCGGCGCCCGCGAAACCTCTCCCAGCACGGTCCCCACCGCGCCGATGCGATCGAACCACGCACGCTGCGCGAAATCATAACCGCCGGGCAGGCTCGCGGTCGGCGGCGGCATCAACCGGGCACGCACGCCGATCGTCTCGCCATCGACCAGATCCACCGCCTGTTCGCTGCGCAGGGTGAGCCGCACGCGCGGGGGCAAGTCGCTCCGCCGCTGCGGCAGCGCGAGGATGCGCAACTGCCCCTTCGCGGGCAGAGGCTCGACGCGATCGACGATCGCCGAAAACTCGGTCACGACCGGCGCCGCCAAAACCGGTGCGGACACCCAGAGCGCGCGCCCCCAGATGAGCAGCATCCCGACCGCCATCACGCCGCAGGCGACGGCTACCGCGCGCCCAAGGCGACTCGACCAGCCCAGCAACAGGC
>Ga0247823_10002412_pt1 | contig 15412 bp, 13 predicted proteins | sample 13C_PalmiticAcid_2_FD_192426 | JGI IMG/M metagenome (GOLD analysis project Ga0247823, IMG submission 192426) | Soil microbial communities from agricultural site in Penn Yan, New York, United States - 13C_PalmiticAcid_Day30 | ecosystem: Environmental > Terrestrial > Soil > Agricultural land...
GGTCGGGGTGGGGGGGCGAGGGCATCTGCCCGTACATCTGCTCGCCGTGATCCTCGCGGTAGCCGTGGGGTAGGTCCGTCTCCGAGAATCCAGTGTGGAGTTTGTCAGACTGGATCGGCGGGGGCGCGCCGTACTGGTAGTTGCCGTCACTGAAGTGATCCAAGTTGCCCGAGCGGGACGGGCCAGTGGGGAATCCGGCGCCCTCGTCCTTGCTTGACTGCTTGCTGTGGCCAGACTCGGGCACACCGCTCGACGCTGTCGTGTGGGACCAGCGCGAGACCTTGCGGAACCAGCTTGACCGCCCAGACTTCTTCTTGTCCTCCGTCTTGGGGGTATTCTCGTTGCTCATTGACGTCTGCGTCTGCACCGCAGCGCCAGGCGGGGTCGCCAGCGGCACCGAACTGCCGCGCTGGTCCTGCGCCGGCGTCATCAAATGGCTATCGTCGTTCACCCGCCCGTGGTCATAGTCCTCCTCGTTGTCTTCGGGCACGGTACTTATCCTATGCGCCGAGACCTTGCGATCGTATCCAGGCTTGACCGATGTCCCGCGGGACTGGATCGAGAGATACCCAGACTGAGAGGCATGGCTCGCGGTCGAGGTGCCGGCCATGCCCTCGGGCTCATAGCCGTGGTCCTGCTCATCCTGGATGTCGGGCTGGATGTGGTCATACGACTGCTCGCCCTGGTTGCTCTGGCCGCCCGGTGCAGTCTGCGCCTTGAGCACGTCGACCTCGGTCAGCAGCTGCATCAGCATATCCTCAATCCTGCCGAGGTCGTTGGCCCCTTTAGCACTCAACCCCTTTAGCGCGCGGCGGAAGATGCTCCTCTTCTTGGCGTTGACCTCGTCGTTGATCGTGCCGGCCTGTGAGCCACCCTGGATCGAGCGGGGCGCGCTGCCGGGGTAAGGGCGCGGGCCGTTGATGGCGCGGGCGACCGTCTTCTCGGTATTCTCCTTGACTTCCGTGATGATGACATCCTCCGTGTCGGCGAGCAGCCGCTTGATGTCCTCAAAGTTGTTGCGCATCTCGGTCGCTGACCGAACAAGCGTCACCAGCATCTCCGTGTCGCGGGCGCTTCGTTGAGCATCGCGCACCATCAACTAAACAATGTCAGCACGCCGCAAGAATACAACACAATCAACAAGGATACTCACATGTTGCATCAAAGCGATGATATCCTTCGACTCAATCGTCTCGATACCCGCCCCGGTCGCGGCATCGTACATCGGCGAGCCCATCCCCTGGGACATGCCACTGAGGTGCCGAGTATGCTTGGGGGTGGAGTAGAACGGGTCCTCGACGCCTGCGGCACCAGCGCCCGGGACGGCGTCAAAGTCCACGCCCTTGCCCTTCGTGTCCTGGAAGTCCGGCGTCTTGTTGGGGCCCTGCGAGATGTAGCCCTCGTCCACCTTGTGGCCGAGCGGGCTGCGGGTGCCGTACAGATTCCCAAAGCCTGAGTTGTCGAACCCCTGGGCCCCAAGCAAGTTGGTGTTGATGTCCGGAAGGTTGGCGATAGGGCTCGATCCTTCGTAGGGGTTCGTGATGAGCGTGTCCCGCTTCTTGTCCTCCGACGTGCGATACCACTCGTCATGCTCTTGGCTCGGCTGGCGGCTGTGGTTGTGAGCAGCCGCCATACCGGCAGCGGCGGCAACTGCGGCGGCGCCAGCGATGCCCGCCATGCCCAGGTCATGCCCGCTTCTCTGCTGGGGTAGCCCTGGCGAAGCGTGGGCCCCGTCCAGGTCCTGGTAATCGACATCATCCTCGTGGTGCTGGGCGTGTTGCCGCGGGGTGGCATCTCCAGCCCAACGTTCCTCCTCATCACGGCCTCCCTCGCCACCGAGAAGCGATGGGTTGGTCAGGAGGTCATCATCCTGCCAGTCCCCGATCTCCGGCATCGGATCGTTCGGGTCGGGCAAGCCGCTAAAACCAAACTTGGGCTTGTGGTCGTCGTGAACCAGTTGCTCAGCGCTGGCCGTGTCAATACCCGGGCGCGGCCCGTTCTTGGTGCGTTCCTTGAACGACTTGTTGCGCTGGACACCCGCGCCGTCAAACTCAATCTCGTCATCCGAGATGACCTGCTGGCCCTTGGCGTTCTGGGCCCGGAGCACAGCAGCGGCGGCGCCGACCGCCGCGCTGGTGATCGCCGCCTCCGATACAGTCGGCGACTGTCGGTAGGTGGTCTGCGGCACCTTGCGGCCATACTCGTCGAGCTCATACTCGACAAACTCGCGAGACCGGTGGCTCCCAGACGCCGGGGTCCCGCCCCGTTCCTCTGCGTAGGAGTGCTGGCTCGCCACAGAGCGCTTCGTCGGGGTGCCCGGATCGCGCGAGCGCTCCTCCTCGAGCGTGACCATCGACTCGCGCCCATTGTACGGCTGGTTACCGACGGCGCTGGAAGAGCCGGTCAGAACAGAGGCGTCCAGCATCGAGCCGTCAACGAGAGACGCCACATTCGATTCGATGCCAGCGGGGTGCACAAAGTCGGGATGATTCAGGCCCACGGCACGAACGGCCTCTCCAGAAGCGACCCGCTCGAGCTCGCTGCCCGCTGGGCTCATGCCAAGCACCTGGTCGATACCCGAGCTCCTCACGCTCCGGTCATCGACAAATTCGCGGCTCGGCCGCGAGTGCACGGAGCCCGCGCCCTGCCTCGGCGACCTGTCGACCGACGAGACAGACTCGGCCGTCCGGTGCGTAGCCCTCGACTCGTGGTTCGGCGCTTCACTGCCGGCCTCTGTGTAGCCCGACACGCTCGGGATCGGGCTGAGGCCGCGCCGCTCGGGCTGGTACGGGACGTACTTGAGGGGTGGAGGTACATCCTGGGTGCTGTAGTAGTCGTAGGGGCTGTCGGGAGCATATGTCGGGGTACTTTCTTCCTCGTCTTCGTACTCTTCTTGTTCCGCCTTGTAATGCTTCGAGGAACGCGAGGGCACCCTCTTGCCATTGTCGTCAATGATGAATTCGTCCCATTGGCCAGTTCGTTGATGGGGCAACACTTTGAGGTCGCCGTGGGAGATGTTAGCATGCTGGGCGCCCAGAGCTTGCAGGGTTGCCGAGTTTCTCGTTGGGGTCGGAGTAGACGAGCGCGAGTGGTCTCCGTTGGGAATGTCACGGCCAGGGGTGAGCTCTTCGCTGGCGGAATGGGGCCGGTCCGTGTCGGCGGAGAGGATGGATGCCCTCGTCACATCAGAGGCGTTCATGTCGCTCATGAGTGGCATTGGTGGAACCGGCGGTCCAAGTTCAGACTCCTCATCTTCCACGGTGAGATCGGACCCGCGGCCGCGCATCTCAGCCCTGCGTCGCCTCCTCGAGCGCTGCTTGTCATCCGAGGGTGATTGCAGAACCTCATGAGCGGCGACAGCGGCCGCGCCCAGAGCAGCACCGGCGGCGGCGGCTTTCAGGCGGTCAGAGCTGCGCATCGGAGTGTCATCGAGGTCATGCTCGTCCTCGATCGAGTCGTGGCTGAGAGCGCTGCTGTCGTCAAAGTCGTTGCGGGCCTCCCGATCCCGGCTCTCTTTGCTTCTCATGCTGTCTCGCGGCGTCCCCACAAGCTTATCCATGGCCCCAGATCGCCGTCTGTCGCTGGTATACTCATCCCTTGAGGCGGTCGTCGTGCTGGATGTGACCGAATCGCGGCGGCTCTTGTGTCTGCTCTGCTCTCTCTTGAGGGCGTTGAGCTCAGGCAGGATGAGCCGGCGGATGGCGTCCTCGACTGTCTCGAGCAGCTTGGGGTTGTTGATTGACGAGGCCTTGGAAGTGCCAGACCGGACAGAGTGCTGATCCATTGACCGATGACTCGGGGCGAATGCGGACGAGACGACGCTAGAATCTGCCGCAGAAATGAGAGACTCGGGCCCCTTGGATCTCCTACGAGGCGACTTCGCTCGCTCGGAGTATTTCTCTTCTTTAGTCAGGCTGCTCGTACGGCTCCTGCTAGACCGATGCTTGCGGTCCTTGTCCTTGTCCCGGTTCTTGGGCATGAGCACCCTGTCCTTCTCCCGATCCTCGCGGCTCTTGTTCCGGAGCTTGTCGGCGGCAGCGGCAGCACCCAGCCCTGCGGCAGCACCAAGGAGATAGTCGCTCGCGCGAGAGGGGCTCCTACTCCTACCGCTCTTGGCGTCGGACATGCCAAATGACGTGGCCGGCCCCGACCCGTCGAGGAAGCTGTCGGCCGGGATGGCCGAGATCTCACTCATTGTCGCGTTGTGGTAGCTCGCCTTGCTGTCAGCGGCCGGGATCAATGGACTCGCTGGGCGGCGACGGCGAGCGTTGCCGCTGCGGTCGATCTCGATGTCAATTGGATTCCGGCTGACGGTGCTCTCCTCCGTGGCCGAAGCATACGAGCTGGCGTCCTCCATGTCGCCGCTGAGCACCGAGACACCCTCGAGCTCGCTGCGGGTAGGATTGCTAGCACCAGCAGACCGGCGGCTGGGGCTCGACCTCCTCGACTTTGTTTGCGTGATTTTGATGCGGTCGCGGTCCGACGACCCGCCCTTCGACCGGTGCTTGCTGCTCGGTGTGACGCGGACGCGGACGCTGGGTTTGCGCTGCTCGCTGGCGCCAGATCCGCTGCTGGGCTTGCCCCCTTCAAAGTATTCTATGAGCAGCGAGGTCTGCGACTTGCTGGCTCGGTGCCCTGTCCTGATGGTAACGGGGGTGCCGTCATCCGGCAGGGAATATGTAGACTTCTCGTCGCCTAGCTTGGACACATCGGTTCCAACTTCGCTCGGCAGGCCGGTCAGAATCGTCGAATTGGTTTCCGTGGGCGCAGGCAGCGGTGGCGCAGGTCTCCTTTTGCTCTCGACAGCCATGGTTGTGGTGTGAGCCGGCGGGCAGCTATTATGTTGGTTAGGTACCAAGCGGCCCCTCGTCCCGTCGTCCAATTAGTCCCTTCCACGGGGGTCCCCTCGCCGACCGTTCAGAGATGAGCCGGATTGGAAACCAAAGGCCAGCGATAAAACACAAAAACGCCAGGACCAGTTGTATCTGAAGCAAGCAGTCGACTGGTTTCCGTCAGGAGGGCATCAGGTGCGGGGAGAATCTGTGGACAACGTGGGAGATGTGAGCAGACAGTTCGTCCCATAGGCGGGCTTCGAGGAGGGTGTAACAGCCAGTCCGCCGAGAAAACAGCTCGAGGAAAGAGAAGTGTGCGCCGGAGAGGCTGCACTGGAAGAATGGTGCGAGTGCGGTGATCGCTCATACGTACAGATCAGAACAAACGGGCGCACAAAACAATGGGCGACGGGGGGCGACGGTAGCCAGTCGAAAAAGCGAGAGGCGGCGCAAGACGCACGACACAGGATGGGTCCTTGTTGAAGCGGCAACCAAGGTCGACGGCACCTAGCGGGGCAAGTCGCAGCCCGGGCAGCTCCAATCGCAAGGCGTCGTCCGTGGACTTGGTTGGGTATGCAGCAGCTCGACTGGGCCCGTCGGCTGTTGGTGATGCCTCGGGGGGTACAGATGTACGATCGAGACGACGTGCGCCGAGGAGTGGTGAGCGAGTGGTCGACGGTGGATGGGCCCCAAGTGGTCTCCCCGATTTGCATGCGGCGAGGCACCGCGGGTGGGCACTGAGGTGGGCAGTGGCGGATGTGCGAGAGATGGGCGCGCAGGCAGAATCTTCGCTCCGGAGGCTTCTCCTGCTTCTCCTGCTTCTCTGCAGTCAGTCTGCAGTCGGTCTGCAGTTCTGCAGCAATGGGAACTCGGCCTTCTGGCCTCTCAGGTTTCCGCTGGCGACCACTGGCAACCCCGGGCAGGGCCTATGGGAGGCTTTGTTATGGTCCAGAGGGGGCCGGGATCGCTTGATGTGCTGGCGGTGCTTGATGGAGCTGGCCAATTGTGCGTGGAGCCTGGGGTCTCGGGTGCAGCAACGTGCAGCTTGGGAAACGGCGGAGCAAGAAGGGACGAGGCTCACAGGGTCCGAGAGGGTGCTGCAGGCTGATGCGGGCGGGATGGGCTGTGGAGCCGAGCGGCGGGAGGGCGTGGGAAGGGTGAGACTGGACTCCCAAAGCACATCAGTATCCGTCGGGATCGAGGTGGCACCGAAAAGAGCGTGCTTCGTAATTATCACCTCTTTCTGGAGTAAGCCCGAGCGAGGACGATGGGACACATGAAAATGCCGCCCGCAGGAAACTCTTCCTTCGCCAAACAAACGGGGAGGCTGGGCCTGGCGGTTTGTTGACATTCAGCTCTTCGATTCGCCAAGAAAATGGAACCAACAGGGTCTGTCCGTCGAGTGGGACTCTTTCCGTCCCCTCGACGGGACGAACAGGGTGGCGGCCCTGCTCCGCTTGAGACGAGTGGAGGACTCCACCCGACGATCTCGTGGGAAAGGAAAACCAGAATCACGGGCCACTGCCTAAACGGGTGCGCCTTCCTGCCACTCTGAGCCACTGTCACCAATAATGCGCAAAAGACTCCAGCCCCAACCACCTCGTCACTGCTCGTCCGCTCCCTGCTGCGTTCCCGTCGCCAGGATAAACGTGGGATCTCTTATCCGTTTTGAGTGCGTTTTCCCACTTTGGGCATCAGGTTCCATTGTTTCTGAGTCTCCGCTGCAACTGAAACAGTTCGCTGTCACGACCGAGTTCGATGACGAGTTTGTGCAGTGTGCTTCGTGGTCGAGGGCCCGGCTTCCAATCAGTTCACGTTTTGTTTTGTTTGTGTCTGTTGGCAATGCCATCCTGGGCCCGCTACGTCAGGATCAAGGACCGGGCCTTGATGGAGCAGCTGGGCAAGCACTGGGCGGACGCTAAACTCGAGCTCGCATCCTGGTGTCCCGCAATTGCCGCTCTTCCCAGCTACGCTGCCGCCCGCTGTGGGACGAGCACAATCTCCGTGGGGAGCTGGTCGGCCCCCGTGTTTCATGACAATGTGCACTCTTCAAGTTAACTGCCAAACTGGGTGACAAAAAAATCCGCACTCACAACCAAAAACTCACCCTATCCAAGAGAATTCTCTTCTGAAAACCAGCTCAAAAATAAATATTAATGGGTGCAAATGTAGTCGAGAGAGATGATATGATGATAAGGCGTTAGATCACTTATTTTTATGTATGAAATGCTGGGAAATCGAGGTATCTGGTGTGCGAGACGCTTTGTGAGTGCGGATTTTTTTGTCACCCAGTTGACTGCGTCTTGTAGGTAGGTATTCTGATCTAATCTGTGACCGCTAGTCCAAACCCATGCAAACAAAACCTATCGCTGCGGACCCAAGTCGAGAGAGTGTACGACCCCAAGACTACCCAACCAAAGCCTGGGAGCGATCTATCCCCTGATGCAACCTCGAAACTCACCACAACCCCTTCACTTTCTCGTCTTCTGGTTCGAGATGAACTCGACTTCGGCACTAGAAAGGATATCCCTCACGACTGGATTCTCCAGATAATGAATCCCGAATCCGCCGCCAAGCAGGATCTTAAGCAGCTCGGCCCGGGCATGGAGAGACCACGTGTCGATGAGCAGGAACTGGTGGTAGATGCGGATCTTCTCCCGGTAGCCAAACTCTCGGAAATCGCCCTGCTCGTCAACCCTCGACCCGCCCTTGTGCGGGTTGGGCCCTGACCGGCCCGCCGTCGAGTAGCCTGGCCCCTTGCCGCGCTCGAGCGAGGTGACGATGCTCGCAAAGTTGGCCCGCAGGTTTCTCCGCTCCTTCTTGGACACCGTCTTGGACGAGTCCCGGACAATCTCGGCCATCCGCGTCATGATCCGGTGCTGGTTGTATTGCATGTCGAAGCTCTCACCCGTCTCTTCCTCGTAGTCGCGTGCAGCCTCGAAGAGGAGCGCAATGTTGACGCCGGCGCTGGTCTGTACGTCAGGGTCTGAGCTGTCGAGCTGCTCCATGAAGGCCTCGATTGCCGGCTCGCTTTGGACGGTCAAGTCCTCCATGTGACTCGCCACGAATGCCCAGGCTTGGAGGGCAGTGGTCACGACCGCGCCGCTGTCCGATGCATCGACTGACTGGCCGTCGCTTTCGATGATCTCGAGGAGGAAGTCCAGAGTTTCCTCTGCGGCTTGGCGAGAGCCGCCTCCGTAAGTTACCGCGATACAGAGCGCGTGGATTGCTTCCACCTTGATTTCTTCCTCCTCCGCATCATGGCAGGCCGCTTTCAATGTCGAGAATGCCTCCTCAAAGACGGTTTCCGAAGGACAGGTGAGGACGGTCAGAGTGAAGGCCTTGAGTGACCGCAGCCGCTCCTCGTCGCTATGTCCGCTCTTGACGCCCCTAATCAAGATAGGCATGATCTCTGCAACGGATCGATCGAGCTGGCGTTGGGCGAAGTGGTGTTTGAGCAGGTGGGCGTACCCTCCAAGTGTCGCTTCGCGTCCTTGCACACTGCTCCGCTTGCGATCTTGGAGCTCGGTAACCCGATCTTGCAGCCGCTCCGCCCACGTGTTGGCGACGTCTTCGTCGCCGGAAATCGAGTTGGTGCTCATCGTCATGATGTCGTCGTTCTCCGAGTCGCTGGCAAACTCGTCCTCTGAGGCGTAGCGGCTGCCCGGCTGCGAGTTGGCGCGCGAGCCCGCCCGCGAGTTTCCTGGCGAGCCATTCGGGGAATGGTTTCCAGAAGAAAGGCCCGATTCGGGTTTCGACCGCGCCTTGCGCGATATCGTCTTGCCTCCAGCGAGGGCTCTTCTTCGAAGGTCAGACATGTTCGCTGTCGCTGTGTCGTAGCTGGTTGTGCGTGGGGGCCAGGGGGGCGTTAGATGGCCGGAGTCGAGTCGTGATGGCTTTCTAAGTGCCAGGTAGTGTTGCAGAGCTCAAGCAGCGTGTTGGGGTCTGCGAGATCTAAGTAATATGGGTGGCGGAAACGGTGTGCTGCGGGAGTTCTCGGAGAAGGCGGCGGGTTTTCGCAGTGTAGAAGTTGTGGGCTGGGAACAAATCCATGTGTGTGTCGGAGGGAAAACGAACTGTGGTCGGTGGTGGGATCCGGTGGTTCGAGGAAGCCGGCACTAAGTCACAAAGGGTTTTTCGAATCCGGGAAGCAGGCTGAACAATACGAGCGGTCGCAATCCACCCTACATATATACTGCAATGCCGTGGAAGATCTGGGGGAAGCAGTTCCAGGTTGTGGGGGTGTCAGGACACCCCTGTGGGGGCCGGCTATTGGCAGACCTCGCCTGCTACTTCCAGGTTATTTTCATGCTCTCGCGGTCCCCTCCCTACGGTTGGACCCAGCAAGTGACAGGGCTGAGATTTTGAAGAACTTGAAGTCAACCTCACTTGAAGATGACGCTGCGCACAACAATAGTAATAGCAGCAACAGCAGAGATAGACGCCAACCGGCAAGAATGAAGTGTTCTACTGATCTCGGAGTCTTCCTTTCATTGGATTTCGAGCGCTTGTTCTCGCCGTGGAGAAGTCTGTGGATAAGATAAACGGGGGTCTGCTTGCAGCCAGGATTTGGGGGGTCATGAGCAGTGACGCATAAAGGCACGCCACAGGGGCAATTTCGACCTGATGGCGGGGTCAAGCAACGGTCGAGAGAAGGCGCCTGAAAAGCCGGCCACATCATGCGCTCCTTCCGTTTCCCACATCCCTGTATTATTTTGTTTTGTTTCTATCTTATTTCATGTTTGTTGCCGTTCCTTGAATATCCACCTTAGATGCGATCTTCTCCTGGTTTGCTTCCTTCATTCACATGCTTGCTTTTCGATGGCCATGTCCCTCCATCCCGCTGGGTTAGGGTCAGGAGCTCCTGTGGGTTCGCTAGCTTTGGTGGGGTGTTCCAAGGCTGGCAAACCCCGGCAAGCAGTAAGTGGTTGCATGTCGGCCTAGCCTAAATAGGTTAATTCGAGATCCCCGCGGGCATGTGAGCGACCAGGGCATTCAACATCCAGGTGACGGCCGGCCATGGCATGAAGAGACGCTGATGTTGAACTGTAAGGTAAGTTGTTGGGCATGAAGCGAGGCCGGATTGTGGTGCCAGGTATCAGTTGCTGCGTTGGTTCAGCAGCCAGCCAGTGCCAGGTGCCCCGCGCCTGACAGGTTGGTCCGTGGAGCGCGACGATCGGGTCAGGCAGGGCTGGTCTGTTCTTTTGGTGCAGATAAGATACGAAACAGCGAGCTGTTGGAACCTTCGATCTCCGAGAGAGACACAACTACCAGGTAGTCTTCGCTCGGAACGGGAGGCCACGCCGTTTGGACTTCCAGTTGTATGCGTCCAGGTATTTCATCCCCAAAAGTTTTGCGCAAGACACGACTTGAAGAGGAGATCTCGTTTCGAGCAGAATTGTTTCCGGGCTGGCTGCTTTGCTGAGGTGCTGCCTGAGCACTCCCGGTTCTGATAGCCCCGCACCCCGCCCGAGAGCTCCGATCCCATGACCACACAGTCGTCCATTCGTCACTGCTCCTCTGCGTCCGAGGGACCTCAGCAGCATTGACGGAATCTGTTGTGGAAAGGAATAATCACAACGATAGCAAGCTCCTTCTCATCGCTCCAATCCATAGCCCGAAGAGACGGAAACCATTCCTGCCTCAAGCACCGATTCCATGTGCGAGCTCGGGGAGTGATAAGGCAGCCTTTCCGACTTATCTGCCTGCCTGCCTGGCCTGCCTGGCCATTGACCCCACCTTCCGAAACAGCTTACAAGACGTCTTGCCAGTGCCGAACCAACAATCGCTCCTTTGTAGTCACCCTCACCACTGCTTGCTTCCTGCTTTCCGGTCGTTCCTCCTGGTCTTGACCCAGCACAAACACAAAATCTCCACTCGTAACGTCGGGACCCTCGGACGCGCAAGACGCTCGGCCAGACAGCCAGGCCCGAGCTGCCCTCGACGCAGTGTTATTGCATGTCCCGAGTCCTTGCGCCGTGCCCGGTGCGGCCCCAACACCTAACAAGCTCCTCATTCCGACAACTGCACTGACGTGGACCACCGCCCCTCGATCCCCCGCAACCCAGCCCAAACATCGCGTCCATCTCTGTCTTTGCAGATCGCAGACTACACAGTACACTTGAACGGTTTCACGGTCAAAGCGACTGCCGCAGCGTCGGCTTCTGAGAACCACAATGCCCGGTGCGGCCGATCCTTCCAGAGCAGGTTCGTTTCGTCACTGTTTCTAGACTCGCAGAATCAAGGCTCGCTCCGCAGACCTTCAAGAGCCTGACATGCCCTCTCCATTTAGTGATGCTCAGCCTCTCTGCCGATAAGTCTTCGGGCTCCGATCTGCTCTTTCCTGAGCGCCGAATCGCGCTAAACGGCGAGAACAATACGGTTACCATTGGACGAGCCTCGAAGGTCTCGTCAAAGGGCTTCATCGCTGCCCTCGATAACGCGTGGTTCGACAGTCCGGTTATATCAAGGAGGCACGCACGATTCTTCGTCAAAATGGACGACCAGGCACGCCATCACTAACCTTTATCTCCGTGCCCCGGCTAATTGTTTTCCAGAAGGTTGAGGTAACCGACTTGGGATCGCTGCACGGGACATTCCTGAACGGCGACGAGCGAGTCCCGAGCGATAGACGTCGGGAGCTCAAGGATGGCGACACGCTGAGATTCGGTGCCCCGATTTGGCGGGGCACAGAGCAGTTTGTGCCCGTCACGGTCAAAGTTGGCCTCCAGTTCCCCGATCGGTAAGGGCATTCTCGGATACTGCAATCAGCCGAATAGCTTCTAACAGCCTCTAGCGAGGGCTCTAGCACATTTCAGGTGCCCGAAGGCTCCGACGACGATGCCACCGACGACGACCTGTCTAGTGACAGTGATATCAACATGAAGAACACCAACGGTCACGGCCGCCAAGTGCAGAACAGCACCTCCATTTCCGCGGCCAACGCTCACGTTATCGACTTGACCGATAACAGTGGTGGCCGCCAAACCCGCCAGGTCATTGACTTGTCCTCCCCGTGCGGCTCTCCAATCAGGATTGACGAGGATGACGACGAAGATGAGTTCTCGACGCGCAGCTTGTACACTTACGAGAAAGACGACGTGGAGAATGTTACCGAGGAACTTGGAACATCCCTGGTGCATGAAGATTTTGGTCATCGAGGCGAGCGAGAGCTCGAGGATGAGTATGATACGGATGAGTACGGCGATTGCCTCCCGAGACTTGGCGTCCAAGCTGACCATGATAGCCAAATCGATTACCCGGAGGAATATGACAGCCCGCTGGATGACTACGAGGATGGTCTAAGCGATGAGGATCTCGACGAACTGGACCCCATAGAAGACACGGACGACGTGGAATCGGAGGAAGACTACCCATCAGATGACGACAGCGGTGGCATCGACTCCCCTAGCAGTGAGTTACATTTTCCAATGTACTACGTCTCTTGCTGACTTGTCTAGACGGCAATGATCATCCCTGGGACCACCCACTGTCCCTTGACACGATGGAGTACCCCGAGATTATGCCTTTGGTCGAGTCGCTCTCGAGTCCGCACGTGTCCTCTCCGCCCACGAGCGCCACTGAGATCATGTCCAAGAATACCACGAGTCTCAGCATTAACCGGCTGCTGAATGGCGACAAGCCGCAGGTGCCAGTTCTCGTTCCTCGTCTAGAGTCCGGCCAACCAAGCTGGGAACCCCCGATTGTTGACCTTCCTCTGATCTCGAGCTCGGCCAAGGAGGTTTATACGTCGCCTCCGACCATGAACTCAGCTGAAGCACTGGGCGCCAAAACTGGCAAGGTCGACTTTTTCAGGGCTCGGGAAGAGAATAGGATGGCGTTGGACGCCCAGAAAGCTGCAAGCTCTACACGTCCGACGTCGTCTGTACATGCTCTTTGCAACACCGATGAGCCCGGGGATGAGCCGAGCATCTTCAGCTTCGGCCCAGCCGCGGGGCAAACGACTAACTCGTCGGAGGAGCCCCTTGTTTTCCCTGGTGTCTACGACCACCCCGTCGCCTTGATGCCTCCGCCGTTCATCCAACCGGACCAAGAGATTTTGGAGAGTTACACTCCTGCTTCGCCGCCCTCTTTATTGTCTTCCCCCGTGAGCCTGGGCAAAGATGCAGGAGCATGCTCTCGCCGCACCCACCTGGGCATCTCCGACATCGTCGATACCTGCCAGCCCAGCGCCGGCGAGGGTAAGCTGAAGCGGAAGGCTGACGACATCTCGGAGACGACCCAGGAGCAGGAGCAATGGGCGGCCAAGGCCGCCAGGGCACTCTCCCCAGCCCCGTCGGCCGAAGAGGAAGAGCAGTCTAGGATCGAGCCCGCGGCCATGCAGGAGCATGCTGGCGAGCCTGAGCCTATGGAGATCACTGAGACCTCAGCACAGGGTGTTGAGGATGTCCCGGCCGTGCCGTCACAGGTCCCGGAGACATCCCAGACTCCGGAGAGACCTATCAAGCGGGCCCGCATGATGCGTGTCGCTGAGCGCCTCGGGTATGCTGCCCTCGGCGGTGTCACGGCCGGCGCCATGATCGTGGGCACGCTCATCTACACTGCACCCACTTTTAGTTAAGCGTCTCCTGGAAAGGAGACTGGGCTTTTTCGTTTGTTTTGCTTTCCGCATTTGCTCATAGGGTCTGTCTTTTCTGCCCTTCTCCATGGGGCAAATCTCTGGGTGGGAAGGAACCAGAGGTAACAGGGAGGCGTTTTGGTCCGTCCGCATTGATGTTGATTTGGCTTTTTGACTTGGGATGGGCACGGTTATGGGATGGGAATGGGAAGGGACACCGGGGTTCTCCTTTTCCTTGACAATGGGATACGGTATACGACATGGGATGGTTATGGACACCGGATCTCGCAATGTTTCCGCCCTGCTGATGGGAATTCGTCATGAAGGGACGCGTGGACGGAATGCGGAAACGACCTGGCACATCGCCGGCCGCCGGGGGCATGATGGATGGGAACCATGGGATAATGGAAATAGGACGGGATGCATACGGACGGCTGGGTGGAATGTCAGGTTTTTGTGATCCGGACTTTGTTTTTCTCGTCTGATTCTCTTTTTTCTTCTTTTGTTTTCTGGTAGGGTCTAGGATGGGGGTGGATGGATGGACGGATGGGTGGGCTATATTACTCTCCCTCGCACATTTCTCACTCGGGCTCTCTCTCTAGCTTGCCTTTTACGTAGGTATCACGTCATAAATGGTTTATCTGCGGTTATTTTGTGAGTCTGGTGCTTGCTGCTCTGCTACATGGCTGGGCAGTCTTGTTGTCAACGAGCTTGTCTGCTGTGATGTGAATGGGGTGCGTGGAGTGTGTCGTTGGGATTGGGCAGGAGGGGTGGGGGGTTAATATGACTATGTAGGAGGGAACCACACGCAATTTCATGGACTGCTGTAAGATCGATCACCCGGCTTTCTTGGTGACCGATGGGTAAACAAGATAATCGTGGTCTATGTGTGGTGTGCTGTGACTGGCGATTGCGGCGTTGGTTCATGTTAGGGGAGCTGAGTAGGTGGACGGTCTTTGATGATGGTGATAATTGCCTCCGCTTGGGGTTTATTCCGCAGTCAGTGCTATGTTATGTAGTGAGTGGAAGAGTGAGGTGACAAGATGGGTTATTCTGACGGCGGATTATGTATGGCCAAGGGGTGCTTGGGGTGGGCGGGACTGTGGGTGTAGTTCGTGTTACTCAGTCGGCTTAGGCTTGAAAGCGGGGAGGAGTGTTGGTGTTACCCGCGAATTACCTAGGCATTGTTGGACACCGAAGCTTGGGCGGTGTCTAAGCCCGCTTGAGAATCCAGGTTGGTAAGAGGTGGTGGTGGAGGATATAACTGCTTTTTGTACCTCGTGTTTAAAACAGACGTGGATAGATGGGTAGAGCCAAGTTTGAAGCCAGCAATTTCCGATCCATATGCTAGCTATGACTGTTACCTATCTTGTTAGCTTTTCTCGTACCAGACCGTGAAGTTCTCTTCTTTGACGTACCACTTTTGTAACTTGTAGCTCTCCGTGGCGTTGGATTGAGAGAGGCCATGGTCAAGTTTAAGTTTGGTGTTTGAGCGAGCGTCGTCAGCGGCATTTTGTCCGGGCTACCTCACTCTCTATTTAGAGAAGATGGATCGATCATCATTCATCGTCAAACCTCGTGACATATTCGCGACTGCCTGGGGGAACTTCTTCTGGTTAATCGAATAATTGGTTGGGAAGAGACTCTGACGAGCAATTCTTGAAACAAGGTTGAATGGGTTGTGCTTGGTGAGGGCTGTGAATCAACTGGTGCTCTTTCGCTGTCGCAAGGCCGCAAACTGGCATCAGACCCCCTCCCGATGGACAAGTGCGCTGGCGGCTCAACAGATGCGTATTCACTTACCACTGCTGTCACCTGGAGGCAGGGTAAATGGAGAAAAGGCGCCGAACCAAGTTTTTAAACAAATACTGTAGAGGTTATCGGCCCACCTTCACGCGATTCCAAGGTATCCCAAATACTGAATGAGAATAGGGGTAGGCAGCTACGTCGTCCGAGTTGAGCAAGATGAACGAACTGTTGCCATTTGAGGATAATATGGAAA
>Ga0247823_10002413_pt1 | contig 15407 bp, 12 predicted proteins | sample 13C_PalmiticAcid_2_FD_192426 | JGI IMG/M metagenome (GOLD analysis project Ga0247823, IMG submission 192426) | Soil microbial communities from agricultural site in Penn Yan, New York, United States - 13C_PalmiticAcid_Day30 | ecosystem: Environmental > Terrestrial > Soil > Agricultural land...
AGACCCAGGAGGGTGACCAGCGCCGTCAGAAAACGAAGAAGGAGACGCCGGGCCGGCCCGTGGAAGGAGAAGATGCAGTCCATGCCGGCATCGTAAGTGTTTGTGTCTGACCAGCACCCGGCGATCCTGCGGAAAGCCGCTCAGCATTCAACCGAGTACGCTGCACAACCGTTGATTTTGTTGAGAAGACACTGCGAGCGTACCGATACGGTTTCTCTCATGCGGCCACACTCTCTTCTCTTTTTCCGATTTTCAGCCATTTGGGGTTCACTTTTGGAGCCGATTTATGGGCGTGCGCTTCGGAGCAGGCAATTCACCACATCTGGAAGGATCAGTCTGGAGTTAATGAACTGCGACTAGTACCCATGCGAAAGTAGCAATTTGTAGTCGCTAACGAACTGCGGGCGAAGATAAAAGCGCCGGTACGCGCGCTCCACAAGGCTGAAATACGCTTCGGGCGACATCCACGTCATCGTCCTCAACACTTCCAATGAAGGGCCCTTGTCATTGTGAAAGTCGTTATATTTCACGACATCAAAAAAGCTAAACCCCAAAACGGCCAGCTCGGCGTAACACGCGCGCTCTTCGTCCGTTGGTGCATGCGCTAGCGCGGGCGCACCATTAACATCGCTCGCCACCAAATCGCGTTCACCGAAGCCAGCATCCCAGCGCATGGCAAGTTGCCGATAGTCCAGGAATTCTTTGCCGGACGCTTCGGACCTAGCACGAGCGCGCCGAAACGTGACTGCGGCTTTGGTGAAATCCTTATAAAGGGCGAAGTAAGCCAAAGTGGCGCCACTCTCTATTGCGAAGTCGATCGTCTGCATCGCAGACGCCTCCGACTCCCACTGGCCGCCAAGAATGAAAAACGCTTTGGTCAGGATGTCCGAGCGCCGCAGTCGCGCGAACAGGTCCACAACTTGTGCGTTAGTGATCTTCTCTTTAGCGGCTTTGATTCGCCTGCGCTGCTCTTCATCACCATGCTCAACCCCGAAGGCAAGCAAGCGGCATCCAGAGCGCGACAGCAAATTCTGAAATTTCCCTTGACCGAGCGCGGACTCATAGGACAGAAAGTCTTCGATCCTAAAAATCCCTCGCCAACCAAAGGTGCCTTTGCTCTGGGAGCGCACACGCTCAAGACCTTCGAGAAAATTCATGGTCCAGGATAGAGCGGCCGCGAGCTTGGATTCATCGACTGAGGACAGCGTGGCGATCTGCGGAAACACGTTGTCATCGATGAACTGGATGTTTAGGTAGTCATACGCGCTGGCCAGCTGGCCCACCTCGGCCAACACGTCGCGCACAGTCCGCCTTCGCTCACCACCGCTCTCCGACGAACGCTCGGTGCAGAACACGCAGTTCCAGTCACATCCTTGGGACATTACTACATGGGCCTGGAAAACTTCCTGTTCACGGGATCTCGTCCGCGAAGGCTCATACTGCTTGCCCTCGGCGCGAAAGACACGCCGATCTACGGTGATTTCCCGCCACGCCTGCGCTTCCTGGCTCGGCCTCAATCTCTCCGCGACGTCGCGACGCTTGAGCGCTGCGCTTTCGCTGTTCGCATGCATGCCGGCCGTCTCGGGCCATGGTTCGTCGGAATTAAGACTCTCGACGAGAAGCATCAAGTTGTCCTCCGCGTTGTCGGAAATCGCGAAATCCCAGCTTTGAGTCATGTCGCCCGCTGCTGCTGCTACTTGCTTCCAGGCCCGGAGCTTCGGCACGGGGCCGCCAACCACCACAATGGCGCGCGCTGAGCGGCTCTTGATTTCGCCCAGCATGTGGACGATCGACTTGACTGTCGTGAAGACCGCGTTGCATCCGATCATGTCGAAAGTTGACGCCAAGCGTATGACCTCATCAGTGAGCGCGGGAAATCGATGGCAGTCGGCAATCTGCACGTCGTGTCCTTGCGATGTCAGGTGCGTGGCTAAGATGCCGAGGCCCAGTGGGGGTGTGCTTGTGGACGACGCTGCCGCAGTTTGCCCCTTGCCCCACTCGATGGGCGGAAGCACCAGCAGGATTCTGCGTATCGACTGCAGCGCGGCTTCTCGCACATACCGAACCTCCGGATGTAACGCGCCCCTTAGGGCTGGCCGCGCCTCACCAATGACCGGTCCGAACAGGCCGCGGGCGATGGGAAAGTCCAGCAGCGTGAACCTGACGGACGGCTCGCCCGACGCAGGTTCCGAAGCGTGCTGCCACTCCTTCTGAAAGTGCAGCAGGAATTCTCGGCAGAGCCAAGGATGCCCAAGATCGAACTTAACAGCATTGTCTACCACTTGTCCAAGTGCCTCGTTCAACGGAACGTCGAGCACCAGCTTCCCCGCACGCACAGACGCTTCGAGCCTGCCCCTCAAAATCTGAGAGAAGCACAGGTGTAGCGCGGCCCATCGGATCGACTCATCTTCGTCATTCGCCATCACTCTTAAAGCCGGCAAGACATCCACCGTCGAGAGCGTTGCCGTCGCTAGCGCGGCATTCAGTCGCTTGTCGCCACGCCAATAACCCTCCTCTCGAGCTGCGGGAAAATAGAACTTGATGAATGCTCTGGCCTGATCTGCCACCTGCCGGGAAGGGTTCTCGACGAGGGCCATCTGGGCCAAGATGGTCCCTACCAGCGCAGGGTTCGAGTCGACTTCCCGTCCCACGTCGTGCGGCGACTCCAGAACCACCACACATTGCTTCGCCTCAAGGGCGTAAGCCTCGCTCTTATCGATACCCCCGAGGATCTTCAAGAAGGAAGGATGGCTCGACGCAAGCCGGGCGGCTCGCTGGGCGACCGTCGGGTGTCGAACATGCCCTCCCGGTAGGGGCCCAAAAAACCATGCCGACCAATCCTGATCCGCGCTCCCAAACGCTGTTTCGAATCGCTTGACGTAATGGAGCATCTCGCGCGTCAGGAAAGAGTCACTCCAGATGGCTTGAAGGAGGCGGTCGGGAAGCAAATTGACGAAATCGGTTATGTCGTCCGTGATGGCGGAACATGCCGCCATGTACCGCCAACAAACGTCCATCAGGCCGGAGTCGCGCAGCCCCGCAAGGTCACCCGGAACGTCCACGAGCGCATTCACCTTGAATCCGATCTCGCCAAGCTGCCTTTGGTGCTCATTCTTCTTTATTCTCAATGCGACCTTCCCTAGGTCGCTGAGGTAGTTGAAGGCTGTTGTCAGATCTTGCCAATCATCGACGAGCTTAAGCGAGTCAAGGCGCAGCATGACTCGATCCAGTGCCTCCTCACCCGCCTCAGACTCAGATTTGGTCGATGCGTCGGCGGCAAATCGCTGCCTTGCGCTCCAGTGCACGGAACCTGGAAGGTACCAGCCTTCGATGCCATCTAGCATGTCGCTAGCGCACCCTTTCCACGTGAACTCCGCTTTCAGCGCCTTTGCCAGCTTCTTGGCCGCGTCCTTGCGCCTCTGAAGCGACGTGACCATTTCACCGAGCGCCTTCGAGACGAGGTTGATGTCGTGCTCCGACGGCTCACCGTCATCGTTGGGTCCGCTGAGATTCACGAACTCGACGCTCTCGAGAGAAAGCTCGGGCCGGCTCGCCTTAAATTCCTCTAGAAGCCTGGCGAGACCAGACTGGCGGGAGCACAGCAGCGGCACGCCCGCACAAAGCGCCTCCCAGCCACTTAGGCCAAAGCCCTCGTGCCAGGACGGCATCAGGGCGATGTGGCAATCGGCCAAGCATCTGTGCATGGCGGCTTGGTCGCTACTGAACTCGACGGCATCGATTTGGAAGCAGGCATCCTCGTTGGCGAGCAGCTGAAGGCCTTTCAACATACCGGCGTCTTTCGGGTCTGCGCCATACGCAATTAAGCGTCCTCGCGCCCTCCACCTGTCGTCCTTCACAACCCGGCGCTGCTGGTAAGCGCGCTTGAGGGAGTGGACCACGAGGCCAGTGTTCTTGATGGGATCGTCGTCCTTGTTCAGCCTGCCGCTGATGAAGAACTGAAGGCTTTCTCGACGGTCGTAGGGTTGGATTGAAATCTCTGAGGCGCCAGGGATTAGGCGCCGGCCCGGGGAGCCCCTGCCTAGTTTGAGCCCGCGCGCTGACGAGAAATTAGCTGTGAGGAGCGGACCCACCGCAAAGGCGTAGTCCGCTCCAGCCACCACCTTCTTTTGTACTTCTCGCCGTGCAACGACCTCAGCGTGGGGGGTTCCCTTTTTCCCCGCATACTCCCAGTAGTCCATGTGGCTAACCACGGCGCTCGAAATGCGTGGAACAGTGGGGCGGTGATCTTTCAGCAACTTGACAGAGTCGATCGCCAGCTGACCGGTGATCGCGTCGTGGCCGACTACGAGAACGCCAGAGAGCGATTTTTCACGGAGTTCGTCACAGACTAGCCCGAGTAGCTCCGCGACTTCCCCAGCTGATTCCGGCGTGAGTAGCAGGTCGATGCCCGCTGGCAACTGTACGTCGTACTTTGGCAATTCATCTACAAAACATATCGTTCTGCTGTGCTTGGTCAGCACCGAAGGCATGGCAGAGGCCAAGCCAGTGTTGAAGACGTTTACTCCGCCAAGCTCGCTTCCCCAGCGAGTGGCCAGCATTGCCACGAGATAGGTCATGACAGGATGGTAGCGGCAGAGAGCCGTTGGTCAGCCATCCGCGGTTTCGTGCCGACGCGCGCCCACGCTGGTGCACATTCATCGGAGTTTTCCGTCAAAAGATGACCCATCAATTCCTGTGATTCTGACCCGGAAGATCGGGGATTATTGAGAGTGAGCAGGAGGATATTTACGGTTCAAACTTGAATGACAAAACTTTGAACGAGTGGATCAGAATTCGCTGAAAAACTGGGCCCTTGTTGTCTTCCACTGAAAACTGACCCAGTTAGAGCAGCAATTTCCATTTAAAGCTGACCCACGTAAGAACCCTATCCTGCTGCTTTTAGCAGCAGGAGAATTCAGGAGTGATAGACGTGGCGACACTGAGTGTCATAAGACGCTGGGCACTGCGCGAGCAGATGTCCATTCGCGAGATCTCTAGGCGCACAGGCCTGGCTCGCAACACCGTTAAGAAGTACCTGCGGGCGGGTAGTGAAGAACCCCGCTACGCCAAGCGTGCGAGCTCCAGCAAGCTCGATCCCTACGCTGACAAACTCTCCACCTGGCTGTCGATCGAGGCAACAAAGTCGCGCAAACAGCGGCGCACTTTGCTGCAGCTCCACACAGACCTGGTGGCTTTGGGCTACGACGGCTCCTACGGGCGAGTGGCGGCCTTCCACCGCAAGTGGCAGGCGGAACGGCAGGAAGCACAGCGTACGGCTGGCCGCGGGACCTTTGTTCCGCTTGTATTCGGACCGGGCGAAGCGTTCCAGTTTGATTGGAGCGAAGACTGGGCCGTCATCGATGGGGAACGCACTAAGCTCCAGGTGGCGCACGTCAAGCTCAGCCACAGCCGGGCCTTCAGCGTCCGTGCCTACCTCTTGCAAACGCACGAGATGCTGTTCGACGCGCACAACCACGCGTTTGTGATGCTCGGAGGCGTGCCCAAGCGCGGAATCTACGACAACATGAAGACGGCGGTGGACAAAGTCCGAAGCGGCAAAGACCGCGACGTCAACGCTCGTTTCAATGCGATGGTGAGCCACTACCTGTTCGAGGCCGAGTTCTGCAACCCTGCGTCCGGCTGGGAGAAGGGGCAGATTGAGAAGAACGTTCGGGATGCGCGACACCGCCTCTGGCAGCCCATCCCGGCCTTCCCGTCCTTGGCTGAGCTCAACGCATGGCTGGAAACCCGCTGCAAGGCACTGTGGAACGAAATTGCGCATGGACAGTTGCCGGGCACCGTGGCGGACGTCTGGGCCCAGGAAAAACCCTATCTGATGCCACCGCCGCCTGCGTTTGACGGCTTCGTGGAGCACACCAAGCGTGTTTCTCCGACCTGCCTGGTCACGTTCGAACGCACCCGCTACAGCGTCCCGGCATCATTTGCCAACCGGCCGATCAGCCTGCGGGTGTATGCCGACCGGCTGGTGGTTGTTGCGGAGGGCCAGATCGTTTGCGAGCACAAGCGGGTCATCGACCGGCGTCACGACACCACAGGGCAGACCATCTACGACTGGCGGCACTACCTCGCTGTTCTGCAGAGAAAACCGGGAGCACTTCGGAACGGTGCGCCCTTTGCAGAGCTGCCGACGTCATTTAAAAGACTCCAGGCGATGTTGCTCAAGAAGCCTGGAGGTGACCGGGAGATGGTGGAGATCCTGGCCCTGGTCCTGCACCACGATGAGCAGGCCGTCCTTGCAGCGGTCGAGACCGCTCTGGAAGTGGGTGTGGCCACGAAAACTCACATATTGAACGTCCTGCACCGCCTCGTGGACGGGAAGACCGCCGTTGCGGAAGTCAAGGCGCCCCAGGCGTTGAAGCTCTCGACGGAACCTCAAGCGAACGTCCAGCGGTACGACTCCTTGCGCAAGGCACGGTTCAACGAGGAGGTTCGCCATGGGACATGATCCCGCAACGACCTCCATCGTGGCGCTACTCAAAAGCCTCAAGATGCATGGCATGGCCCATGCGGTTGCAGAGCTGGGTGACCAAGGGGCGCCTGCCTTCGAAGCGGCTCAACCCATTCTGGCGAAACTGCTGAAGGCAGAAACCGCAGAACGGGAAGTGCGTTCGATGGCGTATCAAATGAAGCTGGCCCGGTTCCCTGCCTATCGAGATCTTGCCGGGTTCGACTTCGCGCAGAGCGAGGTGAACGAGGCCATGGTCCGGCAGCTCCACAGAGGTGACTTCCTTGACAAGGCCTACAACGCCGTCTTTGTCGGTGGACCTGGAACCGGAAAGACCCACCTGGCAACAGCGATCGGTGTCCAGGCCATCGAGAACCAGCATCGCCGCGTTCGCTTCCTCTCGACCATTGAACTGGTCAATGCGTTGGAGGTCGAGAAGTCGAATGGAAGCACAGGGCACTTGGCAAATCGACTGATGCATGTCGATTTGGTCATCCTGGACGAGCTGGGCTACCTGCCCTTCAGCGAGTCAGGAGGGGCCCTGCTGTTCCACCTGCTGTCCAAGCTTTACGAAAGAACCAGCGTGGTGATCACCACGAACCTGAGCTTCGGGGAGTGGTCCAGCGTCTTCGGTGATGCGAAGATGACGACTGCACTCTTGGATCGGCTGACTCACCGATGCCATATCCTGGAGACTGGAAACGACAGCTATCGGTTCAAAAACAGCTCTGCGAGCTCTAGATCTGAAAAGGAGAAAACGAAGCACTTATCCACATCGTGAGCTACTTTGCTCACACAGCGGGTGGGTCAGTATTCGATGGAAATCTCGGGTCAGAGGTCAGTGAAATTCAACAACCAACATCTGCCTCGGTCATCTGCTTTTCTCTTCGTACCCGCGAATGAAGAAAGCAGTGGCGATAAGCACCACCGATAGGAAGAGCATTGTTCCTGCAGGAATGGTGCTGATGTCAAATCCTAGGTGACCGATGATCGCGACATAGACGAGTCCAATGGCAAGGTTGTCGCACACGCTTGCAATGCTGTGTCGCCCGGACTTATTAAATCGCATCTCAACTCTCCTTTGGTCGATGCTATTTCAATGTGAATCGCTTGCCAGAGTCCATGAAGCAAGGAGCACACCTCGTTCGGCGGCGGGGCGGCAAAACACTAGATGACACCCCCGTACTTGATAGAGACAAGCATGCTCTGAATTTTCTTTGCTCCTTCCTCGGTCTGTGCCACTTGTAGCGGCGACGCGCCCTCAAGCAAAGGATGAGGCAAAGACAGCCAGTTGAGAGCATCGTCTCTTGACGCAAAGGTGTCCTCTGCCAAGCGCTCGAGATCCTGCAGATGACTTTTCGATTCAACAGCTTTTTTCACCATGACTTTTCCTTGAAGCCTCTCAAAGTGAGACAGTCGATGGAGCGGACGTGCTCGCGAGCGAGTATGACTGGCCACATCAAAGCTTCTACCCTCATATCGCTGAATGGTCACCATAGCCAGCTCTCATGACATCGAGCATCAGAACAGCGGCATTTGCGAAAGTGGCGCATACCGTCCCGACCATGTTGCGCGACGGCCCTGCCTCAAGATGTAGGTCAGGATTGAAAGGGCGATGGATCCATCCTCAGGACACTTCGCTTTGCTCATGGCCTCAAAGAGCAGCGCCAGCGTCACAGATCGCTGACTCATTTTCAGTTCAATACGTTGCCCCTCTGAGATCCTCTGGACAAGCTGATCCGCCGCTTGAAGGACTTGTCTCCCATGAAGTAGCGATGTCCTTTTCCGAGCGCGTTGACCCACTCTCACGAAGGAATATTCAGCCGTGCTGGCAAGAGCATAGGTCAGTGATAAGCCTGCTCCAAGGGACAAGGGTCCCAGCAGCCTTAGAAGCCCAAACTGCGCTGCATTATCCGCACCCTGATGTCGATCACTGGCAGCGGGAGCGACGGCTTCTGCAACCCAGCGAGCGAACTCGAGCTCAAGCGACGGCGGCTCGATTGCTGCCGGCCTCCAACTGCGAAGATCTGACCAGCATTGACATGCCAGCAGGCTTGGCCTGTTCCAATCGAGCGCTCTGGCACACACGGGGCATCTGTCTTCCAATACGCAAGCATGTTGCGGACAGGCCGCCACAAGAACAAAGTCCCACGCAGAACGGCAGTAGCCATGTTGAGCCAAGCAGTGGGGACATACCCGCGGTCGCCCGCGACTTAGAAAGTAGCTCCGGCCAATCTCCTGCCCAGCATAAGAGAACCCTTCTTCAGCAGCGCTCCTCGAGATGCGTCCCAGGGCTTTTGCCAGCTCAACCTCCGGCGCACCGAACCACCTAGAAAGCCTCGCCGCATCGCCCGCATCCAATGTGTGGAAGCGAGACCTTCCCAATCCGCTTTTGACAAATGGCAGGCCGCGGAGCCCATTTTCCGTCGCCATCCTCAGTACATAACCCTGACCTGATTCACCTGGTCGGACGGAATCCCTCAATGGGAACGAAGGGTCAACCAACACGTCAGGTCCCCCTGTAGAGCTGCGTGCGTGAGTCGATCTGAATCTGTTCCTCGTCCACATCTAGGCCTTGCAGAGCTCGCGCCCTCTGAAGAGCTTTCTCCTTTCGGATAATCAAGAGAGCCTTGGCAACGCGCACTCGCATCGGGGGAGTCAACAATGCACTCCATTTAGTCAACTCGCCCGGCGTCCAGAATCTCGTCTTGCGCGCTGGCTTGCATGGCATGATGGAACGACTGACTCGGGTCAACATGAAGTCAGCTCCAAGAACTCGCTCCCGCTCTTGCGTCACTAAGAAGTCAAAAATTTTCCTGGTCGACGGGGTTATCCAGTGGTTGTTCAACCGCAGAAGCCCGTAGGCGCGTGACGTGGAGAACGCCTGGATGACGTCCGCACGCCTAGTGCTGAGTGCACAGAACTTGTCGCCGCGCACCGAGGGGCGCGGTTCCGACGGCATGTGACAAGGCAACGGCGTTCGAGGCTCTACTGGATCAACGGAATGCGCCTTAAGCGCGATGGACGCCCCACGTGGGGTTTCCCACTTAGAAAGCGCGCTCCGATTCAAAGCTTGGCGGACGGCGTTGACAGGATCGCGCGATCCATGACTCGAAAACTCTCGTTCCAATGACTTACTCGGTGCGGTAGTTGCATCCACGAGAAAGGGCATGCCACAAGAGGCACATCCAGCCAGATTCGCCGCTCCCATGAGCCTTCCCCAAGGAACTAGGTTCGCAATTGAGAGGTTCATGTAGCTTTGGCACCATGGGCACCTTGTTGATAGCTCAAGGTCGTGATATGGGCATGTACGGAGCTCGGCAATGCGCCAATACCACCGGAGATATGGTGTTGCGTCGGCAACCATGCAAGCAGCACACCATTTGCTCGCAGGCTTTCCTTCGATGATCAAGGGAGTGGTCGGGTGAGGGTGCAGTTGCTTGATGAAAACCCAGTCGCGGTCGTTCCGCTCAAAGCAATACGTGCTGTACCCGCAGTCCGCTGCAAGCGCTCTCCAGTACGCAGCAGCGACACCGAAATCCCAGTCGATACGATTTGAGCCGACTCCCACACAGTCGCAGAACCTCTTCATGGAGTAGCCATGCGCACCGCAAACACGTTGAATCCAGGAAGCTCGACTTTCGTCGGGCAATGGCTCAGGGCTCGCGATGAACTTCAAGGCCACACCTCAAATGAACAAGGGCAAGCCGTTTTGCTGCCGAGGGTTTTCAAAACCTTTTCGCGAAGGATCGGGAACAGGTGTCTTCGAACTGAACCTCACTTTCGAGCCCTTTCCAGCACAGCCAAGAACGGGTTGGCGACGCCCGCCGAACCTCCAAAAGCGTCGGTATATCCATCCGCCAAGTGCTCCAGTTTCAGAGCCGGTGCACCGTTTTCGATCGCACGAACGCACGAGAAGACAAGCAACTTTTTCAGGCGCCTCAAGTTTCCGTGCGCCGCCTCGTGCACCAGCCGTGAGAGCCCCTGCGCCGACAAGCTGCTGAGGTCAATCGACTTCACGGTCTGTGCCATCGCGCCCAGCACCTGCCGCCAAGCGTCTCCAAAAGCGAATGGGCTCAGGAAGTAGTGCAGCGACACACGCGAAACGAACTGAGGGTTGATTTCCGATATCCCCTCCAATGTTCGCGTGCCCACCATGATCACGGGCAAGTTGTGCTTGTCCGCGCGAACCTTCAACCAGTCCGTCAAAGTGCGGGCGGTGTTTTGCCGATTTCCCTCACACACGTGCTGTCCCTCGTCGATGAGGATTGCCATTGGGCGCAGGCGCTCAATAGCAGTGTCGACCATCGCGGTCATGCTGGCCAATGTTGCGCGCATCGGCAATGCCGGATACCCCAGCGCAAGCATCAGTTTCGCCGCGACTTGATGAACATCTGCAGCACTGTCGAGACCGATTTCAAGCACCGGGCGATTCGACTTCAGCGGGCTTGCGTCGGCAGCCAACGATCGCTTAAGGAGTTGTAGGAAGAGGGTCTTCCCCATCCCAGAATCGGCCAACAGCAGTACACCGCCCGGCATCCTTACCTCACGCATCCATTGAACGACTTTAAGGGTCCCCTGCAGCGAGTTGGCAAACTCTGGATACGGTACAACGACATCAAGAATCTCGTTGACGCACCGCAAGGCCTCACCAGACAAGCCGGCCGGCAGTTCGTAGGGGTTCATGAGAAGTCCTCCGCCAATGAAAATGCCTTGAAAGGCATCACCTTTTTCAGGAGACCCTCCGAGATGGGACTGGCCACCGGGATATCAGTGGCCTCTTTGGGTCTCGGCGCGCGCGTGCCGCTGAGGCGAGCAGAGCTAAGACCTTGAAACCGGACGAGGGCCCCGTGCTTCTTCACGTAGACCCCACGCTTCACGGCCCCGATCCATTGGCACCTGAGGCGCTCCTGGGCTTTCGCCAACTCCTCCTCAGCATTGTTGCGATTCAGGCGCTTTCCGGCCTCGGCGCGGATAATTTCGTGCTGGATAAGCGAGAGCCCATCCCCATACCCGTTCGACGGTCTTTGTAGGGCCACGGGTAGCCAGCGTTTCTCCGCCTCCAGATTCACAAAAATTCGGCCTAGGTCATCCGGATTGACCCGGATATCAAGCTTGAGTTTTCTCCCGTTTGACCGGAGGTAGTCCTGTAGCTCCACGCTGTTGAAACGCAGGTATTTAAAGAACACACCGTCACCGTCCACGGTCCTCTGCGTTGACATCCCCGCCGTGATGTCAAACTGTTCAAAACTAAGAGGAAACATCGGAATCGGGCTTGTGAGGCGCCCCTCTTCCCACAAGTCGAGCGCGCGCACCAAGTTCTTGTGGTGAATCGACTTCGGGAATACGTCAGCAGCCCAAAGTGTCAGGCCAATGCACAGGTCGTCGAAAAGGATCGCGGCTGTATCACTCGGCGACTCCGGCCGCATGTTCTTGGTCGGGGCATAGACCTTACCGCGGCTGGGTAGCATACGGTTCACTTCCATCATGGCGCGTTCGATGGAGGGCTTCAACCACGGCCGTCTGACGGGATTGAACAGCACGTCCGCACGTAGTTCGAACATGATGCGCAGGAAGTCCTTCGCATGAAACTCGAGACCGTTGTCTACAACGTACTGCTCGGCAACGCCCATCGCTGTCCAAGGCTGAGGCAGACCAGGCACCAGTGCGGTCAGCTCCTCTTTAGGAAAGATGGCATTGCGGATGCAATGCGCGACAGATGCAACGGATGGGCCGTAAAACGAGACATAAAAACCAAGGATGTATCCCGAGTACCTGTCGATCGCCACGGTAATCCAGGGCCGTCCAATGGGTACACCGGTGACGGGATCCAGGACCCATATGTCAAGCCACGTGTGGTCGATCTCGACCCTCTCCAGAATCCGGGTCGACGTGTCACCTTTGAGGCTGTAGCGCCACTTGTTTCTTGTGTACTCGGCTCCGTACCGTTTGAAATCGCGGATGTATGGGTCAATTTCGTTGACCCGCCTTTGCATAGACCGCAACGAAGCCAGCTCGAGCTTCTCGCCGAGCAGGCGTTCTTCTTGTGCTGCATCTTGCAGGTACCGCCGAAAGGTGTCTGCAACTGAGAGCCCATGTTTCTGAAGGTAGTACTTGGAGATGCATTTCTCCACCATCTCTTCGACACGCAAACTGAGGCGCTTACAACGCCGCACCAATGGCCTCAAGTCAAGCTGCGCATAAGGGTTTCCGCCGGACGATTTGTTTCGCTTCATCCACCTGCGCAAGGTATCGCCACAGGGAAGCTTTGGGATCTCTGCACCGTGTCCATCAGGTAGGCAATTTTTGAAATACTTTTCACCCTCCCGCTGAACACTCGCCAAGAACGCTTCACACCGCTTGAGGCTTCCCGGTGTGACACCTCCCGCGATTGCCCGCTTGATAAGGAAGTTGCGAAATAGAAAGGTCCTCTCCTGCTTTTCCGCGAGCGTCACCGGATATGCGTAGACGTGATCTTGGACAGATACGCTGTTGGGTTGTGCAATCGGGTGGCCGTTTTGATGCACTGGAATCACAGTTTTCGCAAGAATCTGCTTGTACAAGCTCTCCTTGGAGAAGGTTCTCACCTCGTTGTTGTCGAGGTACCGAAACTGGACCTCGAAGCACGAGAGTTCTCGCTCGAACTGAAACGTGCGTGCGCCCTCACGCAACACCAAACCATTGCCGAAGGTAAACATGGCAATCTCCTTGATGCTGGTTGAGGGAAACGACCTCCTCTTCGGACAGATTGAGGCCGGCGGGAACACGCAGCTGATGCAGGGCGACCAAGTTCCAAATGAGGTCCTCGTTGACCCCATTTGCCACTAGGTCTCGAACAGTGGCGCTTCCGTCGCAGCGCGATTCCAGCTCGGCCTTACACTTCATCGCCTGTTCCAGCGAGAAGGTCATGCGCCCGAAGCGCATCAGGAGAATGGCCCGTGCACTCAGGCCGCTTCCGTCGATCATGGTGTCGGTGAAAGCTTCAAATTCAATACCCTGCAGATTGAATGCAGCCCTCGCAGCGTCCAGCTTCATCGCATGTTCGGGAACGAACTTCTCAGGCTTCACCTCCACGATGACCTCAGAACCATCTACCAAGCTGAGCAAAAAATCAGGCGTGTACTTGCACGTCACGCCGCACGCTAACGTGAGATCTACTTCGCATGGCTGGTGATGGATATCCCGCACGACGGGGCATGACAACGCGACCATGATGAAGCGCCGCTCCAACGATGACTCATGTTCCACGGCGTGGTCGAGCAACCATCCAGGGTTGACCACCCCCACCTCCCGGTGGGGAGATCGGGTTACTACTGCTCTGGGCATTTCCTTCTCCTGATTTCAAGGCGTACTGATCCATACCGCGTCCAAAACAGACGGCGGCTGCGCTTGACATCGAGGGGGAGAAGGGGGGACACTTGCATTGCGTTGATAGGGCGTCTCTTCGCCCTTCATCCCTCAGGCCACCTTCGGGTGGCCTTTTCTTTATGGGTCCATGCGCACCTCCCCCCTGGAGCACGAACGCTCCAACAGATCAGAGAGAGCTTGAGCCACATCCGCCGTGAAAAACATGAGGTGGCGTCGGCCAGGCAAGCGATGCGATGCCAGGTTCACATGTCCTCGTTTCCGAGCCATCGCAAGAGCTGATGGACTATTGAACTTCAGGGTCTGTCGCACTTCAGTCGAGGACATCAGCACGCCGAAGCGTTGCTCGAGAACGACTTTGAAGTCAGTCGGCGATTGGTTCACTAAGAGCCTCGGTTGGGAGCAGTGCTACGCGGTTAACTTTCGATCAGGCCGAAGATATCTGGACACACCAAAGAACTCACGCACAAAATTTCACCGAAACGCGATGGTTTTGGTGAAGGAGCATGCGATGAACGTGAAAGTCGGGCGTCCCAAGGTGTTGGAACTCAGTACTTTGCGCAACCGCTTCTGGGCGCATGCGGTGCTTTCCCAAAGTGGCTTGCCACCGCACAAGATGGCGTTCTTCTATCCTCAAACCGCAGGGGGGCATGACTCGACTGTGTTCCACAAGACACTGGAACTCGGGAGGCCCACACCTCGCTTGTGGCTTGACGATGGTGGTGAGGGTCCCGCCATCAGAATGGCAAAGGAGTGGCCGGGGACACTTGAATGGTTGCTACATCCATTCTGGTCAGCCATTGCCAATACGCACCTTCCCCTGCTTCACACCGTATACACGTACATGAGCGCCCTGGGGGAGGCGACAGGCATCAGCATGGTGCAATTTGATGCATATACGGGTGAAGTCACGCGCACGAGCGGCAGCGTAGTTGAGGAGCTTGAACAGCTAGCCTCCGATGGCAGTCTCGATTCACTTGCGCTCGTCGTACTTCGCGCACAAGAGGCATATATCCGATGCCAGATCTCAGATCATCGTTGCATCGTCGAGTTCTCAGCCTCCACAGTCCCAGCTTGGCCCTGCATGCGCTGGGCACCGCTTGGCCTCAGGGATTCGCTTGCCTCTTTAGTTTTTGATGTGGTGGATGAACTTTCGCCTGACCAAGTGCCGGCGCCGTGCGATGCCCGACAGCATTGCCTCACCCAAACGCTCTTGATGTTCGACAAAACGCGGTCGCCCACAAAAGACCTGTCCGTCCTGGATAGTTTGCTGAGCGGATCCGCCTGCCCGAGCAGCGATTCGTAGAAGAACTGATCTCGCCTCTACAAGTTAACGCGCGCCGCTTGAAGCTGACCTGGCTCACCAAGCCAGGTTACAGCCAACATCAGCATGTCGGTCCGTTTCAGATTGACTTCGATCGATCAGTGTTCGAGTCTGGCAGACTGCTTTGCAGCGAGGCTGTGTGAAAACCCTCTCCCTGCGCGAGGCCGAGCTCGGTAGAGTTCACAGACATATTGAACACGGGGGTCAATATGTCGAGATACATTGAAGGTCAGGACAGGCAGCAAGTCACGT
>Ga0247823_10002414_pt1 | contig 15406 bp, 13 predicted proteins | sample 13C_PalmiticAcid_2_FD_192426 | JGI IMG/M metagenome (GOLD analysis project Ga0247823, IMG submission 192426) | Soil microbial communities from agricultural site in Penn Yan, New York, United States - 13C_PalmiticAcid_Day30 | ecosystem: Environmental > Terrestrial > Soil > Agricultural land...
GTGTGTAAGGGGCAGGGGAAGCTGGGGGAGATGGTGGAGAGGGAGATGAGGGAGGTGAAGATTCAGTTGCCTTGGAAGGAGACGTGAGTGGGGGAGACTGGTGATTTGAAGTAATTGGGTGTTTGGGAACGGCTATTAGCGCTGGTCGCTCCCAAGTCTATCTCTATCTCGGTCCCTGTCTTTGTCACGGTCTGATCTACGTGAGCGGTCATGTCGGTCGTGATCTCTGTGGTGGTGTTTCTCAGGCCCGTCATCCCGTCGTCTTTCCCGGTCTCGGCTCCGGTCTCTATGCCTCTCTCCACCATCTCGACGAGCGCTTTTCCGTGATTTGGGGCCATTGTCTCTGTCTAGGCTCCGCCTCCTCTCCCGACTATCTCTGTCCCGCTCGCGACTTCGAGACCTACGCCGGTCTTTGTGGTCCCGATGTGAACGCTCATGTTCTGTCCTGTTATCTCTCATAACCCCACTTGAACCCCGATCCCTCCTGTCTCCGTCCTCCTCTTTTCTTCTTTTCCTTTCCCTCCTCTCCTCCCTCCTCTCCTCTCTCTCCAACGCCTTCAGATCCCTCTCCCGCTCCTCTGCCTCCCTCTTCCTATCTTTCCCCAGCTCCCTAACTATCTTCGCCCCCCTCTTCATCATAGCAAGCGGGTCACTCGCGTTCAGCCTCCCCGCCTCCCTGACCTTCCTCTTCGGGTCATCCCTCCCGAAGACGTTCTTGCTCGGCACCAGCGCCCCCGATGCCTCGCCCTCCGCCGAAGCATACCATGGCCCGCCGTCCGTCAGGCCCTGCCCGTCCTTGCCCGCGGCATTGACCAGCCGCATCTGGTACTGATCTTTAAACTCGCGCTCCTTCCGCGCCGCTTCCTTCATGGCCTCCTCGTTTCCCTCCCGCGGCCGGGCGGTCTCGGCTTCAGAGAACAGCGAGATGTGCCCCTTGCTGTCGACCAGCGACGCAGGCGCGGTGGTGGTCGGTGAAGGCTTCACAGCAGCCAGCCCGCGGGCTGCTTGAGCCCCCAACGAGGCGCGCTCGCGGGCTAGGCGCATCTCAAAGTCGGTGTCGTCTTCGCCGTGGCGCTTGCGCTTGCGGCGGCCGCCGTCATAGGGATCCCGGTCATGGCTGCGGGATGGCGGGAGAGCTTCAGGTTCGGGAGACGGCTCAAGGGGAGGCGGGGCTTCACCGCGCAAGACGGCCAGACGGCATGCGGCGTCGGCTTCTTGCATGCGCTGCTCCTCGGCCTCTTCCTGGGCTTGTGCGGCCGCTTCGTCGCGGCGCACGCGGGCGATGGCCGCGGGGTTGTAGGGGTTCCATGATTTTTTGCCGAGGAGGTGGCTAGTGAGGTGTTAGTGATTTGATTTGTTGTGAAGGGGAGGGATGCGGCTTACAGAGGCATGATGGCGGTGCTAGATGGTGCCAGAAAGAGCCACCTAGAATTCGGGAGTCTAGATTTGATGCACCTTGATGGTTACCTGAGCTTCACAGGACGCCAAGATGCATAGTGGGGCCAGAATACCCCACCAGCGTGCCCCACCGAATGATGAGATGCCAAGAAGCAGAGCGGCCCAGTTGCCACAATAAATCATTCTCTCCTCTGTGACCTTATGAGGACCATCTCGTATTTTCTGGTCCGCCTCGCCTTGTCCGTGGGGCGTTCGCTGAAACGCCGCCTGTCCCAACACCTCGAGCTGCAACGAAGCCAACCTCGCCAACGACACTCCCTTTTATAGACTTTCTGCTTGTTGGTCCGCACAAACCCAAGCTGGTGTGGCGTAGACCGGCCCTCAATAACGACAAACGAATAAAGCAGGACACAGCCTTCAAAGGCCACGTCTCGGGAATCCACTCCTGACCTCGACACCCCGCCTCACTACCGACCACGTTGACGCATCCGTTCGCAAGCTTCCATCTTCCGTCCCGGACCACGAAACCGCTCTTTCTAATACACATCTCACCCTCCTCAACTCGCAACCCATCGTCATGGATCTGCGAAACAATCTCTTCAGCAAACCCGCCGCCCGCGGCGGAGCTCCCGGTCTCCCTGGACGCCAGGTTCAGCGGCCACCGGGAGGCGACCCCGGGGGCTACTCGCCTGCTCCTAGCGGTTATGGCTCCCCTGCCCCTGGTTATGGCTCTCCCGCCGGACGTTCGCCTGCGCCCGCGCCCGCGCCTCCAAGACAACAGAACCCCCCTGGCGGGGGTTATGGCGGGGATGGCTACGCGAAGGAGAGCTACGGGGGAGCTGGATACGGTGGCGGATATGGTGATGCGCCGGGTTCATACCAGCCGCCGTCGAGGAGCCGACAGGTGCGGCTCAGGATTGCAAAGGTTGAGGACAAGACCCTGCAGTCGCAGTACATTTTCGGAAACATGTGAGTGGGATGCTGTGCCCCCGAATTCTTGGGCGCCGTCGCTGACCTGGACACAGCTGCGCCGTCTCGCCCAACGACTTCCCACCCAGCCGCGATGGCTCCGACCTATACATCCGCCTGACTGGCAACCAGCTCAGGGGCGACTATGTCGTGACGGCACGCCCAACGCCCGGCTTCCCCGACGGCTGCATCAGCTTGTCGGATCCGCAGCGAACATGGTGCAGCATCGGCATGATGGATGAGATTGCCGGCGAACTCTACGACCCATTTGGCCAAGGAGGTCCCGCATACGTTGGCTCCGTTGACGTCGAGATTGGGTTTGCGTCAGCCAGGAAAATCGTCGATGCCCCCTACGACCAGGACGAGCTCGCCGCCATGTTCGTCAAGAGCTTCCAGAACCAGGTCTTCTCGCCCGGGCAGAGGCTGCTCTTGGACGTCCAAAATGTCCCGCTAGCCATCATGGTCAAGACGGTGACCTTGATCGACCTCACCATGCAGCAGAAGCAGACCAACGAGCCTCCCACACGCAGCGACCCTGGCGCGCGCGGCATCCTCACCAACCAGTCCAGCATCGGTTTCTACAAGGATGCTAGGTCACCCATCAAGCTCAAGGGCTCCAACAAGCGGCCGGCCGCCAACGCCATCATCAGCCCCGACTTCAAATTTGAGGACATGGGCATCGGTGGTCTGGATACCGAGTTCTCTACCATCTTCCGCCGTGCCTTTGCCTCGCGCATCTTCCCGCCAGGCCTCATCGACAAGCTCGGCATTATGCACGTGAAGGGCATGCTGCTCTACGGCCCCCCCGGAACAGGAAAGACGCTCATTGCCCGCCAGATCGGCAAGATGCTGAATGCCAGGGAGCCCAAGATCATCAACGGCCCCGAGGTCCTGAACAAGTACGTCGGCCAAAGTGAGGAGAACATCCGGAAGCTCTTCGCCGATGCCGAGAAGGAGTACAAGGAGAAGGGCGACGAGTCCGGCCTGCACATCATCATCTTTGACGAGCTGGATGCCGTGTGCAAGCAAAGAGGTTCGGGCGCCGGCGGCGGCACGGGTGTCGGCGACAGCGTCGTCAACCAGCTGCTGTCCAAGCTGGATGGTGTCGACCAGCTCAACAACATTCTCCTCATCGGAATGACCAACCGGAAGGACATGATCGATGACGCCCTGTTGCGTCCTGGCCGTCTCGAGGTGCAAATCGAGATCTCGCTGCCCGACGAGTTTGGCCGGTCCCAGATTCTCAAGATCCATACCGCCAAGATGAAGGAGAACAAGGTCATGGGCAACGATGTCGACCTTCCCGAGCTGGCGGCCCTGACCAAAAACTTTTCGGGTGCCGAGCTGAGCGGTCTCGTCAAATCGGCCACGTCCTTTGCGTTCTCGCGTAACATCAAGGTCGGCACTATGGCCAGCGTCAGCGAGGATGTGGTCAACATGAAGGTTGTCCGGCAAGACTTCCTCAACGCACTGAGCGAAGTCAAGCCGGCCTTTGGCGCCGACGAGTCGGAGCTTGATGACGCCATCCCGTACGGCATCATCCACTTCTCGCAGAGCATCTCTGCCATTCTCAACGACGGCATGCTGTACGTGGAGAATGTCAGGCAGCAGGAGCGGTTGCGGCATACCGCTGTCTTGCTGCATGGCCCGCCGGCCAGCGGCAAGACGGCAATGGCTGCCCATATCGCCATGAAGTCGGACTACCCCTTCATCAAGATCATTACGCCTGCTTCAATGGTCGGGTTTAGAGACGAGCTCGCCAAGAAGGACCACCTGCACAAGATCTTCACCGACGCCTACAAGTCGCCACTGAGCATGCTCATCATCGGTATGTTCTCTTCACCCTTTTCTCTCTGCTATGCAATGACTAATCAGCCCTAGACAACATCGAGCGCCTCATCGAATGGAACCCCGTCGGCCCGCGCCTCTCCAACAGCATGGTCCAGGCGCTCATCACCCTTCTGCAGACGCCGCCGCCCAAGGGCCACCGCCTCCTCATTCTCGCCACCACCTCCCAGGTATCAGTCATGGAACAGCTCGACATCACCACGGCCTTTGACCGCCAGATCCGTGTGCCCGCCGTCCAGGACACGCGAGAGATGGCCACCGTGCTGACCGAATCGGGCGCGTTCGAGGGCCCCGCCGACGTGAACGAGGTGCTCAACAGGCTGAGGGAGTACAGCAGCTCGGACAGGGTCGGGGTGGGCATCAAGACCATCCTGACGACGGCCGAGACGGCGCGGTTGAGTGCGGAGCCCGCCGAGTGGTTTGCCGAGCAGATTGCCGGGCAGATTGCGAGGGCTAATCCGTATCCTGGGGGGAATTAGATTGGGGGAGCTAGATAGTTGGTGATAGAATATATGGATGGACAGTGTCAATGTTGCGTGTGTGTTGATGTGACATGCCTATGCTGAATATCCAAACTCAACGATGACGAGGATTTGAGGACATGAGAGCCAAACGTTGATGTGAGATCCCAAATAGCGACCAGTTCCATCTCCCGTCGTTGCCATCACCCATCTTGAAGCAAGGTGCGGGCGCACCTTCTCATCCCCCATCCCACCGGGAAAGGGAGGAAGGAACCAACCACCCCCGACCAGGGTATATGTATAACTTCCCGCAGGCAGTCAAATGTCCCCCCGCAAAGCCCGCCATGGCCGAGCGGGGGAGACGCACACACGCAGAAATTCCGGTTTCTGTAAGGCTGCCCCTCGATTCGAGGGAGCGCGGGTTCGACTCCCAACGGGAGCTCGAAAAAAAAGGGAGTCAACAGACTCCCGGCACCTCCGAAAGGAGCGACACAGCCCTCCCCGAGAGGAGCACGACAGCGTGACCCCCCAGAGGATCACAATAGCGGAAACACCGCTCGAACTTGGTGGGAGTGCCCCAGGCCCCCACCAACACTCCCCCAGAGGAGCACGACACCGTGAGCCCCCAGCGGATCACGAAGGCGGAAACACCACCGGATGTGGGAGGACCGGCCCGCCTGGCCTGCAGGCAGGCCCGTCCCCCATCGAGACGCGACAACATGCGACTAGTAAAACCCGTCAGAGGGTTTTCGTAGCCGGCTAACTCCCCGAGTGAGGGCGAGGGCCGGTGAGCTTTTTGTCTTTTTTGAAGTTCGAGTTAATTCACATTTGGTGGTGTCGAGTTTGGGGATGATCAATGTAGATGATCAATGTGAGTGTTGGCATTGTGAATGTTGAAATGTACGTGTTATGGTGTTTTGTTTTCTCATGACTGTTGTTGATCCCTGCTTGAGGTACTCTCTGCTCTCTGCTCTCTCACGGTTATTCTACTTTGAGTCTTGATTTCGCGAGCAGACCTCGGCGACAAGGAGCGAAGTCAACTATCTTGTACATATTGAGAGCACCGGATATATTGACCATTTTCAGAAAACGACAAGCAAACAACACCAAGACATTGACATAAGCAACCCAATCAGGCAACACCAAGCAACCAGAAAGGGTTGGCATCTCGTCACCAGATCTAAAAACAGAAGGACGTTCAACCCGACGCGGGTCAACGGACCCAACGTTCTGGATCGGCACTCCCAATCGAGGCAAGCTCCAAACTCCACCACCACCACCGCTTTAACGTTACAACACACTCGCGAGGAGTCGAGACACTCCACCGTTGGGTTGGCAGCCTTGGCCACCGGCCACGTCGGCCTTGTTGGACCTGTCGATCATCTCGATCATCTCTATGCCCAGAGACTGCCCAGACGAGCCAGAGCGTCTGGGCAAGTAGGCAGGCCGTACGATCCCGATCTACATCATGAGACCGTGCACGTGGGTGGGGCACCGAGGCGGGATCTCGAGACATCATTCAGATCATGGCTCGTGGTCATGATAGTTATCCACTGCACTCCACTGATGTGCTGCAGTGTGCATGGCAGATGCAGCGATGCGGTGGGTTTTGGTGGATGCAGGTGGTTCCAGGTTCCTGGTCTGAGCTGGTTTGGGGTACAGTGGCTCAGTGGATGGATGGGGGATGGAGAGGTGGGTGGATGGGTGGGTTTTATGACGCAATTGGGCATTGGAGTTGAATACACCACTGTGCATACACTCTGTACATGTTTTGTCTGGTGGTTTTGGAGATGAAATGCTGTTCTGGGCATTGCTTGATGGCTGCGGCGGAAGGATTAGAGAGAGATGAGATTGGGGCTTGGCCATCTTGGGCAGGCAGGGGCTGGCATGAACAGAGAGATATTAATCGGCCCCATCTCATCACGGATGGAGAAAGAAGAAATATCGGTGTTTTACATGCGCTGCGTCACAAGAATTGTGCAGAGATGGCACCCTGATGGTTCGAGACACCCGACACCGCCGGCCCTCGGCTCGTGGTTGACGATGCCATTTTGCCTGGACAGGGCGGTTGCCAAGCCGACGTGTCGATCTCCATTCGGCGAAATCTTGTGCCGGAAGACGGCCGTTTGGATGATCGGCCACGAGTCTGGCCGGCATGACGGGCATATGCCACGACCGGAAGGTTTAGCTTGATGGCGATCAGGCACGCACGGCAGGTTGGCGTGGGAGCGTGGTATCGTTGGGCGGTCGGAAATAGCCGGGGCTGAAAGAGGCGCAAGTCGTTGACGTCGAGGTTGGTCGAGTCAAAAAAGAATATGCAAGTGCCAGGCGGTGTCGCTATTCTCGCTTGCTGCGGTGTCGTCAGCTTCACTCGCTCGCTCTTGCTTGCTGTCTGCTGTGTGACGCGAATGGGGCCGCCCAATGCTGCATGACGCAGGAGTTGCTCTCCCACGGGAGTTTGCCGTCCTTGGAATTGGCAGACCCCAGACGCCACACCCGCCGCTCGGCACCGCAGGGACGGGTGACGTGGGGGTTGGCCAGTGCTTGGAAATGCTTGCAAATGGCGATGGTGCTTGTCCCTGAAATGACGATTTCTCCACAGTGCACACCGGGTTGCCAACACGACGGGTCTGGGAAAAGGGGCCTCGGGGGGCAGCCAACGATGAGGCAGGGTCTGGCTTCGCCCCGGACGCATGTTCGCCGCTCAGCGCAGTGCTGTTCGTCCCAAAACGCCGGGTTGAGACTGCTCTCCACCCAAGCGCGATGGCGACACCAGGAAAGACCCTGTTGTCCGGCCAGACGGGCTGTTTGAGGTTGTCTGTCTGCCTTGGTGGAAGGCCTGTGAAGCTTCTGGCGTTCAGCTCAAACGAATCCGGCTGTCTGGGAAATGAGGGCAACGGCCAAGCGATGGCCGGAAGCTGGTCCCGCGAAGCCACGACCGGGGGAGCTTCCCAAAACTGGAACCGCGCCAACCCTGAGCTCCACCGCAGCAAAGGTCCCCACGTGTGGCCCAGCCCCCAATCGCGGCGTGGTGTGCTCGTCTTTTTGGTTCCGGGCAACGGCCAGGAAACGGCAAATTGGGCGTTGTGCCTTTTCCTGGTACTGCTGGGAGGACGAGACGGGAAGCAGATTGCGGCTCACTTCGGATCTCAACGAGGGAAAGAGACACAGACACACACAAGTTGCAACAGTCGCTTCATTCATCTCGTCATCCCCGCAGGGTCAACCCCGACGCGCCCGGTGGACCCAGCGTGCCCCGCTCCACCGGGTGCGCTAAGGTTGGCCGAACCGTGCGCGCGGTACTTTTCGCCCATGGGGCCATGATGCAGATTCGTGCATCCAATCTCTGGGTCGTCTGGTCGCGTTGACTGGCTCGTCTGTTGTGCTGGGCCACAGCCCGGCGGCCGGGTGCTTCCCCAAGGACCCCGTCTCTTCCCGATGCTGGATTGGGATTGCACATGCAGCAAATGCAGCAATAGTTTGCGAGAGGAGGGGCTTGGCGGATGGAAGAAGCAGAACCGAGTTGTCTTGGAGCTACCTTGGGCCGTCACTGACCCAGCATCCAGCACTGTCTCGACTGTGTTGTGCCACAGCACTCTGGAGCAGTTCGTCAGTTCCAGCACATTGATTTCGGGCAGTGCACCTGCTCCCGGCTCTCCTTCCGCCTGCAAGCCCCGGCTCCTCCGTCCCAACTCGCAGGGTGCCCCACTCTGCAAATTTCCCACCTGGGCCTTATCACGCGCTGGAGCGGAGGGGTGCCCCTGCTCCTGCGGTGACCAGTTCGAGCCAGGGTAGCAGGCTCGGTGCATGCTGTTGCTTCCTTTGCTTTCCCCACCTGCCGATCAAAGGGTTGCTCTCCCGTTCGACAACTGCACTCGACCTCTCTGTTCTCGGATTCGCAGCACCCTTCCAAGGTTGTTACCTGCTAGCGAGCACATTGTCTCGGCTGCTCTCCGACGGACCAGCCAATACCGACCTGGAATTCAACCACCAACGGCAAGACTCTGTTTTGATTCTTTTCTTTTCTTTTCGCTTTTGCTTCACGGCGTCGACCCGTGTGTTCACTTCAGGTGTTGTGGCTGTTGCAACGCGCACCAACCCTTGTCGCTCGTTTGCTTGCTCGGCCCGCCTGCTCTCTGCTCGCCCGCCCGTGCAGCAGGTCTGGGTAAACACGGCCAACGGGACCAGCTTGTCCAACTTGTCCAGCTTGACGGCCCCTCTCGCACGCACCGTCTCGACCTCTTCGCCACACCGCACATGGACGCCGATAAGGAATCGCCAATGCGCCGGTCCTGAACCCTCAATGTCTCCCATCTCGGCCAGTTTGGACAACGGCAGCAGGAGCAGCACCACCGGGACATAGCAGTCAGTCAGCTCTCGAGAGTTAGGACTGGTCCCTGCACAATGGACCCCGATTTGTCCCCGTCGTCCGTCGCGACGGGGTTGACAACACAGCCCCTTGGGCAACCACTCTCAGCTACCGAACCCCCATTGCGGGTTCCAGCATCCCCCGAAAGAGTCCTGATCCAACCACCGCCGAGGCCTGGAAAGGACGGCAAACGGGCAAAGACAGGGCGCGGGGTGCCAGGCACCGGGTTGGGAAAGACGAAGCCTTGGGCGTCCGCCAGTTCGCAAACGAAACCCCTGTTACCCGTTACCGAACGCAGGTCGCACGAGGAGAACCTTGCGGGGCGGCGCGCAAAGAAGCCTAGCCAGGATGACGACAGGTGGGAAATCGCTCCCGACGGAGGCTCGGCCGGCCGCGAAGGGAGGCAGTTTGCCGTTGCAAACGTCGGAAACAATGGCCGCATATATCTCAGGTAGGGCAAACATGCGCGCGTGCAGCTGCACCCGCAACACCCCCCTCCCTCCATGCATGTTCGACGTCAGTCGGCCGAAGCACCAGTTCTAATGTCTCTCAGGCCGACTGTCCGCCCCGCAAATCAGCGGTACCCCCAGCCACACTTTGTGTTCCCCATGACGCCGCCCAGCACCGCCGGCCTGGACGCCATAGCATCGGAGCAGCGCTTGGGGCTGGATGCGCACGCGCAGCTGCCCCTCCGCGACTGGACACCGTCGCACCCTCCGTCTTCGTCACCCAGCCTCGCATACGGGAACCTGGGCGAGAAGCAAATCAAGATCCGGCAACGCCATCGCCGGGCCATGTCCGACTCCACCCTGCCGGAGACGAGCATCGCGCGAGAGTCGGAGCCGGGAGGTTTCAAAGTCGTCATTACGCAGCCGGGGGAAGAGCAGAGACCGAGGAGTGTCGAGGACATGGACCTGCATCACCCGCCATTACTAGAAGTGGCAATTCCCACATGGAAGATAGGCACCCCCCGTTTCAGCATACGAGGAACGCCGTTCATCCGGGGCTCCTCGTATGCCCCGACCGAGGAGATCCGCTCAAGTAGTGCTTCGTTTCTGCGCTTCACACCACAAGATGGCATCTCGAACAACTCCGGGAGGCCGAGCTTATTCCGCATGTCTGGGATGCTGTCCCCGCTAGCTGATCCCTCTCGCCGTCTCAGCTCCGCCTCGTCTCGTCTCCCGCCCCGGCTCCGAGCAACATACTTGTCTACGCATCTCGTCATCGAGCCCTCCATGTTCGACGCCTTGACCTTGAAACCGGCCTGCGATGACCGCGCCATCGTCCGCTACTCGGCTTCCGGGTCTGTGACGGCCGCCACCCCGCCGCGCCTCGTTGCCGAGATCACATCACCGAGCTTTGTCGATTACGAGCTGCTCTCCGACTTCTTCCTCACCTACCGCTGCTTCCTCGAGCCAATCGACCTTGTCCGCATGCTGGTCGCCCGGCTGCGCTGGGCCTTGAGCAGGCTGGATGAGGTTGGCCAGGTAGTAAGGGTCCGCACTTTCGTCGCCCTGCGCCACTGGATCCTTAATTATTTCATCGACGACTTCTTGGTTGACTACAACATCCGAGTCACATTCTGCCGCCTCTTGAACGAGCTCATCGACGAGTTTTCGCAAGAATCAAGCGCACGGAAAGTACCGCTCAAGATCCTGGCTGAGCTCAAGAAGTGCTGGCGGAGAGTCTGTGCCCAGTTCTGGGATGGGCCCGAATTCGACGCTTCACTTGGGCCCGATGTCCCGGTTTCGCCGGGCGGAATCGCAGGCCACCGCGACTCAAAATTGGACCCTGCTCTCTGGCTGCATGTTAGCAGCGAGCCCCCCCAACTTGACGATGTTCAGATAATTCCGGCCAGCCCTCGCGACCGCACGAGCTTCTTGTTTGCTGGTGTGGCGACGGCGGGTCACATCGATGCCGTTGTGGCTGGAGACCGCCCGGCCACCCCCGAGAATGCCGCCGAAAACGAGGGCCTGGACCGAAACGGCGCCATCTCCCCGACTAGCATGATGAGCGTGGATGTAGTGTCGTGCTCGTTCCCGACGAAGAGTATGCGGCCTGCGCGGCCCGGCGCTGGTTACCCAGCCGCACACCCTGTTGACCCCAGCGCTATCCACAACACTGACCCCGTCGCCGTCACTCCCCGCGCTCTTGTCGGCAAGCGCGCGCGCGCCCAGACGTCTCACAAGCGGAACGGCAGCCTAAGTGATTCTCTGCGCGAGCATCCGACCACGACCGAGAAAGGACTCTACAAGAATGCCGAGTTTCTCTTGGCACTTCCCTACGCTGGAAGTCTAGTCCGGGGCAATTTTCTCCCACCTCCACAGGCATTTGTCGAGGTCCACCCGCCGAGCACGAACGTGCGACACACTACAATCTTGAAGCCTTCCCCTGTTGAGTTGGCCAAGGGGGGCGCCATGGCATCGGCTATGTCTGGGCCGGGCATGAAGAGGCTTCTGGGCAGCGTACGACGCGCGTTGAGCACCAAGGGCCAGAACGGGTCATCCGCTCAGGGGTCATACATCAACATCTCTCCCATTGGTCCCAGGGGTGCGACCACCAACAGGCTGCCCGGCACGGCAATAGTGCCACAGGCACGGGCCCGTCAGACTTGGGGCCGACCTCCGGTTCGGATCGATCTCCTCGGCGCCGAAGTTGCCGAGGACTTCAAGAAGGCTGTCCGAGAAGACTCTATGGCCCAGTCTGAGAAATCCGAACAGGTTTCCGCCCCCGCTGCCGACGCGCAGGCTCCCGGTAACCTGGCGGGGTCTTCAAACTCATACCTGCACGCTTCACCCTACAGTTTCCCGAACGACCATGTCTTGAACCGACCGACAAGCGACATGGGCATCACCACCGGCAGCAAATCCATCGTCATTGTCGATGACACGTCGCTGCCGGACGACTACCCCATCATGACTGGTGCCCTTCCAGCTGTCAATTCGTCGGTAGAGGCCTTCGCCGAAGCATTCGCGCCAAACGGCGCAGACCCGACACCTCCAAACACGCCCCCTGGTCGCCCGATGGGGACGCCGAGGCGGTCCTCATATATTCTCGGCCAGCATATGCGCCATTCGATGTCTGCCGACCCTTTGCCACCATTCATTCCCGATTTGGACACCCTTGGGGTCGACCCACGGCCTTCTGAAGACCAGGTCCGCCCTTCGCTCGATTTCTTAAATCAGGACCCTGGCCGGCCGCCACTCAGCCATGCAAGAGGACACACGAGACAGTCTTCCAGCCGGTCGTACATGTCGAATCGTTCGAGGGGTCTCGCACGCCGCGCATCCTTTGCGAGCGGCAGCTTCCGCCAGCCGACGATCCGCAGCTTCGACGCGACGACGGTTTCGGGGCAGTCCGTCGACGACTCCCCCGTCATGGTCCCCCAGCCGCTTCGCGTTCTCCGGAGAAGGCCCGGCGGCGATCTCCGTGCCGTCTCCAATGTGGGCGATCTGGACTTCACGCCCCTCAGGAAGTCCAGGTCCGTCGCGTCGCTTACGACGTATAGCGAGTCCATCCGCAGCTCGTATCTCCAAAGCGCTGTTGCCGACTCGACCGGCTATGTCAATGTGGTCGCTAGTGACTACTCGCCGGGCAATGTCGAGACGTTTTCTCTGGGCGCCATTGCGGAGCAGAACCCGAAGCGGAACCTGTCCCTCTTCAGTACCCACTCGTCCAAACCAGTCATGCGGCCCTCTTTTGAGGCCGAGGCACAGAAGCTCGCGCTGATCCCGGACGACATGGACGATGACGGAGGAGTCGAGTCTGCGCTGCTGAAGCTGGAGGGCAAGTTCCCAGCGAAACGACCCGGGCTGAAGCTGTCCATGGACCTCAGCAGGCCTCCGCAAATGGATGATGGTTTGGAATTGGAAGTGATCCAAGGGGTCGAGGAGGTGCATGTTGCGACGGAGGAAGAGAAGAAGGATCATCGTAACGCGGAGCTCGTGCAGGAACCGCTTCCGTCCTCGTCCACCGCGCCATCCACAATCACGCCTCAAGGCGGCCTGTTGGATGTGGCCGATCCCCTGGACCGTCAAAGTGGCGTGCAGTCTTTTCTGTCGGACGATTCGAGGGCTTCGTACTCGTCGATACCGCTGCTGCAGCGCGGTCTCACCGATGACGGGCGCAGCCGGACGGCGACGCGGGAGTGGACTGATCGTTCGATCCTGCAGGGACCCGACGAGGACCCGACCACGCCGGACGACCGCAGCATCCACGACTCGCAGCATCCTTCGTATGACTTTGTCAAGAAGACGGATAGCATGGACCGGATTCAGCAGGGTGCCGCTGCGCCGGTCGCTGAGACGTTACGCGACAGTCTCGAGGAGCACTCCTTCCTGGACGTGGACAGCGACAATGAGAGCGACATCTCCTCAGACATGTCTGCGGAGGCGCTGATTCAGGACCAAGGAGATGTGTTTTCTCCATCGGACATCGGCGTGGCCATCTCCACACTGCCAGTTCACCCCCTTGCCGCGAACCCCCCTAGCCCGAGGCCACCGTCCACGAGCATGACGCTCATGCAAGCCCTGCACATGTCCCCCGAGACCGCCTATGTCCCGACACTCCAGGATCACCAAGTCTGGGAGAAGCCTCTACCGCCAACCCCCGCTACGACGCCAGCCGCAGCAGGCGTGCCATTCTCCCCGACCCCGCTTTCGTCGCCCACTGACCCGACCGGCACGAAGGAGGCGCTGCGCAACGCCCCGACCCTCGAGATCCCCGACCCAGTCGCCAGCCCCGTCGACGCCCCGCGGCCGCACAACAAATACTCGGTGCACCTGCCCTTCATCCTGGCGTTCGACAGCGACATACTCGCGCAGCAGTTCACGCTCGTCGAGAAGGACGCGCTCAACGAAATCGACTGGAAGGAGCTCATCGACATGCGCTGGAAGAATGCCGAGCAGAACGGCATCAACGTGCGCAGCTGGGTGTCGTTTCTGCGCGAGACGGACGTGCGCGGCGTCGAGGTGGTGATTGCGCGGTTCAACATCATGGTCAAGTGGGCCATCTCGGAGATCGTGCTCACGCAAGACATTGAGGAGCGCGCGCGGTGCCTGATCAAGTTTGTCCACATCGCGGCGCACTGCCGGCGGTACCGCAACTTTGCCACCATGAGCCAGATCACCATTGCGCTGACGAGCAACGAGATTGGGCGGCTGAGCAAGACGTGGGCGATGGTGCCGGCGAGCGACAGGCGGACGCTGAGGGACCTCGAGGCGCTGCTGTCGCCGACGAGGAACTTTTACAATATGCGCGCCGAGATGGAGGGGGGCGGCGTGGCCGTCGCCGAGATGGGGTGTATCCCGTTTGTGGGCATCTACACGCACGATTTGCTGTTCAATGCGCAGAAGCCGAGCGAGATTGCGAGCTCGCCCACCACGGCGCCGCTGGTCAACTTTGAGCGGTGCAGGACCGCGGCCGGCGTGGTCAAGACACTGTTGAGGTTGCTCGAGGCGAGCACGCTGTATGCGTTTCAGCCGATCGAGGGCATCACGGAGCGGTGTCTGTGGATGGGCGCGCTGGGCGATGAGGAGATTAGGCGGCTGAGTGACGCGTTGGAGTAGCTTGTCTGGTCTGGTCTGGGGCTTGTGGACGACGATGGCAAGGGAACGGAACCTGGCACGACATAATTACACCGACGCCATCCGTCCGTCCTCTTGGATGCACTCTCCAACCCGGTTATGTCGCAGCCTCAACGGGCATACACGACAGAACACCCACAATTATCACCATGATCGTCATTATCAACTCAACATAGACGACCGATACGCCTCACCATACTACATCCACTGTCGAAACTTCTCGTCGTCATCATCACCATCATCTCATTTCATCATCGCATTCCCTTCCATTTTTCTTCTTTTTTTTTCCGTTACCACCTCAATGATACCAACCCTCCAACACCACACCACCTACACACACGTTACTACAAATCCATCTTCTAATCTCTACCATCTCCCCCACCATTGCATACACTCTGCCTGCCTGTCTGTCTCCTTCCATCTCATCTGTTTTGCTTTGTCCTCGTCATCGGATTGGAGTTCCGGGTCATACATCATCGTGTCTGATCTTTTCTTTTTTTTTTCTCTTTTTTTTTTTTCATCTGGCTTATTATATGGGGTGGGACAACGCCCGCCCACCTTGCTTGTGTGGCGCGGCTAGGTGTTCTGGTGCATAAGGAGTCATGGGAGTCAATCATAGGCGGGAGATCAGGGTCATTGGTGTGGCGTTTTGTGTTGGCTTAAATTTATACTCATATTGTTGATACCGGGTCGGATGGGACGGGATACCTTTTGTTTCCCTTTTTGTTTTCTTTTTATGTTGTTGTGGTTGTTGTTGCTGCTATGCTGCTGGGGTG
>Ga0247823_10002415_pt1 | contig 15400 bp, 8 predicted proteins | sample 13C_PalmiticAcid_2_FD_192426 | JGI IMG/M metagenome (GOLD analysis project Ga0247823, IMG submission 192426) | Soil microbial communities from agricultural site in Penn Yan, New York, United States - 13C_PalmiticAcid_Day30 | ecosystem: Environmental > Terrestrial > Soil > Agricultural land...
CCGGCCTCACTGATGCCCTCTTCGAGAATCTGCCCGTCCAGTGCCTCGCGGTAGCTCAGCACCGAGCCGATGTCCTCCGGCGCGTAGCGCTGCCCCACGCTGCTGTAGATGCCCACCTGCTTGAACAGGTTGGCCATGCCGAAGGTGCGCGCCTCGTCGGCCACGATGGGCACGAGGCGCGGGCCCAATGCGCCGTCCTTGAGCAGATTGCCCAGCAGGCGCACGAAGGCCATGGTGGTGCTCATCTCCTTGCCGGCCGCGTTCAACGCGAAGCCGGCGTAGGCATCCACGGCCGGCACCGGCACCACGGCGCAGGCGGTCTCGCGGCGCGGCATGGAACCACCCAAGGCGGCGCGCTTCTCGCGCAGGTAACGCAGTTCGGCGCTGTCCTCGGCGGGTTTGTAGAAGGCCAGGCCCGTGGCCTGCTCGTCGCTCAGTGGCAGCGCAAAGCGGTCGCGGAAGGCCAGCAGGTCCTCGGCGTCGAGCTTTTTCTGGCTGTGCGTGGTCATGCGGCCTTGGCCCGCCGTGCCCATGCCGTAGCCCTTCTTGGTGTGCGCCAGGATCACCGTGGGCTGCCCCCGGTGCGCCACGGCAGCGGCGTAGGCGGCGTGGATCTTCACCAGGTCGTGCCCGCCGCGCTTGAGCCGGTCGATCTGCTCGTCGCTCAGCCCCTGCACGAGTGCGGCGAGCGCGGGGTTCTGGCCGAAGAAGTTCTCGCGGTTGAAGCGGCCATCCTTGGCGGCGAAGGTCTGCATCTGGCCGTCCACCGTGTCGCCCAACGCCCGCGCGAGCGCGCCGCCGGTGTCGCTGGCGAACAGGCCGTCCCAGTCGCTGCCCCACAGCAGCTTGATGACGTTCCAGCCCGCGCCCGCGAACAGGCGCTCCAGCTCGTCGATGATGCGGTCGTTGCCGCGCACCGGGCCGTCGAGCCGCTGCAGGTTGCAGTTGACCACCCACACCAGGTTGTCAAGCTTCTCGCGCGCCGCCAGCGTGAGCGCGCTCATGCTCTCGGGCTCGTCCATCTCGCCGTCGCCGAACACGCCCCACACGGTGCGTTGGCTGGCGTCGAGCAGGCCGCGGTGCGTGAGGTAGCGCATGAAGCGCGCGTGGTAGATCGAGCTGATGGGCCCGATGCCCATGGACCCTGTGGGGAACTGCCAGAAGTCGGGCATCAACCACGGGTGCGGATAGCTGGACAGCCCACGCGCGCCGTGCTCGGGCGCGACGATCTCCTGCCGGTAGTGGCGCAGGTCGTCTTCGCTGAAACGGCCTTCCAGGAAGGCGCGCGCGTACACACCCGGCGCGCTGTGCGGCTGGAAGAACACCAGGTCGCCGCCGTGCGCGGCGCTGCGCGCGCGGAAGAAGTGGTTGAAGCCGGTCTCGAACAGGTCGGCCGCGCTGGCGTAACTGGCGATGTGCCCGCCGAGCTCTCCGTAGGCCTGGTTGGCGCGCACCACCATCGCCAGCGCGTTCCAGCGCATCAGCGAGGCCAGTCGCTCCTCGATGGCGAGGTCGCCCGGGAACGGCGGCTGGCGCTCGGCCGCAATGGTGTTCACGTACGGCGTGTTCAGGTTCGGCCGCCAGCCCACGCGCTGCTGCCCCGCCAGCGCCACCAGGCCATCGAGCATCTGCCGGGCGCGCGTGGGGCCTTCCGTGCGCAACAGCGACAGGAAGGCCTCGTGCCACTCGGCGGTTTCCTGCGGGTCGGGGTCGGGGGCGATGAGGTCGTGCGGGTTCATGGCGGGGCACTCTAGTTCGGCACGGACGGCATGTGCTGCTGAATTGGCCGGCGACTCCGCCGCATGCGGCAGATAATTCCACCAATCCAATCATTAGCAGCACAAATCACCATGGACGCGATCGACCGCCGGATCCTCGACGAGCTGCAGCGCGACGGCTCTCTGTCCAACGTGGCCCTGGCCCAGCGCGTGGGCCTGTCGCCCTCGCCCTGTCTGGCGCGCGTGAAGGCGCTCGAACAATCGGGCGTGATCCGCCAGTACGTGGCCCTGGCCGACGCGGCGCGCCTGGGCCTGGGGCTCAACGTGTTCATCAACATCAGCCTCACCACGCAGAGCAAGGAGGCGCTGGCGCGCTTCGAGCAGCGCATCGCCGACCTCGACGAGGTGATGGAGTGCTACCTGATGACGGGCGACTCCGACTACCTGCTGCGCGTGGTGGTGCCCGACATCGGCGCGCTGGAGCGCTTCATCCTCGACCGGCTTTCGCCCCTGCCCGAGGTGGAGAAGATCCGATCTGGCTTCGCGCTGAAGCAGGTGCGCTACAAGACCGCGCTGCCCTTGCCGCGCAGTTGAGGTGATGGCGGCGGGGCGTCATGTGCGCGGCGGCACCACATCGAGGTCCGCGTCGCAGCCCACCCCCGCCGCGATCCAGCGCCGCGCCAGCCGGCGCAGCAGCGGCGCAGCAAAGGCCCAGCGCGCGCCGAGCACACCCACCGCGTCGCTGATCGCGCCACAACGGTAGATCTTCAAGGCCCCGTCCCAGCGAAGCGCGTCGCACGCGCCCACGCGCTTGCGCGAGATCACGCGCCCGAGCGGACAGGGCTCAGCCAGGCAGCACACGCCGCAGCCGTTGCACGGCGCACCCAGCGCCGGCTTGGCCGGCGCGGCGGGCTCGATGTGGATCACCTGCTGAACGCCCACCACCGTTCCCGTTCAGGCTGAGCCTGTCGAAGCCCCTCCAGAGTGGGCGGCCCTTCGACAAGCTCAAGGCGAACGGTCGGGTGCGCGTTCATCACGTTCTCGCCAGCACCGGCGCCAGCACGCGCCCCGTGTGCGTGCCCGCCGCCACCACCGCCTCGGGCGCCGCCGCGGCCACCACTCGGCCGCCACCCGATCCGCCCTCGGGGCCCAGGTCGATGATCCAGTCGGCTTCGGCCATCACGTCCAGGTCGTGCTCGATCACCACCACGCTGTGGCCGCCGTCCACCAGGCGGTGCAGCACGCGGATGAGCTTCTCCACGTCGGCCATGTGCAGGCCCACCGTGGGCTCGTCGAGCACGTACAAGGTGTGTGGCGCCTTCTGGCCGCGCCGGCCCACCTCGTCGCGCACCTTGCTCAGTTCGGTGACGAGCTTGATGCGTTGCGCCTCGCCGCCGCTCAGGGTGGGCGAGGGCTGGCCCAGCGTGAGGTAGCCCAGGCCCACGTCCTTGAGCAGCTGCAGCGGGTGGCTGATGGCGGGCATGGAGGCGAAGAAGTCCACCGCCTCGTCCACCTCCATCTGCAGCACGTCGCCGATGCTCTTGCCCTTCCAGGTCACGGCCAGCGTCTCGGGGTTGAAGCGCGCGCCGTGGCAGGTTTCGCAGGGCACCTTCACGTCGGGCAGGAAGCTCATCTCGATGGTGCGCACGCCCTGGCCTTCGCAACTCGGGCAGCGGCCTTCGCCGGTGTTGAAGCTGAAGCGGCCGGGGCCGTAGCCGCGCGCCTTGGCCTCCAGCGTGTCGGCGAAGAGCTTGCGCACCGTGTCCCAGAAGCCGATGTAGGTGGCCGGGCAGGAGCGCGGCGTTTTGCCGATGGGCGTCTGGTCGACTTCGAGCACGCGGTCCACGGCCTCGCTGCCGATCAGGCGCTCGCAACCGGACCAGACGGGCCGCTCGCCCTTGTCCCAGGCCTTCTTGCCGGCAGCGGTGCTGCGCAGGGACACGGCCTCGGCCACGTTGGCAAGCAGCACGTCGCGCGCCAGCGTGCTCTTGCCCGAGCCGCTCACGCCGGTGACGACCACCAGGCGCTTGAGCGGCACCTTCACGTCCAGCTGCTGCAGGTTGTGCAGGGCCGCGCCGCGCAGCTCGAGTTCGGGCTCGTCCGCCTGAACCTTGCGGCGCGCCTGCAGCGGGTGCTTCATGGCGTGCAGCAGGTAGCGGCCGGTCACCGACTCGCTGTTGGCCGAGAGGTCTGCCACCGAGCCCTGCGCCACCACGCGCCCGCCACGCTTGCCGGCGCTGGGGCCGATGTCGATGATGTGGTCGGCGCGGCGGATGGTGTCCTCGTCGTGCTCCACCACCACCAGGGTGTTGCCCTGCGCGCCGAGCTGGTGCAGCGCGTCGAGCAGGATCTGGTTGTCGCGCGGGTGCAGGCCGATGGTGGGCTCGTCGAGCACGTAGCACACGCCCTGCAGGTGGCTGCCCAGTTGCGCCGCGAGGCGAATGCGCTGCGCCTCGCCGCCGCTGAGCGTGGGCGCGCCACGGTCGAGCGTGAGGTAGTTCAGGCCCACCTGCTCGAGGAAGGCCAGGCGGCTCTCGATTTCAGGCAGCAGGTCGCGCGCGATGTCGGCCTCGCGACCGGTCAGGCCTTCGCTGGCCATCAGGCCACGAACCCATTGCCGCACCTCGCTGACCGAGAGCCGCGCGATGTCGGTGATGGCCACGCCGCCAAACCGCACGGCGCGCGCCTGTGCGTTCAGTCGCGTGCCTTCGCACGTCGGGCAGGCCTCGTCGCCCACGCCCTCCACCTCGGGCTCGGCGAAGCTCTGCTCGCGGCCCTTCTGGTCGTCGTCGCGCACCGAATCGTCCAGCGCCTTGCGCTGCTCGCGTGAGAGCTGGGTGCCGGTGCCCACGCAGTCGGGGCACCAGCCGTGCTTGCTGTTGTAGGAGAACAGGCGCGGGTCCAGCTCGGGGTAGCTGGTGCTGCACACGGGGCAGGCGCGCGCGGTGCTGAACACCTCCACCGCGCCGATCTCGCGCGTCGAGCGGCCGTCGGCAATCGCGTCCTTCAGCCCGTCGAGCGGGTGCAGCAGGTGCAGGATGCCCTTGCCATGCTCCAGCGCCTTCGCCAGTTCGCTGCGCAGTTGGCCCTCGTCGGCCGGGTCGACCACGAAGTCGGCCACCGGCAGTTCGATGGTGTGTTCCTTGAAGCGGTCGATGCGCGGGAAGCCCGTGGTGGGCAGGAACTCGCCGTCCACGCGCAGGTGGCTGTGGCCACGCGGGCGCGCCCAGTCGGCCAGCTCGGTGTACACGCCCTTGCGGTTGACCACCAGCGGCGCCAGCAGGCCCACGTGCCGGCCCGCGTGCTTGCGCAGGATGGCGGCGGCGATGCTGTCGGCGCTCTGGGGTTTCACCGCGGCGCCGTCGTGCACGCAGTGCTGCGTGCCCAGCTTCACGTAGAGCAGACGCAGGAAGTGCCAGACCTCGGTGGTGGTGCCCACCGTGCTCTTGCGCCCGCCGCGCGAGAGGCGCTGCTCGATCGCCACCGTGGGCGGGATGCCGTAGACCGCGTCCACCTCCGGCCGGCCGGCCGGCTGCACGATGCTGCGCGCGTAGGCGTTGAGGCTTTCCAGGTAGCGGCGCTGACCTTCGTTGAACAGGATGTCGAAGGCCAGCGTGCTCTTGCCCGAGCCGCTGACGCCCGAGATGACGTTGAACTTGCCGCGCGGGATGTCCACGCTGAGCTGCTTGAGGTTGTGCTCCTTGGCGTTGACGATGCGGATGGCCTCGTCGTGCGGGCCGCGCCGCCGCACGGCGCGCGCGCCGCCGTACGGCGCCACGGGCCGCTCGCTCACGGCGTGCACCCGGTCCATGGCCGCCGCGTAGTCGCGCAGGGCCAGCGCGGTGTGGCTGGTGGGGTGTTCGCGCACCTGCTCCGGCGGGCCTTCGGCCACCACCGTGCCGCCGCCCGCGCCGCCTTCGGGGCCCAGGTCGATCAGCCAGTCACCCGCGCGGATCACGTCGAGGTTGTGCTCGATCACCACCAGCGAATGGCCCGCGTCCAGCAGCTTGCGCAGCGAGCGCATGAGCTTGGCGATGTCGTCGAAGTGCAGGCCGGTGGTGGGCTCGTCGAACAGGAACAGCGTGCCCTTGCGCGCCACCGACTGGCGGCTGGCGCTGGCGGACTTGGCCGCTTCGGCGAGAAAGCCCGCGAGCTTGAGGCGCTGCGCCTCGCCACCCGACAGCGTGGGCACGGGCTGGCCGAGCTTCACGTACTCCAGGCCCACGTCCACGATGGGCTGCAGCGCGCGGATGACCTCGCGGTCGTGCGCAAAGAGCTGCGCCGCTTCGTTCACGGTGAGTTCGAGCACGTCGGCCACGTTGAGCATGCGCTGGCCGCGGTCGATCTTCACTTCCAGGATCTCGGGCCGGTAGCGCTTGCCGTCGCAATCCGGGCAGCGCAGGTAGACGTCGGAGAGGAACTGCATCTCCACGTGTTCGAAGCCCGAGCCGCCGCAGGTGGGGCAGCGGCCGTCGCCGCTGTTGAAGCTGAACTTGGCCGGCGTGTAGCTGCGCTGGCGCGCCAGCGGCGCGTCGGCGAAGAGCGCGCGGATGGCGTCCCAGGCACCCACGTAGCTCACGGGGTTGGAGCGCGCCGTCTTGCCGATGGGTGACTGGTCGACGAAGACCACGTCGGCGAGTTGTTCGGCGCCCAGCAGGCGGTCGTGCGCGCCGGGCGATTCGGTGCTCTGGCCGAAGTGGCGCATGAGCGCGGGCGCCAGCACGTCCTGGATGAGCGTGGACTTGCCCGAGCCCGACACGCCGGTGACCACCACCAGGCGCTGCAGCGGGAAATCCACCGACACGTGCTTGAGGTTGTGCTCGCTTGCGCCTTCCAGAATCAGGCGCGGCGTGCTGTCCGTCACCGCCCGCTTGAAGCCCATGCCGATGGTCTTGCGCGCGCCCAGGTAGGCGCCGGTGAGCGTGTCGGCCGCGCGGATCTGCTCGGGCGTGCCGTCGAACACGATCTGCCCGCCGCGCTCGCCGGGGCCCGGGCCCATGTCGATGAGGCGATCGGCCGCGAGCATCACGGCCGGGTCGTGCTCCACCACCACCAGGGTGTTGCCGGCGTCGCGCAGGCGCTTCATGGCGTCCACGATGCGCGCCATGTCGCGCGGGTGCAGGCCGATGCTGGGCTCGTCGAGCACGAAGAGCGTGTTGACCAGCGAGGTGCCGAGCGCCGTGGTGAGGTTGATGCGCTGCACCTCGCCGCCGCTGAGCGTGCGGCTCTGGCGGTCGAGCGTGAGGTAGCCAATGCCGACCTCGCAGAGGTACCGGATGCGGGTGTTGATTTCTTCTAGCAGCAGCTTGAGCGCCTGTTGCTCGCCCGAGCTGCCCGCCTGCGCGGGCGCAATGGAGTCGAAGAAGCGCCGTAGGTCCGTCAGCGGCATGAGCATCAGGTCGTGCAGGCACAGGCCGGGCAAGGCCTCGAGCTGCGCGCGCGACCACTGCACGCCCGCCGGCAGGTAGCGCTTCGCGGGTTCCAGTACCGCGTCGGCCTGCGCGCGGGTGCCCACGCGCCACAGCAGGCTGTCGGTCTTGAGGCGCGCGCCCCGGCACACCGGGCATTCGGTGTAGCTGCGGTACTTGGACAAGAGCACGCGGATGTGCATCTTGTAGGCCTTGCTCTCCAGGTACTCGAAGAAGCGGCCCACGCCGTACCAGTGCTGGTTCCACTTGCCGTTCCACTGCGGCGAGCCGTTCTTCACCCAGGCCTGTTGCTCGGCGGTGAGCTTGGCCCAGGGCGTGTCGCGCGGAATGCCCGCCGCCTCGGCGTGGCGCATCAGGTCGTCCTGGCACTCCTTCCACGCGGGCGTCTGGAACACCTTGATGGCGCCGTTGCGCAGCGTGAGCTTCTCGTTCGGGATCACCAGGCCGTAGTCGACGCCGATCACGCGGCCGAAGCCACGGCAGGTGTCGCAGGCGCCGACCGGAGAGTTGAAGGAGAACATCGAGGGCGTGGGCTCGGTGTAGCGGATGTCGCTCTCGGGGCAGTGCAGGCCCGTCGAGAACTTCCAGATCTCCGGTTCCGCTTCATCCTTGAGCGCATACACCGTGAGCTTGCCGCCACCGCGTTTGAGGCCGGTCTCGATGGCCTCCATCACGCGCGCCGGCTCGGCACCGGCGATGCGGAAGCGGTCGGCCACCACGTCGAGCAGCTTCACGGCCTCGATCGCCGGCTTGGCCTTCTTGCCCTTGGCGGGCGCCTCGTCCTTCACCTCGCGCTGCACGGTGCGCTCGGCCTGCACACGGGTGTAGCCGCTGGCCGAGAGCCACTGCTCGATTTCCTCGGGCGTGGTGTTGGCCGGCAGCTCGACCGGGAAGGTCAGCACCAAGCGGGGATCACCTTGCGCTTCAGCGCGCCGCCGCAGCTCGGCCGCAATGGTCTCGGGCGAGTCGTGTCGCACTGGCAACGCGGTCTCACGGTCGAACAGCTCGGCGCCGCGCGCGAACAGGAGCTTCAGGTGGTCGTTGAGCTCCGTCATGGTGCCCACGGTGGAGCGCGAGGACCGCACCGGGTTGGTCTGGTCGATGGCGATCGCGGGCGGCACGCCTTCCACGCGGTCCACGGCCGGCTTGTCCATGCGGTCCAGGAACTGCCGTGCGTAGGCGCTGAAGGTTTCGACGTAGCGCCGCTGGCCCTCGGCGAACAGGGTGTCGAACACCAGGCTGGACTTGCCCGAGCCGCTGGGCCCCGTCACCACCGTGAGCTCGCCGGTGCGGATGTCCAGGTCCAGCCCCTTGAGGTTGTGCTGGCGCGCACCGCGAATGCGGATCAGGCCCTCGGCGCCCCCGTCGTCGGCCGCCCGTTCATCGGGTTCGGCCTGGTGGGCGTGGTCGGGGCGGTGATCGTCGGACATGCGGGGGGCTCCTGAGCGGGAAGCGGAAGATTCTAGGGACCGTCCGTGTCCGCTGCCGCGCCCTACGTCATTTCCACACTGGTACTCCGGGGGAGCATCCGCACAGAATCGCGCGCCCTTACAAAAGGAGACAAAAATGAGCTTCCGTTCGCTTGCCAGTCTGGGTCTGGCCCTGGTCTTGGCGGCCACCGCCGCCCAGGCGCAGTTGCGCATCGGCCAACCCTCCGGCTTCACCGGCTCGGTGGCCGCCGGGGTCAAGGAAAACACCGACGGCGCCAAGCTGTACTTCGACGCCGTGAACGCGCGCGGCGGCGTGCACGGCGAAAAGGTCGAACTGGTGTCGGTGGACGACAAGTTCGACCCCAAGGTAACGGTGCAGGTCGCGCGCGAACTGATCACGCAGAAGGGCGTGCTCGCCCTGTTCCTCAACCGCGGCACGCCGCATTCCGAGGCGCTGCTGCCCTTGCTGGCCGAATACAAGGTGCCGCTGATCGCGCCCAGCACCGGGGCCATGGTGCTGCACGAGCCCGTCAACCCCTGGGTGTTCAACGTGCGCGCCACCTACCAGCGCGAGGCGGCGCGCGCCATCGAGCACCTCGCCAGCATCGGCCAGAACCGCATCGCCATCATCGAGACGGACGACTCTTTCGGCGCCGACAGCGCGGCCGGCGCCATGCAGGGCTTCGCCAAGGCGAAGCTGGAGCCGGTGTTCCGCCAGAAGACGCCGCGCGACAAGCCCGACTACAGCGCCGTGGCCGCCGAGATCGCCAAGCTGAACGCCCATGCGGTGATGGTGATCGCCTCCGCCGGCAACACCGCCGCCGCGGTGAAGGCGCTGCGCGCGGCGGGCTCGCGCGCGCAGGTGGTCACCCTGTCGAACAACGCCTCCGACGGCTTCATCAAACTGCTGGGCGAGCACGCGCGCGGCGTGATCGTGACGCAGGTGTTCCCCAACGAGCGCTCGGTGAGCTACGCGCTCATCAAGGAAGCGCAGGACCTGGCCAAGGCCAAGGGCCTGCCGGGCGTGTCGCCCGCCATGATGGAAGGCTTCGCCGGCGCGAAGGTGGTGGTGGAGGGCCTGCGCCGCGCCGGCCCCAACCCCACGCCGCAGAAGTTGCGCGACGCGCTGGAGGGCATGTCGCGCTTCGACCTGGGTGGCCTGACCGTGAGCTACAGCCCCACGAACCACACGGGGCTGGACTTCGCGGACCTGTCGATCATCGACGCGAGCGGGCGCTTCCGGCGGTAGACGAGCGCCGTCGCGGTCACTGGACGGAGGGCGAGGCCTCGTCGTTCTCCGGATCGAAGTACGCCTCGTCATCGCTGAAGCTGTCGCTGGCGTTGTCGCTGGCGTTGTCGCTGCCGCTGCCGCTGCCGCTGACGTTGTTGCCCCAGCCCAGCAGCGAGGAGAAGGCCCCGCAAGCGTGCGCCACACCGCTGCCCAGGAACACCGCGCCACGCCCCATGAACGTGATCAAGCCATCCGGCAGCACCGACCCGTTCTCCCGCGTCGACACGAGGGTCATCACATAGTTGAAGATTCGGCTGCGCACGGCGCCGCACGCGCCACCCGCGGCGCCGGCGAGCGCCGCCAGCACCAGGGCCGCCGTGCGGTACCCCGAGCGAGACAGGAAGGCGGACAGGGAATTCAGAAGGTCGGACAGGGCCATGGACACGGAGCGGGCCAGGCCGTTGCGCATCCAATGCGCCCATTGCCGGCCCGGGTTGCGCTGGTTGCCCTGCTGCAGGATGTAGTCCGCCATGACCGCAGCGGCCAATGCCAGGCCGATGTCGATCAGCATGCCGTCCCAGAACTCCACCGCGGCACCGGGGAAGGTCATGATGAACGAGTGCCCCAGGACACTCAGGAAATCGTCGAGGACGGGAAAGACGTCGTCCGCCAGCCCCCTCACGAATTCCGGCGTGCAGACGCTGGCCGCGATGTAGGGCAAGGTATAGGCCACGTCCCGAAGGATGTTGAAGACGTACTGGAAACGCTCGGACGGGGGGTTGCCCTGCCGGTCCACCAAGACGAACCCCCTCGTGAGCCGGGACTGCGTCCAGCTCTGGATCGGCTGCCGGATAAGGAACCGGGCCAGGTTGTTGGCGGCCAGACCGATCAGCACCGTGTGGATGCCCTCCTCCGAAAAGACGCCGTACTGGATGCCGACGTACAGCGAAAAGCCGATCCCGCCCAGAGCGCCCAGCCCGGGCATGATGTCGAGCAGGAAGCGGACTGTCTTCCTGGGGTGCATCCGGTAGTCCGGGGATTCGAGGCTGTGCAGGTAACGTGAGCCTATGAACGGCACGACGCAGGTGCTGACGATCGTCAGGACGATCGTCCCCCAAGGTCCCGAGGCATGGACGGCCGATCGCATGATGCCAGCGGCCACCCAGTGAGCCAACAAGCCTTCGCGCAGCCCGTTGCCGAAAACGCGCCCCGCCCCTTCGATCCGTTCCCGGATGGTCAAGGGCTTGATTTGCATGATCGATGGAACGGCCTGGTCCATCTTGTCCATCAGGCGCCGCGCGAGTGGCTGCTGCCTCACGCGCAGGTCGCAGGCCACGATGGCGAGGGCCAACAACAGGCGCTCCCGCGACATCGGCGAATCCACCAGCAACTGCACGCACAGCTCTTCATCGCAGGTACCGTCATCCACCAAATCCGACAACAGGCGGCACACGACCATCGCGTCGTTGAAGGCCATGCGCTGGCGCTCCGCCACCGCCTTCTGTTTGGCGTGGTAGTGCTCGCGCGCCTCGGCCCCCGCCTTTCGCTTGGGCATCTTCTCCGGCGTGATCTTCAGCGTCGTGGGGCCGTCTTCTCCGGGGCGGGCCAGATCCTGGCGCGATTTCCCCTCGATCGCGTACGACTCGGCCACGATGCGGCGAAGGCGCCTCCACTCCTCCGGTGTCCAGGCCTCGTCGTTCAGGATGTCGGTGCCCTCTGCCACCGGGTATTCCATGGCGGCGACCAGGGCCACCGCCACGGCGGCCTTGGAACCGCAGAGTTTCAACAAGGCCTTCAGGACCTCTCCAGGCAACTCCTGCTCCCTCATGGCCGCCCGAACCCGCTTGATCCACCGTGCGTCCGCAAGACCGCGCGCGGTCACGACATCGACGGCCTCCCGATAGGCCTGGAGCGCTTCGTGCAAACGCCCTGTGACGGCCGGCGCGACGTCCTGCTCCTGCTCCGCCACCAGCACCAACTGCCGCAGAAGCGCCACCGAGGCCGGGGCATCGTCCGGGATCGGCAACGGCGGCGGGTCCGCTGTGCAGCCGCCTTCGTGCCAGTCGATCAGGGGCGCGAGCGCCAGGGCCCGTTCCTGCAGGTTGATCAAGCGCATCCTGTCCTTGGCCAGTTGGACCAGCACGGGCTCGACCTTGGTGGACGGATCCAGCAGCCTGCCCAGCGTTTCCATCAAGGCGCTGGCCGACAATCCATCCAGAAAGGCGTTAATGGCCTGTGCGCTCTCTCCCGCCCTATGCATCTGCTGCACCACGCGATTGCCCAGGTCCTGGACAGGGCCCAGGGACTTGATGCCTTGCAGCTGGAACTTGCGCCGCGCGCCCGATGGGTCCGCCTGGCGAAGCCTGTTGATCACGTTCAGCACGGCGTCCCGCTCGATCTCGTCGAGTGACGAGCCCTTCACATGCAGCTCCAGTGCCAGCAATTGTTCAAGCAGGGGGCGGCCGGTGATGCCGGCAAAGGCCTGGCTCACCATCTCGTGCGTGTCGGTGTACTTGCCGGAGTCCAACTGATGGATGCACCGCTGCAAGGCTGTCTCCGGCGAGGGAGGCTGTTCGGGAACCCGGGCACCTGGCGCTGACTGCGTGCCGCCATCGACGTTCTCGCGCGGCGCCCGAGGCGGCGACAGAAAGGGCGCGAGGGCCTGGCGGAATTGAAGCAGGCTGCTCTCGTGCGCGTGCGCCTGGACATGGCGCCACAAGCCATCGGCCGCCACGTTCAATGCCGCGCCATCCAGACCGGGAAAGAGCTTCCGCGCCACGTCGTCGGCGTTTGCTGGATCGAAGGCGCCCAGTTGCAGCGCTGTGAAAGCGCTCTGCACGTCGAAATCACTCGCGGCGGACTGCACCAGGACAGCCTCCAGAACGACGACATCGATGTTCTCGTCGTCGGATACATCGGCTGGTGCTCCGTGCCTGGCTACCGGTGACTGGAACCGGGCGACGTCCTGCAGATGGAATGAACTCATTTTTTTTTTCGACAGGCGATCGGCCATGGATGACTCCTTGGGGACGTGGGGGTGGGGGATCGAATGAAGCGGCTTCAGCCACCGCCGCCGGTGAGGTAGCGCCCGTCGTGCCATCGCGCCGACAGACCGGCCATGTGGAAGAGCCCCATCAGGAAAGCGTCTCGCGCCGCGTCGTGCAGAGCGAACGCCTGCGTGATGCAGACGAGGTCGTCCGTGTCGCGCAGGCCGAGTACCTGGTCGTGGCCGTGCAGTGCTGCCAGGAAGTTGGTTTGCAGCAGGCGCAGCAACAGGGTGTCGCCGCTGTCGGGCGGCAGCTCACCCAGCACCGCCGTGGCCCGCACGTGGGTGGCCCGCTCGTCGAGGTCGTGTTGAAGCAGGACGGCGGTGCCCTCTACCGTGCACTCGGCGACCAGGGCCGAGGGGTGATCGATGCACAGCACCACATCGATCGGCACCCAGGCGATGTCGGCGTCGTCCAGCCATTGCAGCAGGTGGCAACGCATGCCGATGCCTTCGGTGTTGTCGAAGGGAACGTAAGCCATGGCGGCCTCCGTTCAGGCCAGTTGCGTCACGTCGGGCTGGCCATCGCCCTCGCGACGGGGCTCGAGGCGCGACAGGCCGGGGTCTTCCTCCCATTGCTCGGCCCACTGGATCAGCGCGCGCACCGTGTTGTGCAGCCGATCGGGCGTGGCCTCGTCCAGGGCGAGGGTGTGCAGCGCATACAGGCGACTGCTGACCGGATCGCAGCCCATGTGGGTGCCGGTCCATGCCGTCGCCAGGTTCAATCGCAGGAGTTGCCTCAACACTGTGCCGCGCTTGTGATCGGGCACGGGCCCCAAGGGGCAGGCCACGGTGATGCCAAGCGGCGTGGCGTCGAGCTGGCAGATCAGCCGGATCCTGCGCGAGTCGACATCGAACAGCAGTTCAAAGGGGCCTGCCCGGCTGGGGGGGTCAATGCGCTGGTCGGCGGGCATCAGCTCCGCGAGCGCGTCGATCAGAGCGGACAGGCGCTCGTCCGTCGTGGGGTCATGCATGCGGTCCTCCTGAGATGGAAAGGAAGAGCGCACGCCCCAAGCGCCAGCCCGGCCTGTCGCCGGGCTGTAGGTACTCGCCGCCCTTCGAACCCGCCCAGCGGATTCGGAGAGCTATGTCATCGGACGTAAGCCTTGGTTCCTAGGCTGAAGCGCCAATCAGAGTAGCTTCATGATTCGCCCCGGAGGCGAGCACCACCCCCGGCTGCCTCAGCCCTTGACGATCAGCACCGGTATGTGCGCGTGCGTCAGCACCTTCTGCGCCACGCTGCCCAGGATGAGCGCCTTGACCCCCTGGCGGCCGTGCGAGCCCATCACGATCAGGTCACACCCCTCGGCCTTGGCGGTCTCCAGGATGCCTTCCCACACCAGGTTGCGCTCGATGGTGTCGCCCGCGAAGGGCACGTTCTGCGCGCGGCAGGCGCTGCCCACGCTCTCCAGCGCTTCGCCCGCCACGCGCTTGGCGTCGCTCAGGTAGGCCTGCAGGCCCACGGCAGAGGCGTCGCCGATGCCGATGTAGGGGAAGGGGTCGATGACGTACACGCCGACGACCTGGCCGCCCGACTCCCTGGCCATCTGGGCCGCGGTGGCGGCGGCCTCCTTGCCGACGTCGGAGCCGTCGGTGGGAACGAGGATTTTCTTGAACATGGTGGCCTCCTGTGGCGAGTGATCGATGACCCATGATGGGTCAGGGTCACGACCCGCGGCTTGAGGCAGCTCAAGCGGATGCCACCTCCGCGGCCGCGGGCCGCACGTCGACCGCACAGTACTTGAGTTCGGCGATCTTGCCCAGCGGATCCAGCGCCGGGTTGGTGAGCAGGTTGGCCGCGGCCTCCGCGTAGGCGAAGGGGATGAAGGCGGTGTCGGGTGGCATGCCATCGTCGATGCGCACCGGCAGTGCGATGGCGCCACGTCGCGAACTCACCTGCGCGAGCGCGCCCGCGCGCAGCCCCAGGCGCTCGGCCGTGGCCGGGTGCAGGCTCACCACGGGGCTCGGCTCGATGGCGTCGAGCACCACGCTGCGCCGCGTCATGCTGCCGGTGTGCCAGTGCTCCAGTTGCCGCCCGGTGATGAGCACCAGTGGGTACTGGGCGTCGGGCTCTTCGGCCGGCGGTACCAGGGCGGCGGGCACCAGGCGCGCGCGGCCCTCGGGCATGGGGAAGCCGTCGGTGAACACCACGGGCTGGCCGGGGTCCTGCTCGTCGCGCACGGGGTAGGTCACGGCGCCCTCGCGCCACAGGCGCGGCCACGGCAGGCCCGCAATGCTGGGCATGAGGGCGCGCATCTCCTCGTACACGGCGCCGATGCCTTGCGCGCCATCGCCGCTGCCCGAGCCATCGGCCGCGATGCCGTAACCCCAACCCAGGCCGAGTCGCAGGGCGAGTTGCTCGGTGATCCACGCGTCGGCCCGCGCATCGCCGGGCGAGCCCACGGCCTTGCGGCCCAATTGCACGCACCGGTCGGTGTTGGTGACGCTGCCGGTCTTCTCGGGCCAGGCGGTGGCGGGCAGCACCACGTCGGCCAGGGCGGCGGTCTCGGTGAGGAAGATGTCTTGCACCACCAGGTGCTTCAGGC
>Ga0247823_10002416_pt1 | contig 15400 bp, 13 predicted proteins | sample 13C_PalmiticAcid_2_FD_192426 | JGI IMG/M metagenome (GOLD analysis project Ga0247823, IMG submission 192426) | Soil microbial communities from agricultural site in Penn Yan, New York, United States - 13C_PalmiticAcid_Day30 | ecosystem: Environmental > Terrestrial > Soil > Agricultural land...
GGATGGCCTCGGCGCCGACCCGACGCCGCACCCGTATCGCCGCATCGCCGAGCGACCCGACGGGCGGCTCGAGCTCGCGATCAAGTCGTGGCGCGTCGTCTTCGTCGCGCACGCGTCGACGGTCACCGTCGAGAGCATCGAGAGCGGCTACGCGGCCGAGCGGCTCGCGGAGGCCGCGCCGGGAACGCTGCATGACCACGAGGCGCATGCGGGATTCCATCGGCGGTGGGATTCGACGGGGCGCCCGCTGTGACGCGCTCCGGGACGCCACGGGGATTTTCTCGATCGGAGTGCGCGACGCAGATCGCATCCGCGTAGATTTGCCCTCTGCCTATGATCACGAGACCATCGTTCCTCCCCGCATCCGTTCGCTTCGATCGAGCGCTCGCGCCGCTGGTCGCGGTCGCGCTGGCGCTGCTCGTCGCGGCGTGCGCCAGCGGCCGCGACATCGCGCCGATCGGCGGACCGCCGGACACGACGGCGCCGCGCGTCGTCTCGACCGATCCGCCGAACGGCACGCTGAACTTCGCCGGCGATGAAGTCACGTTCGTCTTCAGCGAGTACATGCAGGAGGGACAGCCCGCGAGCAACGTCGTGGTCACGCCGATCCCCGCGCGCCAGCCCGAGCTCGACTGGAGCGGTCGTCGTCTGACGATCGAGTTCCGCGAGCCGCTCGTCGCCAACCGCACGTACGCGATCACGCTCAGCGGCGCGCTCAACGATCTCGCATCGCCACCGAATCGACTCGGCCAGTCCTACACCCTCCGCTTCTCCACCGGCTCGACGATCGACAGCGGCGTCGTGCGCGGTCAGGTCCTGGGCGTGAACAAGCGGCGCGCGTACGTCTTCGCGTGGCGCGTCGAGCCGGGCGCGCCCGACACGGTGCGCCCGGAGATGACGCGCCCCGACTTCATCGCCCCGGTCGCCGACGACGGTCGCTTCGCGCTCGAGGCGCTGCCGCCCGGACGACTGCGGATGATCGTCGTCACCGACGAGTTCGGCGACCAGCTCTACAACCCCGGCACCGACGCGTTCGGGGTGGGCCCCTCCGACGTCGTCGTCGACAGTGCGTACACGCCGATCGGCGGCATCGCGATGCGTCTGGCGCCGGCGCCGCTCGACCTGGCGTCGCCTGGTCTGTACTCCGTCCGCTCGATCGACCGCACGACGACGGAGCTGCGCTTCAGCGAGCCCGTCGACACGACATCGTTGCGCTCCGGCGCGATCTCGATCGAGAGCGGCGGCGTCTCCGCGACGGTGCGCGAAGCGTGGCGTTCGACGTCGAACTGGCTCGCGGTCGTCGTCGCCCACGATGCCCTCGTCGGCGCCGAGGGCACCGTCATCGTTCGCGGCGTGCGCGACACGGTAGGCAACGTGATCGCCGACACGATGGGACGCGCGACGTTCACAGTCGCCGACGCGCGCGACACCATCGCTCCGTCGATCGCGCTGATGAGCGTCGACTCCGTGCGCGCATACGCCTGGCCCGACTCGATTGCGATCGGATTCACCGAGGCGGTTGTTGCGACGAATCTCACCGGAGCGGTCACGCTGCGCGACACGCTCGGTCGCACGCTGCGCTTCGGCATGCGACGGATCTCCGCCGCGCAGTTCCTCGCCTATCCTCTCGACACGCTCGCCGGCGCGGCGCGCGGGACGATCGAGATCGACCTGGGTCGCTTCAACGATCTCGCGGGCAACCGGCGCGATTCGATCGCGCGCGTCCGCGTGCCGATCGGCGCGGTGCGCCAGGCGGGCTCGATCAGCGGCACGCTCGTCGATTCGCTGCATCCGGCTGCGGCGCACGTCATCATCGTGCAGCTCCTCGGCACCAGCAGGAGCTTCCGCCAGGTCGTTCGATCGGGAGCGTGGGAATTCCCGTCGGTGCCCGAGGGCGACTATCGCATCACCGCCTTCCGCGACGACAACGGAAACGGCATGCACGACTACGGCGCGCTCGCGCCATGGCGGGCGCCGGAGATGCTCGTTGAGTGGAGCGGGAGCGTGCGGGTGAGGCCGCGCTGGGCGACCAGCCGGGTGGATCTGGTGTTTGGCGGCTAGATCAATCCGCGGGTCTGATCACGCGAATCGCCTCGATGACGCTGCTGCGACTGGAGACCGGCACGAGCGGTCGGTCGACGAGCGGATCGCGCGCCAGGTATTCGTATCCCTCCTTCGCGACGATCAGCACCCAGTGCGTCACCGCGCCCTCCAGCCTGATCTTCGCGATCACCGGCCAGCCCTGGTCCAGCGCGGCGTCGATGTCGTCGTACGCCGGCCGGCTCGGCAGCTCGACCTCGACCGCGCCGCCGGTGAGCTTCTCCACCCACGTCCACTTCAGCCATCCCTCCGCCGTGAAACCGCCCGTGCCTTCGAGCCGGCGATTGAGCTCGCCCGGAGGAATGTCGATGCCGTAGCGGGCGATCGCCATGCTCACGCAGCAGACCGTGCAGCCGGAGAGCGACATGCGCTCCGACGTCGGCCCGAGCCGGTCGGTGGCCCAGCGGTGATCGGTCTGTGTGAAGTGAGGGGTGGGAATCTCGGCGACGCGCATCGCGCGGCCACCGGCGGAGTCGATGGGCGAGCGGTCGAACGGATGCCGCGCGAGCATCGCGGCGAGGACGATCGCGCCGAGCAGGCCGACGGCGAGTACAGTGCGCAGGATGGTGGCGCGGCGTGGCATGGTGATCGTCTCAGACGCCGAAGAGCTTCTTCCATTCGTCGATGTCGTCGTCGTCGACCCGGTTCGGCTTCTCGGAGCGCTCGCGGAGCTCCTCGATGCGGTGGGGCCGAAGCGCCTCGCGGTCGACCATCGTCGAGGCGAACGAGAGCTGCTCGAGAAACGCGCGTGTCGCGACGACGGTCGCCATGCACGTGCGGGCGGTGGCGATGATCTCGAGGTCGTCGGTGACGACGACCAGTCGCCGGCCGCTGCGGCGTGCCTCGTCGCGAATCAGATCGTCGGCCGATCGTCCGCGGCTCGAGACGACGCGCACGCCCGCCGGCTGCATGCCGGCCGCGACGCCGTCGAAGACGACCGTGCAGTCGCATCCGCCGCGACGCGAGAAGTCGGCGATCGCCCTGAGCATGTCGGTGCGCGCCCGGTCCATCCCGAACGCCGTGACCGTCCGCGCGAGCTCCGGGCTGGCGTTGAGAAGGTTGAAGCCGTCGATCATGTACGTCTTCCTCACTCGCTCCTCCGCTCGATTGCGGCGTCGCCCCGCTCGCGTGCCATGAGCTTCTCGATGTCGTCGGCGGTGCGCTCCAACGCCACGGAGAGATTCTCCGGCGCTGCATCGGTTACGAGGATGTCGTCCTCGATGCGCACGCCGATGTTCCACCACCGCCGGTCGCACGGACTGCCCTCGGGGATGTAGATCCCCGGCTCCACCGTCAGCACCATCCCCGGACGTAGTCTGCCCTGCGCGCCGACGTCGTGGACGTCGAGGCCGAGGTAGTGCGACGTGCCGTGGTTGAAGTACCGGGAGGCCTGTGACTCCTCCTCGATGATCCCGAGCGCCATCAATCCCTCGGCGATGATGCCCATCGCGACGAGGTGCGGCAGTCGGAACTCGTTGCCCTTGCGGCAGGCGGCGATCCCCCCTTCCTGCGCGCGCAGCACGAGGTCGTAGATGTCGCGCTGCTCCTGGGTGAACCGCCCGCTGATCGGAAACGTGCGGGTGATGTCCGCGGCGTAGCCGTGGTACTCTGCGCCGCAGTCCATGAGCACGAGCTCACCGTCCTGCGTGCGCCGGCGATTGGTCGAGTAGTGAAGGATGCAGGTGTTCGGACCGGATCCGACGATCGAGGGATACGCGGCATCCTCGGCTCCGAGGCGCCGGAACGTGTACTCCATGATCGCCTCCAGCTCATACTCGTGCATCCCCGGCCGCCCTTCGGAGATCGTGCGGCGATGCGCCTCCATCGTGATCTCGACGGCGCGCCGCAACAACGCGAGCTCCGCGCGCGACTTGATCAGGCGCCGCTCGTTGAGGATCACTCCGGCGTCGCGGACGACGACCGACGGTCCGTGTGTCTGCAGCGCGGCGGTGTTCTCGCTGTCCCAGAAGTAGGTCTGTCCCGTCAGCGGCTCGTAGGCCGCGCGATGGACCCAGCCGTCGTAGTAGAGTGTGTCGATCGACGGCACGAGTCCGGCGACGATCTCCGGCAGCATCGAGTATGAAACGGCAACGGGCACGCCGGTGACCTGCGCGCCGATCTCCGGTCCCATCCGCTCGCCCTCGTACGACTCGAACCGAGGGTTGCGTCGCGCGACGAAGAGCACTTCGCGCACGAGGGTGTCGCCGATGCGGACGCCGCCGGGAGCCAGCAGCAGCGCACTCTCGGGCTCGGGCATGCCGGTGAGGTAGAGCATCGAGCTGCGCTGGCGGAACTCGTGCTCGACGTCGTTCGAGCGCACGCGGACCTCGGCCGCGCGCACCAGCATCGCGCTGCGCGGCGGAAGCGAGGCGAGCACCGACGAGCGACGCGACGCGTACTCCTCGCGCGGCAGCAGATCGGCGTCGTAGATGTCGTAGTGGCCGTAGACGCCAGACTGCTGCGCGTCGGCTTGCGAAGCCGACGCGATCAGCGCGACGAGCGTCGCAAGTGCGAGCGCAATGCGCTTCGAGCCGGCGATGGCGAGCGTGCCCCTCATCGGAGCGCGCCGTTGAGAGCCTCGTCCGGCGGCACCATTGCGAAGTGGGTGCGGATCATCTGGCGGCCGGAGGCGAGGTCGCCGTTCGGTGCTGTCAGCGTGAGATTGGTCGTGGCTTCGAAGTCGCCGGCGACCGGGAAGCCGAGCATGGGTGAGAACCAGATGCGCGCCGCGCCGTTGATGATCGCGGCGGTCTCGCTGGCATTCGGCGCGAGGTACTTCGCGCGCCCGGTCTCGGCGATCGACAGCAGCACGGTCGGCACGCCGAGCGTGTCCTCGCGGGCGACGACGGTGCGGAAGACGGAACCGCCGTAAAGGATCGACGGCGCGACGTTGTCGAGCAGCCAGTGGTTGAGCTCGAACTGTTGTGATGCGCCGACGCGGGTCCAGGGCTCGCCGAGGTACGGCAGGAGCATCGGCTGGAACGGGCCGGCCGGCGACACCGCCGGTGTGTCGGTCGACGAGAGGAAGCGGATGCGCCGGCCATCGTCGTTCATGAGCATCGAGAACGTGCGATCGGTCCACGGGTGCGCTGTGCGCACGACGCCCGGAAACGTGTCGCGCCACTCGCGCGCGACGTACCCGCCGTAGCTCATCGTCAGCGCGATGCCGTCGTAGGTGATCGAATCGCAGCGCCACGTCACGTGATAGGTGCGCTCGGCCGCCTGGATGAACGAATTCGCGCCGTGAAAGAACAGCGTGTCGACCGTCGTGACGCGATACGTCACGCTCTCACCCGGCTCGAAGTCATAGACGAGGCGAACCGTATCGACCACCCCGGAACGATCGTCGCGAGGCGTCGCCGTCGCCCCCGGACGCAGTGGCTGCGAACACAGCGGAATGGTCCCGACAACGACAAGCACCGCAATGATCAAAGAAGCACGGAATCGAAAAGCCATGACGACGTCGATAAACGAGGGGAAGGAGAACGTCCGCACATGCGCCGGACACACGCCAAGAATATGCGAAACACGGGGCGGATGGCAGGGGAAAACGCGTGTCCCCTGGTCCCTTTCGCAAGGGACGAGGGGACGAAGGGACAGTCGGCCGCGCTTACAGTGCCTGCTGCGTTAGCGTCGGGTCGATTCTGAGCGCAGGCGCCAGGTCATTGGGATTACGCCGCCGCCGTCGCCGGGCGAGACGCGGATGTCGACCACGTTCTCGCTCGAGCTCGCCAGGAGCAGTCCGTCGATCGTCGAGTAGTACGAGGAGCCCTGATGGTCGCCGTCGCCGAGCACCGGCGCGACGACGCCGTCGATCGTGCGCGTGCCGTCGATCGCCATCTCCTCGGCGCTCCACGAGATGCGCACCGCCTTGCCGCCGAGCGTGTCGATGATGCCGTCGAAGCGGTAGACGACCGTGTAGCGCGCGCGGACGTCGATGCCCATCTCGGCGATGCGCAGACGCTCGTCGCGCTTCTCGCTCCAGGTGTCGCCCGGCCGCTTGCCGCGCAGCAGCGTGGGCTGGAACCACAGACGGACGAGACTGCGGTGCATCGCCTCCATCATCGCGGTCAGCGACGCGTCGTCACGACCGGCGCGCAGTCCCGCGACCACCCTTCCCCTCCCGTCGGTCGCGAGGCGGCCGGCCTTCGCCTGCACCATCGTTTCAGTCGACGCGCCCGGCTCCATCGTGCTCGTCACGCGGACGAGCTTCACCTCCGGCGTCTCGTAGCTCCATTCGATCTTCTGGCGGGTGACGCGGCGCGCGTGCAGCTCGGCGACGCCGCCGGTGACCGCACGCAGAACGGCCTCACGATCGCCGACCACCTCAGTGACCTCGAACTCCGCGCGGACGTTGTATTCGAGCGTCTCCCCCTGCTTGATCCTGATGGCTCCCTGCTGCGCGGGGAGGAAACCCGGCAGCAGCAGCCCGAGGGCTGCCATCGCAAGTCGTAGCGTTTTCATCGTGGCGTACCTGGACGTTGGTGTGCACTGGAGAAGACCCCGAGTGCAGAGGCCGTGCCAGAGGAGGCCGCAGGAGGGTTATGCGTGCAGGGTAGATATTTCTGCCAGTCTCCGGCGGCGTCACGGCGGGTCGCCCGCCGCGTCACCGCCGACATCACCGTTCGAAGATGAACGCCGCTTTCGGATCGTTCGGGTCGACGCCGGTGAAGCCGGGTCGTCCGGGGCTCTCGGAGACCATCCAGGCGGTGCGAAAGGCGAGCCGTGCGACCTTCGCGACCTTGGCGTTGTCGAGGCGGTCGGGATTGTCGCCGACCTTGTGGTAGTCGGAGTGCTCGCCGGAATGGAAGAAGAGGACGGGGATGCCGGCGCGCGCGAACGGCGCCTGGTCGCTGCGGTAGAAGTCCTGCTCGATGTCGTCGAGCAGCACGAACGGCTCCGGCTCGTTCGCCGCGGCGAGGATTGCCGCGAGGTCGGGCGAGCGGCTCAGCCCGCCGACGGAGATCGTGTCGATGGCGTTGCGCCCGACCATGTCCATGTTGAGCATCGCGACCATCTGCCGGGTCTCGACCGGAGGATTCGCGACGAAGGCGCGCGAGCCGAACAGGCCCAGCTCCTCGGCGGTGAACGCGACGAACAGGATGCTGCGCGACGGCTGGTCCTCCGGCGCGAGCGACGCGAACGCGCGCGCCGCGAGAATCACCGCGCTCGTGCCGCTGGCGTTGTCGTCGGCGCCGTTGAAGATCGTGTCCTCCGGAGCGCCGCCGGCATGCGTGAGCGCTTCCTCCGACGAGCGCGTGCCGACGTGATCGTAGTGGGCGCCGAGCACGACGTATTCCTCCGGCAGCTCGCGGCCGCGCAGCATGCCCATGACGTTGCGCGCCGGCACGAGCGTCCGGGCGATTCGCACGTCGACGAGAGCGTGCCGGCCGAGCTCTCGCGAGCGCGGCCGGCCGGTGGAATCGATCGCATCGAGCACCCCGACGAGGTTCTCGACGGGACCAAGCAGTGCGCGTGCGACGCTTGCGCCGACGCTGACTGCGGGAATGGACTGGATCGAGTCGTCGAGCCGGAGCTTCAGCCTCCCCTCGCGAGGCATCGACGGATACAGGGCCGGCCACGGAAAGCCGCCCGGCCGCATCAGGCGCGAGACCGTCGGGTTCGGAACGATCAGGATTCCAACCGCGCCGAGACGTGCGGCGGTGAGCATCTTCTGTCGCGACGTCGCGAACCACGACGTCCGCAGCGAGAATCCCGCGGCCTGGAAACGCTTCGGCTCCCCCGCCACGACGAGCACGACCCTGCCGCGCACGTCGATGCCGTCGTAGTCGTTGTAGCCGCTGTCGGGCATCGCGATGCCGTACCCGGCGAAGACGACGCTCCCCTGGGCGACGCCGGAGCGCGAAAAGTCGAACGGGATGAAATCCGCCTTGAGCTCGAACCGTCGCTGGTCGATCGCCACCGCATTGCCGCTGTCGAGATCCTCGCGCGAGAGGTCGAAGCCGTGGTACCACGAGCCTTCCACGGGCTCGAGCCCGGCGCGCTCGAACTGCCGGACGATGAACGCGGCGGCGCTGTCGAGTCCGGGACTCGGCGTCGCGCGCCCGGCCATCGCATCGGAGGCGAGCTCCTCGACGAGGTCTCGCGAGCTCCCGGCCGTGATCGTCGCCTCGGCGGCGGCCGGCGCGGGTCGCACGCCATCGGCGCGAACGGCGGAGCCCGTCGCGAGCGCGAGAAGCACGATCGATGCGATGAGAATCCTGCGAGCCATGGTCGGTGATCCCTGCTTCGGTGGCGTCACGTCAGACGAGGACGATGTGCGTGACTTCGGGCGGACAGTTGACCCGCACCGGCACGCCCACGGTGCCGACGCCACGCGTGACGTAGAGCTGCGAGCGCTGATTGCTGCGCGCGCGATAGAGTCCCTGCACGTAGCGCGAGGCCAGCGACGCGAACGACAGGTTGATGTTGTCGAGCTGCGCGAGCACGATCTGTCCGCCGTGCGTGTGGCCGCTGAGCATCAGGTCGATGCCGAGCTGGCTGTACTCCTCGAACGGATAGGGCTTGTGGCACAGGAAGATCGACGTGCCCGCCTCGTCGACACCCTTCATGAGATTCTCGATCCGTCCGGTCTCGGTTTTGCCGCTCTCGAGGTATCCGTTGATCTCGTAGATGTGCGGATCGTCCATGCCGAGCAGGTGGATCTTCTCGCCGTTCTTCTCGAGCGTGATGTTCTCGTTGCGCAGCAGCTTGATGCCCGCCTGCTCGACCTCGCGGCAGACCGTCTCGATGTCGCGCGGATAGTAGTCGTGGTTGCCGGTGACGCCGTAGACGCCGAGCGGCGCCGACATGCCCGAGAACGCCTCGGCGAACGGATAGACCTCGCCGAGCTTGCTGTTAATGAAGTCCCCGTCGACGACGATGACGTCGGCCTTGAGGTCGTTGACGGTCTTCCTGTAGCGCTCCATCTCGTCGCGCGGCATGTACACCGACGAGTGGATGTCGGAGATGAGCGCGATCGTCGTGCCACGCAGCGCCGGCGGCAGGTTCGGGATGCGAATCTTCACCACGTCGACGCGCGACTCCTCCGAGCGCATCGCCGACAGCGACGAGGCGCTGGCGACGTAGCCGGTCGCGGCAAGCGCCGCGGTGCGGATGAAGCGGCGGCGCGGCTCGCTCTCGGCGCGTCTCGTCGACAGGCGCTCGAGTCCGGCACGTGCCGGCGCCATCAGGCGCGACTCCGCCGGGATGCGCTCGGCAAGGCGCGCCAGGCGCGCGCCGCGCGCGCGGCGCTCGCGGCGGATCGTCCGAAGCCGGATCGGTCGAACCACGAAGTCACGCACAAGCAGCCCCAGGCCGAACACCAGCACCGTCAGGTGCAGCGCGAGGAAGGCGCTCGAGACCGAGCTCATCACGGTATCGATGAGCTCCGGCGAGTAGTGTTTGTACAGCAGGAACGAGTGCGCCAGCGGCGCGTCGATGATCGCGACCGCGATCAGCAGCACCGCGCGCATGCGGGCACGGCGCCGGCGGTCGCCACCAACGACGATGCGCAGCAGCCTCCGCGCCACGACGACGTGGAAGGCAACGAGAAGTCCGACGAGAAGAAGCTGCGGGAGAAACGGCACGACACCTCGGTGCGATTGGTACCCTTCGGAGACGGATCGGCGGGCGCCTTTCGTGCAGTCGGCCGGGGGATCTCCGTCGCGCGCCCTCGGTCCGGTGCCGTGTAATCTGGAGGTCATCTGACGAGTCGAGCTTTGCAGCAGCTTCAACGATATCGAACTGGCGTCATGTGGTGCGGCGCCATTCGAAGAACGTCCGGCCGGTCAGGGGTGAGTTGGCCGGACGTTCGCCCTACGACAAAACCCGCCGAGTCCAACGTGACTCGGCGGGTTTTGCTTGTTGGGCCTATGCGAGCGGCGTGATCACCCGACGATCATCCCCGTCCTCTCACCACCTCCACCGCACACGGCGCGCGCTCGGCGATCGTGAACGCGATCGAGGCGATGTGGGAGTTGTCGTGGCCGTGGGCGCTCGAGGCGCCGACGAAGATCGCTCCGGCTCGCCAGGAGATCGCCGCGTCGAGCAGGATCTGCAGCGGGTCGCCGACGCGGATGTTGCCAGCGGCGTTGAGACCCGCGCGCTCCAGGCGCGTCACCGCCGTTGCCGTCTCCTCGCGCAGCTCGCGGCGGCGGCTGTCGATGCGCTCGCGCTCGCTCTCGGGCAGCATCAGCGCCGCGATCGCGTGCTCCATGAACGGCGCGGTCAACGCGGCGACGACCTGCACGGTCGTGCCCGCGCTCCAGTGACGCTCGAGCACGGTGTCGACGGCGACGCGCGAGTTCGGCGTGCCATCGATGCCGATGATGATGCGCTTGGACTCGACCGGACTGCCCGGCGCGTGCCGTCCGATGCGCACCGTGCAGTGCGCGCTGCGCAGGACCGAGAGCGCGACGCTGTGATGCCAGAAACGCTCCTTCGGCGTTCGGTCGTTCCAGCCGATGACGATGTAGTCGGCGTTGAAGCGGCTCGCCGCGGTCAGGATGGCCTCGTCGGCCGGTCCGGGATAGGTCTCCGATGCGATCTCCCACGCGGGATAGATCGCCTGCAGCTCGGCCGCACCGGCCGAGGCGATGCTCGCGGTGCGGACGTGCGATTCGTCGATGTCGTCGTGGTCGCTGGCCATCGCGAGTGCCGGCCGGGCGACGTCGGCGGTCACGAGCAGCACGCGGGCATGGGGTCCGAGCCCGGCGCAGCGTAGATCGTGAAGGGCCGCGTCGGCGCCGGCGGAGTCGTCGTAGGCGATGATGATTCGTGGCTCGATCATGTGTCTGTCTCCTTCAGCGGTGCCCATTTGATCAAATGGCCGGACGCTTGGGGCGTCCGGCCATCTTCCCGTTCAGCCCGCACCACCAGGCTGACCACATCATGTCCATGTCCGAGGGCGCTTCGTGCACCGTACGCCACGTATTCGACACGCATCACTCTCGAACCGTGGTCAACTTATCGCCGGCGCAACGGCCGGAACATGACGCCGGTCAGGTTTCAGGGATTTCTCGCGCGCTCAGTACGAAAAGCTTCCGATCCTCACCTTCCCGCGGAAAACCCGGTAGATGATGATCGTGTACGTCAGCACGAACGGCATCCCCAGCAGCGCGATCCACGCCATGATCCCGAGCGTCGTCGCGCTGGATGCCGCGTTGTAGACCGTCAGGCTCCAGGCCGGATCGAGACTCGAGACGACGAGGTTCGGGAACAGCGCCACGCCGAAGAGAAACGTGAGCGCGATGATCGTGCACGCGGAGCTGAAGAACGCGTAGCCCGGACGGTCCTTCATGATCGCCCGCGGGATGTTCGCGATCGCCAGCACGTTGAGCACGACCACGATCCAGCCGATCGGGTAGTCGGTGAAGTTGTGCGTCACCTCGGGCATCGTCGCCAGCGTGAAGATCGTCGTGAGCATGTACATCGTCACGAACACGCCGAAGGTCCGCCAGACCCAGTCGTGCATCCGCTTCTGAAGGCCGCCCTCGGTTTTCAGATACAGGTAGATCGACCCGTGCATCGCGAACGTCGCCACCGCGAGCAGGCCGACGACGATCTGGTAGGGACCGAGCAGATCCCAGAAAGTGCCGGCGAACTCCTTGTCCGGACCGATCGGCAGGCCCTTGATCGCGTTGCCGACCGCCACGCCGAAGAGCAGCGTCGCGACGATGCTCGCGGCCGAGAACGATACGTCCCACGAGCGGCGCCAGCGCAGCGACTGTCGCTTGCTGCGGAACTCCATCGACACCGCGCGGAAGATCAGGCAGCACAGCAGCAGCATGAACGCGAGGTAGAATCCCGAGAACACCGTCGCGTAGGCTTCGGGGAACGCCGCGAAGAGCGCGCCGCCGAAGGTCACCAGCCACACCTCGTTGCCGTCCCAGATCGGACCGATCGAGTTCATGAGAATCCGGCGCTCCTCGTCGTCGCGCACCGTCAGGTGAAGGATGCCGACGCCGAGGTCGAAGCCGTCGAGCACGGCGTAGCCCGCCAGCAGCACGCCGAGAAGAACGAACCAGAGAATGTTGAGATCCATGTCTGTCCCCGCTCAGCCGCGGATGGAGTGTTCGGTTTCGGTGGATGTGTCCTCGGGCGATGACGACGGCTTCTGCACGGGCGCCTCCTCGCTGCTCCCCTGCGCGTGCGCGTCGGTGAGCGAGGGACCGCCCGGACCATGCACGGTCGCCGCGGCGGTCAGCAGGCTGCCGACGGCCAGGTCGGGCATGAGCGCGATCTCGTCGGGACCGTGCGCGATCTTGTTGTGGAGCACGAAGATCCACACCGCGCCGAGGAGCGTGTAGATGACGCCGAACATCCCGATCGACGCGAGGATCTGTCCGCCCGGGACGACCTTCGAGACGCCGTCGCTGGTGCGCAGCAGTCCGTAGACGATCCACGGCTGGCGGCCGATCTCCGCGGCGGCCCAGCCGACCTGGTTGGCGATGTAGGGTCCGCCGACCGCGAAGACGAAGATCCACATCAACCACCGCGACTCGAAGAGCACGCCGCGCAGGCGCAGCACTCCTGCGACGACGATCAGCGCGAGCAGCGCCAGGCCGAGCGCGACCATCAGGTGATAACTGTAGAACGTCGCCGCCACCGGCGGCCGATCCTCCGCGGCGAACGCGTCGAGTCCGGTCACCGGTCGATTTGCGTCGCCGCTGGTGAGGAAGCTGAGTCCGCCCGGGATCGCGACCGCGTAGTCGACGCGCGCCGCTTCGTCGTTCGGGATTCCGAAGAGGTACAGCGGCGCGCCGCCGGAGCCCGTCGTGTAGTGTCCCTCGAGCGCGGCGAGCTTCGCCGGCTGGTGCTCGGCGACGATCGTCGCCTGCGTGTGACCGCTGAACGGTATGAGGATCGACGCGACGGCGCCGAGCACGAGCGCGATCGTGAAGCTGCGCCGCGCGACCTCGAGGTGGCGTCCCTTCAGGATGTACCACGCCGAGATGCTCATCACGAAGAACGCCGAGAGGATCCACGCCCCAAGGATCACGTGGCCGAGCCGCGGCATGCTCGAGGGATTGAACACGAGCTGCCAGAAGTCCACGATCTCCGCGCGCGGCACGCCGTTGTTCATCACGATGTGATGACCGGCGGGCGTCTGCTGCCACGAGTTGGCGACGACGATCCAGACCGACGAGAACATCGCGCCGAGCGCGACCATGATCGTCGAGAAGAAGTGCATCCGGCTCGAGACGCGGTCCCATCCGAAGACGAGGATCGCCAGGAAGCCGGACTCGAGGAAGAAGGCGAAGATGCCCTCGGCCGCGAGTGCGGAGCCGAAGACGTCGCCGACGTAGCGGGAATAGCCGGACCAGTTCGTGCCGAACTGGAACTCCATGACGATTCCGGAGGCGACCCCGATGGCGAAGTTCAGGCCGAAGATCTTCGTCCAGAACTTCGTCATGCGCTCGTAGATTGGGTCGCGGGTCTTCATGTACATCCCCTCCATGACGACCATCAGCAGTCCGAGGCCGATCGAAAGAGGGGGAAAGATGTAGTGGAATGCGATCGTCAGCGCGAACTGGATGCGCGACAGCAGCACCACGTCGAGGCCGTCCATGCTCTTCCCCCGTTGAAGGTTGCGACTGTTCAGGACCCCGCCGCGCGCGGCGGGCCGGGAGCAAGTTTAGAGGCATGACGGACGACGAAACCTGACAGTAATCAGGCGACGTGGTTCTTTACGCTCGCTTCGGCGAGAGAGGTGGCGGATGAGACTCGAACGGGAGAAGGTTGCACGGCTCGAGCGGGTCGAGCGCGATGCGTGGCGTGATCTCTACGGCGCGGTGCCGGCGGAGGTCGCCGCGGCCAGCGGACTGCAGTCGCACACCGTCGACGGCGCGCTCGTCGCGATCTGTTCATCGGTCGACGTGCTCGCGTTCAACCGCATGATCGGCCTTGGCATCGACGAGCCGGCAGCGCCGGAGCAGCTCGACCGAGCGACCGCGCTGTTCCGCGCGGCGGGAGTGCGCCGCTTCTTCGTGCAGGTCGCGCCGACGGCCGAGCCGCCGGAGCTCGACGACTGGCTCGCGGAGCGGTCGATGATCCACTACAACAACTGGGCGCGGCTCTGCCGCGAGACCGACAATCCGCCGGTGGTCAACAGCACGCTGCGCGTCGAGCACGTCGGCATCGAGGAGTCCGAAGTGTTCTCCGCGATCATCGAGAGCGCCTTCGGCTGGCCCGACGCGGCGACGCACTGGGTCGACGCGTCGTTCGGCCGCTCGGGCTGGCACCACTACATCGCCTACGACGACGACGAGCCGATCGCGACGAGCGTCCTGTACAGCAACGGCGAAGCGGGATGGCTCAGCTTCGCGGCGACGCTCTCGACGCACGAGGGCCGCGGCGCCCAGAGCGCGCTGATCGCCCGGCGCATCCGCGATGCGCGTGACCTCGGCATCGACGTCCTTTCGGTCGAGACCGCGGAGGACCTTCCCAAGAAGCCATCGCAGTCGAACCGCAATCTGCGCCGCCTCGGCTTCGCGCAGGGATACCTGCGCCGCAACTACCTGTGGACCGAGTCATGACGGTGCCTCCGACAAGCCTCTCGATCGCCGACTACGTTCCGGAGCATCGCGACGAGCTCGTCCGGATGTGGCGGGCGAGCTTCGAGCAGGCGGTCGGCATCGTCGACCCGCACCCGATCACCGAACAGATCGAGTACTTCGAGTCGACGGTGCTCCCGTCGAACCGCGTGCGCGTCGTGCTCGAAACCGGAGACCACGTCATCGGGTTCATGGCATCCTCGCCGCAAATCATCGCACAGCTCTACGTCGACGTTGCGCACCAGCGTCGCGGCATCGGCGCGTCGCTGCTCGAGCTCGCGAAGATCGAATCGACCGGCCGGCTCCGCCTCTTCACCTTCGCCCGCAACCTCACCGCGCAGGCGTTCTATTGCAAGCATGGCTTCCGCGAGATCGCGCGCGGCTTCGAGCCGGAGTGGGGGCTGGAGGATGTTCAGTACGAGTGGGAGCGCCGGTGATGCGATCGGAGTTCGGCCGACGACGAACGAGGTTCCGCGCCCGACGCTCCGAAGAATCAAGAACTTATCCTCGTAGCCCCTTGATCCTCCTTCCATTTAATGCGAAGTTCCTCCACCTGCTCATGCTGACGGGCCGCACGACCCACACCGACGACTCCAATTGTGCACCGAACAGTTAAGGGCAACATCCAACACTCGGAAGCGCCCAGCCGAGTTGTTCGCCCCCCAGCGAGCCCATGGATTAGACGGAGCAGCCTAACCCACCGACTCACCGCGACGACGAACAACCTGACCGCGAGTTGATAT
>Ga0247823_10002417_pt1 | contig 15399 bp, 14 predicted proteins | sample 13C_PalmiticAcid_2_FD_192426 | JGI IMG/M metagenome (GOLD analysis project Ga0247823, IMG submission 192426) | Soil microbial communities from agricultural site in Penn Yan, New York, United States - 13C_PalmiticAcid_Day30 | ecosystem: Environmental > Terrestrial > Soil > Agricultural land...
CGCCCTTTTGAAGAGGCAGGGAGCGTAGGTTGCTCGCCGCTCGGCCGCAACCAGTGATGAATGAGGATCGGACATCTGATGATCGCGACGACCGTGGCCGCCGCCCTGGCGATTCTGACTCCGCCGACGCAGGACGTGCTGAACAGCTCGCCGACGCCCTACAGCTCCAGTCAGAATGGCGTCATCAGCGGCCAAGACATGGCTCTGTTCCAGCAAGGTCTGGCCTCAGCTCGCGCCCGCGACGTGATCGGCACGCAGTCGATCATGAGCCGCATTTCAGATCCCACAGCGAAAAAGCTGGTCGAATGGGCTCTGGTCGATACTTCCGACAAACAGCTTTCCTACGCTGACCTGGCCCGCGCCCAGACCGATCTCGCCAACTGGCCGCGCGGTGATTCGCGCCGGGCGGCGGGCGAGCGCGCGCTGAACTTGGCCAATGCCTCGCCCGACGCAGTCACCGCCTTCTTCAACGGCTCCGCGCCCACGACCGCCGATGGCGCCATCGCCCTGGCCGGCGCTCTCGAGCAGAAGGGCCAGCGTCGCGAAGCCCAGGCCCTGATCCGCGACTGGTGGCGCACCCGTTCGTTCGAGGAAGCCCAGCAGTCCGTCATCGCCAATCGCTGGGGCGCTTGGCTGACTGCCGACGATCACGTCGCGCGTCTGAACATGCTGCTGCTCGGTCCGCACGGCCCGGCGACCCGCGCCATGACCGCCATGGTCCCCGCCGACCGCCAGGCCGTCGCCAGCGCCGCCATGGCCCTGCGCACCGCCTACTCGCCCGACGTCGTCGTGGCAGGCTTGTCGCCCGCCGTCGCCAATGATCCCGCTGTGGTGCTCGAGCGTGTGCGCCTGCTGCGCTCGGCGAACCGTCAATCCGAGGCCTTCCCGCTCCTGTCCGCCTTGCCCGCCGCGCCCTCGCACAAGGAGGGCCAGGACACGCTGTGGAGCGAACGCCGCAACTACTTCCTGGACGCCCTGCAACAGGGTAATCCCCGCGCCGCCTACGCCGCCATGAACGGCCACGGCTTCCCCTCGGGCGAGCGCAAGGTGGACGCCGAATTCTTCGCCGGCTGGGTCGCCCTGACCAAGCTGAACGACCCCGCGACCGCGGCCCAGCATTTTGAGGTCCTGCGCAACTCCTCCTCGACCCCCATCACCCAGGGCCGAGCCCTCTACTGGCTGGGTCGCGCCGCCGAAGCGCGGGGCGACCGCGCCGACGCCCAACGTTGGTATCAGGCCGGCGCCGAACACTGGCAGACCTTCTACGGCCAACTCGCCGCCGAAAAGGCCGGGATCACCACTCTGACCCTGCCGGGCGAACCCACTCCCACGCCCGAGGACGTCAACCGCTTCGAAGGCAATGAGGTCGTCCGCGCCACCCGCATCCTCGGCGCGGCGGGCGAAAAGACCCTGTTGCGGGTCTTCGCCTATCACCTCGACGACACCCTGCCCTCGCCCTACGACCTGACCCAGCTGTTCGACCTGATGCAAGGCTACGGCGACCAGTTCGGCTCCATGATGGTCGGCCGCGCCGCCAGCCAGCGCGGCTTCGTCATGCCCGAGCGCATGTACCCGGTCCGCATGCCGCCCCAGACCTCGGGCGCCGCGCCGCTGGAGTTCACCCTGGCCATCACGCGTCAAGAATCCAGCTTCGACCCCCTGGCCCGTTCGCACGCTGATGCGCGCGGCATGATGCAGCTTCTGCCCGCCACCGGTCAGGGCGTGGCCCGGCGCATGGGCATCGGCTTCTCGGCCGAGCAACTATGGGATCCGGACGCCAATATGCGCCTGGGCAGCTACCACCTGGGCGAACTGATCAACAACTTCGGCGGCTCGCCCCTGCTCGCGACGGTCGGCTACAACGCCGGCCCGGCCCGCCCGCCGCAGTGGGTGGCCCGTTGCGGCGATCCGCGCAGCAACCAGGTTGACCCCATCGACTTCATCGAATGCGCCCCCTTCACCGAGACGCGCAACTACATGATGCGGGTGATGGAGAACATGCAGGTCTATCGCGCCCGCCTGAACGGCGGCTCGGCCCCGCTGACGCCCTCGGCCGACCTGGCCCGCGGCACGCCGCCCAACAGCGGCCCGCGTGCATACCAGCCGTAACCGCGCCTGCTTCACCGTCTACCGTGACCGGGCAGGCTTGAAAAACCGCCGTTGACTCAAGGCCTGTGGCCATTATGCCTTGGCTGTTCGAGGAGGGGCGGCTTTTAGATGCAGGGTAGAGATCCGGCGGCCGACCAGGCTCTGGCGCAAGCGCATGATCGACTGCTGAAAGACGATTCGTTTCAGTTTGATCGCATCGGTTTCGACCCGCCGTCACCGCCCGGATGGCTACGCTGGCTCGGGGATTTGCTGCAGGCGATTGGGCCTGCGCTCAAATGGGTGTTCTGGATCGGGCTGGCTCTGATCGCAGGACTGATCCTTTACGCCATCGTGCGCGAAATCCTGCGTCTGCGCGCCCCGCCCGCCAAACCGACCGTCCCGCCGTCCATCGCCGACGAATGGAGGCCGAACGCCCAGGCGGCAAGAGATCTTCTGGCTGAAGCGGACGCCCTGGCCGGACGCGGCCTGTACGCTGAGGCGGCCCACCTGCTGTTGCTGCGCAGCGTCCAGGACATCGAGAAGCGACAACCCCGCGCCGTCCGCGTCTCCCTGACCACGCGCGAAATCGCTTCACTGAAAGCCATGCCCGATGCGGCGCGCCCCGCCTTCGTCCTGATCGGAGCCATGGTCGAACGCAGTCTGTTCGGCGGCGACGCCGTCGGCGCATCCGACTTCGCCGATTGCCGCCGGGCCTATGAAGCCTTCGCCTTGCCCCAGGGCGGGCGCGCATGAGCCGCTCCGCGAGAGCGACCGGCGGGGCCTTTTCGCCCGTCGCCATGATCATCGCCATTCTGGTCGGGGCGGTCTGTTTTGCGGGCCTGGGACTGCTCTCGGCCTATGCGCCGGAACTGAAGTCGGGGAACAATGGCGGCGAACATGCGCTCTCGCGCGCCGCCACGGGCTACGGAGCTCTACCGACTCTTCTGCGCAGTCTCGGGGTGCCGGTGGTGATGAACCGCGGCATGCTGACCGAGGAATCCATCGACAGTCTTCTGGTGCTCACGCCTGGTGCGGACTCCCGGCCGGAAGAGATTGAGAATGTCCGACACGACGGCGCCGTCCTGATCGTCCTGCCCAAATGGCAGGCTGTCCCTGACACCAAGCATCCGGGTTGGGTTCGAACAATCGGCGCCCTGCCTCCTGACGCAACGCTCGCTATCCTGCCTGATGCGCTGCGCAAGAATTCCGAGCTGATCGTCCGCAAGGGACCGGCCACGGTCGGCCTACGTCGTCCCTCCGGCACGTCCTTCGGCGCTCCGGTCAAGGTTGAAGGCCTGCGAACCCTGTCCGGCCCACAATGGATTCCGGTCGTGGTCGACGAGCAAAATCATCCGGTGCTGGTCATGCATAGTGAACTGCGCACCTATGTTCTGGCTGATCCGGACCTGATCAACACCCAGGGCTTGAAGACCCTGGCGGGGGCCAAGACGGGGATTGCATTGATCGACATCGCACGTGCCCAAACCTCTCCTGTCATTTTCGATCTGACCCTGCACGGCTTGCAACGGAGCCGAAATCTGCTGCGCCTGATGCTGGAGCCGCCCCTGCTCGGCATGACCCTGGTCCTCGCCGCTTTGGCGGCGTTCGTTGGATTTCAGGCGATCATCCGTTTTGGTCCTGCGCGAGAGACCGACCGCATCATAGCTCTAGGCAAGCGTGGTCTGGCCGACAACACAGCTGGCCTAGTGCGACTTGCCCGCCGCGAGCACCATATGGCCGCGCCCTATGCGCTTCTGGTCCGCGCCGCAGCGGCGCGCGCGATCGGCGCGCCTCGACACCTGAGCGACGCATCGCTGGACGCCTTCCTCGATCGCGTCGGACGAACGAACGGCGCCGCCGATACCTTCTCAAGCCTGGCCGAACAGGCTCGGACGGCCAAGACCGCCGGCGACCTGATGCGGGTCGCGGGCGCCCTATACCGATGGAACCAGGAGCTGACCCGTGGACGTCAATGAGGTGAAAACGATCGCCGAGCGCATCCGCGCCGAGATCGCCAAGGCCGTCGTGGGCCAGGACAGCGCCGTGGACCTGTTGCTGACCGCTCTGTTCGCGGGCGGCCACGTCCTGCTGGAGGGGCCGCCCGGAACCGCCAAGACCCTGTTGGCCCAGAGCTTCGCCCAGGCCGTCGGCCTGGACTACGGCCGCATCCAGTTCACGCCTGACCTGATGCCCGGCGACATCATCGGCTCCAACCTGTTCAACTTCCAGACGTCCAGTTTCACCCTGACGCACGGACCGATCTTCTGCGAGCTTCTGCTGGCTGACGAGATCAACCGGACCCCGCCGAAGACCCAGGCGGCTCTGCTGGAAGCCATGCAGGAGCGCCAGATCACCATCGACGGTCAGGCCCATGCGCTGAGCCCCCGCTTCACCGTCGTCGCGACCCAGAACCCCATCGAGCAACAGGGCACCTACCCCCTGCCCGAGGCTCAACTGGATCGTTTCCTGTTCAAGCACGTCCTGGACTATCCGACGCTGGAACAGGAACAGGCCATCATCGCCGCCCACGGCGCGCGCACCGGGCAGAGGGACCCTGTCGCCCTGGGCGTCTCGGTCGTGGCCGAAAGTGCGGCGATCAACGCCGCCGTGGACACCGTCGCGAAAGTGCGACTGACCGACGAGGTGGTCGCCTATATCGCCGGTCTGGTGCGCGCCACACGGGATTCGGCGGATGTCGAGACTGGGGCCTCGCCCCGTGCGGGGGCCATGCTGGCCGTCGCCGCCCGCGCCCGCGCGGCGCTGGACGGCCGCGACTACGTCATTCCAGACGACGTGAAGGCGCTGGCGATTCCGGCTCTGCGTCACCGACTAGTGCTGTCGCCCGCCGCCGAGATCGAGGGCAGACGGGTCGAACAGGTCCTGGCCGGTTTGGTGGATCAGGTGGCGGCCCCCCGGTGATCTATCCCAGCCGACGCGCGGTGATCGTCATGGCGGCAGGCGCGCCACTCGCCCTGCTGGCCGGCGTTCTGACGCCCGCCGGATGGCTGGCGGGTCCGATCTGGATCGCCGGACTGATGCTGCTGGTCGCCCTGGACGCCCTCATGGCGGAATCGCGCGCCGGGCTGCAACTGAACCAACCTGAGCCTGTGCGCGCGGCCGTCGGACGCCCAGGCCTGGCGGGGCTGGCGATCCGCTTCACGTCATCTGGACGCGCCCCGCGTCAGGTGGAGGCGGCCCTGTCAGGAGAGGGTCGACTGGGTCTCGACCACGTCCCGCGTCGCGCCGAGGTCGTGGAAAACAGCGCCGCCCTCGCCTTTCCTTTCACGCCTACGCGCAGAGGCGCCGCCAGTCTGGACGAACTATGGGTCCGTTGGCGCGGGCCGATGGGGCTGGTCTGGAAGCAGAAGGTGTTCAGCCTGAAACTGCCCGCACCAGTGCTGACCGACCTGCAATGGGTGCGCGACGAGGCCGTGCGCCTGTTCTCACGCGACGCCGAGTTCGGGACCAAGACCCAGCTCGAAATCGGCGAAGGCTCCGAGTTTCAGGCCCTGCGCGACTATCAGCCGGGCATGGATCGTCGCGCCATCGACTGGAAGCAGTCGGCCCGGCACTCTGCCCTGATGGCCAAGGAGTTCCGGACCGAACGCAACCACAACGTCATCATGGCCCTGGACTGTGGTCGCGCAGCCTGCGAGCCCGTCGGCGGGATGCCGCGCATAGACCGCTTCATCCACGCTGGCTTGTTGTTGACCTACGCCTGCCTGCGCGGCGGTGACCGCGCTGGACTGTTCGCCTTTGACTCCCGGCCCCGCGTCTCGACCGGCGCCCTGGGCGGTTTGGACGCCTTCCGCACCCTGCAAGCCGTAGCGGGCCGTATCGACTACTCGGCGCACGAGACCAACTACACCCTCGCTCTGGCCACCCTGTCGGGCCAGTTGAAGCGTCGTTCCCTGATCGTCATCTTCACCGACTTCACCGATCCGACCGCCGCCGAGTTGATGCTGGAAGCCCTGTCTCCCATGCTGAAACGCCACCTGGCCCTCTTCGTCGTCCTGCGCGACGATGAGTTGGAGAACCTGGCCGCCGCCGCGCCAGAGACCGCCGAAGACGTCGCCAGAGCCGTTGTGGCCGGAACCCTGCTGCGCGAGCGCGAGACCGTCCTGGGACGGCTGCGCCGCATGGGCGCCCACATCGTCGACGCCCCGGCGGACCGTGTGGGGCCTGAAATCGTCAACGCCTACCTGGACCTGAAGCGGAGGGATCTGCTGTGACCGAGACCCGACCGTCCGGCCTGTTGAAAAGCCAGCGCTTCCGTCAGGCGCGCGAGGACGACTGGCGGCGTCTGGAACGGCTGATGGACAAGGCCGAAAAGGGCTCCGCCGCCAAGCTGACCGACGCCGAAATCCTGGCGGTTCCGGTGCTCTACCGCTCAACCCTGTCAGCTCTTTCGGTGGCGCGCGAGACCTCGCTGGACCAGGGCCTGATCGACTACCTGGAGACCCTCGCCGCCCGCGCCTACTTCTTTGTCTATGGCTCGCGGACCACCCTGCAGGACCGACTGACCTCCTTCTTCCGCCACGATTGGCCCAAGGCGGTTCAAGGCATCTGGCGCGAGACCCTGATTGCGGCGGCTTTGATGGCTCTGGGCGCAGTCGTGGCCGGCTGGCTGGTGATCCATGAACCCGAGTGGTTCTACGCCTTTGTGCCCAGCGATCTGGGCGGTGGTCGCGATCCGACCGCTTCGACGGCATCGCTGCGCGCCACCCTAGACGGCACGGATGACGCGGACGGCCTGTCGGTCTTCGCCGCCTTCCTGTTCACCCATAACGCCCAGGTCGCCTTGCTGGCCTTCGCTCTGGGGTTCGCCCTGTGCCTGCCGACCGCCCTACTGGTTCTCTACAATGGCGCCACCCTGGGGGCCTTCTTCGCCCTGTTCGCCAGTCGCGGTCTTGGGGTCGAGCTGGGCGGCTGGCTTTTGATCCACGGCGTGACCGAACTGTTCGCCGTCGTTCTGGCCGGCGCCGCCGGTCTGCGCATCGGCTGGTCTGTCGCCTTCCCAGGCCAGAAGCGACGCCTGGACGCCGCCGTCGAGGCCGGACGAGCGGCCGGGACCGTCATGGGCGGGGTCGTGGTCATGTTGTTGCTGGCCGGCCTGCTGGAAGGCTTCGGTCGACAATTGATCGTCGATACAGGCGCGCGCTACGCCGTGGCGGCGGCGACCGCCGTGGTGTGGGGTCTCTACTTCTATGCCCGCCGTCGCGAGGCTCCTCATGTCCGTTGAGCCCGTCCGCTCCAGCTCGACCGAACGCGCCTTCATCACGCCGGAAGGCGTCGATCTGCGCCTGAACATCGGCGATGCGGGACAGAGGGCCGCCGCCTTCATGCTGGACGCGGCCATCATCGTCGCCGTCTTGGGCGCTTTCACCCTGATCATCATCCTCACCGGCATCGGCGCGATCGGCGCAGCGGGCCGGGCCGGCGCCGAGATGATCGCCGTGCTCTGGCTGGTCGTCTTCTTCCTGCTGCGGAACTTCTACTTCACGGCGTTCGAGCTGTCGGCCGCCGCCGCCACGCCGGGCAAACGGATCATGGGCCTGCGCGTCGCGTCACGCGACGGCGGGAGGCTGAGGGCCGAATCCGTCTTCGCCCGCAACGCCATGCGCGAACTGGAGGTCTTCCTGCCCCTGTCGGTGCTGTTCGCCCGCGCCGGCGAAGGCGGCGTGGACAGTTGGATGTATCTTCTGGCCTTCGTCTGGGCAGGGATTTTCGTCTTCTTCCCCCTGTTCAACAAGGACCGGTTACGCCTGGGCGATCTGGTCGGCGGCACCTGGGTCGTGCGGACGCCGCGGCGCAAGCTGACCCGCGACATGGCGGACGACGGCGCGCCCCGTCGAACCGCCTACGATTTCACTACGGCCCAGATCGACGCCTATGGCGCCAAGGAACTGCATGTTCTGGAATCGGTCCTGCGCCAGGGCGACCGCAAGACCAAACGCGCCGTGGCCGACCGCATCGCGACCAAGATCGACTGGACCCGCGATCCGCACCAAAGCGATACCGATTTCCTCAGCGCCTACTACGCCGCCCTGCGTGGCCGGCTGGAGGATAAGCTGCTGATGGGCGTCAGACGCCGCGACAAGCACGACGTCTGATCGCCACCGGATCAGTCGAAGATCGAGGCCAGATCCTCGGGGCCGGCGCCTTCCTTGGCCGTGCGCAACTCGTAATAGAGGGACGCGACCCCCGCCGAGGCCACAACGCCGGACAGGACGTTCACGATCGGCGTGGTGATCAGGTTGAGGCCGAGATTGGGACTGGCGTCAAAGCTGCCGCCCAGCGCCAGGTTCAAGCCGCCAATCGCGCCGCCGACAATCCAGCTCAGAACCAGGTAGATCACCAGAAGACCGAAGACCGGCCAGCGATAGCCACGCGTCAGATCGCGACTGCGTTGCAGGCCCTCAATGATGCCTCGCTTCTCGACCACGACGGCCGGCGCCGCCACGGACCACAGCACCGTCAGCATCACCCCTGGCACGATCAGAAGGGCGTAGCCCAGGATCATGCCCAAGCCCGCCACGATTCCCAGACCCAGCAAGGGCAGGAACATCTGAATGCCGACGCCCAGCGCGCTGTCGAACGAAGTGGTCTTGCCGTGAAAGCCGTTGACGGCCGCCTTCACCACGACGCCCTGCAGAATATAGAGGCCGACAAGATAGAGAACCGTTCCAAAGGCGACGAACAGGAAAGACGTGCCGGACGCCGCCGTCATCAGGTCGCCCTGCCCATAGGCCGCCAGAACGCTGGGAACGCCGACCAGCAGCACCGCCGCGCCAAAGAAGACGGCCGCATTCTGACTGATGCTGGTGAATGTCCGCTGGATCACCCGCCCCAGATCGAACTGCCCGCGTCGCGCGCCCGTGGCGTTCTGGTTCCGGTCCGGCGCCACGGCGCGCATGACGAAGATTTCCTTCGCCCGGCGATCTTCGCCCGCAACGAAATCGACCCTCTGGCCCGGCTCCAGCGGCGATGATGAAGATTGAACGTCCACGCCGGAGAAGCGATAGCGAGCGCCGTCGTCTCCGATGATCGCGCCCTCGTCCGTTCCGCTGTCAAACGTCAGCACCTGTCCGCGCATGGCCCCCTCCTTGCTCGCGTCATGTTCACGGAGCCTAGAGTTGTGAGCCCCAGTTCGCCAGCATCTTCGCGACGCCCGTCACGCAATCGCAGATCATGAAAGGCGGCGGCCGTTGGCCCGCCCGCCGCCCGCTCATGTCATCGCATCAGAACCAGGCCTTGATCCCGACGACGAAGCGCGTCGCGTCCACGTCGTCGCCGCGCGCCCTAGCGTAGTCGGCCGTGTCGCCGAACGACCGGCTCCACTCGACGCCGACATAGGGGGCGAACTCCTTGCCGATCTCGTAGCGCAAACGCAGCCCCGCCGTGACCGAGGTCAGGCCCGAACCCATCTCCAGCTCGGGAATATCGCCGGCAGACAGCGCGATCTCGATCGCCGGTTGCAGGATCCACTTCTGGGTGATGCGCTGGTCGTATTCCGCCTCGGCGCGGGCGGTCAGGTCGCCCTCGGTCGACAGGAAGGCGGCGGCGCTCATCTCGAACCAGTAGGGCGCGACACCTTGAATCCCGACCGTCAGGTGGGTGGTGTCGTCGCCGTCAGGGCGGAAGTCCTGGCGCACGCCCGCCTGCACGTCCCAGAAGGGGGCGACAGCACGGCTGTAGAGGGCCTGGACCTCGGCGTCGTGCAGCTTGCCGTCAAAGGCGCCCTCGCCCTCGGTCTTCCACCAGAAGCGGTTGATATCGCCGCCCGTATAGCCCTGGGCGTTCCAGCCGTAGCCCTTCTCTCCGTCGCCGAAGCTCGCCTCGATGGAGTCGATCAGGACGGCGGTGATGCGGACGTCGCCGTTCTCGGCCAGCAGTTGCTTGCGTGCGGCCGCCATGGCGGCGGGATCAAACAGCAGGTCCGCCGCATGGGCGGGCGCGGCGCGCGCAGCGGCGGGCGGCGGCGTCTCGACCATCCGCCCGCCGACTGCATCCACGCTGGTCGGGATATCGGGCGCGCCGCCGGCCATGGCCGACATGTCGTGCCCGGCGTGGGAATCGGCGGCAGGCGTTTGGCCCATGTTGTGACCCGCGTGGGAATCGACCGCCGGCGCCGACTGCATCCCGCTCATATTATGACCGGCGTGGGGGTCAGCGGCCGGAGCCGCCGACATGTTGCTCATGTCATGGCCAGCATGGGGGTCAGCCGACGCGGCGCCGGGCATGGCGCAATCATGAGCCGCGGCGCCCTCGGCGCATTTCGGACAGGTGCAGGTCTTGTCCGTCGTTTGAGGCGCCGTCGCCGGGGCCATGTCGTGACCCGCATGGGGATCCGCCGCAGGCGTCTGGGCCGGCGTCCTCTGCATCGCGCTCATGTCATGACCGGCGTGCGGGTCGGCCGCAGCCGCCGGAGCCGCGCCCATGTCGTGCCCCGCATGAGGGTCGGCGGCCGGAGCTGGAGGCGTAGCGCGCCGGGGCTGAGGCGCGGCGGCGCGCGGCTTGGGCGCGGGCCTCGGACGGGCCTGGGGCGGGCGGGCTTGCGCGGGACGGGCGGGCGCGGCGTGAGCGCCGTGGCCTCCATGCCCGCCGTGGCTCTGAGCGACGGCGGAACCGGCGGCCAGCATCAGGGGCAGGGCCGCGACGGCGGCGAACAGAGCGCGGCTCATCGGGCGGCTCCTTCCAGTGGACGAACCGTGACGACGTTGAACATCCCCGCGTGCATGTGCATCAGCAGGTGACAGTGGAAGGCCCAGTCGCCCGGCGCATCGGCGGTCAGGTCGAAGGTGACTTTCGATCCCGGCGCCACGTTGACCGTGTGCTTCAGCGGTTGATGGCCGTCCTGGCCGTTGACCAGCTCGAAGAAGTGGCCATGCAGGTGGATGGGGTGGGCCATCATGGTGTCGTTGACCAAGGTCACGCGCACCCGCTCGTTCAGCTCGAACCGGATCGGCTCGACCAGCTCCGAGAACTTGCGCCCATCGAAGCCCCACATGAACCGTTCCATATTGCCGGTCAGATGGATCTCCATCGACCGCGACGGCGGACGCGTGTCCCTGTTCGGCGTGAGCGAGCGCAGGTCGGTGTAGATCAGCACCCGGTGATCCACGTCCTGCAGACCTTGCGGACGTTCGCCCAGACGATTGGACGGCGCGGGCGCGACGGCGTCCACGCCGACGCCGACCGCCATGTCGGCAGGGGCGTTGTTCGGGTCACGCATGCTCATGGAGCCGTGGTCCATCGGAGCGGCCGCGGCGCCGTGCGCGGCATGGTCCATGCCCGCCATGGAGCCGTGATCCATCCCGCCCATGCCCATGTCGGCCATGGTCAGGTTCGGAACCTTGCGCAGCGGCGGAACCTCGGCCGTCATGCCCAGGCGCGGCGCCAGGGTGGCGCGGCCCATGCCCGAACGGTCGATGGCTTCCGAGACGATGGTATAGGCGCGGTCCTCGGTCGGACGGACCACGACGTCATAGGTTTCGGCGACCGAGATCTGGAACTCGTCGACCTCAACCGGGCGGACGTGCTCGCCGTCGGCCTGGACCACGGTCATGGCCAGGCCGGGGATGCGGACGTTGAAGATCGACATGGCCGAGGCGTTGATGATCCGCAGGCGCACCCGCTCGCCGGGCCGGAACAGGCCGGTCCAGTTCTCCTGCGGACCGTGGCCGTTGACCAGATAGGTATAGGTCGTGCCGTTGACGTCCAGGATGTCGCGCGGGTCCATCCGCATCCCGCCCCACATCCGGCGCTCGGCCAGGCTCATGCCGTCCGATCCGTCCAGCAGGCCCGCCAGGGTGGTCTTCTGCTGATTGAAATAGCCGGGGCTCTTCTTCAGCCTGGCCAGGATCTCGTGCGGATGCAGGAAGCTCCAGTCCGACAGGACCAGGACGTGCTCGCGGTCATAGCCGACCGGATCGACGCCCGCCGGGTCGATGACGATGGGGCCGTAGTGGCCCATGGCCTCCTGCATGCCCGAATGGCTGTGATACCAATAGGTGCCCGACTGCCTGATCGGGAACTCATAGACGAAGGTCTCGCGCGGCTTGATGCCGGGGAAGCTGATGCCCGGCACCCCGTCCATCTGGAAGGGCAGCAGCAGGCCGTGCCAGTGGATCGAAGTGTCCTCGTCCAAGGTGTTGGTCACCGACAGGCGCACGTTCTGGCCCTCCCGCATCCGCAGCAGGGGCGCGGGCAACAGGCCGTTGACGGTGAAGGCGTGGCCGGTGCGGCCGCCGACGGTGAAGTTCGAATGGCCCACCGTCAGGTCGATGTTCGGCCCCGTCAGCGTCGGCAGGTCGGCGCGCAACCCCGTCGATCCGGTCTGGGCCCAGGCGGGCAGCAGGCCCTGAAGGCCGAGCATGCCGCCCCCCAGGGCGGCGCCGCGCAGCAGGGTTCGACGGTCCAGGGATGTCAGCGCCATGAAGTCAGGTCTCGATAAGATCGCGCCTGCCGAAGAGGCGAAGCACGCAAAGGGTTCTGACAGGGCTTACGCGGGAAAGAGCGTCGCCCCTCGCGCCTGTCTTGCGTCAGGGCGTCGCAGCATGGCCTCAACGTCGACCCGCGACCAGCATCGCTTCAACCGACAGCGCGCGACAGGGCCATGCTCAGCTTCTGGCGAGCACGGGCGATGCGCGTCTCGACCGCCTTGGACGTGATCCCCAGCATCTCGGCGATTTCCACGTGCGAGCGCCCTTCCAGCGAGGCCAGCAACAGGGGCGCCTTCAGATTGTCCGGCAGCTCAGCCAGGGCGCGATCCAGTTCCGCCATGCGGCGGCGGTCGTCGATGCCGGCTTCAGGCTCCGGCCCGTCCACGCCCACCGCCATCGCCTCCGGCGCATCCAGTCCCATGGCCCCGCGGATGAAGCGCCGGACGGTCCGCTTGCGGCCCCAGTCACGGCACTTGTTCACGGCGATCGACCGCAGCCAGGTCGCAAAGGAACGCGACGGATCATAACGCCGTATGGCCAGCCAGGCCGAGGCATAGGTTTCTTGCAGCAAGTCGTGCGCCTCGTCCGCGTCCCCGACATAGCGACGGATGAAGCGATAGAGGTCGCCCATGGTGGCGGACATGAGGGCGGAAAAGGCGACGCGATCACCCCGCGCCGCGCGCGCCTCGTCTGTGTCCTCCGCCGTCACCTCGTTCTTACCGGGTCTCTTGCGTAAGAGCGCCAGCGATTTCCGCATCGAATACCCGCGCCTGATCCGGCGTCAGCACCGAGCGCATCTCGAAGACATGGGCGATGGTCGCTTTCTGCAGCGCGCCCATGGCGTCGTGGAAATGATCGACCGCCGCACGGACTTCCGGGCTGTCGCCCTTGCTGGCTGCGATGGCCTGGGCCAGTTCGCGGTTGGCGGCGCGGACGTCGGCCTCCAGCGCCGGCCGACGAATGGCGAAGCGGGCTTCGATCTGGTCCAGCCGAACATCCTGCTCAGCGCTCAGTTCCAGCTTGCGGTGCACGATCTCGTGCAGGCCCGGCGTCTCATGCTGCTTCATCATCCAGCCGGCGCCCAGCCAGGCGCCGGCGACGCTGGCCAGGGCGGCCAGGACGACGGTGATGACGATCGACTTCCAGTTCGCGCTCATCCCCCGACCTCGAAGCTACTCATCGGCGAAAGACCTGTCGAAACGCTGAAGATCTGGATGTCCGACGGCTGCGGCTTGAAGACCTGACCCAGCACGCCGCCGTTGGCCACACCGACCAGCAAAGCCATGGCCATGACGGCCAGACGCACCTGGCCCATGTGGCGCTGAACCTGACGCTGCTCGATCCGGCGCCACACGCCGCCCTCCAGATCCGCCAGACGCGCCATGTCCTCGGTTGAGAGCGGCGCCGCAAGCCTGTGCTCGATATCGTCCGTCATCCTGTCATCCTCACGGCCCCGCCTCTAATACGCAGGCGAACGCTCCTTCCCTTGAAAGCGCATGAGGGTGCGCGCGTCGATAGACGTATAGGTCTCGATCGGCCTCATGGCCGCGACGCCTTGAGCTTGGGGGGAAGCGATGAAGATCCTGCGCTATTCGACCCAGATCCACAAATGGGTGGGCCTGGTGGTGGGCATACAGGTGCTGTTCTGGGTCGGGGGCGGCCTGGTCATGACCGCCATTCCCATCGAGACCGTGCGCAGCGAACATCGCCTGAAGACGCAGACGCACGTCGCCCTGCCGCTGGATCAGGTCCTGCCCCCGGCTGAGGTCGCACGCCTGTCCGGCGTGTCACCAATCCGGGCCGAACTGAAGACGACCCTGCGCGGCCCTGCCTGGGTGCTGACCCCGGTTGACGGCAAGCCGGTCGTTGTGGCGGCCGCCACCGGACGTCCCTTCGGCGCCATGACGGCGAGTGAGGCCACGCGTCTGGCGGTGGGGGCGTATCGCGGCGAGGCCGCACCCTCGCTGGCGGTCCTGCTGGATCAGGCTCCCAAGGAGACCGGACGCGACGGCCCCCTGTGGCGCGTAGATTTCCACGACACTGAACGCACGACCTTCTATCTGTCGCCCGATACCGGCGAGGTGGTCACCCGACGATCGGGCGTCTGGCGCGTCTATGACTTCTTCTGGCGGCTGCACATTCTGGACTTCAAGACCGGTGAGAACTTCAACCACCCGACCCTGATCGCCATCACCGCCCTGACCCTGAGCGTGGCGATCACCGGCATCATCCTGCTGTGGATCAAGCTGTCGCGCGACTGGAAAGTCCATCGCGCCACGCGCCGCAAGCTGGCCCAGAAGGCCTGAGCGCCGATCAGAGGGATGCTGGCGGCGCCAGCATCCCCATCGCCCCGACCAGCGCCAGGATCACAAGACCCAGGGCCAGTTCCGCGCCCAGACTGAGCCTCAGTCCCGCCAGCCCGCCCTCGCCCCGCGCCAGCGCCGACGTCGATCGGAAGCGGTGTAGCGCCGCCAGCCCCAGCATCATGACAAAGGCCGCCAGCTTGAGCACCAGCAGGCGGCCATAGAGCGTCTCGCCCAGGATCAGGGCGCGCTCGACGCTGACCAGAAAGACGCTGTTGATCAGGCCGGTCACCAGCAGCACGGCGACGCAGAGCGTCCCCACCCGTGCAAAGCCGCCAAGCGCCGCCACCAGGGCGGCTTGCGAGATCGCATCCCCCTCGATCCGCCGTGTCGCCTGCGCCACGAAGGCGAAGACAGCGCCGATCCAGATCTGGGCCGCCACGGCGTGCAGGATGTCGGCGGTCAGGTGGACCCAGCGCCCCGCCCCCTCGGTCGCGGCCCCATGCCCGGTCCAGGCGAAGCTGGCGGCGACGATCAGGCCGAACACCAGCCCCGCCCACCAC
>Ga0247823_10002418_pt1 | contig 15397 bp, 15 predicted proteins | sample 13C_PalmiticAcid_2_FD_192426 | JGI IMG/M metagenome (GOLD analysis project Ga0247823, IMG submission 192426) | Soil microbial communities from agricultural site in Penn Yan, New York, United States - 13C_PalmiticAcid_Day30 | ecosystem: Environmental > Terrestrial > Soil > Agricultural land...
ACCGCCAGCCGTCGCTGCCCGGGGCCGCGCTGGACGCTATCCGGATCTCGCGGGCGCTGCGTTCGGTCGGTTTCGCCACCGACATGGTGGTCGCTCTGGATCGCGACGAACTGCGTGCCGCGCTCGCCCGGCATGGCCAGCAATCGGACGGCGCCGACACGTCGCTGATCTATGTGACGGGGCATGGTGTCGAACATCGCGGCCGCATCGCGCTGTTGCCCGGCGATTATCCGGCGCGGGACGGTGCGACGGCGCTGCCGGCGCGCGCGATCATGCTCGACGAGATTGCCGGCGCGGGGCGCGCGCATGGACGCAACCTGCTGTTCTACGGCGGATGCCGCAACGATCCTTTTGGCGAGACGGCCGGATGACCTCGCCCGTATCGACATTGGCCGCAACCAAACGGCGGACCGGGATCGCCCAGGATAAGGCGCGATGATGGCACTCGACGCGGGCGCGATTGCGCAGACGATCCAGCTGTCGGTCACGCCCGTATTCCTGCTGGTCGCGACCGGCAGCCTGCTTAACGTCATCGCCGGACGGCTTGCGCGCGTCGTCGACCGGTCGCGCAACCTGATGGAGCGCTGGGCGGAGAGCGAGGGCCTCGAGCATGAGCGTATCGTCGCCGAACTGCGCATCGCCGACCGCAGGATGGGGATCATCAACAATTCGATCCTCTCCGCCGTGGCGTGCGGGATCGTCGTCTGTCTGCTCGTTGCGCTTCTGTTCACGCAGGCCTTCACCGGCGCAAACCTTGGCGTCGCGGCGTCATGGGCCTTTGCGGTGGCGATGCTGTTGCTGCTGATCTCGCTGATCCTGTTCCTCGTCGAGGTTCGGCTCGCGGTGCGTGCGATCCACGTCCCGATGGAATTGCTTGAACTCGAAGAGGGCTTGAAGCAGCGACGCGACCGGCGCTGATAGACGCTCGGCGACGGCTGGTCGAAGCCTGCTCGCCATCGTTCCTGCTCGCGGCCACACCCGGCCCCAACAGGGGAGAGCCATCATGCGCAAGTATATGCTTCTGACGCCATTGTTCGGAGCGGCGATGTTGCTCGCGGTGCCTGCGGCTGCCGCGGCACCCGACAAGGCGGTCGCATCCGCTATAGCCGACACCAGTCGCCTCGCCGACAACCGCAAGCTCGACGAAGGCCGCCACCCCGCCGACGTACTCGCCTTTGCGCAGGTCAAGCGCGGCTCGACCGTTGCCGACCTTCTGGCGGGCAACGGCTATTATAGCGAGATGCTCGCCGATCTTGTGGGGCCGAAGGGCACCGTGATCCCGATGAACCCGCCGCGTTTCCACAAGGCGGAGACCTGGGCGATGATCGCCAAGGCCTATCCGAACATGGCGCCGATGGTGCGCCCGGTGAACAATATCGTGCTGGCGCCGAAGAGCGTCGACATGATCTTCACGCATCTCGTCTATCACGACCTCTATTGGCAGAGCGAAAAGTTCGAATTCCCGCGCGTCGATGTCGATGCGATGGTCGCCAACTGGTTCAGCGCGGTGCGCCCGGGCGGGTCGGTGATCATCGTCGACCATGTCGGCCCCGCGGGCGACACGCGCGAGGTCGTCGAGAAACTGCACCGCATCGATCCCGCGAAAGTCCGCGCCGATATGGAACGCGCGGGCTTCGTCTTCGACGGCGACAGCGACGCGCTGCGCATCACGGCCGACGACCACAGCAAGAATGTTTTCGACCCCGCGATCCGCGGCAAAACCGACCGTTTCATGATGCGGTTCAAGAAGCCGGCGTAACGGCCCACTTCGTCATTCCCGCGAAAGCGGGAACCCAGTGATAACGTCCACTCGCTGGGTTCCCGCTTTCGCGGGAATGACGAAGCTGGTGGAGCGCGCTAGGGCGTTACGCTCGCCCGATAGGTCGGCGTCACACGCTTCCGGCTCGCCTGTTCATAGGCATAGCCCGCCGCGAGTATGTCGGCGTCGCTCCATTTGGCGCCGATGAAGGAAAGGCCGATGGGCAGGCCTTCGACCGCGCCCATCGGTACGGTCAGGTGCGGATAGCCGGCGACCGCGGGCATTTGGCTTGTGCCGGGGCTCTTGTAGCTGTCGCCCTTCGCCAGATCGCTGACCCACGCCGGGCCGTTGGTAACCCCGACGAGCAGGTCGACGTCATGGGTTTTCAGCAACCGGTCGATGCCCTCGGGCCCCGCAAGCCGCGCCGCCTTTTCGCGCGCGGCGAGATAGGCGGGGCTGTCGAGCCCGCCCTTGCTCTCGGCGAGTTCGAATATGTCCTGGCCGAACCACTTCAGTTCTTCGGCGTTCGCCTTGTTGAACGCGATCACGTCGGCGAGCGACTTGGGGCCGTCTGTGTTCGGCAGGCTCGCCAAATAGGTCGCCAAGTCGGCCTTGAGCTCGGTGAGCAGGATTTCGAATTCGGCGGCGCCGAGCCCGTCGGTGCCTTTGCGGCTGTCGGCGATCTCGACCAGCGTCGCGCCGAGGCCCTCCATCTGCTTGAGCGCGGCGTCGAATAGCGTCGCGACATCGGCGTGGTCGCCGACGCGGTCGCGCATCACCCCGATGCGCTTGCCCTTCAGCGCGTCGGGCGACAGCGCGGCCACATAGTCGGTTTTCCGCGCGTCGGCTTCGGCTGTTGCGGGGTCGGCGGGGTCGCTGCCCGCGATCACGTTCATCACCGCCGCGGCATCGCGCACGGTCAGGGTCATCGGCCCCGCGGTGTCCTGGCTGTGGCTGATCGGGACGATATGGGTGCGGCTGACCAGCCCGACGCTGGGTTTGAAGCCGACGATGCCGTTGATCCCGGCGGGGCAAGTGATGGATCCGTCGGTTTCGGTGCCGATCGCAAGCGGCGCAAGGCTCGCCGCGACCGCGGCGCCGCTGCCCGATGACGATCCGCATGTATTGCGATCGAGCGCATGCGGGTTTTTGGTGAGCCCACCGACCGCGCTCCACCCGCTCGTCGAATTGTCCGATCGGATGTTCGCCCATTCGCTGAGGTTCGTCTTGCCGAGGATGATCGCGCCCGCATCGCGCAGCCGCGCTATGATCGGCGCATCGCGGTTCGTCATATTGTCCTTGAGCGCGAGCGAGCCGGCGGTCGTTGGCAGGCCGGCGACCTCGATATTGTCCTTGATCAGGATCGGGATGCCGTGGAGCGGCCCGCGCGCCTTGCCGGCAATCCGTTCGTCATAGAGCCGCTTGCCCTCGTCGCTGAGCTCGATCTGCGTGCGCGTCGCGACGACGGCATCGAGCTTCGGCCCATAATCGTCGATCCGTCCGATCCGGTCGAGATAGACGAGCGGGGTCAGCCCTTCGTAAATCTGGCCGCTCTCCATCTCGGCGCGCAACGTCGCGGCGTCCTTGCCCTCGACGTCGGGAAGCGGCGGCGGCATCGCCATGGCCGGAGCGATCGAGAGCATGGCGGATGCGGCGAGCAGCGAAATTTTTTGCATGGGCTGCACGCTGCCAGCCGTAGCGGCAATTGCAAGCGGCGAATTGCGGGGCGTCGCAAGGACGTTGACACGCAGGGCACGCGTCTGCTCCCATGCCGGCACGGGAGAAAATGATGAGCCAGAATGACGCGATGGCGGCCGCCTCGACGGTGCCTGCGGGAAGTGCGGCGACACCGGTCCGGCGGATGCTGTGGGTGCTGCTCGCCGTTTATATCCTCAACTTCCTCGACCGCCAGATCGTCAATATCCTCGCCGAACCGATCGCGCGCGACCTGTCGCTGTCCGACGCCGACATCGGGCTGCTCACCGGGCTTGCCTTTGCGCTTTTCTATACCTTCCTCGGCATTCCGATTGCGCGCTACGCCGACAAGCCAACGACCAACCGCATCGGGCTGATCTCAATTTCGCTCGCCATCTGGTCGGGCATGACCGTGCTCTGCGGCATGGCGCAGAATTTTACGCAATTGCTGCTCGCGCGGATCGGCGTCGGGGTGGGCGAGGCGGGGTGCACGCCCGCCGCCCATTCGCTGATCACCGACCGCGTCGAACCTGCCAAGCGCGCGTCGGCGATTGCCTTTTACGGTCTCGGCATACCGATTGGCAGCCTGCTCGGGCTGATCGTCGGCGGCCTGATCGCCGACGAATGGGGCTGGCGCGTCGCCTTCATGGTCGTCGGTGTCCCCGGTATCCTGCTCGCGCTCGTCCTGCCGGTGATGATCAAGGAGGTGCGCCACAAGGCGCCCGCCGATGCCGCCGCGCCCGCGCCCGAATTCAGCGTCGGCGGTGCGCTCAAGGAAGTCTTCGGAACGCGCGCCTTCGTCTATATTGCGATCGCTGCTTCGTTCACGGCCTTTCTCGGTTATGGCAAGGGCGTGTGGGCGTTGATCCTGTTCCAGCGCTCGCATGGCCTCAGTCCGGGTGAGACGGGGCTGCTGCTCGGCGTCGCGCTCGGTATCGCGGGGATATTCGGGACGTGGCTTGGCGGCTATCTCGCCGACCGCTTCGGCAAGGTCGACCGGCGCCACATGCTGACGACGCCCGCGGTCGGCATGGCGATCGCCGCGCCGATCCTCTTCCTCGGCTATTGGGTCGACGAATGGCATATTGCCATCGCGCTGTTGTTCATTCCGACGGTGCTCAATGCCGCTTATTATGGTCCCACCTTCGCGTGCGTCCACGGCCTCGTCCGGCCGCAGGCGCGCGCAATGGCGAGCGCGGTGATGCTGTTCCTCCAGAATCTGATCGGCCTCGGGCTCGGCCCACTGCTCTTCGGCATCGCGTCGGAGATGCTCAAACCCTCGGTCGGGGTCGAGAGCGTGCGCTATGTCCTTTATGGCGCGGCGTGGCTCGGCCTCATCCCCGCTTTCTTCTTCTGGCGCGCCAGCCTGCGCCTCAACGCCGAACTCAAATCGGGTTAATAGGGCGGATCGACTTTCGCGCGTTGCGTCTTGGCAGCGTCGATCCACCAGTTGAGGTCGTCGGCGAAGCGCGGGAAGAGCCGTTCGAGCTGCTTGCCCTCGTCGCCCGCCGGCTCGCCTTCGCTATCGAAGGCCTTGCCGATCCGCGCGACGGGCAGGATCGACGAGATCACCGCCATCCCCATCTCGCCCAATATGTCGCGCCACCCCATCATCGCGCGCACCCCGGCAAAGGAGCCCGCCGAGTAGCAAGCGATCGCGGCGGGCCGCCAGAACCATTCCTCGAGATAATGGTCGGTGAGATTCTTCAGCCCCGGCTGCGGCCCCCAATTATATTCGCCGGTGACGAACAGGAAGCCGTCGGCAGCGCGGATCTTGCCCGCGAGTTCTTCCATCGCAGCCGGCGCCTCGCCCTTCGGATATTCCTTGTACATGCGGTCGAGCATCGGCAGGTCGACCGTCTTGGCGTCGATCAGTTCAGCGCTGTCGCCGCGCGCGTTGATCGCGTCGACAAGCCAGTTGGCGAGCCTGATGCCGTGCCGGGCGCGACGGTAGCTGCCGTAAAAGACGAGAATGTGGCGCGACATAGGGGGTTCCTCAGGGGCGTATGGTGATCGGGATGCCGTCGGGCACGATGTCCCATAGCTGCTTTATCTCGGCATTCGACAGCGCGATACAGCCGTCGGTCCAGTCGCGCGCGATCGGCGGGCCGAACCAGGCATTCGGCTGGCCGTGAATGAAGATATCGCCGCCGGGCGAACGCCCTTTCGCCTTCGCAAAGGCGCGGTCGCTGGCGTTCGGATAGGAGATGCGCAGCGACAGATGATAGGCGCTTTTCGGGTTGCGCCCGCTGATCCGGTATTTGCCCTCTGGCGTGCGCTCGTCGCCCTCGAACTGCTTGTGCCCTGTCGGCGCGTCCCCGAAGCGGATATTCCTGTAACGGACGACCTCGCGGTTCCCGGAATAGGCGATCAACACGCGATCGCTCTTGTCGACGAGCAACCGGTCGGCCTTCGTGCCCGCGGGCAGCGGCGGCTGCGAACCCGCGGTGTCGCACGCGGCGAGGAGCAGGCAGGCTGGAAGGGCGATCAAGCGCATTTGCGCGACCCTACGACTTTGCCGGCGGCCGGCAAGTGGTTGCCAGTGCGGCGCTGCGGGCTAAGGTGCGCAGGGGGGATCGACATCATGACCATTTATCGTACGCCGGACGCGCGCTTCGAAGGGCTGCCCGATTGGCCCTATGCGCCGAAATATCTAGAGATCGCGGACGGCCTTCGCGTCCACTATGTCGACGAGGGCGCAGCCGATGCGCAGCCGGTGCTGATGCTGCACGGCGAGCCGACCTGGTCCTATCTCTATCGTCACATGATCGGCCCCGCGACCGCGTCGGGTTTCCGCGTCGTCGCGCCCGACCTGATCGGCTTCGGTCGTTCGGACAAACCGCTCGACCGGGGCGCGTACAGCTATGCCGCGCAGGTGGCGTGGATGCGGCAGTGGATCGAGACGCTCGACCTCAAAAACATGATCCTCGCCTGTCAGGACTGGGGTTCGCTGATCGGGCTGCGGCTTGTCGCCGAAATGCCCGAACGCTTCGCCGGGGTCGCGCTTTCGAACGGCGGTCTTCCCGAAGGTCAGCCCGCACCGCGCGCCTTTGCGATCTGGCGCGCCTTCTCGCGCTACAGCCCGGTTTTCCCGATAGGCAAGATCGTCAAGGCGGGGGCGAAGCGCGAATTGAGCGTTGCCGAGATCGCCGCCTATGACGCACCCTTTCCGACGCGCGCGTCGAAGGTCGCGGCGCGCACCTATCCCTCGTTCGTGCCGCTTGGCGACAATGTCGCGGTCACCGACCAGAAACGCGCGTGGGCGGTGCTGGAGGCGTTCGACAGGCCGTTCCTCTGTTGTTTTTCCGACGGTGATCCGATCACGCGCGGCGGCGACTCGCTATTCATGGGGCGCGTTCCCGGGACAAACGGCATGGCGCACCGCACGCTGAAAGGCGGCCACTTCATCCAGGAGGACGATCCCGCAGGTTTCGTCGCGGCGATCCGCGATGTTGCCGCGGCGCGGCGCTAGCCGTTCACCCGGCCGATCAGCGTGCCCTTCGTTCCCGACCGGTCATAAGCGAAGTCGATCTGCGGCCATCGTTTCTGCCAGCGCCTCGCGACAAGGCGCTCGCCGGGCCGCGCGGCATCGTCGAGCAGGATCATCGCGCCGTCGGCAAGGCGCGGGAAAATCGATTCGGCGGCGCCGCGCACGAGCGGGTGGAGCGCCCAGGGCGGCCCGTCGATCACCAGCAGGCCGATGTCGGTCGGCAGGTCGGAAAGCTGGTACCAAAGCCCCGGCCAGTCCCCGGGCGGCAGGCCGAGCGGGGCATGGCGAAGGTCGGCTGCAACGCCTTGGCTCGCCAACCAGCTCGCAGTGGCGTCCACAAATTCCTGATGCTGGTCGTAGCTGATCAGCCGCCCGCCGCCGAACTTCGACAGCGCCTTGGCGATGATAAGACTGCTTGCGCCGCAGCCGAGTTCGACGACCGTCGCGGGGCGCAACGCTTCAATGGCATCGACGATGTGCGTCAGAAAGCGCGTATCGGCTTTCCAGCTGCCCAGATGTGGCAACGCGTCTGGTGCAAGGTCGAGCCGGTGCAGCAACGCTGCCTTGTCCGCCTTTCGCCCGCCCCACAGCGAGCGCAGCAGCCACGGCCACTGGATCGCGCCAAAGGCGATGACGTCGATGCGCTCGCGCGCCGGGCGCGGCAGGGCATCATATATATCGGTGCGCGCCAGAAGCTGCGTCGTTTCGCGACTTGTCATCCGCCGCCAACTAGGGACGGCGGGTGGCAGTTCAGTGACGTTGCGGCAACTTGCGCCCGGCCGCCGCGCTTATGCGACGACCGGCACCCGATCGTCAGTCGCTGAACGGATCGCGGATCAGGATTGTGTCCTCGCGCTCGGGGCTGGTCGACACCAATGCGATCGGGGTTTCGATCAATTCCTGCACGCGCTGGATATATTTGATCGCCTGCGCCGGCAGGTCGGCATAGCTGCGCGCGCCCGCGGTCGATTCGTGCCAGCCGTCCATTTCCTCGTAAATCGGCTCTACCTCGGCCTGATCGGCAGAGTGCGCCGGGAAATAGTCGAGAATCTTGCCGCGGAGGCGATAGCCGGTGCAGATGCGGATCGTGTCGAAGCCATCGAGCACGTCGAGCTTGGTCAGCGCGATACCGGTGACGCCCGACACCGCGCAGCTCTGGCGCACGAGCACCGCGTCAAACCAGCCGCAGCGGCGCTTGCGCCCGGTGACGGTGCCGAATTCATGCCCGCGCTCGCCCAGCCGCTGGCCGATCTCGTCCTCGAGCTCGGTCGGGAAGGGACCGCTCCCGACGCGGGTCGTATAGGCCTTGGCGATGCCGAGCACGAAGCCGACGGCGCCGGGGCCAAGGCCCGAGCCGCTCGCGGCGGTGCCACTGACGGTGTTCGAGCTGGTGACGAACGGATAGGTGCCATGATCGACGTCGAGCAGCACGCCCTGCGCGCCCTCGAACAGGATGCGCGCGCCGGCTTTGCGGACCTTTTTCAAGCGTTTCCAAACCGGCTGCGCATATTCGAGCACATAGTCGGCGATCTCGGTGAGGTCGGCGACCAGCTTTTCGCGGTCGATCGGCGGCTGGCCGAAGCCGGCGCGTAGCGCGTCGTGGTGTGCAGTCAAACGGTCGAGCTGCGGCTCGAGCTTGTCGAGGTGCGCAAGGTCGCAGACGCGGATCGCCCGGCGGCCGACCTTGTCTTCATAGGCCGGGCCGATGCCGCGCCCGGTCGTTCCGATCTTGCCCGCGCCCGCGGCGGTTTCGCGCAGCGCGTCGAGGTCGCGGTGGAAGGGCAGGATCAGCGCGCAATTGTCGGCGATCGCGAAATTCTCGGGGTTGATGGCAACGCCCTGGCCGCGCAGCTTGGTGATCTCGTCGCGCAGCGCCCACGGATCGAGCACGACGCCGTTGCCGATGATCGAGAGCGTTCCGGTGACGATGCCCGAGGGGAGCAAAGACAGCTTGTAGACCTGTTCGCCGACGACGAGCGTATGGCCGGCGTTATGACCGCCCTGGAAGCGGACCACGGCGTCGGCGCGGCTGGCGAGCCAGTCGACGATCTTGCCCTTGCCCTCGTCGCCCCATTGCGACCCGATGACGGTAACATTTGCCATGATGCTGTCCTGCTGAACGGGGTCATCCTGACCCGGCGCGGCCTTAGCGGATTTGGCCAGAGAGGCAAGGGTAGTGGCACGGTTGCACCGCTCTTTTTGGCGGAGTAGCGAGGCGGAAAGAAGGATGCCTGTGATGATCGACCCCGACGCCCCCTATCATGCCCATATCTATTTCGACGATGCCGAGCGCGCCGCCGCCACCGAACTGCGCGACGGCTTCGGCCGCGACGCAGCGATTCTGTTCGTCGGCGATATGACTGACGGCGCCGCGGGGCCGCACCCGATTGCGCAATATGAGGTGCATTTTCTGGGTGCAGCGGTTCCGGCGGTCGTCGCGACGATCGAGGCGACGGGGCTGCGCGCGCTGGTGCACCCCCTCACCGACGACGATCTTGCCGATCATACGACGCTGGCACACTGGATCGGCGAACCTGTCGAACTCGATGTGACCGTGCTCGATCCGCCCGGAGTCAATCAGGGCATCCCGCGTTTCGGCGTATCGGACTTTTAGGCTTCGACCGGCCCGTCGGGACCGAGAATAAACCCGCAGCCGAGCGCCCGCGCATCGTCGTTTTCGGACAGCGCCGCGACCGTCTGCCAGTCGTCGGCGCGCAGGCTGGCAGCGAGCGCAGGATCGTGGCCGAGTGGCAGGAAGATGCGGCGGTCGGCATCGTCTTCCGCGCCGAGGCCCTCATCGATCAGCGGATCGGGATAGAGCGAGAAGCCGACGGCCGATTCTTCCTGCTCGCCAACCGGGATCGAATAGCCACCGCCGCGCCCGACCGCGTCGCCTTGTCCCGGAACGAAGATCTGGAAGCCGAACCAGCTTTGATAGGCGAAGCCATGGCGCTCGGTCGGATCGAGCGTCAGGGTCACGCGGTCGCGCACCGGGGCTGCGATCGCTTCGAGCGCGTCGATTCGCGCGGAAAGGACCCCGGTCGTGTCGAACGCGCGGAGGTCGGCAATCGCCTGATCGAAGGGGCCGGTCGCGCGCAGCAAAGGTAGATAGGCTTCGGCGCCGAGCCGCGTCAGCGCGCCGGCATCCTTGGCGTCGAGTTCGTCGCGCAGCTGCTGGATGTCGGCCTCAACAGGAAGCGGGCCGTTCGCGAGCAGGTCGACGACGTCGGGAAGGGTGAAATCGATCGTGACGGGGCCGATTCCCGCGGCCTCGAGTGCATCGATCGCGACAGTGACGATCTCGCGCGCCGCGGCGACGCTGTCGCTGCCGATCAGCTCGGCGCCGACCTGGAGCATTTCGCGCGCCGGGCGGAGCTGGCTCGCCCGCAGCTTCACCACCTGCCCGGCATAGCAGAGGCGCAGCGGGCGCGGCGCTTTGGCGAGCAACGACGTGGCGATACGGCCGACCTGCCGCGTGATATCGGGACGGAGCGCGAGCGTCCGCTGCGACACCGGATCGGTGAAGCGCAGCAAATCGCGGGTGGCGCGCTCGTCATCGCCGCCCAGCGTCTCGCGAAATTCCGCGAGCGGTGGCGCGACGCGACCATAGCCATGCGCGCGCATCGCATCGACGAGCGCGCGGGTGACGCGCGACGCGGCCTCCGCCTGTTGGGGGAGGCGATCGCGCAGCCCTTCGGGCAGCAGGGCAGGGGCCTTGGTCATCGATTGCGGCCTTAGGCGGGTGGCGGGAGCGTTTCAACCGCTCCCGCCGGATGATCAGAACTTGAGGCCCTTCACCGTCTTCACGCCGGGCAGCTGACATAGCTGCCACAGAAGCGGTTCGGGCATCGGCGAGTCGAGGCTGAGCAGCAACACGGCTTCGCCGCCCGCGGCGCGGCGGCCGAGGTGGAAGGTGCCGATGTTGAGCCCGGCCTCGCCAAGCGCGGTGCCGATGCGGCCGATGAAACCCGGCGCATCCTCGTTGACGATGTAGAGCATGTGGCCGTCGAGGTCGGCCTCGACCTTGATCCCGAACATTTCGACGAGACGCGGGTCGCCGTTGCTGAACAGCGTGCCCGCGACCGAACGGTCGCCGTCGCTCGTCGCCACGGTGACGCGAACGAGCGTGTGGTAATCGCCGTCGCGATCATGACGAACTTCGCGCACATCAAGGCCGCGTTCGCGGGCGAGGTGCGGGGCGTTGACCATGTTCACGCTGTCCGAATAGCGGCGCATCAGGCCGGTGAGCACCGCGGCGGTGATCGGCTTGAGGTTCAGTTCGGCGGCGGCGCCCTCGACTTCGACCGAGATGGTGGTGAGGTTGTCGTGCGCGAGCTGGCCGACGAGGCTGCCGAGCTTTTCGGCGAGGCTCATATAGGGGCGCAGCTTCGGCGCTTCCTCGGCCGACAGGCTGGGGACGTTGAGCGCGTTGGTGATGCCGCCGGTGAGCAGATAGTCGCTGAGCTGTTCGGCCACCTGAATGGCGACATTGACCTGCGCTTCGTCGGTCGATGCGCCGAGGTGCGGGGTGCAGATGAAGTTCGGCGCGCCGAACAGCGGATGGTCGGCGGCCGGCGGCTCGGTCTGGAACACGTCGAGCGCCGCACCCGCGACATGGCCGGATTCCAGCGCGTCCTTGAGCGCCGCTTCATCGATCAGCCCGCCGCGCGCGCAGTTGATGATGCGCACGCCCTTCTTCGCCTTGGCAATATTTTCGGCCGACAGGATGTTGCGCGTCTGGTCGGTCAGCGGCGTGTGCAGCGTGATGAAATCGGCCTTGGCGAGCAAGGTGTCGAGATCGGCCTTTTCGACACCGAGTTCGATCGCGCGCTCGGGGGTCAGGAAGGGGTCGAAAGCGACGACCTTCATGCGCAGACCCAGTGCACGCTCGGCGACGATGCTGCCGATGTTGCCGCAGCCGATCAGGCCGAGCGTCTTCGAGGTCAGCTCGACGCCCATGAAGTCATTTTTGGGCCATTTGCCCGCCTGCGTTCCGGCGTTGGCTTCGGGAATCTGGCGCGCGAGGGCGAACATCATCGCGATCGCGTGTTCGGCGGTGGTGATGCTGTTGCCGAAGGGGGTGTTCATCACGATGACGCCCTTCTTCGACGCCTCGGGAATGTCGACATTGTCGACGCCGATCCCGGCGCGGCCGACGACCTTCAGGTTCGTCGCGGCGGCGAGGACGTCGGCGGTAACTTTAGTGGCCGAACGGATGGCAAGGCCGTCATAGTCGCCGATCATCGCGATCAGCTCGTCCTTGGTCTTGCCGGTGATGACATCGACGTCGATGCCGCGCTCCTTGAAAATCGCGGCGGCTTTGGGGTCCATTTTGTCGCTGATGAGGACTTTGGGTGCGGTCATGTCTTGTCTCCGTGTCCCGGCGAAAGCCGGGATCTGTGGCGGAATGGAAAAATGGGCCCCGGCTTTCGCCGGGGTTCGCAATCAAGCGTTGAGCGAGGCGTAGGCCCAGTCGAGCCAGGGCCCGAGCGCTTCGATATCGGCAGTGTCGACGGTTGCGCCGCACCAGATGCGAAGGCCCGGAGGCGCATCGCGATAACCCGCGATGTCGTACGCCGCGCCTTCGGCTTCGAGCAGCCCCGCGAATTTCTTGATGAAGCCCTCGTCGGCGCCGGCAACCGACAGGCAGACCGAGGTCTTCGAGCGGCTGGCGGGATCGGCGGCCAGATGGCTCAGCCACTCGCGTTCCTCGACGATCTTGTCGAGCGCCGCGGCGTTCGCGTCGCTGCGCGCCTTCAGGCCGTCGAGACCACCGAGCGACTTCGCCCATTCGAGCGCGAAGATCGCATCCTCGACCGCGAGCATCGACGGGGTGTTGATCGTCTCGCCCTTGAACACGCCCTCAGCGAGCGCACCTTTCGATACCAAGCGGAACACCTTCGGCAGCGGCCAGGCGGGGGTGTAATTCTCAAGCCGTTCGACCGCGCGCGGGCCGAGAATCAGCACGCCATGGCCACCTTCGCCGCCGAGCACTTTCTGCCAGCTGAAGGTCGCAACGTCGATCTTGTCCCACGCCAGGTCGTAGGCGAACACCGCGCTGGTCGCGTCGGCGAAGCTCAGGCCTTCGCGGTCGTCGGCGATCCAGTCGCCGTTCGGGACGCGGACACCGCTGGTGGTGCCGTTCCAGGTGAAGAGGACGTCGTTCGACCAGTCGACTTGGCTGAGGTCGGGAAGCTGGCCATAATCGGCGCGGATGACGGTCGGATCGAGCTTGAGCTGTTTGGCGGCATCGGTCACCCAACCTTCACCGAAGCTCTCCCAAGCGAGCGTCGTCACAGGCCGGACGCCGAGCATCGTCCACATCGCCATTTCAAAGGCGCCGGTGTCGCTGCCCGGGACGATACCGATGCGGTGCGTGTCGGGGAGCTGCAGCATCTCGCGCATCAGGTCGATGCAATAGGCGAGACGCGTCTTGCCGATCTTCGCACGATGCGAGCGGCCGAGCGATTCGGTTGCAAGTTTCTCTGGGAACCAGACCGGCGGCTTGGCGCAGGGTCCGGAAGAAAAGTAAGGGCGCGCAGGGCGCAATTGTGGCGTCGGCACTTCACTCATTATAGTCTCTCCTTGCAGAGAGCTCGCGCGGCGTTGGGACCGCGTGGCCCGGCGCCGCGTTTAGGGTCGGGCGCGCAACTGTCAAACAAATTGCACGGGCCGGGCGAAATTTTCGACGAGTGGAGGAAAAGGTATACAGCTTATTAACCATTTCGCCGGTATTTTGACGTCATGGGGGTCCCTGCGTTCTTGAAGCTCCGGATATTGGTTGCCGCCAGTGCGGCACTGGCACTGTCCGCCTGTTTCGGCGCGCCCGAGGCGATGAAGAATGGCGGCGGGAAGCGCCCGACCGCGAGCAAGCCGAACCGCCCGCAAGCCGTCGGTACCCCTTCCTTTGCCAGTGCCGAGGCGCAGCAATGCGCGTTCGATCTCAAGCAAGCGGGCGTCCGCTTCACCCCGCTGCCGAACGAGGACCATGGTGGCGGCTGCACGTCGATCGATTCGGTGAAGCTGCTCGACATCGGCACCCCCGTGTCGGGGCTCGGTGCGATGACCTGTCCGCTCGCCAAGAATTTCGCCGCATGGGTGCAATATGCGGTGAAACCCGCAGCGCGAAAATATCTCGGGCAGGAGGTCGTGAAGATCGAGACCTTCGGAACCTACAGTTGCCGCAACATCTATGGCGGCCGGTCGGGCCGGATGTCGCAGCACGCCTTTTCGAATGCGATCGACGTATCAGGCTTCTTGCTCGCCGACGGCCGCCGCGTCATGCTCGACGGTGGATGGACCGGCGACAAATCGTCGCAGGATTTCCTCCGCGCGCTACACAAATCGGGCTGCCGGCGTTTCGGAACGGTGCTCGGTCCCGATTACAATGCGGCGCATTATAATCATTTCCACTTCGACATGAGCGGCAACGGCTACTGCCGCTAAGCTTGGCAAAGTCGCGCGGAACGGCTAGCCGTCCGCCAATGGCAGAAGACAAACAACCCCATCGCTCGCGTTTCCACAAAGCCAAGGACGACGCGCAATTCGCCAAGCAGGCGGTATCTACCCCGCAGACGCAGGATCCGGCCTATCGGCTGGCGTTCCAGGACACCGAATTCCTGCTGCGCGAAGATCTGCGCCCGGTGCGCTTTCAGCTCGAACTGCTCAAACCCGAATTGATGCTCGATGAAGCAAAGATCGAGTCGATGCTCGTCGTCTATGGCTCGGCGCGCATTCCGTCGCCGGAGACCGCACAAGCCGTACTCGACGCGGCGCGCACGCCCGAGGAGCAGCGGATCGCCGAGCGGCTTGCGGCCAAGGCCAAATATTATGAAGAGGCGCGCAAGCTGGCGCGGATCGCGAGCCAGGTGCCGCCGGACGAGAATGGTTGCCGCAACTTCGTCGTCTGTTCGGGCGGCGGGCCGTCGATCATGGAGGCCGCGAATCGCGGCGCCGACGACGAAGGCAAGGAATCGGTCGGGCTCAACATCGTGCTGCCGCACGAGCAGGCCCCCAACCGCTATGTCACCCCCGGCCTCAGCTTCCAGTTCCACTATTTCGCGCTGCGCAAAATGCACTTCCTGCTCCGCGCGCGTGCGGTGTGCGTGTTCCCCGGCGGTTTCGGGACGTTCGACGAGACGTTCGAACTGCTGACGCTGATCCAGACGGGCAAGATCAAGCCGATTCCGATCGTGCTGTTCAGCGAGGAATTCTGGACCCGCGTCATCAATTTCGACGCACTGGTAGAGGAAGGTGTGATCAGCCAGCGCGACCTGTCGCTGTTCCACTTCGTCGAAACCGCCGAAGAGGCATGGAAGATCATCCAGGATTTCTACGGCAACGTTCGGGATCCGAACTGACGGTTAGCGTCGCCCCTGCGAAGGCAGGGGCCGCTGGAAGTCTCGCGCAAGGTTGATCGCTGCCCCTGCCTTCGCAGGGGCAGCGATCAACCT